>Ga0307516_10004259_pt1 | contig 17794 bp, 24 predicted proteins | sample 19_EM_MG_FD_203310 | JGI IMG/M metagenome (GOLD analysis project Ga0307516, IMG submission 203310) | Populus trichocarpa ectomycorrhiza microbial communities from riparian zone in the Pacific Northwest, United States - 19_EM | ecosystem: Host-associated > Plants > Roots > Unclassified | place... | reverse complement strand
GCTCCTCCCTTTTTCCTTTTTTCTTTCTTTTTTTCTGAGGATGGCCCACTTTCGCGCCTACTTTGGGATTCGAGTCGCATATCCGAGCGGAGATAAACTTGTGGCGGCCAAGAGAAATCTCCGCAATCCCCAATCGTGACACGTTCAAACATCAACGTTCCAACAAGTCCTCAAAGTCCTCTGCGAAACTTGACCCCGGCCGGATAAATAGACCACCAGGCGGCCGTCTCTCTTCCCCGTTCTCTCCCTCAACCCACCATGGTCGACGTACAGAAGGTCTCCATCCTCGGCAAGGAGTCCATCCACTGCGGCTTCCACCTCGTCCCATATATCGTCCAGACCGTCCTTAAAACCCTCCCATCCTCCGCCTACGTTCTCATCACCGACACCAATGTCGCCAGTCTCTACCTTGCTGCCTTCACCAGCGAATTCAACGCCGCTCTCGCCAACTCCGGGTCAAGATTCCTCTCCTACGCAGTCTCTCCCGGAGAGTCTGTGAAATCTAGAGAAGGCAAAGCCGAAATTGAAGACTTCCTTCTCGCCAACGCGTGCACAAGGGATACAGTTATCCTTGCCGTCGGAGGTGGTGTTATCGGAGACCTCGTCGGCTTTGTTGCCGCTACCTTGTTAGTGTCGCCCATTTTTGCCGACTGTCTGCGTCTCCTAACCAACGATTAGTATGCGAGGTGTTAAATTCGTCCAGATACCTACCACCTTACTGGCCATGGTCGACTCCAGCGTCGGAGGCAAAACCGCGATCGACACCCCCCACGGCAAAAATTTGATCGGCGCGTTCTGGCAGCCCGAATACATCTTTATAGATGCCGCTTTCCTCGAGACCCTCCCCGCCCGCGAGTTCTCCAATGGAATGGCAGAAGTAGTCAAGGTGGGCTCCTCGGTGCATGTCCGTTAGATTCGGAGCATTGACCAACCTTATAGACCGCCGCAATCTGGAATGAGTCCGATTTCACTTTGCTCGAATCCCGGTCGGAAGAAATCTTCACCGCCATTCAGACCCCATCTTCCAACTTCTCGGGCCGGGTCAGGTCCACCAGATCCACTGCCCAAGAACTACTGCTCAAGGTCATCATCGGCTCGATCTCCGTCAAAGCCCACATCGTCACCATTGACGAGCGAGAAACCGGTTTGCGCAATCTAGTCAACTTCGGCCATACCATTGGTCATGCCATCGAGGCCGTTTTGACCCCTACCATTCTTCACGGAGAGTGTGTTAGTATCGGAATGATATTGGAGGCGGAGATCGCTCGCCAGATGGGTGTGTTGGGCCAAGTAGGCGTTGGTCGTCTCACCAGGTGTCTCAAGGCATACAACCTTCCCGTGTCCATCAACGACCCACGAATCGCTCGCGTTCCAGCTGTCAAGCTCCTTACTGTCGACAGGCTTCTCGATATTATGAAGGTCGACAAGAAGAACAGTGGTCCGGTCAAGAAGGTTGTCATCCTTTCCAGGATCGGGGCTACATACGAACAGAAGGCCACCGGAGTCGCTGACTCCGTCATCGCCAAGACCCTTTCCGAAGCTTGCAAGGTCATTCCCGGTATCCCCACTCATGACCCCATTCGAATGGCCACCCCTGGGTCCAAGAGCATTTCCAACCGCGCCCTCCTGTTGGCTGCTCTCGGCACCGGGACGTGCCGTCTCAAGAACCTCCTCCACTCTGACGATACTCAAGTTATGATGAATGCACTCATTGAACTGCAGGTGAGTTCCACGAGAGGATCGATTCCGCACCTCGCGACTGACTCGCCGCTTAGGGCGCAAGCTTCACCTGGGAAGACGGCGGGGAGACCATTGTTGTTGCTGGTGGCGGGGGGTCTTTGTCCGTTCCCGCAAAGGGCAAGGAGGTCTACCTCGGAAACGCTGGTACCGCTGCAAGGTTCCTGGCCACCGTGTGTACTCTCGTCCAATCGGCACCCACAAGGACCGTTATTACCGGTAACGCGAGGATGAAGCAGCGCCCGATTGGCCCGTTGGTTGATGCTCTGAGAGCCAACGGCAGTGAAATCGACTACCTTGAATCCCAGGGATGCCTCCCCCTCTCCATTGCTCCGGCCGGTCTCAAGGGTTCCAGGATCCAATTGGCTGCCAGCGTTTCCAGCCAATACGTATCATCCATCCTTCTCTGCGCTCCCTACGCTTCAGAACCCGTAACCTTGGAGCTCACTGGTGGACAAGTCATTTCTCAACCGTACATCGACATGACCATCGCAATGATGAAAACTTTCGGAGTTGACGTCGTTCGCAAGATCGATCCGGAAACTGGCAAATTACTCGATATCTATGAGATCCCACGCGCCGTCTACAAGAGCCCTCCCGAGTACAACATCGAATCCGACGCCAGCAGTGCGACCTACCCTCTGGCTATCGCCGCAATTACAGGTACTACCTGCACCATTCCGAACATCGGATCTGCATCCCTGCAAGGAGACGCTAGGTTTGCGAAAGACGTTTTGGAACCAATGGGGTGCAAGGTTATACAGACGGAGACAGAGACCACCGTTACCGGTCCTCCGATTGGTCAGTTGAAGGCCCTCGGATACGTCGATATGGAGCCCATGACAGACGCATTCTTAACTGCTTCTGTGTTGGCTGCCGTCGCTATTGGGGCACCCCTCCCCGGAAGAGAGTTGAGCGATGCCCCGAAGAATACGACGAGGATCCTTGGGATCGCGAACCAGAGGGTAAAGGAATGTAACAGGATTCGGGCCATGATTGACCAACTTGGTACGGCAAACCAAAACCTTCCACCAACACAGTAGTAACTAACCCCTTGTCCACAGCTAAGTTTGGTGTCGAGACGAAGGAGCTAGACGATGGCCTCGAGGTTTACGGGAAGCCCATCCCCGAACTCAAGGCCGGAGTCAGCGTTCACTGTTATGATGACCACCGAGTCGCTATGGCATTCAGCGTTTTGGGTACCGTTATCAAGGAGACGGTCCTCGAAGAGAAACGATGTGTTGAGAAAACTTGGCCGAACTGGTGGGACGACTTGGAGAACAAGGTATATTGATAATGCGTGAACCCTTGGATATGATCTAACGACTCTAATTAGATCGGGCTCAAGGTCGAGGGCGTCGAACTCCACGACTCACACTCCGCTACTGGGTCTCTCAGCTCCTCGACTACTGTCGTGGCACCATCAGTCGTGATCAGCGGAATGCGTGGTTCTGGAAAGACACACATCGGCGAGCTCTCTGCCTTATCCCTAGGGTGGCCGTTCTTGGACGCCGATAAACACTTCGAGAAGAAGTTCCAGATCGGGATCAAAGAATTTGTCGCCAAGAACGGTTGGCCTGCCTTCCGCGAGGCGGAGACTGAGACCCTGAAGGAACTCCTCAAAGACCACCCGACCGAGCACGTGATCAGCCTGGGTGGTGGTATCGTCGAAACCCCCGCTGCCCGAGATGTCCTCAAGGCTTACTCCAAGAAAGGACCGGTTGTTTGCATTGTGCGTGATATCGAAGAAATTGTCACATATCTTGGTGCCGAGACAGCTCGCCCCGCCTACGGTGAACCCATCGAGGATGTGTGCAATCGTCGAGCTCCGTGGTATGCAGAAGTTTGTAACTACGAGTTCTCCAACAACTCCAACAGTGGACCAGATCCAAAAACCGTCGCCCAGGAGGTATCTCGTTTCTTCAAACACGTTACTGGTCAAAACCCTAACCATGCACCGAACCTCGCTCATGGTAAAAGGTCATACTTCTTATCCTTGACGTTCCCCGACATCAATTTGGCCCTGCCGCATATCGACGAGATCACCGCCGGAGTTGACGCTCTCGAACTCCGTGTCGATCTCCTCCGCGACCAGGATTCATTTGACAAAATCGGATCATACATTCCCTCCAAAGCATATGTTGCCAGCCAACTTGCCGCTCTCCGCCTTGTCACCTCCCTTCCTATTGTGTTCACCGTCCGGACTGTGTCGCAGGGTGGCTCTTTCCCAGATACCGCGGAGGCAGAGGCATTCGACCTTTTCGACCTCGCCGTGCGCGCTGGAGTCGAATATATCGACGTGGAAATTTCTTGGTCCGCAAAACGCATCTCGGGCTTGATTTCCAAGAAGGGGCAAACCAAAGTTATCGCGTCGTGGCACGATTGGAGCGGAAAGCTCGCCTGGGATGGTACAGAAGTGAGGCAGAAGTACCAGGATGCGGACAAATTTGGCGACATCATCAAGATCGTCGGCAAAGCCAACACTCTCGAGGACAATTTTACCCTCCACTCTTTCGTCAAGAAGGCCACGAGCACTCCTGGTTCGAAGCCGGTCCTCGCCATCAACATGGGCGTCGCGGGTCAGATGTCGAGGATCTTGAACTCGACATTTAGTCCCGTTACTCATCCCCTCCTCCCAAACAAGGCCGCTCCCGGGCAGCTGTCATTCAAGGAGATCCAGGCGGCTTTGAGTCTCATCGGGCAACTCCCACCTCAGAAGTATTACCTGTTCGGAACGCCCATATCCCACTCCATGTCTCCTACGATCCACAACACCGGATTCGAGAACCTCGGGTTACCTCACAAGTACGAGCTGTTGGAGACAAAGGCGGTCGATGAACAAATCAAGGCCACCATTACTGCACCTGAGTTTGGCGGTGCGTCGGTCACAATCCCCTTCAAGCTGGATGTGATTCCCCTCTTGGATTCCCTCTCCCCAGAAGCTAAAACGATCGGGGCCGTCAACACCATCATCCCCATCACCAAGCCAGATGGGTCGAGGACATTACACGGGGACAACACCGACTGGCGGGGTATCCGGGAGGCAATCCTATCTCGATTGCCCACAAGGGTCACTCAGACCGACGCTGGTTTGATTATTGGTGCGGGAGGGACTTCTCGGGCTGCAATCCACGCTCTCCAAAGCCTCGGGACGAAGAAGATCTACCTGTTCAACAGGACGAGGAGCAGCGCGCAGGCGTTGGTCGACGCGTTCCCAGACGCCAAGATCGAGTTGGTTGAAAACCTTGGAAGTTGGACCGGATCACCGCCAACCATCGTCATTTCTACCGTGCCCGCTTCAGCAACGGCCACCGAACAGGATGTGACCGGAGCTGTGTACCTCCCCGAGTCGGTTTTCGAAGCGCATTCAGGGATCGTTATGGATATGGCGTATAAGCCGGCGGAAACCCCGCTCCTGAGTCTCGCGAAGACGGTCGGCAAGGGGTGGCAGACCGTAAGGGGTGTTGAGGTTTTACTCGAGCAGGGTTACGTCCAGTTCGAGTTGTGGACTGGGAGGAGGGCTCCCAAGAAGATCGTCGCGGAGACAGTGTTAAGGAAATACCAGAGTTCGTAGATTTGAAAGGCAGAAGGCGAAGCCTGTTGTTGTACGATACTAAGTGTCGCTGGCGTATGTGTTTGTGGTCATCCGGAATACTAATCCGAGAGCTTGTTGTGATTTACTCCAACTCCCCTTTCACTGTAACTCCCTCCGGCGTGGTCGTAGGAACACGCACTGAGAGACTGGCCCACTGCCCCCGTCCGCTCCGAGGAACGCGCTCAGACTTTGCGTATCGCCATCGCTAATCCAGGTTTGGTTGGCATCTGTTTCCTCTTGATGGTATAACTTTGTGCACCGGGACGCGATCTTTGTAGCACCGGGCAGACTCCGGAAGTCCAATACTGGCGCGTAAGGCATCTCAATCGGGTCTGGTCCTTGAATTTCTACGGTGGGGCCAGTGAAGTAGGTATTCATCATCACCGGTAAGGTGCCCAGTGATTCGAAGATATCCCTAGCATCCATTAACAACGCCGTCACCGACGTCAAAGCTCATCGATGGTTGCCGTGGTTCGCCCATAAGGGGACAATGAGGGAGAGCAGTTCGGAATTGGCATAAATACGAGGTTTTCCAACTGAAATTAAGAATTAGAACTAAGTATATATAAGACCCACTCCTGTTTTAATTTGGTTACGGGGACGACGTTTAAGACAAATAAGGGCCGCTCTCAGCGAAGTATTCGTAACTATCGGCGTTGAAGACAGCCTGATCTGGGTTGGTGGTGGCCAGGGTCTGACAATCCTCCACGCCGTAAGCGTAGTCCTCGTTGCCACCGTTGACGGTGAAGTGGGAAGACTCGTGGACAAGCGTTCCGGCTTTGGAATTAGCATCGATGGCAGTGGCATTCCAGAATGCACCGCAGAGGTAAATCGTTCCGAACTCGTCGGGATCTGATCAAGATATTTATCAGTGGCCGGACAACTAACTCATGGTTTAAGGGTCTACGCACAGACGTAGGCAAAGAGACTGGCTTCAGTGCAGGTGCAGTTGTAGGCGAAGGCCGAGAAGTCCCTGCTATTGATCAAGGAGAAATGTTCCTGGACGGTGCTCTTGCGACTGCCGTCGTAGGTACCGAACCAGGTAGTGTATCGCTCCGTGGCACTCGAGATACCCGTAAGGTAACCGGAGGCCTCCTTGGCGTAAACCTGGGCGTTACTGGCGGCGAGCTCAATGTCTGACTGCTGGCTGCTCGAACAGTCGTTGAAAGTAGCCCGCTTGTGGTGGACGCGGGAGACAGCGAGCTTTCCATAGAGCTTAACCTTGACGGCATCCTCGATCGTGGCGTAGAGGTTCTTGGGGGTGCCATCGGCATCGATATAGGTGAAGAGGTTCGATGGTTTGATAATGTAATCCCCAGCGCCAGATCTGGTGAAGTCGTACGCGGTGGAAACTGGGTGACTGTCCATAAGACCTAGATAAAACCAGATATATACATATCAGTTGTAGAAGGGTGCCAGTAACCGAGATTGGCTCTACCAATGACCCGACGGAGCGGTCGGGGTCTCTCCGCCTTCCTTAAAAGTCAACAGATATTCGTCTGGATTCATTTGTACATGTTGTACATCCTACGGACAGTCACCCACTGACGATAATAATTGCATGAGATGATGCAGTCAAAAGCAATCGAGATGGTCCCACTTTCGGTTATGAGTGACATTGACGGAACCCCCGGGGGATAGAACGGTGAAAACGCTGGGGTCATCAAGGCCAGCGGCATACTTGGGATTGTACTTGACCTAGACACGAAAAACGGAAGGATTAGTACACAGGTTTGTCATGTAACCGGACGCGCGATTCACCCTGGCACCGTTGAAGGACGGCTGAGAGCCGGTAGTGTCGGTGATGGTAAAGGAGTTCTCGGGGAAGTGGTTCAAGGATCCGCGGGGATCGTTGAGCAGTTTGAGGGTCTCCTTGCCGGTGTTGACGATGGTCGTAGTGACCTTCAAGTTCAGCAACCCGTCGACGTCGGGGTTGGGGGTCGAGGTCCTGATGGTTACGCTGGGACCACCAGGGGCTGCGGGGGCAGCAGAAGTGGCGACCGCAGAGGCAATAATGGCAATGAGAGAAGCACGGAGAAAAGAAGAGAACATCGTGGTGAGGGTGGCGAAGGCAGTTGAGGAGACGATTCCGATGAAGCCTTAGGACTGAACGAGTCCGGCTTAAATACCCTTCTGGTCCTCATGCATCGTGGGTGGGCTGGCTGCCAACACCGGAGAATGACATATGTGGGCCGCACTGGGCAGGCGTCGTGGAGCCGCTGAAGATGTGGTGGTCGAAAACTGTCGCCGGTTGGGAACACATTCTGGGAAAAAAATGCTTACCAATGTTCAAGCAATCTGTAGAGAAGCGCCATAAAATGTCAGTTCTGAAAATCCATCGTAGGTCTTGTTTTTCGCATGTCGCGACCCTTCTCACAGGATGAAAGGTCACTTCCCAACTCCGAGAAACTCCACCGGGGCCCGGTGGGATCAAGGACCGGGTGGCAGTCCGGGCAAAACTTTCATCCGGATTGGTAACATTGACGCAAGAGGCCCCGGATTTTCGCAGATCTTCGCTCTGGTTCTACCTTTCGGTGCCCGGATCAATGTCTGTACGTTCTTCCGCTTTGCGCCCGGTGATACGGTCGGAGCCCATATACATTCCAACCCCCACTTGTTCCGTACCGTCTGTCCCAGGGATGGACACGCCGTTTCCTGACCGACGGCTGGAAGACAGGATGTTGGTACGAGGCTGTAGCACCTGATCTGGAAGGCACGGACCGATCACGCGGAACGCCAAGGGGTTGTGTTCGAAAGCCAAGACACCAAGCTGTGGATATCGGGAGTCGGAAAACATGCGAGAGCCGTTGCTGCCGGTGCAGCCGCGATTCCACCTGCTTGGGCCCAACGTCTTGAATGGACTTCCAAGGGTCCCTCCCCGACGCCGGGGCCACGAAGATTCTGGTAGAAAGTTATTGGAGGCGCTCGCTCGCCGCGCTTCCTCGATCACAGATGATCTTGGACGGGTATCACGCAACTCGCCTATTCATCGTTACTGCTGACCTCATCACCACGGTTGTTGAGAAATCCTCCAACGAACTACACTATCCTAGTTGTTCTGTTCGGAACGGAGTAATGATACAGACTTGACGTCAAAGCCCGTTGACGGAAAATGATACCCATGGTTTTGCTAGCCAATCATACGACTCGGAGGTTCTGGGTGAAGTTGGGCGAGGGCAGGGACTACCGCCTTCTGGGCGCAGGATAACTCGAACATGAGGGGATTAGAAAAGCGAACTCAAATTGGCACCAGTACAGGGTTCCCTACTGGAATAGAGAACTAAGACTACAAATCCCCCTTCTATACGAAGGTGGGACTGCGTTTATTCCAACACAGGGGTGTTCTCAGCGAAGTATTCGTGGTTATCGGCGTTGGTGATGGCCTGGGCGGGGTCGTCCTTAGCCAGCTGCATACATGCAGCCTCACCGTAAGCGTGGTCCTGGGTCCCACCATTGATGGTAAAGTGGGAAGACTCGTGGACAAGGGTTCCAGCCTTGGAATTGGAACCGGTGAGAGGGGCATTCCAGAAAGCACCACAAAGGTAAATCGTTCCGAACTGGTCGGGATCTTGGCGGGAGATTTATCAGTGGCCGAATTACAGTCTCACAGTTGAGATATACGCACAGACATAGGCATAGACGCTAGTGTCAGTGCAGGTGCAGTCGTAGGTAAAGTCATTTGAGAAGTCCCTGCTGTTGATCAAGTTGAAGTGGTCCTGGACTGTAGTCCTGCGACCGTCGTCGTATTCACCAAACCAGGTAGTGTACCGCTCCGTAGAGTCGGTAATACCCGAAACGTAAGCAGAGGTTTTTTTGGAGTAGTCCTGGGCACCAGAAGCGGCGGCATTGATGTCAGACTGTTGGTCGACTGAGCAGCCGTTGAAGGTGGCCCGCTTGTTGTGCACGCGGGAGGCGAGGTCACCAGAGAGCTTGACCTTGGCAGTATCCTGAACGGTGGCGTAGAGGTTCTTGGGGATACCATCGGCATCGACGTAGGTGAAGAGGTTCGAGGGCTTGATTGTGTAATCCCCGGAGCCAGATTGGGTGAAGTCGTACGCGGTGGACACTGACGGTGATCATTTATGAGACGGTGCCCAAGTCAAACGCGATCGAGATGATCCACTTACGATCATGAATGACATCGAAGGAATCCCCGGGAGTGAGGACGATGTAAGCGTTGGGATCATCGAGACCAGCGGCGTATTTGGGGTTGTACTTGGCCTAGACGCGAAAGCCGATAGCGTCAGCACATGGGTTTGCCAGATAACGGGATGCATGACTCACCCTGGCACCGTTGAAGGACGGCTGAGAGCCACTAGGATCGGTGATGGTGAAAGAGTTCTCGGGGAAGGGGTTCAAGGCTCCGCGGGGATCCTTGAGGAGCTTGAGAGTCTCCCCGCCGGTGTTTACGATGGTCGTGGTGACCTTCAAGTTCTTCAATCCGTCGACATTGGTGTTTGAGGTCAGAGTCTTGACTGTGACACTGGGGATGCCGGAGAGAGCGGGGGCAGCAGAAACAGCGATCGCGGAGGCGACGAGGGCAATGAGGGAAGCACGGATGGAAGAGGAGAACATGGTGGTGAAGGTAGTGAAGGGGTTGAAGAGAAGATTCCGACGAAGCCTTAGGACAGAACGAGCCTGGCTTAAATAGCGTTCTGGTCCTCATGCATCATGGGTGAACCGACTATCGACACCGGAGGAAGGCGAACACGGGGCCGAGCTAGGTGGACATCGCAGGGATGCCAAAGATGAGCCCGAAAAGTCGGACATTAAGGCCGCCACCGGCCGTGAGCGCATCACCCTGAAAAGGACTGTTTCCCAGCACCGAAACATCCCGCGAAGCAGGGCCGTGGAACGCGAAAACCCAGCGTTTCCGGTTTCAGTTTGGGATTTTCGCCACGGACCTTGTTTCTAGCCCATAGCGGTCCTTCTCACAGCACGGAAAAACGGACGTGGAGGATCCCCTCCCAATTTCGAGGAAGCCGCCGACCGCGGCGACCGCCAATTCTACTAACTTCGTTGCAGGGACCCCCCCCCTTTGGTTTCGAAGGTCGCTGGCTATGTTCGTCGTCACAACCGACAGCCCTCTTCCCAGCAATCATACGAAGCCGTGCAGGGTGGATTCGTGACGTTTACATTCCACTCCCGTGGCCAAAAATGGTCAGACGCCACGATGTCGAAGTTCGAAGACCCGGATCGTGTTTCACAATCGGTTGATCCGGCCACCGCGTGATTAGTTGGCACCCTGAACGTACAACCGAAGAGATACGAGGACGTCGCACGCTATAATAGAGGGGTCGGGGTCAGGGAAACATTTTAAGCGATATAACGCTCACCGACCATCCAAGGACCGCCCCATGTGGTCCAAAAAATGACCACGTTCCATTTGTTCAAATTCTTGACGGGAAGTGGCCTCCCGGAGGCCGCGTGCCGGCCAGAGGTGAAGGAGGATGGGGGCATAAAGCCTCCGATTCAAAGGTGGTGGGTGAGCTTCGCCACTGAGACAAGTCGCGTCCCTGTGCTCGGGGCCACGGGGCATCCGAAGAATGATCAAAGCATTCGAGTACAGTGTCGTGGGGCGCGCCAAAGTTGAACGCCTCGGGTACATGGAACTTCCAGGCGATGCCGTTCGAAGTATCGCATCCATATAATTCGGCTTCCGGGTTGTTCACTCGAAGCCCTTCCTGAGGGACAGGGGTGGATACATACCTTCCGCTGTTTAATGCTCAGAAGGATTCGCAACCCCCTTTCAAAGCCCCTACCCTCTGAGCTGTGGCGCAGGCCGTCCAGGTATGACAGTGTCAAACAGAACGAAAAAGATTACGCACTGGCTGCTTGGCATCACTTGCGTGGGATCCATCAACGATAATGCCGGGGCTTCATCAGGCGCGCCGTGACTGGTGTATTCCAGGCTTCAAGGGATCCAGATATCGGGAGGGTTTGCCCCCAGGTGATCGTTCCCACGATTGCTCGCGCTTGATCTGATACACTCATGGTGCTGTACTCGTGGCACCCAGCGATCATCATGGACACACCGGAAGATTGTTCCCGCAACTCGCTCGCTCGCAGGTCAGTATTTGCTAATCGGTGCACAAAACGATGTACTTAGCTACCTCACGAACAGCCAGACGGTAAGAAGGGGAAGTAGGCCTAGGGGCGATGGCACCCAACTGCTCGAACCCCAGCAGGGGTCGGAGTCTGCGCTCAAGTCGACCGACTCCACGCTGCAAAACGATCGCGTCCCTGTCAACAGACTCCCTTCAGAAATCCTGCTTCGCGTCTTCGGTCTCATCATCTTTCCCCTATCAAAGGGGTACTTCTCCTACATTTTCATCTTCTCTCACGTGTGTAAGCGCTGGAGATCCGTGGTTACCTCTAGTCCCCTCTTCTGGACAACCATATCTGCGGGGCCCCTGACGCAACCCGGGTTTATCACGCTTCAGCTCCAATGCAGCGGTCGCCTACCCCTAACTCTCAGCCTCCAACTCATAGACTGCCACTGCAATCCCGACCCTTCATTCGATGATGCGTATCTCTGCCCCCACGGCAATAATCAAGACTTCGGTCGGCTTCTGGAACTTTTTACCCCTCACCGCGACCGTATCGCAACCCTCGACATCCGATACGGGAAGGAAAACCGCGAAGACGTCCTCAAACACCCGTTCTTCTGCGCTCCTCTACCGAACCTAGAACGGTTATCTTGGGTGTCCCGCTCGCTCGGTACCACGGGCAAACGTGGGGACGATGACGGGGACGATGATGACGACGATGATGGGGACTCAGTCATAACCTCTACAAATATATTCTCAGACTCACTCCCGCGACTACGGGAGCTCGTTCTCGTCAACACATGGGGCCTGATCTCCGCCGCTGGGCCGAACCTCAAAACCCTCAAGGTCCAACACCTAGGTCCCGGGCGCGACCTAGACACCGCCTTGTCCATGCCTGGGCTACGAGACTTCCTTTCCCGTCACCCACTCCTCACTTCGGTCTCTCTCGGTGATATCACCCCTCAGGTGGACGAAGATGGCGGAAGTTCAATCGAGATGAGACATTTGACCAGCCTTGCGTTCACCCCTTCTCTGATCGAACTCGAACCCCATCCAACGCTCCGTTGTCTTCGTTTTGGAGCCTTTGGGCCCATGGAGACGCTTATAATCAGGTGGGAGGTCAAGAACTTCGGGGACGATGGCATCAACCCGGTGATGAACGCGACCTGGGTCGATAAAAACGGCCACGACATCTCATGTTCGTTCGGGATTGGGGAGCCTGACCCTCTCGGGGTGTGGGACGCGCTTTGCAATGCAGGGATATGCGATGAGGTTACAGTTGTCGAGCTCAAAGGACCTTACGTTAAGTCTGCCGCCTCTGAACCCTTCCTTCCCCTATTCGAAAGGAGACTACCGCGCCTCCGGACGATCCGCATGGCTTGGGGGAAACCAACCGCCGAGGAGGTAAAATATGGCAAACTCGATGACAGCCCTCCTCCGAATGTAAGCTGGGCGGCCTCATACTTGGGCCCGATTCTTCGTTGTCGCGCGGCTATCGGCAAACCTGTCCATCTCCTTGAGCGATTGGTGGAGGGTGACGAGGATCCTGCAGACTCGCGATTCAACGACCTGGTTTGGGAACAGTACTTGTGCAGGGCGTTCAACCTTCAGAAATACCTGAAGTAGGCGGTTCATACTCGGCGCTTTACGTTTCAAGGTACACAACAGAAATAACATCCAAGATTACAATCGAATTACAATCCCACGCCGTTGTCTGCATTTCCAATGAAGAAAGAAAAGGGGTCTAATTAATCATCAAGTAGCTCTACCACCTTTCGAATAGATCTCTGCCCAAGGTTCCATGCCAAAAATTTCAGGGAGTGAATTCCAAAGCTCTACCTTTGTTTGCCGCTTAATGACATTCCATCCCCGCACGCAATCAGTGCAGCGATCTCCATTGTGGAAATCAAGTACGTGTAAGATGCCTCCAGCCATTATCCCAGACCCAGGATAGATGGTGCGCAGGACATCTTGCAAGGGCGATCCAGAATCAGCCGAACGGATATCGAGTGGTCGGCATCTCTTCGACGGGTGCGATTGGCGATCCAGGAACAAAATGCTCCTGGCGAGCTTCCATTCCCATTCCTTGAGCGTACAGAACCCCCGAACGGCTTGTGAGAGAACAACAGGAGGGAGTTTGACGGAAGGATCGGTGTTTGTGAGAGATTTGATGCCTGCCACACATGCTTCGTAAAAGGCGAACGGCAAAGCGAAATCCATTTGGTATTCGTGGAACAATTTTAGGATTTCGTTGGGGTGAGGCCGAGGGTCCCCGAAATGTCCGTGGTGAATCGAGGTAACGCCTCCCGCGTTTGGCTCGGGTGTATATGTGGCACGCAAGTTGTCTAGTAGTGCGCCGCGGATACTAGGGATCTGGTACTTGGTCGACAACCGCAACAGTGAAGAGAATTCGCGGAACGGTGGACGATCGACCATAAACAGCGGCCTGTGAGCAGACTCAATAAAAGTCGCTATGCAGAAAAGAGCCAAACACCCACCCCCGGCTGTAGAACACGTCAAGCAGAGTGGCGAATTCCACCGGATCGTCGTCCCAATGGATCTGCGGCCGGCCTTCAACGGCCGGTACTCGGTAAAGCTTGTCTTGTGACAGGAGATCAGACATAATCGGGGAACATTGAACGAGCAGTTGAACATGGACGCGGAAGACGATACGATGATCATCTGACCGACAAATGAGGTCCACATTCCCGTCATGCCGGAAGTGAACCGGGTGCCGTTCTGCAACATCTGGGATATCCGGAGATGGGAAACTCGGTTGTGGGGGTGGCCCCTGGTGGGAAGAGTCCGAGCCAGAGGAGTATAGTGGTGGGCGAGCTTGTACGCCAAATTGAGTAGCGATCCCCTTAAGTATTGTTAATAGGGATCAACGCCGCACTACAACGGAGCGAGAACTATACCTGAATTTCGTCCACAAGTGCGGAAGGGGGATCGTGGCGTGCGACGTAATCAAACAAAGACTGGATACACCACTCTACGTTGATGGCCCTCGTGGTCGGGTCCATATCCCACCGTGTGGCAAGGAGTTCGAGGAGCAAGCACAGTGCTTCTGCCTTGACGTCAAATCCGCTGTAGCCGCGACATAAACCACCGAGGTAAACCTCCTTCATCACTTCGTCCTTGACCAATCCGTCTTTATAGAGTTCGCCGACGAGGACGACCAGATCGAGGACGACACTGGAGATCGCCTCCACATCTCCGCCGGACTCCAATCTCCGGTTCACATCGACGAACTCCCTCTGACAAAGCTCGTCGAGCATTTGGGGGAGTGATATTGATAGGAAGACGCCTGCTCCGCGGTCGGGAGCGTTGCACATGTCGTCAATCATGCGACACGCTCCGGCTAGGTGGCATTGAGGGACTAGCGTATGACCAGATCCAGCAGCCTCATCGATGATACTGGCGGCGATCGCGTGGATGACTTCGCGGTGACCATCTGGTCGTATTTGGTTGTGGATCTCGTCGCACACGATGTGTAGATTGGCCGGTGTGACCTGAGAAATCAGGCTACGGATGTGGGCTTTGAGAATGAACGTCATCCTAGCGGAGGGTGCGCAGAACGCTGGGGTCCGAGGTTGGGTTGCAGCGGAGGAGGGAAGTGAATGGGTTTATGAAGGAGGGTGCGGCCTATTTGAGCAAGTACGGAGTCGTGACGCCCAGCCTGAATCTTCGTCAATCCACCACACTCTAGGGCCAAGCTTGCCTTTCGTTCGCGAGTAGTATGGTGGGTACCTCTCTTTATCAGCGTCATGAAAGGCGAAGGAATAGATTACGACCCCGAGAGTCGACGAAACAAGCTGCCTGCGGGTGAGCGACCACGCCCGGGAAAGTTCGAGTGAGGGGAATACGCCATATCCGTGCTCTGTTAGGGTCTGCCAGTCGGCGAGCGAATCAATTTGTAGCAATAAGTATCCTAAACGGATCCGACCCTCCACCTTCCAGCCCACCGAGAACTGCCTGCCTCACATTGCCCAAATACTCTCCCAGTCTGTCACCGTCGCCGACAATAAAATCCTCATATAGTTTGTGTTTAGAGTCGGCAACGGTGTTTACCAGCTCCAGGGAGCGTGTGAGGTTTCTGCAAAGATACATCAAATAAAGGACAAGTGAGATTGAACCTATCTCGACGCACCTGGGAATCCGCGTACGTGACTCGTACAGGATGCTGTGGAGCCTGATAACGAGCTCCGGGATGAAAATCTGCCTCACGCGAATGAGTTCTCTTCTCCTTCGATCACCGTCGACCCTGGAAACGTCGGAAACGAGCCACTCGGTCGTGAAGAGCTTCACAGCCTTCTCATAAGCCTCATCCACCAGGGCCTTATACTGGTTTAACCACGCGACCTTGGCGTCCTTGGTCAACTCGCTGGCGATCTCTTTTCCAGAAACATCCGCGACCCTTTCGAATAGATCCCAAACGAAGAAGAGCTGTCGGTAATGCATGTACTCCGTGGCGATATCTTCAGGTTCATCGATGGGTACCAGCTCCTCGGGGAGGATGTCAAGCATCCCCATTGCCACATAAATGTTCCCGGTGCCAAGGAAGTACCGAATGGTCAAGTTGGCTTGCTCTAGGGCATTGCCGTACGTCTCCGGCATGAACGTTGTCCACTCGATCGCCCGGATGAGCAACCGCTCGGGGTTGGTTGGTTGGTGGGGCTGGAACCGTACGGGAGGTAGAGGACCTTTGGGTTGTGGGAGTATCTATGTCCGGTCGGATGGATGACGATATTCACCTGGGAACGATACGTACCTTCATGACCTTCTCAATTGTCCTCTCGGCGGTGGCTGTTGCAACGCGCTGCATGTCCAAGCCGTGGTCCCTCGCTCGAACAAGCGCTTCTTTCCTCTCGGTCGCGTCGGCGGTCAACTCAAGTGACGTCAAGAACATAGCGTAACGGTCGACGGCGTTATCGCCGAGGGCACCGGCATACATCGCGATGAGTTTCCTCTGCCCAGCCGCTTCTAGCACCTGGAGATAGGCTTCGAGAATGACCTGGGTCGCCAGAGGTGGAACGAGAACATCGATTAGTTGCAGGAAGAGACACAAGTGCGCAAAGAATCTGGTCAAAGTTGGGAACCTTGCAACAGTACGTCAACACCATAAATGGTCCGAAGGTGTGTGTGTGTGGGAGCTCACTCTGGAGAAGATGTGTCAAACGAGCCATTTTGGATGCCAGTCGCAAAACCCTCCAGTAACTCGTCTGTACTCCCGAGTATGATGGACAGTTGGGATATGTGGAACGGGTTGTCTGCCGGGGCGCTGTGGGTCGTAAGTTCACCATGGGGATTCAATCGCGCCGCCATGCGTACCCTTCTGGGGCCTCCACTGTGCTGAGGGACTTCAACGTTGATTCGACCTCCTTTTCCCACTCCAACTCTTCTTGTTCTGCCTCCTCCCTCGACGGGATGGCGACACCTTTCTCAACAGCTGTCATCCCTCCTTCCCAGAACCCGCCGTCGAGGCGCAGCATCTCTGCATTCTGTTTCTCTTCACACATTATGCTCACTTGAGCCCATAGGTAATCCTCCCATGTGCGGCACGCTGATTTCAATACGGCAGATGTTTGGGATGAAGGTGCTAGGGAGGCAAATAGGGCCCGCTCTGGATCTGGGAGGCTTGACTGCGTGTTGGGTTAATGAAAGGTCTCGGGGTTGGTGAGTTTCACGTACGTTCAGCGCCCCATGAATACATGCGGACTTCCACAGCTTTCTACGTTTGTTTCCTCTCCAGCTCCCATCGTCGAAGGTCGAGAACTCGTCGTCACCTTCATCCCTAGGTTCGCTTGCTAAAGTGGAATGAGCCTCTCGGACACGGCAAATACCGCAGAAGTACGCACAAATCCCTCGCCACTGGAACAGCGTGGACCCTCGAATTGCTGCAGCTCGCCACGGCTGCTGGGCTTTTTTCGTCAGGTCGATTGCGTCATCTAGCCTTCCCGCCCGTACGCATGCGTAAAGAGCCTGCGCTACTGCCTTCTCATAGTTCTGCACGACAAGGCGTTAGTCACAGGGACCTCCGGAGGCCACGAATATGCGTACAGCATCGTCAGCCGCGAGACCCCTTGCGTCATCTCTATTTGGTGCGTCCGGGTCCATCTCACGGACAAGGCCATCAGACTGCATTCTGTTCCCCGTTCGCAACGCTTGCATCAGCTGGTACTTTGTGAACTTCCAATATCCGGTGGCGGCGTCTGGCACGGGGGGTGGGGGAGCGGTATCGTGAAGCCACTCGCGAACGATGACAAGTTCATAAAACAGCCGTGAAGAGCGCATAATTGCTTGAGCAAGAGTGGATGTCGGGGTATATGGATTCTCCCGTAAGAGTTGTTGGGGTGAAGGCCACTCGAGAAACTGTTGCTTTCGATGCCTGAGGATTACTTTATTCAACCGC
>Ga0307516_10004257_pt1 | contig 17797 bp, 14 predicted proteins | sample 19_EM_MG_FD_203310 | JGI IMG/M metagenome (GOLD analysis project Ga0307516, IMG submission 203310) | Populus trichocarpa ectomycorrhiza microbial communities from riparian zone in the Pacific Northwest, United States - 19_EM | ecosystem: Host-associated > Plants > Roots > Unclassified | place... | reverse complement strand
GGGGCCTGAGAGGCGGACAGGGCCGCGACCGCGACCGCGGCCACGGCGGTGGTTGCCGCTCCCTTGCGCAGCCTCCTGCCGAATTGCGCCGCCATAGAGTGAACCCCTCCCGTGGACGCCCGAGCATCCGTCTTCGTCTGCCGGTCTCGCTGCTCAGTACTGCTCTCGACCTGTTGTGACGAACGACCCGCGGTGCGGGTTGCCCTCGTTGCGCTTTTGCGTGCCTTCTTCGCGTGTTCGACCCTGCGCCCCGACACGGCGGCCCAGGCGACCCTACGACAACTTCCTTTCCACCGGCACCCGTTCGTGCCCGATTTTCACCAGTTGGCCATGTGGGATGGTGCCCCGCGGGCGGCGTGCCATGTCCCGCATACTGGGCTTCGCTGATCACCGGGCCTTTCCGGCCCTGCCAACGCCTGCCGCGAGGAGTCCCGTTGCCGTTCACTTTGAGCCACGCGGCGGCCGTCCTGCCCGCCGTACGGGGCGACGGGAGCGGCCGCGGGAAACTGGTACCGGCCGTGCTGGTGGCGGGTTCCTTCGCGCCCGACTTGACCTACTACGCGGCGAGTGCGGTGTCCGGGGCCATGGAGTTCGGCGAGGTGACCCACTCGTTCCCGGGCGTCTTCACCATCGACGTGCTGCTCGCCTGGGCGTCGGTCGGACTGTGGCTGCTGGTGCGTGAACCACTGGTGGCGCTGCTGCCCCGGGCACGGCAGGGCCGGGTGGCCGCGCTCCTGCGCTGCGGGGCGCCACGCGCGCGGGTGGGGCCGTCCGTGGTGCTGTGGTGGTACGTGTCCGCCGCGCTCGGTGCGCTGACCCATGTGGTGTGGGACGCGTTCACGCATCTCGACCGGTGGGGGATGCGGCTGTTCCCGGTCCTGGGGCAGGAGGTGGCGGGTTCCCCCTTGTACTGGTATCTCCAGTACGGCGGCTCGGCCCTCGCCGCCGTCGTCATCGCCGTGTTCCTGGTGCGCGCGCTGCGTCGGGCGCCCGGTACGGCGGTGGTGGGGGTCGCGGCGCTGTCGCTACGGGACCGCTGGTGGGCCGGTGCCGTGATCGGCGGTTGCGCGGTGGTAGCGGCGGCGCAGCGGGTGACGCGCTGGTGGGACTACTGGGGGTCCACCGCGAAGCCCTGGGAACTGATTCCGACGCTGTGCTTCGGAGCGGGCGCGGGGCTCGTCCTCGGTGTGCTGCTGTACGCGGTGGGGGTCAGGGTGTGGCGTCCGGCCCGGGTCGCTCACGATCCGGAAGCGGCTGCCGGGGAGCGGAGCCGGGCCGCTCGCTGACGGAGGCGGACTCCGTGACCTCCGTGACGGTGGGAAACGGTCGTGACCATGGCAGCAGGTTGAGCGTCCGGGCGAGGTAGCCACGGCCCAGATCGGCCCACCGACGCCGGAGAAACGTCCGGCGCGGGCTCCGCAGGGTCCGCAGGGTCCGCAGGGTCGTCGCGAGGTCGGCGGGGACTCGGGCGATACCGGCCGCGGTGACCCTGCGCACGGTGGCGGCCAGGCCGGTGGGGCCGCGGAAGGTGCTGGCATCGGCTGCGACAGCCGGGACCGGTCGGGGCGGCGACGGGGCCGACTGAGCATCAGCCTGTGCCTGGTTCCGTGCGTGGGCCTTCCGACGGTGGAGCATGCGTATACCCATGCCCGCATCCTTACGGGCGGCGACAGCGAGCGGCGCTTTCGCGGGGCCACCCGAGTGACGGGCCCTGCGGGGGGCGGTAGCGGCGGGCGGGTGTTCCGCGGTTGTCCGGTAGGGGGTCGGGGGTGCGTCGGGGGGTGCGTCGGCGGGACCCCGGCGCACCTGCGCGCCGGGACCCTTGTCCCCCACCCCTGTCCGGTTCCGGGCCTTCTCCGGGCCCTAGGAAGGGCGCTGAAGATCTTGGCCTCCTAGTGGGCCGCCGATTCCCAGTCGGTGCCGGCGCCCACCGACACACCCAGGGGGACCGTGAGGTCGACGGCGCCGGCCATCTCCCGGCGGACCAGTTCCTCCGTGGCCGCGCGCTCGCCGGGGGCGATCTCCAGGACGATTTCGTCGTGGACCTGGAGGAGCATCCGGGACTTGAGGTCCGCCTCGCGCAGCGCCTTGTCCACGTTCAGCATGGCGATCTTGACGATATCCGCCGCCGTGCCCTGGATGGGGGCGTTGAGGGCCATCCGCTCGGCCGCCTCACGGCGCTGGCGGTTGTCGCTGTTGAGGTCGGGGAGATAGCGGCGACGCCCGAAGAGGGTCGCCGTGTAGCCCGTCGCCCGCGCCTCGTCGACCGCCCGGCGCAGATAGTCCCGTACCCCGCCGAACCGCTCGAAGTACGCGTCCATCAGGGCACGGGCCTCCGCCGCCTCGATGTTCAGCTGCTGGGAGAGACCGAACGCCGACAGGCCGTACGCCAGTCCGTACGACATCGCCTTGATCTTGCGCCGCATCTCCGCGTCCACCGCGGTCGGCTCGACCGCGAACACCCGCGCGGCGGCCGTGGTGTGCAGGTCCTCGCCGGAGGTGAACGCCTCGGTCAGGCCCGCGTCCTCGGAGAGGTGGGCCATCACCCGCAGTTCGATCTGGCTGTAGTCGGCTGTCATCAGCGACTCGAAGCCCTCGCCGACGACGAAGCCGCGGCGGATCGCCCGCCCCTCGTCCGTGCGGACCGGGATGTTCTGCAGGTTCGGGTCCGTGGACGACAGGCGGCCCGTCGCGGCGACCGTCTGGTTGTAGGTGGTGTGGATACGGCCGTCCGCCGCGATGGTCTTGATCAGGCCCTCGACGGTGACGCGCAGCTTCGCCTGCTCGCGATGCCGGAGCATTATCACCGGCAGTTCGTTGTCGGTCTGGGCGGCCAGCCAGGCCAGCGCGTCGGCGTCGGTGGTGTAGCCCGTCTTGGTCTTCTTCGTCTTCGGCAGTGCGAGCTCGCCGAAGAGGACCTCCTGGAGCTGCTTGGGCGAGCCGAGGTTGAACTCGTGACCGGCCGCCGCGTGCGCCTCCTTCACGGCCTGCTGCACGGCGCCCGCGAACATCTGCTCCATGGCCTCCAGGTGGGCCCGGTCGGCGGCGATGCCATGCCGCTCCAGCCGGGCCAGCAGCACGGACGTGGGCAGCTCCACGTCACGCAGCAGTTCCGCGGCGCCGACCTCCTGGAGGCGGGCCTCGAAGGCCTCGCCCAGGTCGAGGACCGCACGGGCCTGGATCATCAGGGCCTCGGCCTCGGCACCGTCGTCCGCGCCGAAGGCGAGCTGACCGTCGGCCGTGGCGGCGGGGGCCAGCTCACGGTGCAGGTACTCCAGGGACAGCGCGTCCAGGTCGAAGGAGCGGCGGCCCGGCTTGACCAGATAGGCGGCCAGTGCCGTGTCCATGCCGACGCCCGCGATCGTCCAGCCGTGCTCGGCGAAGACCCGCATCGCGCCCTTGACGTTGTGGAAGACCTTGGGCCGGCCGGCGTCGGCGAGCCAGGCGGCGAAAGCCGTCTCGTCGGCCTCGTCCAGCTGGGACGGGTCGAACCAGGCGGCCGATCCCCGGGCCGCGGCGAGCGCCACCTCGGCGACCGAGCCGGTGCCGAGCGCCCAGGTGTCGACGGTGGCCACACCGAGGACCTCGGTGGCGTGCTCGGTGAGCCACGGAGCCAGCTCGCCGGTGCCGAGCACCGTGCCGTCGAGCTCCACACCGCTCTCGACGACCGGCGTCGACTCGGCCTCCTCGGAGCCGGGGTCGACGGCGAGCAGCCGCTCGCGCAGCGACGGGTTGCGGATCTCCAGGGTGTCCAGGACCAACGCGACCGCCTTGCGGTCGTACGGAGCGCGCTCCAGGTCGGGGACCGTCCCGGGCAGCTCGACGGTGGTGACCATCTCGGTCAGCCGCCGGTTCAGCTTGACGGCCTCCAGATGCTCGCGGAGGTTCTGCCCGGCCTTGCCCTTGACCTCCTCCACACGCTCGACCAGCTCCGCGAACGAGCCGAACTGGTTGATCCACTTCGCGGCCGTCTTCTCGCCGACGCCCGGGATGCCCGGCAGGTTGTCGGACGGGTCGCCGCGCAGGGCCGCGAAGTCGGGGTACTGCGCGGGCGTCAACCCGTACTTCTCGAACACCTTCTCCGGAGTGAACCGGGTCAGCTCGGAGACGCCCTTCGTCGGATACAGCACGGTCGTGTGCTCGCTGACCAACTGGAAGGAGTCACGGTCGCCGGTGACGATCAGCACCTCGAAGCCCTCGGCCTCGGCCTGGGTGGCGAGGGTGGCGATGATGTCGTCCGCCTCGAAGCCGTCGACGGCGAAACGCCGCGCGTGCATCGCGTCGAGCAGCTCGCCGATCAGCTCGACCTGCCCCTTGAACTCGTCCGGGGTCTTTGAGCGGTTGGCCTTGTACTCCGTGAACTCCTCGGAGCGCCAGGTCTTGCGGGAGACGTCGAACGCCACCGCGAAGTGTGTGGGCGCCTCGTCGCGCAGGGTGTTGGCCAGCATCGACGCGAAACCGTAGATCGCGTTCGTCGGCTGACCCGTCGCGGTCGTGAAGTTCTCCGCGGGCAGCGCGAAGAACGCGCGGTAGGCCAGCGAGTGCCCGTCCATGAGCATCAGGCGGGGGCGCGCGCCGCCGGCGGTCTTGTCGGTCTTCTTCGATGCTGTTTCTGCCACGCCCCCGATCCTGCCACGAGCCACTGACAGTGCGGCCCGCCCGCCGCCCACGGCCGCTCCCCAGAAGGGCGTCGCGCACCGCGATCACTGCTCACGCCGTGCGAATCGACCGGCCTCGATCGTTGTCACCGGCGCATGCGAGGATCGAAGGCCTGCGGAGGCAGGGGCCCCCGGAAGGACACCGCGCATGCGTACGCGGCCAGTGAACAAGGAGAGCGCGCGATGGCAACGAAGCCGCCCAAGGCAGATCCGGTCCAGGACGCGCCGCAGGTCGCCGAGCCGAAGCACGCGGCCGCGGGCATCCCGGCCATCGGGCACAGCCTGCGCATGGCGCAGCAGCAGATGGGCGTCAGGCGCACCGCGCTGACCCTCCTGCGCGTGAACCAGAAGGACGGCTTCGACTGCCCGGGCTGCGCCTGGCCGGAACCGGAGCACCGGCACGCGGCCGAGTTCTGCGAGAACGGCGCCAAGGCGGTCGCCGAGGAAGCCACCCTGCGCCGGGTCACCCCGGAGTTCTTCGCCGAGCACTCCGTCGCCGACCTGGCCACCAGGAGCGGCTACTGGCTCGGACAGCAGGGGCGGCTCACCCACCCCGTGTACCTCCCCGAAGGGGGAACCCACTACGAGCCGGTGACCTGGGAGCGGGCCTTCGACATCGTCGCCGAGGAGATCACCGCCCTCGCCTCCCCCGACGAGGCCCTCTTCTACACCTCCGGGCGCACCAGCAACGAGGCCGCGTTCCTCTACCAGCTCTTCGCGCGCGAGCTCGGCACCAACAACCTGCCGGACTGCTCCAACATGTGCCACGAGTCGTCCGGCTCGGCCCTGTCGGAGACCATCGGCATCGGCAAGGGCAGCGTCCTGCTGGAGGACCTCTACAAGGCCGACCTGATCATCGTCGCCGGCCAGAACCCGGGCACCAACCACCCACGCATGCTCTCCGCCCTGGAACAGGCCAAGGCGAACGGCGCGAAGATCATCAGCGTCAATCCGCTGCCCGAGGCCGGCCTGGAGCGCTTCAAGAACCCACAGACCCCCAAGGGCCTCACCACCGGCGCCGCGCTCACCGACCTGTTCCTGCAGATCCGCATCGGCGGCGACCAGGCCCTCTTCCGCCTCCTCAACAAGCTGATCCTCGACAGCGAGGGCGCCCTCGACGAGGAGTTCGTACGCGAACACACCCACGGCTACGAGGAGTTCGCGGCGACCGCCCGCGCCGCCGACTGGGACGAGACACTCACCGCGACCGGCCTGTCCCAGAGCGAGATCGAGGAAGCCCTGCGCATGGTCCTCGCCTCGAAACGCACCATCGTGTGCTGGGCGATGGGCCTCACCCAGCACAAGCACTCCGTGCCGACCATCCGCGAGGTCGTCAACTTCCTTCTCCTGCGCGGCAACATCGGCCGGCCGGGCGCGGGCGTGTGCCCGGTGCGCGGCCACTCCAACGTGCAGGGCGACCGCACGATGGGCATCTTCGAACGCCCCGCCCCCGCCTTCCTCGACGCCCTGGAGAAGGAGTTCGGCTTCGCACCGCCCCGCGAGCACGGCTACGACGTCGTACGGGCCATCCGCGCCCTGCGCGACGGCGAGGCGAAGGTCTTCTTCGCCATGGGCGGCAACTTCGTCTCCGCCTCCCCCGACACCGACGTCACCGAGGCGGCCATGCGGCGCGCCCGGCTGACCGTGCACGTGTCGACCAAGCTCAACCGCTCACACGCCATAACGGGCGCGCGCGCCCTGATCCTGCCGACGCTCGGCCGCACCGAACGCGATCTCCAGGTCGACCCGAACGGGAAAAGCACCGCGCAGTTCGTGACCGTCGAGGACTCCATGGGCATGGTGCACGCCTCCCGAGGCCGCCTGGAGCCCGCGAGCACGCGGCTGCTGTCCGAGCCTGCGATCGTGTGCCGCCTCGCCCGCCGGGTGCTCGGCGAGAACAGCAAGGTGCCGTGGGAGGAGTTCGAGAAGGACTACGCCACCATCCGCGACCGCATCGCCCGCGTGATCCCCGGCTTCGAGGACTTCAACGCGCGCGTGGCGCACCCCGGGGGCTTCGCGCTCCCCCACGCCCCCCGCGACGAGCGCCGCTTCCCGACCGCCACCGGGAAGGCCAACTTCACCGCCGCACCGGTCGAGTACCCGAAACTCCCCGAGGGCCGCCTGCTCCTGCAGACCCTGCGCTCGCACGACCAGTACAACACCACGATCTACGGCCTCGACGACCGCTACCGGGGCATCAGGAACGGCCGCCGGGTGGTCCTCGTGAACCCCGCCGACGCGCGCACCCTGCACCTCGCCGACGGCTCGTACGTCGACCTGGTGAGCGAGTGGAAGGACGGCGTGGAGCGCCGGGCACCGGGCTTCCGGGTCGTGCACTACCCGACCGCGCGGGGCTGCGCGGCGGCCTACTACCCCGAGACCAACGTGCTCGTGCCACTGGACTCCACGGCCGACACCAGCAACACCCCGGCCAGCAAGTCCGTCGTCGTACGTCTGGAACAATCGGCGACCGACTGAGCGTTTGCTCAGCGAGTAGCCGTACGACCGCCCCCGCGGACGCGTACCACCATGAACGGAGCCGGACCCCATGGGCGAGCACCAGCACCTGAAGTTCCCGCAGGAGGTCATCGACGAGTACGCCGCACTCGGCGTCGACCTCCTGGCCCTGTTCTCCGCGGGACACCTCGGCACACGCATGGGCGTGGAGATCGTGGAGGCGTCGGCGCAACGCGTCGTCGGGACAATGCCGGTGGAGGGCAACACCCAGCCGTACGGACTGCTGCACGGAGGCGCCTCCGCGGTGCTCGCCGAAACACTCGGATCGGTGGGATCCATGCTGCACGGAGGCAGCTCCAAGATCGCGGTCGGCGTCGACCTCAACTGCACCCACCACCGAGGCGCGCGCTCCGGAGTGGTGACCGGCGTGGCCACACCCCTGCACCAGGGACGGTCCACCGCGACATACGAGATCGTGATCAGCGACGAGAGCGGGCGACGGGTGTGCACCGCACGCCTGACCTGTCTGCTCCGGGACGTACAGCCCGCCGACGAAGCCCGGATGCGAGCGAGCGACTGACCCCCCTGGCCCGAACCCCCGGACCGCCCTGGCGTCGAGGCACGACCGCGGGAGGAACCCCCAGGACCGCCGCAGCACTCGGACTCGGCCTCGCACGGGCGCCCCTGACGGGCGGTCCGCTCACCGGATGCGGCGACTTTGGCGATGGCCCACGGCGGTCAACGGCGCCCCGACAATCGGCGATCGACACTGGACGTAACTCTGCGTAATGCAGGCGCAATAAAGGCTCCAGGTTCATCCACCGCGACCCCCGCGCCCACACCGCCTCAAACATCGCCCACATCGCCCGCGGCAACCATGTCCCGCCACCACCCCGTCATCACCAAAACCGCAGAACACTACTGAAACCATCGCCCGCACACCCTGCGCGTTCTCACTATGCGGACCGGGCGAATCGGTCGGAATTCCACGCATCCACCCACCGCGTACCGCTCTGCATTACGTCGTGTCATAACAAGAGAGTCACAGCATTCGCCAGACACTCCTCCGCGTTCCCCACACACGCTTAGAGTCACGCCCAGTCACCGCGCCAGCGGATTCGAAGTCATTTCGACCCAGCGCTCGACTCGGTGCGTTCCACGGGGAGCCGCCGTGCCAGGGAAAGGACCTGATTCGTGCGTCAACGTTCGATCATCGCTATCACCGCCGCACTCGCGGCGGGGTCGCTGACTCTCACCGCCTGTGGGTCGCGTGACGACGACGGCGGCAGCAGCAACGGCGACAAGACCACAGTTGTGATCGGTGTCGACGCCCCCACCACCGGCGACCTGTCCGCACTCGGCCTCGGCATCAAGAACTCCGCCGACCTGGCCATCAAGACCGCCAACAAGGACGAGTTCGTCAAGGGCGTCGAGTTCAAGCTGGAATCCCTCGACGACCAGGCCCAGCCCTCCGTCGGCCAGCAGAACGCCCAGAAGTTCATCAGCGACAAGGACATCCTCGGCGTCGTCGGCCCGCTGAACTCCAGCGTCTCCCAGCAGATGCAGAAGCCCCTCAGCGACGCCGGACTCACCCAGGTCTCCCCCGCCAACACCGGCACGGAACTGACCCAGGGCGACGGCTGGAAGACCGGCAAGTCGGTCCGCCAGTTCAAGACCTTCTTCCGCACCGCCACCACCGACGAGATCCAGGGCGCCTTCGCCGCCGAGTACCTGTACACCAAGGCCGGCATCAAGAAGACCTACTTGATCGACGACCAGAAGACCTACGGCGCCGGCCTCGCCGCCTCCTTCAAGGCGAACTACACCAAGCTCGGCGGCAAGATCGTCGGCAGCGACCACATCAACCCCGACGACCGCGACTTCAACGCCGTCGTCGCCAAGATCAAGAAGACCGGCGCCCAGGCCCTCTACTACGGCGGCGAATACCCCGCCGCCGCCCCCCTGAGCCAGCAGCTCAAGGACAGCGGCCAGAACATCCCGCTCATGGGCGGCGACGGCATCTACTCCGCCGAGTTCCCCAAGCTCAACAAGAAGGCCGAAGGCGACCTCGCCACCTCCGTCGGCAAGCCCGTCGAACAGCTGCCCTCCGCCAAGGAGTTCATCGCGAACTACAAGAACGCGGGCTACAAGGACGCCTACGAGGCCTACGGCGGCCTCACCTACGACGCCACCTGGTCCATCATCGAAGCCGTCAAGCTGGCAGTCGAAGCCAACGACGGCAAGGTCCCCAGCGACGGCCGCAAGGCAGTCCTCGACGCCATGGCCAAGGTCAAGTTCGACGGCGTCACCGGAGCCATCTCCTTCGACGAGTTCGGCGACACCACCAACACCCTCATGACCGCCTACAAGATCAAGAGCAGCGCGTGGACGCCCGCGTACAGCGCCGCCCCCAAGGTCGGCTGAGCAAGGCCGAGTAACGAGCCCTCCCCACCGCACGCATTGATCCAGGCCGCGCGGGAGCGCACACCAGCGCTCCCGCGCGGCGCCATTTCCGAACCACTCCACGGAGGCCCTGCGGTGAACGAACTGCCGCAACAGCTGGCCAACGGACTCATCCTCGGCGCGATGTACGGACTCATCGCGATCGGCTACACGATGGTCTACGGAATCGTCCAGCTCATCAACTTCGCCCACGGCGAGATCTTCATGGTCGGGGGCTTCGGGGCCCTCACCGTCCACCTCTGGCTCCCCGACGGCTTCGCCCTCGGCGCCGCAGTACCCCTCATGATCCTCGGCGGCATCCTGGTCTCCGTCGCCGTCGCCACCGCGGCGGAACGCTTCGCCTACCGGCCCCTGCGCACCGCACCACGACTGGCACCCCTCATCACCGCCATCGGCCTGTCCATCGTCCTCCAACAGATCGTCTGGATGTGGTACCCCGACGCCAAGAAGGACCGCCCCTTCCCCCAGTTCGACGGCGGCCCCTTCGACGTCCTCGGCGCCAACATCCAACGCGGCGACCTCTTCGTCCTCATCGCCGCACCCCTCTGCATGATCGCCCTCGGCCTCTTCGTCACCAAGACCCGCTCCGGCCGCGGCATGCAGGCCACCGCCCAAGACCCCGACACCGCCAAGCTGATGGGCATCAACACCGACCGCATCATCGTCATGGCCTTCGCCATCGGCGCCGCGTTCGCCGCCATCGCCGCCGTCGCCTACGGCCTCAAAAACGGCCAAGTCGGCTTCCGCATGGGCTTCCTCATGGGCCTCAAAGCCTTCACCGCCGCCGTCCTCGGCGGCATCGGCAACATCTACGGCGCCATGCTCGGCGGCCTCGTCCTCGGCGTCGCCGAATCCCTCGCCACCGGCTACATAGGCGACGTCCCCGGAATGGACCTCTTCGGCGGCGGCGCCTGGAAAGACGTCTGGGCCTTCGCCCTGCTCATCCTCGTCCTCCTGATCAGGCCACAAGGCCTGCTCGGCGAACGCGTCGCGGATCGGGCGTGATACCCATGACCACCACCCACCCCACCAGCAGCACCACCAAGGCGCCCACCGCGACCCCCCTGATCCCGCTGCCGCCCACCGCGGCACGCGCCATCACCCTCGCCGGCTCCGCCACCACCCTCGTCGGCACCTTCCTCGCCTGGACCTGGACCGAGGAATTCCCCGGCAACCTAACCGTCACCGGCTACCCCGGCGGCCTACAGATCCTCACCCTCGTCGGAGCCATCCTCACCCTCCTCTTCACCCTCTCCGGCCAAGGCATCCAAGGACTGCGCTGGCTCACCCCCGGCGGCACCAACAGCCCCGTCCGCCTCCTCACCCTCGGCGTACTCGGCACCACCGGCTACGCCATGGGCGCCATCAGCGACGAACTCGGCGGACTCGTCAACCTCGAACCCGGCGCCTGGGTCTCCGGCATCGGAGCCCTCATAGCCGCCATCGGCGCCTACGGCCTCCCCGCCGACCAGCCCTACGACGACAACGACCCCACACCCAACCTGTGGGGCCGGATCCGCCACACCTTCACCGCCCCCGAACCCAGCCGCGCCAAGGAACTCCCCGCCTGGACCGAGATCCTCATCATCGCGGCCGGCTTCGGCGCCGGACTGTACGTCTTCGCATACGGCATCGGCACCGAATACTCCGAACTGTTCATCGGCTTCCTCATCATCGCCGCGTTCGGATTCACCGCCCTCACCCGAGCAGGCCTCCTCAAACGCCTCTCCACGCTGACGGCCAAACACCGCAACGTCACCCTCACCGCAGCCTTCGTCGCCGCGATCTGCTTCCCCTTCACCCAGGGCAACGACCAGTTCGCCCTCATCGGCGCGAACATCCTCATCTTCGCCACCGTCGCCCTCGGCCTCAACGTCGTCGTCGGACTCGCCGGCCTCCTCGACCTCGGATACGTCGCCTTCCTCGGCGTCGGCGCCTACGCCGCCGCCCTGGTCTCCGGCTCACCCCAGTCGACCATCGGCGTCCACTTCCCGTTCTGGGCAGCAGTCCTCACCGGAGCCCTCGCCTCACTGATCTTCGGCGTCGTCATCGGCGCCCCCACCCTGCGGCTGCGCGGCGACTACCTCGCCATCGTGACCCTCGGATTCGGTGAGATCTTCCGCATCACCATGAACAACCTCAACGGGAACAGCGGCCCCGACGTCACCAACGGCTCCAACGGCATCCCGAACATCCCCGACCTGGAGATCTTCGGCTTCAACCTCGGCCTCCCCCACGACGTCCTCGGCCACGAACTCACCCGCTCCGGCAACTACTACCTGCTGATGCTGCTGTTCACCGGCATCGTCGTCATGGTCTTCCGCCGCTCCGCGGAATCCCGCATCGGCCGCGCCTGGGTCGCCATCCGCGAAGACGAGACCGCCGCCACCGCCATGGGCATCAACGGCTTCCGCCTCAAACTCCTCGCCTTCGCACTCGGCGCCAGCCTCGCCGGCCTCGCCGGCACCGTCCAGGCCCACGTGTCCTACAGCGTCACCCCCGAGCAGTACCAGTTCGCCGGCCCCGTACCACCCAACTCCGCCTTCCTCCTCGCCGCCGTCATCCTCGGCGGCATGGGCACCATCAGCGGCCCCGTCATCGGCGCCGCACTCCTCTACCTCATCCCGGCCAAACTCCAGTTCATGGCGGACTACCAGCTGCTCCTCTTCGGCATCGCCCTGATGCTCCTCATGCGCTTCAGGCCCGAAGGCCTCGTCGCAGACCGCAGGAAACAGCTCGAATTCCACGAAACCGGACAACTCGACGTACCCAAGGACACCCCACTGCCCGAAGGTGCCACCGGCGTCGCCAAGGCAGGGACGTGACCCCGATGACCACCACAACCACCGCCACCACCACCACGGTCCTCGACGCCAGCGACGTCACCATGCGATTCGGCGGCCTCACCGCCGTACGCTCCGTCGACCTCACCGTCAACACCGGCGAAATCGTCGGACTCATCGGCCCCAACGGCGCAGGCAAAACCACCTTCTTCAACTGCCTCACCGGCCTGTACGTCCCCACCAGCGGAACCGTGAAGTACAAGGGCACCGTCCTGCCACCCAAGCCCCACCTCGTCACCCAGGCCGGCATCGCCCGCACCTTCCAGAACATCCGGCTCTTCGCCAACATGACCGTCCTGGAAAACGTACTCGTCGGCCGCCACACCCGCACCAAAGAAGGCCTCTGGTCAGCACTCCTGCGCCTCCCCAGCTTCACAAAAGCCGAACAGCAATCCCGCGAACGAGCCATGGAACTCCTCGAGTTCACCGGCCTCGCCGCCAAAGCCGACCACCTCGCCCGCAACCTGCCCTACGGCGAACAACGCAAGCTCGAAATCGCCCGCGCACTCGCCAGCGAACCCGGCCTCCTCCTCCTCGACGAACCCACCGCCGGCATGAACCCCCAGGAGACCCGGGCCACCGAGGAACTCGTCTTCGCCATCCGCGACCAAGGCACCGCCGTCCTCGTCATCGAGCACGACATCCGGTTCATCATGAACCTCTCCGACCGGGTCACCGTCCTCGTCCAAGGCGAAAAACTCGTCGAAGGCACCGCCGACGTCGTCCAAGCAGACGAACGCGTCATCGCCGCCTACCTCGGCACCCCCTTCGAAGGCGCCCCCGGCACCGAAGAAGCCGCCGAAGTAGAAGCCGCCGAGGCCGAAGCCGCCGAGGCACAGAACACCAGGGAAGGAGACGCCACATGACCGCACTACTGGAGGTCGAAGACCTCAGGGTCGCCTACGGCAAGATCGAAGCCGTAAAAGGCATCTCATTCAAGGTGAACGCCGGCGAAGTCGTCACCCTCATCGGCACCAACGGCGCCGGAAAGACAACCACCCTCCGCACCCTCTCCGGCCTCCTCCAACCCCTCGCCGGACACATCAAGTTCGACGGTAAATCACTCAACAAAACCCCCGCACACAAAATCGTCGCCCTCGGACTGGCCCACTCCCCCGAAGGCCGGCACATCTTCCCCCGCATGACCATCGAGGACAACCTCCGCCTCGGCGCCTTCCTCCGCACCGACAAAGAAGGCATCGAAAAGGACATCCAACGCGCCTACGACCTCTTCCCCATCCTCGGGGAACGCAGAAAGCAGGCCGCGGGCACCCTCTCCGGCGGCGAACAACAAATGCTCGCCATGGGACGCGCCCTCATGTCCCGACCCAAACTGCTCATGCTCGACGAACCCTCCATGGGCCTCTCCCCGATCATGATGCAGAAGATCATGGCGACCATCCAGGAGCTCAAGAGCCAGGGCACCACCATCCTGCTCATCGAGCAGAACGCCCAAGCCGCCCTCTCCCTCGCCGACCACGGCCACGTCATGGAAGTCGGCAAGATAGTCCTCTCCGGCAGCGGACAGGACCTCCTCCACGACGAATCCGTACGCAAGGCGTACCTCGGCGAGGACTGAGCGCGCCGGCGCCCTCGCATACGTCGAGGCCCGCACCCCCATTCCGGGGGCGCGGGCCTCGACGGCGTACAAGGGCGAAACGTCAGCCCTTGCTGTTGCCCTTCTTCTCGTCGGCATCCGCGATGACCGCCTCCGCCACCTGCTGCATCGACATCCGACGATCCATCGACGTCTTCTGAATCCACCGGAACGCGGCCGGCTCCGTCAGCCCGTACTCCGTCTGCAGAACCGACTTCGCCCGATCCACCAGCTTCCGCGTCTCCAGCCGCAGACTCAGATCCGCGACCTCACGCTCCAGCTCCCTGAGCTCCGTGAAGCGCGAGACAGCCATCTCGATCGCCGGAACCACATCACTCTTACTGAACGGCTTCACCAGATACGCCATCGCACCGGCGTCCCTCGCCCGCTCCACGAGATCGCGCTGCGAGAACGCGGTCAGCATCAGCACCGGCGCGATACTCTCCTCCGCGATCTTCTCGGCCGCCGAGATACCGTCCAGCTTCGGCATCTTCACATCCAGGATCACCAGATCCGGCCGGTGCTCACGGGCCAGCTCGACGGCCCGCTCACCGTCACCGGCCTCACCCACGACGCTGTACCCCTCTTCCTCCAGCATCTCCTTGAGGTCGAGCCTGATCAGGGCCTCGTCCTCGGCGATGACGACACGGGTCGTCAGCGGAGGCACGTGCGACTTGTCGTCGTCGGGCGCGTCTACGGGCTGGGGCGACTCGGGGGCGGTCACGGGGGCTCCTCGTTCAGGGGCGGGGGTACTGCTGACAAGAGCCTACCTAGCTGCGGTAAGGTGGGGCACAGCGGGTGACTGCTAACCTTCACATTGAAGGGGCCCCGGTAGCCCAGCGGTAGAGGCCATGGATTCAAAACCCATACAGCGTCGGTTCGAATCCGACTCGGGGCACAATTCCTTGGATTACAAGGTCACCTAAAAGCGGATGTCCACGTTCTGGTGAACATCCGCTTTTTGCTGCGTGTCGCCACGATCACTCTCCCAGAGTTGGTCCACATGTACGACGTCAGCACACGCAAGCGGGCGCTCGCATTGGTCGCCCAAGGGCGCAGCCTCAATTCCGTGAGCCGAGAGACGGGCATCTCACGAGCCGCAATTCGTTCTTGGCAGCGCCGCCTTGAGCCCTTACCCCGGATTGCGCCCCCAGCCCCTGGCCCACCGGCGGATGAACGCGCGTACTCCTATCTGCTGGGCCTCTATCTGGGCGACGGCTGCATCAGCGCCCACCGGCGCAGCGGCTACTACCTCCGCATCGCGTGTGCCGACGCATGGCCCGGTCTCCTCCAACTGTGCCGGGAAGCCATCACGAAGGTGCGGCCCGGCATCGGCGTCTACGCCCTCCAAAGGGACGGCTGCACGATGGTGACCAGCTACTCCCGTCACTGGCCCAACCTCTTCCCCCAACACGGCCCAGGCAAGAAACACGAACGCCGGATCGCCCTCGAACCTTGGCAGCAAGCCATCGTCGACGCCCACCCCTGGGAGTTCATCCGTGGCCTCATCCACTCCGACGGATGCCGCATCACCAACTGGACGACTCGCCTCATCGGGGGTGAGCGGAAGCGCTACGAATATCCCCGGTACTTCTTCACCAACCTGTCCGGCGACATCATCCGGCTCTTCACCGACACACTGGACCACGTGGGCGTCGCTTGGAAACAGGCGAACGCGCGGAACATCTCCATCGCCCGCAAAGCCTCAGTCGCCCTGATGGACACCCACGTAGGCCCCAAGCACTGACCGCCCTACTTGTCGTCCACTCCGATGTGATGCACCCGGACGAGGTTCGTCGAGCCCGAGACGCCGGGTGGGGAGCCGGCTGTGATGACCACGGTGTCGCCCTGCTCGCAGCGGCCGTACTTCAGGAGGAACTCGTCCACCTGGTCGACCATGGCGTCGGTGGACTCGGCGGTGGGGCAGAGGAACGTTTCGACGCCCCAGGTCAGGTTGAGCTGGGAGCGGGTGGCCGGTTCGGGGGTGAAGGCGAGGAGGGGGATCGGGGAGCGGTAGCGGGAGAGGCGGCGGACGGTGTCGCCGGACTGGGTGAAGGCGACGAGGAATTTCGCGCCGAGGAAGTCGCCCATTTCGGCGGCTGCTCGGGCGACCGCGCCGGCTTGTGTGCGGGGTTTGGTGCTTTCGGTGAGGGGTGGGAGGCCTTTGGCGAGGATGTCTTCCTCGGCGGCTTCGACGATCTTCGCCATCGTCAGGACGGTTTCGATGGGGTATTTGCCGACGCTCGTCTCGCCCGACAGCATCACCGCGTCGGTGCCGTCGATGACGGCGTTGGCGACGTCTGAGGCTTCGGCGCGGGTGGGGCGGGAGTTCTCGATCATGGAGTCGAGCATCTGGGTGGCGACGATGACGGGTTTGGCGTTGCGTTTGGCGAGTTTGATGGCGCGTTTTTGAACGAGTGGGACTTGTTCGAGAGGCATTTCGACGCCGAGGTCTCCGCGGGCGACCATGATGCCGTCGAAGGCGGCGACGATGTCGTCGATGGCTTCGACTGCCTGGGGTTTTTCCACTTTGGCGATGACGGGGAGCCTGCGGCCTTCTTCGTCCATGATGCGGTGGACGTCTTCGATGTCGCGGCCGCTGCGGACGAAGGAGAGGGCGATGGTGTCGAAGCCGGTGCGCAGGGCCCAGCGGAGGTCGGCTTCGTCTTTGTCGGAGAGGGCGGGGACGGAGACGGCGACGCCGGGGAGGTTGAGGCCTTTGTGGTCGGAGACCATGCCGCCTTCGATCACCGTGGTGTGGACGCGGGGGCCGTCGACGGCGGTGACTTCGAGGCAGACTTTTCCGTCGTCGACGAGGATGTGTTCGCCGGGGGTGACGTCGGTGGCGAGGCCGGAGTAGGTGGTGCCGCAGGTGTGGCCGTTGCCTTCGGTGTTTTCTTCGACGGTGATGGTGAAGGAGTCGCCGCGTTCAAGGAGTACGGGGCCTTCGGCGAAGTGGCCGAGGCGGATCTTCGGGCCTTGAAGGTCGGCGAGGACGCCGACGCCGCGGCCGGTCTCGTCGGAGGCCTTGCGTACGTGGTGGTAGCGCTCCTCGTGTTCGGCGTGGGTGCCGTGACTGAGGTTGAAACGGGCGACGTCCATTCCGGCCTCGACCAGCGCTTTGATCTGGTCGTATGAGTCGGTGGCGGGGCCCAGGGTGCAGACGATTTTCGCTCGGCGCATGAGGCGACCCTAGGCCTTACCGGCGGGTAGGGAATTGGGTGTGCATGGCTACTCGACGACCTTTGGGTGACGGTGTATTGCCAAGTGTTGAATTGTGCGCCGCGGTGCTCCGATGAGCATTCGGCGCACGAATTCCTGTGCGATGGCCACTGTGCTTCCGGGGTGGTTCACAGCTGTGGGGGTGCCATGGTGAATCGGGCGTTGACCTGGGCGTGGACGTGTTGGCGTTGGGGTTCGAGGTCGAGTGGGGCGGCGGTGGTGTCTTCGGTGGCTCCGTAGGCCATGGAGCGCATGCGGCCGCCGGGTGCGGCGGGGTAGGGGGGTGGGGTGTTCTCGGCGCCGATGTCGGCGAGTTCGACGAGGGCGGCGAGGGTGGTGCCGAGTGCTTCGGCGTATTCCGTGGCGCGTTGTACGGCTTCTCGTACTGCTTGTTGTCGGGCTGTGCGGTGGGCGGGTGAGTCGGGGCGTAGGGCCCACCTGGGGCCGTCGACTCGGGTGAGGTCGAGGTCGGCGAGGCGGGTGGTGAGTTCGCCGAGGGCGGTGAAGTCGGTGAGTTCGGCGGCGATGTGGACGTGGCCGTGGTGGGCGTGGATGCG
>Ga0307516_10004256_pt1 | contig 17799 bp, 21 predicted proteins | sample 19_EM_MG_FD_203310 | JGI IMG/M metagenome (GOLD analysis project Ga0307516, IMG submission 203310) | Populus trichocarpa ectomycorrhiza microbial communities from riparian zone in the Pacific Northwest, United States - 19_EM | ecosystem: Host-associated > Plants > Roots > Unclassified | place... | reverse complement strand
CGCCCCCGCCCTTTCATCGAGCAGCCCGTGGCCGGCCCCAGCACACCGAAGCAGCTCAACCCGTACGCCAACAACCCTAACCGCCACTCGGCGGTCGCCCTTCGGGACATCCTCTCACCTCGGCCCCGTCTGCGCAAGAACTCGCTTCCCTCCCAATTTCCACAAGAGCGGACCACTCTCCCCCCACGAGTATCCGCCTCTCCTATCCCCATCTTGGAGGACGCCCAGCCGCAGGGCGACCGACAGTTTACTGCCTCTCCAGTACCAGATTCCCATCAGTCCGACGACTATCTCCGCGAGCCCCATTTGTCACTCGATCCCAGGCGCTCGGTTTCCCCCAACGAGGATTCCAGACTCTGTGATCATTTTGATGCCTCGCTTCCCGCTTCTGGTGTTCCAGAATCTTCCGACATCAGTCTACTCCTATCCCCCGAGCCCAAAGACGCCCGCAAGGCGATCAGCAAGCGTCTCGAAGGCCTCGCTATGGCTCTCGACATGTTCCAACCAATCCAAACCACACCATCCACCGCGCTCCCAAGGCATTTGGGTCTCACCTCCAGAGGGTTGGCCAGACTCGACACCTCTTTGGACGTCACCCACCCTCTGATCTCCTTCCCACCTTTACCGCAATCACCGTCTGCCCTTGGCGCTACCTCACTATCACCAATTGAGAACTGGAGGGACGAAGAGGACGAGGAGCCATTCTCTGACGATGACGAAACCGAAGGCGAAGATGACGAAGAGGGTTCCTACTTCGACATTCCTGGGTCAAAATTCTCCCAGTCCTCACACTCGTCGGTTTCTTCCTCAACCTCGGACCTCCCCCCAACCCCAGTTGACCCGCCAACGCTCGCTGTCGATGCCATTCAGCTGTTACCCCCATTCCTGCCGACATGTCCTGTCGCCTTCAACTTGGGTCCAGTCGTTCGATCGACAGTTAATTGCAAGGCAACGCCGATCCCGGTGGTCAGCGTTGATGCTTGTGATGCTCAATCTGGTATCGTTCGGGTGTAACTCGAAGCTCTTTGTCCAAAACCAGGGGATCCCACTACTCCATCGTCGCTCCTTATCCCCTTTGCTGATGGCTTCTTTACACTCTGGTCTACTCATTCATTTCACGCCCTCGGACACTGTAGCTACGGTTCATCTTATTCTCCCCCCTTTCCCCCGTTGTTATCCTCCTCCCCCGGTCTCGAACTGTGTTGTCTTATTGGTATCCCCCTATTAGCTTCTTCCCGCCCTTCATATAGTCTGGTATCCGAAGTCGGTCCGGGTGCCTCATTGTTTTATATACGACTTTTTGGACCTCGCTATCTGTTTGGTTGTAATTCTTCCTCGGCGTGTTGATCGCTGTGTGTGCTCATGGGCAACGTGGAGCTACGGGACCTTTCGAGGTTTCCCCCCCCTACTTGATTTGCATGACTTGGGTGATCAGACGTCCACTCCGCGGTTCTTCCACGCCTGAATGAGCCAGTTCAGAACCTCCGCCTTTCAGTCTCGAGCTGGGTGACGAGAGGCGCATGACCTCACCCCATCACGGATCCTTTCTCTCTTTCGAATTCGGTGGGTCTTGGCTTGACGGTCTGGACCGCGCGAATATATCATGATCGCCTCTCCCCCTTCCATCTACCTTCGCCTATTGCGTATACCTAGAGCCGCAGGGTAACTGAACTGGATCCACGCGCATGCGTGCTTCCCACACAGATCCCTATCGATGTTGCATGTGTCGAGTTTGCCCACAGGTCATCGACCCCATCACCCGCCCACGCTATTCCTGCGGAATGGCGATCTGAAACCCTGACAGGGAAACGCGCCGGATGAATTTCAAAAGTCACGCGGGTTTTGGCGGAGATGAAATCTTCGAAGCCACACCCGGGTGGAAGAAGGTCCCAGCCCTTTGTAAACGCCGTCCATATCCATCCTGTCCGTGGTTCTTTACAGCACCACCAACTGCGCGTGCGTTACAGCGGCGCGTTCGCATCCATGAAGCGAACACGGCATTTCGCCCCCCTTCGCTATACCTGATTCGTCACGCCGGTGTTACCCGTCGGAGAGCGCGTTTTCGGAGAGACCGCCGGATGCCCTCTCACGCTGGTGTGATACAGGGAATTGGCTTACAACAACGTATCGGGCGTCAGTGACTTGGGCGTTGGCACCGCATCGAGTAAAGCACGTCAAAATTTCGACAGCTGCATAGTCAGGGGTGACAGAACATCTCAGGCCCATTAGGGGAGATGAATTAAACCTCTGGAAAGGCACCAGGGCCCCTTTCCATTGCTCATCCCGAGCGCACTAGTTTCACGCCCGTATTTGGGGCCGAGTTCGCAGAAGTGGTCGCGCGCATCGTGATTTCATTCATATGCCCATGCGGAATGGAATATTACACTTTTTTGCCTCCCGATCCGACATTGTTCCTTCTAAGGGAAGCCCTCTGCGTTATGCAAGGGGCTTCGTCTTGTACAACAGGACATAAGCCGACGCGTCCTCCCCTGGAAAAGCGAAAGGTCAGCAGGAAAATTCCCAAAAGTCCAAATGCGGAGGGTGTGTCGATCACGATCACAGGCCAAGACGAACCTCCTCCATCCAATGTAGCCAATTTCTCTGCCGGGAAAATGGAAACCTTCTCATCGTCAAACTTGTACCAATCGTCATCCTCGTCATCGATCGTCCTCTGGTCGGGTTCGGTAGCCTGGCTGGTTTTGGGATGGAAAACGCTCTTCTTGACGAATCCGATGTAATGACCGGCATCCGCCGCGGCACCCTTGTGCGTGATGATCGCTGTCCGTTCGTTGTAAGGGCCCGATGATAGAAGAGATAGAGGTGGCCAAACTCCGGGGTGACCGACACGTACCAACCAACTCGTACAGCCCCGTTGGGCTGGCTCCTACATCACCCTTGACGTCAGGACTGATCAGCGCTTCGAGTTCGTCCAATTCTTTCTTTCTGTAAACAGACTCGTCGTCGAGATCGCCGCCCTCCTCGGGCTTCTTGTCGACTTCCATTGTTGCCACCTCTGTAGTGGAAGTAGAGCCCGACGGAGCAGCCGTCTGACTTGTTGAAGCCTTGTTCTTCATTCGCTTTCGGATTTTGCGCCTTTCCATCCTGTCCTTTTCGATTTCCATCAGCCTTCGAGATGCTGGCTGCAGCTTGGCTTTCAGCTCGTCCGTTACGATATCCAATGCGTCGTATTCCGTTGGGAACTTGACTTTACGCTGTAAAAGTACGAATGATCCATATTGTATGCGCACATCGACTGAAGTCAACTCACCATTATCTTAGCCTTCTTGCTAATATCTGCTCGCCACGCGAATCGAACCATGTGAATCGTAAGGTAGGTGGGGAGTCGGCTCAGGCGGGAGTGGTGCGAATAAACGGCATCTCGGTCCAGAGTCGGCGACCGTTTCGTCACCTTCTGGTCCAGAGCCTACAGAGGGGGATAATGAATAAGGGGAAACAAGCCTAAACGTTCCGCCCACCTCCTTGATGCCCGAATGCATGAAATTGGTCTGAATTGAAATATGACATTCGACCTTGAGTGCGTTCTCTGTGGATACCGTAGCGGGTTCTTCCGGCGCCTCATCACATCTCAGCCTAAATAGACCAGTTTAACCCTTCAACGGATTTGCCACAAACGGAGAAAAATCGTCGACACCCACTCGTTCCGCACATGGGACATCATGTAAGCCTCGATGAATTTCTTTCCGGATGGCCCCGGTACGTCTCGAAGTGCATTCCCAACTATCTGAGAATAGCATTCCTCCGCATCTAGGAAGGTTTCAGGATCTTCTAGGAGGAACTGTTACTAGGGAGCATAGGCACAATTCACCTTGTTGAGCGTATGCGGCCAGAAGCTTGTTCGCTCCCCCGCTTCTGCTGACCTCAGCGAATTGCGGGAAGCTCTGCCTTAAAGATGCGAGGAATTGCATGGGGATAAACGAGTCTGCCGTTCGAGACATCGAGGTATATAACTGCCCGAGGTGTGTGGGGAGACCAGTGGCGGAACCACTGCAAATGACTTAGTGAGCCAGTTCTGCGACTCGAAAAGACGGATAATACCCGGTGAGAGCCGTTTGGAGCTCTGGAATCGCTCTCAACACTTGGACGGTGGCGTTCATGTAGCAAGTATTCCCGAGGTTCTTCAGTCCCACAGGCAACGCAAGCTACAGAGACCAAAAATCAGTACATCCGACAACGGACGTCATGAGGATCTCAACTAACCGCCTCAGCAAGTTCCTCATCGTCCATATCTATGATGCAGACGCACGATACGATTCAGTCCAACCAAACCTCGGATGACGACAGCGATCGGCGACGGAACCTTCTAAGAACACGATCTTCTTCTCTGGGGGCTTCGGGAGCTCTTCAGCCGTTCCCAGAACCATGAAGCTCAGACCCTCCCTCAACGCAAGCTTACCCCAATCGTCGTCCTTGAGTGTGCCACCCTTGATCATGACCTTCATCCGATCGACCGGCACCCCAGTCGACTGGTAGATGGTCTCCTTGAAGACTCGGGGTGGTTGAGAAGCATCGAGGGCAAGAGAGTAACTCTTCCCAGAGTGTTTAATCGTGACGGGGATTGAAGCCATCGGTCGGGGAACGCGTAATCGGTCGGAGGGATGATGGGTGATTTTTACAAGACGCGGTTTCATCAAACCACGTGAACGAGAAAGACAAATCTAATCAGACTCGAGCTTGATCATTCTTCGGTGTGCCGCGGTACGCGTGTGTAGGTACATATGGGTTTCTACGTATGATAACTCGCAACAAACGAAAGCTAGACGATGCTCTCCAGCCTGTGGATGCCGCACGCGAGGGGCACCCGTGGTCCTTGGGCTGATTCGAGAGAGTGAAAAAAACACCACTTCGCAGAACGGGACGAGGACTTGTGGAATTTGCTCATGAGCGCGCCCGAGGGAACGAACGACTGAGGGTGGCACCGCATGATGATCCAAGGGGGTCTAGTTCTATGTCGGTGTCTGTAGTGGCAGTCGAGCGCACGACTCCGGTCGAAGATTTCCACTTGTCAAATCTCAAGGACTCAGCAAAGATAATCAGGAGGGATCGAAAGGGGTCCAAGTAGCCAGAGTGGAAAGAGGTGAAACCCCTCTGGGGGACCCAACAATCCGACTAGACGGTTTGATGGGTATCGTTACGCTGCCCGCAGTGGCGCGCGACTCGAATACTTAGATAAGTCCATCCGTCAGGGTTCAAGAAGGGTGGGAAAGGGGGATAATGGAATGTGAGTGGCCAGTGAACAAAATCACAATGCTCTCAGGTTCGGGAGGTAGGCGATCTGTGGGGCGGGGACGACTTCTCCAAAGTTAGGAAGGCGGAATCATCAGGTGTACCAGATTCTTGCAATACTCCGAGTGCTTGGGGGGTTGTGGAGGCGGTAAAGCTGTTGTTGTCAAGTTGGGGATGAGTGTTGTCGGACCGTTGGTAGCCGTACTGGGCCAGGGCCAAAGGGGTCACCGTAGCCCTCGAGATGCAAAACCCTGAGGGTGGGAAATTTGCCTCGAAAGGTCCGGGGGGGGAAGAACCTGGCAGGGACGAGGGAATCCTCCCCCGCCCTTAGTACATCCGCGTGCCTCTGGTACGGAAACCAACCCGAGAGAAGAGAAAATTCCTGAGTTCACGGGGATCAGCCTCATCCTGTGGATGTGGTTGGCAACGAGGCGAGCACTGGCATGGAGCGGCCGATAGAGGCCCACTGGAGGGTGGCAGATCCACTGAGGACATGGTGCCAGCACCTACAGATCGTGGTGTGTTGGAGGACCGTGCCATTGCTGGTGGGAGACGTAATTGCGAGGAGCAGTTCGGGGGGGACTGGGGGATGGCGTTCTTGGACAACAGGTTGGTGGATGTCTGGGTGATAGCAAAGTGACGTGAAGGGGGATGGTTGTCGCTTGCTCCTGCCTCATGTACGTGCGGTGGATATTTCCCTCCTGAGAGGTCAGCACCACGATGGCTTATCACATTGAGTCCCAGAAACCAACACGGTAGAAGCCCAGATAACAGCGGACTATCACGTCGACATCACAGGAGATAAGAAAATAAGCAACAAAACGTAAGGGTATAAAGGTTCCCGCTGCCTGGCCCGCAAGAGACGGGGACGGGTATCGACAGTCCTACCTCCTTCTGCGTCCCCTCCCCTGTGATCTGGTGGGGCCAGTAGCGACAGGCAACCAAGACCTCTTCGCGATTTGCCCCCTCCGCACAGGAATAGGTGATGGTCGCCTCGCCAACAATCCCTCATCTTCGTCGTCTGTGCCACCCACGCTGTGCCCTGCAAGGTCGAAATCACGATCACCACCGGTCATTTGGTGATCGGGACGTTCCTCGTCTTCGCTTTCCTCTGCACCAATCACATAACCGACTCCCACATGCACTGGTGTCCCAGCTGCCCCGCCACCTTTCAGGAAGCCCCTCTTCTTGTTCCTTGTTCCAACGCCAACAAGGACACCACTATCCAACAACCCGCCGTCCTCAGCGTTCCGTATCTCCTCGTCCAGGGTCTGTCTCCTGGCGTGTCCGTTTGGGAGAGAGCCGGTCGCGATGGCCTTTGGATAGGGTGTGACACCAGCAAAGCTCTTCTCGGTCAAGAAGGATAACACATGATCGTCATCCTCAGAGGCATATTCTAGCTCGTCGTCGGAGAAACGAGTGGCTGGATTGGGGAGGTCAACGGAAACAACGCGGGATTTCGCAGGGCGACGTGGCCGCTTCGGAGTTTGTATTTGAGGCATGGGTGATGAAGGAACCCGCCTGGGAAAAAAGCACTTCGGGCTGGGAGGCCGCATAGGGGGTGAAGATGTTGTTGCTGACACTGCCGTCAGAGGAGGGGGCATCTCGGGGGTATTTGTTGAACGCTGCTGCTCTGTGGTCCGCATATTCGCGAGCCTAGTCAACGCAGGGGGGCTATCGTCAATCACTATCACTTCCTTAGCAGGTTGTTGGGTTGAGCTCTGCGATCCCCTGGACCTGGGCCTGTGGGGATGGGGTGGGGTGACGGGCAAACGGTCTTCAGCAGAGTTCTCTTGGCTCGGTTCGTGATCGGAACATAAGGAAGGTGTATTGTCCATGGAGCCTGGGCCACGGGTCAATGGGTTGGGTTTCGTAGCTGGGCGGATAGTAGTAGGCGGGAGTTGAGCAGGGGCGGGGACGGGTTGTACTGGAGGCGACCGGACACGGGGGGGTGGGAGGTCTTCGCGTGGAATCGATGAGAAATCGAAAGAGGTGTTGGAAGTGGTCAGCCGCCGTTCCAACTTGGAAGCGACTAAGCGAGCCGAGTCAGCGAGAATACAGGTTATAGGTCCGACAAACATACGAGGCAGCCCTGAGCCGGAATCACCCGTCCTCTGCCGTTTATTCCCAACATCAACACCACCGGCACTCAACCTACGTTTGAGTGGGGCGATATTTGTTTCTCGCACTGGGGGGTCCACCTCTATCCCTGTATTGCGAATTGAAGCAAGGCTACCGGTCTTCCGCAGCTTGACAGACTTCACCTCACTCAGGAAAGCGGCCATTTTATCACCGCCCAGATTGACGGTTGGCTGTCCAGTACGCTTAGTCCTGGGAGGGGCGTACACAGAATTGATGGGTGCCTCCGCTGGAAGGGTAGTATGTTTCAAAGCGGCTCTCGCGGAAGAGAGGAATTGATTAGTGGATCTGGAACCTGATCCAGGGAGCCGAACGGGAGGAATGTATGAATTCAACACCGGCGGGGGAGGCGGTGGAGGCGGTGGTGGAGGTGGTGGCATCGATGTGTGTCCTGGTTGTGCACTGGGTCGACGATAGGAGTCAGATATCTTGCGTCGCTCCAGCTAGGTGGTGTCAGCAGATACTCAACTCCACTATGCAGATACACACCTCTCTCCTCAACTGAGCAACTTCTTGTTCTAGCGTGCGGATCCGTTGTTTGTCTCGATCACGCTCAAGTTCAATCTGTTCTCGGTCTTCAGCTGCGGCACCGTCCTCAAGTCGCTTCTCGGCGGTTTTATGGGACTGCAGAGCGTTTACAAGCTCCCATTCCTTCCCGCGAACCTCATACTCTGTCGTGGTCTCGCCTGGATCGCGACAGAAGGGTGGCTCCACAGCCCTCCGCTTCCCCTTTGCCTTAGCAGAGAGTCTGGGTGGGGATGGTGCGTCTTCTAAGAGTGGGGGTTAGAAGTAGCCCACGTCTAGGTTGCTGAGATAACGCACCTGAACTTATATCTGCTTCGGCGTGACGACCCTCTAAAGTTTGGTGGGCCTTGGCTCCGGTGGGATCAGGCTGTTCGGGGGTGGGTAACGGCGCGCCATTAGTGACGCGTTGAATACGCGGAGTTCGGAGTACGGTGGCAAAGTCTGGGAGCATGGACGGGGAACGCGGGAATAATGAACCGGGCATGGTGGCGAGAGGGGGTTTCAGTGACACCTTCTCGTAGGGGGTTGGTAAAGACGGTTTAAGGAACTCTGGGTGGAAAAGAGTGTGGGTTGGGTATATCGCCGAGGTACGGTGGACCCGACTCACCAGACTCATTCGGCGTACGAGAGGCATCAGGACCGTCAAAGCGGTGGGATCGTTCGCTCGTGGTGGATCTCCTTATACGTTCATCCTTCTTGGGTCGCTTGTTGCTTTTCAGGCGCGGGGGGCTGGCACGGATGATATCATTGACACGCCTTGATTCCTTCTTGGCACGTCTAGGTTCACGCGATGGGCGCGAAGGGCCAGGTTCGGACCATTGCTATGAAATGCGGGTTAATCTTCCGTGTTGAACACTTCGCGATCGCGTTCCGTTTTACTTACCTGAGTAGATCCTCCCGCTGCGTTGGTTACGAACGATTCAATCTCCCGCGAGAAAAAACCAAAGACATTGGACAACAGTCCAGAGCTTGGTGCCCCGGATTTGCTCGAGTCGGTGGATGACACCATGCAGAAATGGAACAACAGAGACAAAGTGGGACGGTGACGTGACGTATGTGACGATCAACGATTCGGACGACTTACCCCAAACTGCCGCTGCAAATTCCCGCCCGCGCATACTAACCACGACCCAAATCCTGCGGCCCGGAGACCTGCTTTCATTTGTGGGGGAAATAGTCAGACTGCTTGGCATAGTGTGCTAGTACTGTTACATTCGCTATACAACGTCAAAGTTAGGGAGTACAAAAGTTTCAAACCCAATACATGAGCGGATTTTTGGGCTGTTTCAGCCCCCGTTGCCAGACCGCCTCATTGAATGGGATGGTTCCGGAAGATGAGATGTTGCTGTCCCCATAGTCAATGGAGGGGTCAAAGTAATATTTCCGGCTCATATCACAGATCTTCTGTTATTGGGGGTACCTGTCAGTAAAACTCCAACTACTGGTGAGACCACATACGTCGGCGTCTGGAAAAGTGACAAACCACAATTAGCAGACTTCCTGACATCACACACAACTTTACTCACAATAGATGGGGGTGGGGATGGATACACTACAGGATGCCCCTTGATGCAGGTAGCAGAGATAGTAGGACAGCTCCTCTGTCTCCCTTTGTTGCATGTAAGGGAAGTCATTGCGCATAACCACATAATGACTTGGCCTGCTTGCTATATCAGGTAGCTAGATTAATATCAGGAGGGAGGATGTGACAACAATCTTACTCCCAAGCAGGCCAGCATGTGACAGCATCCAGAAGTCACCCTTGGAGAGGGGGCTTGCAACAGTGTTATCTGCTACCCAGCCAGCAGGTAAATTTCCTGTTCTTCCACCACAATCCCTGGTACTCATATTCAGCACTGTGTCAACACTGATATGATACCCACACACTGTTTAGACACAGGGAAAAATCGAACATGGTGCCTGAAAATAGCTGTGAGAAGTGAGGGTACACATGAACATCATGTCCCTTACCTCTTTGTGACAAACAAGAACATGCAGCGGAATTGTGAGACTCCAGCTCGATGATAAGCATCTGGATGGATCTCCTGAGTTTGAAGAGAGTAAGTGTAAGGCTCAAGATAACATACCTGCAATTGCTTGATACTCCTGCTGATACACAGTCTCAAACTCAGAGTCAGAGACACCATCTCTGTAGTAGAAAAGCTGGACAGGAGCGTGTTTTCCATTCCTCTCTTGAAACAGTGTGATTGCTGCCTATGATATGGTTTGAGGTTTTTGCCTGGGCAAACAAGAAGAGTTGTACCTCAACCATTGCTCCAAGGTCTTGAATTACAGAAAGCCCAGGTGGTTGAACCCTGGTCTGTGCCCAGTAGAGGACAAAGGTAGGTTCAAATGATGCAGTGATTCCAGCAATTGATGGCCGATTTTGTTCACCAGGACTGGGAATGATATGAGTGATGAGATCAATGAAGTATTTGGATAGAACAACCCAGGACTTGAGATATCAGCACCTGATGGATGGGTTGGTTTGGAAGAACTGAATTTGAAAAGTTGCTTACCAATGACCATTGTAGGCTCCTTCAACAATGTTTTAACCATCCAATCTGTGGGCAAAAGGGTAGGTTTACAATTTATGCCACCAAGCTTAGCATTGATCCTAATAAGAGTGTTAGAAGTCAGAAATGGTTATGGTTTGACTCATACTTCAGGGCAACATTTGTGAGGTATTGAGAAGATGAATGGTTTTTGTTGATCTTGTCTTGATGCTGTGGAGGTTTTTTGATCAGAGAAAAAATGAGATAATCATGATTGGATACTAACAACACACTGAACCCTAACACCCAGCTCAATGTCTGCAGTATACCTGACCTGGATACGAGTATCTGGTCCATTGGGCAGAACCACAATGATGATTTTTGGCCAACTCCCAGTCCTTTTGTTTGCAAGTTCACCCAATTGCTTAAAGCTCTGAAGGTATGGTCTTAGATGTAAGGTACATAGAATTAAAAGAGATGGTACCGTAGATATGTCTTGGGGAAAGCCAGATCTAACCTCAGGCTGTCTATCAACACCTAGATGAAGCTGTTAATACATCAGAGTCCAGGGGCTTTTCACTGAACAACGTAACTCATGCCTAACACAGGCTGTAAGCCATTGAGAACAGAAAAATAGGAAGAATCAAATTTACCAAGGTCAGTGGATTTATTAATAAGACCCTGAACAAAGCTTTGGAAGATGTCCTCTCTGAGTGAGGCAAAGTTAAAGAAACACCAGGATTGAATTGTGGCTGGTTGGTGAACTTTGAGTGGAGCTGCAGAGTGCCTTGCAAACTGGGAATTCCAGGAGCCATTTTGAGGTGCCTGGTAAACCCATCAGTATACTTTTCTATCAGTATATTTGAGTGGGCATACCACATCAGTTTTACCCTTGAAAGTCATCTGTAGGGGGGAGAGGATGGTCCCTTTGACCCTGAGAGGGGAAGAATCAATTGATATTCCTGCTTGGGCCAAATAGGGGTTTCCCTCCTGGTAGTTAAGGACACCTGTGGCCTTCAGAGATTCTTCAATGAGCCGCAGACGCTCATCAGGGTATTTTGGAGTATAGTTGAGGATTGCTGCAGTAAGATCACCATCTGTTGTTGGTTTCTTAAACTGCTGACCAGGGAGGAGAGTACAAAATTCCATTGGGAATTTAAACTTTGCCTTGCCAGCTTGGACACAAAAGACAGTTGGGAACTGAAGGGGGCGACCAGTGTGCCTGAAGTGGTCCTGGATTTATTTGTTAGAATTTGTGTAGACCTTCAGGGCAGGATCATGCTCATACCACAATAGTGATTTCTTCTCCCTCCTGGTTCAAAAACCTGATCTCTGAAGCTGCACCAACAATGTCGGTGATCCTGTAAACCTTTTCCTTCCCACCCGTCAGAGGACGAGTCATCTTGAATGTCAAGTTCCTGAGGAACCTCCTGAGAATATCTCTCTTTTGTTTTCCCTGGAGTTCCCTAATGTTGTTGATACCAAGGATTGCCATGCAAACTTCAATGAGTGGTCCACCTTTGAACATGACTCCAGTTGTGATGTCAATATTCATCATAAGTTGACCAGAAATGGGCCGGATGCTCTGGAAGAAGCCCCTGTGGAGCAGGAATGGGGAGCGTTCTCCAATGGAGCGTGTGTGCTGGGGGAGGGTTGAATAGACAACCTTAGAGGATAATGGTCGGTGGAATTGGCTGCCCCCATCCTTGTTAATATGAGGCGGAAGCCTAATAGAGGCAGGACTCACATGTTTGAGTGTTGGGATATGAACACTTGGAGGATGTTCGAAACATTGATGGCAGCCTCTGAGGGGCTTCCACCAATAAGCTTCTTAACAAACCTAGTGGACGCTGGGTAAGAAGTAGAATGGACCATGGACCAGAAATGATTACTCAGACTCCACTTGTGCAACCAAGCGAATGGTTACAGTGAGTTCATTGATGGCCCCCTCGGGTTTGCAGGGGAAAACCATAGTATCATGACCAGTGGTGAAGAGTGGTCTAAAAGAGAACATGTTCTTTTTTCCATCAAATGCAGGCTTGGTGGAAAATGATTGATGGTTCTGGACTTGAACAGTATCAATTATCTCAAAGATGCGGCGCTTTGCCTTAATCTCCGGAGTAATATCTGAGAACCCAAGCAGTTGACATTAAGGAATGAAATTTATGTGGGGTTGGCAACATATAAGGGGCCCACTGACCAACTGCGTGATAATGAGGACCCAGGAGGGAAGGAGGAAGGAGAGAAAACTCACCATCATATTGATACACAGTCTTTCCAACCCGATCCAACGAGATCCTGAAGAGGTTTACTTTTGCCATTGCTGCGGCTCTTGGGGGTCGACCCGGTGGGGGGGCTCCGCCACGGATCAGGGATTGTGACATAGTGGTGGGGGCCAGAGAGATCGTCGAGCTGATCAGGGTCGAACGACGATCAGTTATCTACTGGCGACAGTGCGATCGGAGTGAGGAATCCGTTTTGATTATCTTGTCAATGGGCTTAGCTACTTAGAATACTTATGGGGGGGTTGGAATGGTCCACAAAGCATCAAATAAAGTGTTGATACATTTACTACATGCAGAAAGCGCGGGGCGTGAGGAAGGGATACTATGCAAACTATTTTACACAGAACATCGAAGGTAAACCGGCGATCTTACAAACGATCGTCCATTAAACACCACCTGACCCATTCGCGCCAGCCGGTTGGTACATAAACTGGTGTTGAACACCACCCTTAGAAGTGGTCGAGGGATAGGATGGACGCCCCGCCCGGAAGTAGGGGTTCGATCGCTGATCCTGTTGTGGAGGTGTTGACGTCGACGTGGGGAGTGCCCATTGTATGTGGGGTGTTTGGCTCTGGGACGGCGGTTGGGTGTGTGTTGAAGGTGGGCGTTGGGCGACGTTCGGCGGGGGTAATGACGTCGGTGGTTTAATGGCCGCCATAGCCGGAGATGTGGCCACTGGTGGGGACGAAGTGTTGCTCTGAGACGGAGACTCTGAATGGCCAGTGGTGAGATTTGCAACGGACATGGTATCGGCGGAACTCTTGACACCGTTCGCGTCTTCCGTCTCCCGTCGTCTCTTGTTCACACGTGTCGTGCTCTCCTTCAGGCCCATAGAAGTGGCCTTCAACAAGATTTGGTGTCTAAAGGATGGGACGTAAGGAGGGGCCGCTCTAACAAAAGCCCCACTCACCTCGTGCGTGTGTTTCCCCAGGCCTGAATAACGCGGTCCCAGTCGATCTCGCCTTTCGGGTCTCTGCACTGTTCGGTTAACTGTTTGAGTCGCGCGACCTCATCTTCAGCCCATTGACCCTTCGGGTAGCGTAAGCAGGAGGGATGGGGTACGTCGTTTAATGATGCCCCTACCTGATTGTAACCTGTTGGCCATGGGTTCGCAGGTGCTTGTGTTGGCGTTCCAGTGCTCGGAACGTTGGTGTTCGTCATCGTGGGCGTAGTGGTAGCTACGTTCGTAGTTGTGGCAGCGGGGGGATTTGGAGTGTTGGTAGGTGGGGTCGCTGTGGTCGTGTTCGTCGGGGTGCTCGTGGGTTGCGAAGCATTCTGTGTCGGGGTGGCAGCGTAGAAGCCTGCAGTAGATGCGGGGTACTGGTAGTAGGACGTTGCAGGGTAACGCGGGGGGGGATAGACGGTATATGTTGGGGGTGCTGCCATGGGAGGCGGACCAAGCGGCATCACGAAGGGTTGGGGTTGGTTCGGAATAACGGAGGCTGGGGTATTGTTCTCCTGTGAAGTGGAGGCAGTCTGCGGGGCATACGGGTTGGGTGCGAATGTGGCTGCGGAGAACGCTTGGGGAGGTATCTGTGAGGGATAGCCTGGGGCTCCGTACACGGGTTGAGGCCCATATGAGGTGTAGAGAGCGGGTGGGGGGCTGTTTATAAGTTGTATGGGATTCGCCAGCTAGGGAAACGCGTCAAGTAGGGTCTTGCGTCCATCTGGTGAACGCACCAGACTGTCACAGATTCTCTTAGCTTCGGAAACCATAGTCAAGGGGTCGAACTTTGCGCCTGGGCCCATTTGGTAGCATTGTGCGATCACGAGGGGCGTAGTACCTTTCTGCACAATGATCCGGATGAGTTTTCGAGAAGGCAAAGGAGGGTCGGACGATGCCTCACAATGAGCTCTTCAGCTGCGCTGTAAAACTCGGCACATAAGTTGAGCGTTCGCCACTGGAACTTGTAGTATTCTTGGTGTTGTTGGTGTAAGCCGGCCTCCTGGGGTATGGCCGGCGGAGGCGGATACTGTGAAAAGTTGTGCATGCTTCCAGCGGCCTTGGGGTTGGGCTTCTTGGTGCTGCGGGAGCCTTTTGGACGTCCAGGTCCCCGCTTAGATTTCACTTCGCCGTCGGGTTGTGCATTCTTAAGATCAGATGGGGTGCCGTTCATAACGCTTTCAACGAGTCGGATTAAATTCACGCTTAGTATTTAAAGAAGGGTATTTACACACCCTCCGGATTTGTTCTGGATAGGGGAACGTGGAGGATCATCGTCCGCCATGTCGTCTTCGTCATCCTCCTCCTCCTCCTGCCGCTGGTTGTTCAGCTGCTGCTGGTGCGCGTGTTGGACGGGAGCGATCTGCTGGGACTGGTCGTAAGGAGGATAGACGGGTGGCGACTGGGCGAGGGGATGTTGGAGGGCATGGGAGAGTGGCTGATAATGTTGGGAGGCCATCGTCGAATTTTTTTATTTCCGTGGCCGAGAAAAAAAAAGCGGACGGGGAACAGCCGCGATCGGAGATTTAACACCCGAATCGAAACCCAGAAAAACTCCGCAGCGACCGGCTTTGATCTCCGCCCGGTCTTAGCCGAGTGACCCTCCCCGATTTGGAAATGCTTGTGTGACATGTGACCGTTGACTCAAAGATGTGCCACACCTCTGCAGACTACAACAACCACTCAGCCTCCAACCGCCATCGTCCCCGCACCCGTTATTGTCCATGACCTCCACAACCAGCTCGGGCTCGCGGAATATCGTTGCCAACGCCTTGCGCGGCGCCGGCCTCATGGATCGTGACGAACGCATGCGGGACGTCCAGGATAAACCCGGTGGTCGCAAGGGATCAAGCAAGATTCGCGCACACCGGCAGCGTCCCATCGATAATTACAAGGACCAAGCAGCTGGCTCAAGTAGGGTATCTATGGTAAATACGTGACTTATTTTCTTGTTTTTCAGGGAGCTCCGCGCACCCGCGGTGTCGGGTCTCTTGTTGTACTCCCTCCTTTTTCGAACACCCAACTTACCATGTAATTCACCCCGCACTCCCCTCCCTCCTCCCCTGTCAGCTCACTTCCAGAGCCTCCTCCTCCGAACCTCTTTCCATCCGAGGGGCTTCTAGGCCCACCGCGGCTGGTCGGATTCGGCGCAACGCAGTATCGTTGAACACTTCGAAGGCCCCCGGAACGCCAGCCACTTCCACCACCGTGAAAGCTATGGACCAATGGAGGGAGTTCGTTAGGTCACGATACAACCGCGAAACACAGTTTCTCAATCTTGAGGTCAGCAGTTGTGGCGTCACGAAGTGGACTGTAGCTGATCTTGTCTTGGCAGCGCATGCTTGCCGACCCAATGGTTCAGAAATATAATCTCCTTGTGCCCGGTGTTCCTGGGAGTAGCGGGAAGGAGACAGCAATTATGTTCAAACTAGCTTCCCAGCTGCGACCACCCGTGAGTTTTAGGCGCCGTCCGTCGCCCCTTGCCCCTTTCGTTCAACGTGCACAGGTGCAAACATTATCTCTCGCGAACAACCACATCCAATCCGGCAAAGACATCTCATCAGTGGGAATGTTTTTGCCCAAGCTCGTCAACCTTTCGCTCGCCAATAACCAGCTCAAAGCCATGGAAGACATTCGGTTGCTTACTCGCGAGAAGAACAAACTAGACTTTTTGCGCGAACTCGTTCTGACCGGGAACCCTATCAAGGGTAACTATCCCGCAAACACAGAACAGTATCGACGGTTCGTTCCCCTCATCCCGAGTGCCGGCCCCAACTCACGTTATCCAAACGATCGATAGTGACATCGTCAAGCGCTTCCCTGCTTTGGAGATGCTCGATAACGAGCCAATTGTGAAAGTGGGATTCGACGCACCGACACCCCACGCGAGTTCTTCACATCGCCTCACTCCAATACCTACTACAAATTCCTTCGCTCGCCCCATGGCACCATCATTCATAATGGGCGTTGACGGTGATCTCGTCAGTGGATTCTTGACAAGGTGGGTTTGGCCAAGGATACTCATATCGATGTTGGAGGTGTTAACCGCACATTCCAGGTTCTTCACCCTCTTCGACACACAACGGTCGGAACTTTTGGATGCGTATCACCCCGCAGCGACCTTCTCATTTTCCGCCAACACCTCGATCCCACCACGAGCCCGAATCCAGGGACTCCATAGCACACTCCCCAATCAGAAGAATCTCAAATGGGATGTCTGGCTGGGCGGAGGAAACGGTGGTTCGCGGAACTTGTCTCGTGTTGGGAACGTGGACAAGATGGCACAGTCCTTGCACCTCGGAAGAGAGAACGTCATACAGTCGATCCTTGGTCTGCCGAAGACCAAACACGATATCGCTGGCGCCCCTTCGGCGTTCTGTTTGGACGGTTGGCTTACTGGATCAACACTATTTGTCACGGTGCACGGTCAGTTTACTGAAGGTACGAGCTTCTTTTCTTTGTTGTCACCATCGAAGCCTGAACACGTGGGGGTTGACGCTCGGCTTACCTGACAGAACCCGTCAACGCATTGCGTTCATTTGACCGTTCCTTCGTTCTGGCACCGGCGGCGGATGACTCGAGGTAAGCTAGAACCGCAAAAATATTAAGCAACCAATTTTTCATTGATTTTACTAGGGCGAAGATGAAGGGTTGGGCAGTAGAAATTCTCTCCGACCAACTGACGGTCCGGGGATACTCGAGCGGCGACGCCTGGACGCCGGGACCAATGATCGTGCAACCCATCCTGGCGGAGGCACAGCCACCGAGTCTCCCGAGCCTCAAGGCCGCGCTCGCCTCGATTGTGAGCCGTGATACCACGGGTGTTGCTGATACGAATTTCACACTTACGTTTTCTAAAACCCAGCCGGACCTCCAACGAGCTCAAGTGGTACGACTGTGCCAGCAAACTGGCTTGAACGTGAATTTTGCGGTGGATTGTTTACAACAGAATGGTTGGGATCACGAGAGGGCGGTGGCGAATTTTAATCAAGTGAAGGTGAGATGGAATTTCTTGCACGCTTCCGTAAGACACTTCCGTGGGGGGAAGCTTCGGCACCCAGCGGTGCGGTTCTCGGGGTTGAACGCTGAATGTGTGCAGTTATTTGATGATACTGACCGACTTGACGTAACTTTCTAGGGTTCTCTTTCTCGGGACGCTTTCGTGTAA
>Ga0307516_10004255_pt1 | contig 17801 bp, 20 predicted proteins | sample 19_EM_MG_FD_203310 | JGI IMG/M metagenome (GOLD analysis project Ga0307516, IMG submission 203310) | Populus trichocarpa ectomycorrhiza microbial communities from riparian zone in the Pacific Northwest, United States - 19_EM | ecosystem: Host-associated > Plants > Roots > Unclassified | place... | reverse complement strand
GCCTTCGTGTCGGGCACATCCGGGTTCATCCCGCGCACCCAGGCCTCCTCACCCAGGGTGCCGCGCAGGTGCTCGACGGTCCGGCCGACCTTCTCGCGGGCGGCGGCCAGGTCGGCGCCGACCAGCTTGTGGTCCCGCTTCACGATCCGGCCGTCGACCAGCACGGTGTGCACGTCGCCGCGCTGCGCCTGGAAGGCCACGTGGCCGTACGGGTTGAGGATCGGGAACATCGCCGGCGAGTCGTCGTTCTTGAGCAGCACCACGTCGGCCTTCTTGCCCGGTTCCAGGCTGCCGACCACCGAGTCCATCCCGAGCGCCTTGCTGCCGCCGCGGGTGGCCCAGTCGACGACCTGCTCGGCGCGCAGGTGCAGGTGGGTCACGGTCTCGGCCCGGCCGTGCGCCTCCATGTGCTCGCGGGAGCGGTCCGCGCCCAGCGTGGTGCGCATCGCGGAGAACAGGTCGGCGCTCCACCACACGCTGGTGTCCTGGGACAGCGAGACCGGGATGCCGTGGTCGCGCAGGGCCCAGGTGGGCGGGTAGCCCTGGCCGGCGCTCTGCTCGCTCTCGGTGGCGACGGACACCGAGCCGCCGGTGGCGGCGATCCGATGGTACGAGTCCTGATTGAGCGTCGCCGAGTGCACGTAGATGGTCTGCGGGGTCATGAAGCCGTGCTCGTGCATGAGCCGGATGCCGTCGTCGTTGGTCGCGCCCCAGACCCCGGCGTGCGTGGTGACGGGCACCCCCAGCTCGCGGGCCACCTCGAAGGCCGCCTTCTCCGGGAACGCGGGGTCGCCGGTGACGTCGAACGCCATCTGGAAGCCGAGCATGTCGTCGCCCGGGGTGATCCGCCGGCTGACGAAGTCGCGGAACTCCGGGCTCGCGGACCACTGCCACGGCCCCTGCTGGATGTTGCCGTAGGCGAGCACGAACCGCCCGGGCACCGCCTGCAGAGCGTCGACCGCGGCGTCCGCGTGCTCCACCGTCTGCAGGCCGTGCGACCAGTCCACGGTCGTGGTGACGCCGGCGTCGATCGCTTCGAGGGCGGAGAGCAGGTTGCCCGCGTGGATGTCCTCGGGGCGGAAGTGCTTGCCGGATTCCAGGTAGTACCAGACGAAGTACTGGGTCAGGGTCCAGTCGGCGCCGTAGCCACGCATCGCCGTCTGCCACATGTGCCGGTGGGTGTCGATCATGCCGGGCATCAGGATGCCGCCGGTCGCGTCGATCACCGTGGCGCCCTCCGGCGCGGTGAGGCCGACGCCGACCTCCGCGATGCGCTGGCCGATCACCAGCACATCGGCGTTCGGCAGCAGGGTATGCCGGTCGTCCATCGTCAGCACGGTGCCGTTGCGGAACAGAACACTGTCGGTCATGCCGGGTCAACTCCCTCCGCGACCAGCGGACAGGCGTCCGTCTAGCGGTCAGCGTCTCGGCGTCAGTGTGTTGCGGCTCACCACAGGTGTCAAGGGTCGACGATGGTTGACAGCCAAACGCGGCGCGCCGAGACTGGCGATCGAGCGGACGCCCGTCCGCCTAGCGGTCAAATCCTCGAAAGGCGGCACATGGGACCCCTCAGCGGACTGCTCGTCGCGGACTTCTCCCGGATCCTGGCGGGCCCGTACGCGACGATGCTGCTCGCCGACCTCGGCGCCCAGGTGATCAAGGTCGAGGGCCCGGCCGGCGACGACACGCGCACCTGGATGCCGCCGGTGCGCGACGGCGTCTCGACGTACTACCTGGGCATCAACCGCAACAAGCGCTCGATCGCGCTGGACCTGAAGAAGCCCGACGACCTCGACGTGGCACAGCGCCTCGCCGGCCGGGCCGACGTGCTGATCGAGAACTTCCGGCCCGGCGGCCTGGCGAGGTTCGGGCTGGACTACGACTCCGTCGCCGCCGGCAACTCCAAGATCGTGTACGCCTCGATCAGCGGCTTCGGCACCGGCGCGGGGGCCAACTACCCCGGCTACGACCTGATGGTGCAGGCGATCTCCGGCCTGATGAGCCTGACCGGGGACCCGGACGGATCGCCGTACCGGGCCGGGATCTCGGTCTTCGACGTGATGGCCGGGCTGCACGCGAGCATCGGCATCCTGGCCGCCCTGCGCCACCGGGACGCGACCGGGAGCGGCCAGCACGTCGAGGTCAACCTGCTGTCCTCGGCGCTGTCCGGGCTGGTCAACCACTCCAGCGCCTACGTGGCCGGCGGCACGGTGCCGTTCCGGATGGGCAACGCGCACCCCAGCCTGTTCCCGTACGAGCCGCTGCCCACCGCCGACGGCGAGCTCATCGTCATCGCCGGCAACGACGGCCAGTTCCGCAAGCTGTGCCAGGTGCTCGACCTCGGCGAGCTGCCGGACGATCCCCGCTTCGGGCGCAACCAGGACCGCACTGCCAACCGTGAGGCGCTGCGCCCGCTGCTGGTGGAACGGCTCAGCAAGCGCACCAAGGACGAGTGGTTCCGCGACCTGCTCGCGGCCGGGGTGCCCTGCGCGCCGATCAACACGATCGACGGCGGCGTGGCGCTCGCCGCGGAGCTGGGCCTGGACCCGGTGGTCAGCACGGGCGGGATTCCCGGGGTCCGCAACCCGATCACGTTCTCCGGCACCCCGGTGAGCTACCAGCTGCCCCCGCCCGGGCTCGACGAACACGGTGAGGAGATTCGCGCGTGGCTGACGAAGGACTGAGGTTCCCGACCTCGATCGGCACCTCCGACGAGGACCGGATCCGGCTGCTCGGGCAGGATCTCGCCGCCGACCTGATGGGCAAGGTGGGCTTTGGCGAGCTGGCGTACTGGCTGGTCGCCGGCCGCCGGCCCAGCCCGGGTAAGGTCCGCGTCTTCGAGACCGTGCTGGTCGCGCTCGCCGACCACGGCTTCACGCCGACCGCGATCGCCGCCCGGCTCACCTACCTCAGCGCCCCCGAGTCCTTGCAGGGCGCGCTGGCCGCCGGCCTGCTCGGCGGCGGCTCCCGCTTCCTCGGCGTGACCGAGGACTGTGGACGGTTCCTGGCGGCGGTGCTCGCTGACGGCGTACCGGAAGACGACGCGGGCTTTGACGCCCTCGCGCTGGCCGCTGTCACGAAAGCCCGCGCCGAGAAGAAGTTCGTGCCGGGGCTGGGCCATCCGGTGCACAAGAAGGAGGATCCCCGTACCCCGGCCCTGATCCGCATCGCGGAGGAGGAGGGCCTGCGCGGCCCGCACCTGCGGTTGTTCGAGGCCATCGGCCGGGTGCACCCGCAGGTGCTCAACCGGACGCTGCCGCTGAACGGCGCCGGCGTGTGCGGCGCGGCCCTGGCCGACCTGGGCCTGCCCGTCGACCTGCTGCGCGGCTTCGCGCTGCTGGCCCGGGCCGCCGGCCTGCTCGGTCACCTGGCCGAGGAGCGCCGCAACCCGATCGGCATGGACGTCTACCTGACCGTCGATCGCAACGCGGTCTACGAGGACTAGAAAGGAGCCGCCATGGCCACCGTCGTCGCGGTGATCGCCTCCACCCACCACCCCTTCTACTACAAGGCCAGCACGGCCACCGGCGAGGACCGTCCGCCCTTCGCCGACGCGTGGGTCAGCAAGATCACCGCGTTCCGGGAGACGCTCACCCGGGCCCGGCCGGACGTGCTGGTGATGGTCGGCTCGGACCACTTCCACCAGCTCTGGCTGGACAACATGCCGCAGTTCCTGGTCGGCAAGGCGCCGTTCTACGACGCCAACTTCTACAACGAGGAACGTGAGTTCGGCCTGCCGCGGATGCTGCTCAAGGGGCAGGAGGACCTCTCCGCGCACATCCTGCGGGCCGGCCTGGACTCCGGCTTCGACCTGGCCTTCAGCAACGAGCTGCGGATCGACCACAGCATCACCTGCCCGATCATCACCCTGCGGCCCGAGGCCGACCTGCCGATCGTGCCGATCTACACCAACATCTTCGCGCCGCCGCTGCCGCAGCCGAAGCGCTTCGTGCAGCTCGGCCGGGCCATCCGGGAGATCGTCGAGGCGTGGCCGAGCCACCTGCGCGTCGCGGTGATCGGCACCGGCCACCTCTCCCTGGAGCTGGGCGGTCCGCGCCAGTTCGGCCCGCACGGTCCGGATCCCGAGTTCGACCGCAAGGCCGTCGAGTGGATCGCCACCGGCGACCTGGAGCGCTGCCTGGCCGAGGTGACGCTGGAAAGCCTGCACTCCCCCGGCAACGCCACCCACGGCTTCATGGACTTCATGCTGATGATGGGCGTGGCGGGCGCCGGCGAGAAGGCCGACCACGTGGACAGCCTGGACCTGTTCCACACCATGGAGGCGTACTTCACCTGGTATCCGAACGGGGTGGACCAATGAGTAAGTACCTGCTCGACAAGTTTCTCTACACCGTCGACCGGGACCCCGAACTGGTCGAGCGCTACCGGGAGGACCCGCGCGCCACGGTGACGTGGTGGGAGGCCGAATACGCGAACTCGGTGCTGAATTGCCACGCCGGCGAGGCCAGCACCTGGCTGCGCTTCACCGACGAGGAGCGCGACGCGCTGGCCGGGCACGACCACGTCGCGCTGTTCGCGCTGGGTGCGCACCCGTTCCTGACGCTGACCCTGTTCATCGCGATGTTCGAACGCGATCACGGGCCGCTGGAATACCAGAAGGCGTTCGGGGCGCGGCTGGCGCATTTCGAGCTGCCGTACCCGGACATCGCCACATGATGCGGGCCGCGCTGCTGCACGCGTGCGGGGCGGCGCCGGCGGTCGGCGACCGGCCGGTGCCGGTGCCGGCCGACGACGAGATCCTGGTACGGGTCACAGCGGCGTCGATCACCCCGCTGGATCTGCTGTGCGCCTCCGGGACCTCGTACTTCGGGGTGCCGGCCACCCCGTACGTGCCGGGTGTGCAGGGGGTCGGCGTCCGCGACGACGGCACCGCGGTCTGGTTCCCGACCGGCGCGGGCATGCGCCCCGGCGACGGCAGCCTGGCCGAGCATGCGGCCGTGCGAGCCGCCGACACCGTGGCGCTGCCCGACGGGGTCGATCACCGGCTGATCGCGGCGCTCGGGCTGTCGGCGGTGGCCGCGCAGCTCGCCCTGACCTGGCGCGGCGAGCTGCGGCCCGGCGAGCGCGTGCTGGTGCTGGGTGCGGGCGGGGTCGTCGGTCAGGCGGCCGTGCGGCTGGCCCTGCTGGCCGGTGCCGGCACGGTCATCGCGGCAGCACGCTCGGCAGCCGCTCGGCAGCGCGCGGCCGAGGCGGGTGCGGCTGTGGTCGTACCGCTGGAGGACGGCGACGATGTCGCCCGGCTGGCGGCGCGTCTCCAGGCCGCCGCCGACGGCCCGGTGGATCTTGTCCTGGATCCGCTGTTCGGGATCCCGGCGGCGGCCGCGCTGCGGACGCTGCGCCCCGGCGGCCGGCTGGTCAACCTGGGCAGCGCGGCGGGTGAGACCGCGCCGCTGGATTCGGCGACGCTGCGCGCCGGCTCGCTGCGGATCCTCGGCTACACCAACAACGAGCTGACCCCGGCGCAACGGTCGGAGACCCTCACCCTGATCGCCGCGCATGCGGCGGCCGGGCGCCTGACGGTCGACCACGAGACGGTACGGCTGAACGACATCGCCACGGCCTGGCACCGCACGGATCGACGGATCGTCGTCGTTCCCTAATCTTGCTGCTCATGCCCCTCCACGACGACGCGCACTGGGTCCGGTACAACGCACGCCAGGGCGGCCGGCCCGTGCGCCCGCTGTGCCGCGACGCCATGCGCCTGCTCGCGCCCGGCACGGCCATCGACCTGGGCTGCGGCGCCGGCCGGGAGACCCGGGCGTTGCTGGAGGCGGGCTGGCGGGTGCACGCCGTCGACGGGTCGCCGGACACCCGCGACGTGGTGCTACGGACCGTCGGCGGAGTCCACAGCAGACTGACCCTGGAGGTGAGCCCCTACTCCGCGCTCGGCGCCCTGCCGCCGGCCGATCTGATCTACGCCGGGTATGCGCTGCCCTACCAGCCGCCGGAGTCCTTCAGCCGGGTGTGGAAGCTGCTGCGGGCGGCGCTGCGCCCGGGCGGCGTGCTGGCGGTGAACCTCTTCGGCGAGCGTGACTCCTGGGCCGGCGAGCCAGGGATGACTTTTCTCACCGACGCGGCGGCCCGGACGCTGTTCGACGGCCTGGAGATCATCTCCTGGGACCGGGAGGATGGTGAGGGCCCCGCGTTCAGCGGGCCCAAGCATTGGCACGTTCACGACGTTCTTGCCCTAGCGCCCGAAACGGGCATGGCGTTACTCCACTAGGGTGGTCGTTCGGGCCTGCCGGTCCAGAGCGAATCACCGCCGAGGAAGGCCGACGATGGCGAATCCCGAGGAGCGAACCGACGATCGCCCCGAGCTGCCGACTCGGGTCCCGTTCGCCGGACCGCATCCCGGCACCGTCGAGCGTGACTGGCGGTCACCCGCGCCTCACATCGAGTCGCCGCCGGGTGCCACCGGTCAGCGGTCCCGCACCTCCCTGCCCCGGGCGGTCGGTGTCCCCCGTCAGCGGAGCGTCGCCACAGGCGGCAGCGGCCCGGTTCCGGCGGTCGCCGAACGATCCGGATCGGATGCCCCGGCCACCGGGCCCTCGCGGGATTCGTCGATGCCGAACGCCGAGCCGGCAAGCCCGGCGGCGGCCGCCGGTGCGGTCCGGCCGCTCCGGTCCCGGGTCGTGCCCGTCGCCATCGCCGCCTCGATCCTGGTGGCCGGCGCGCTGTGGTGGTCCCAGGACCCCGCCACGCCCTCGGCCCCGCAGGTGGCGCCCGCGCCCACCGCCGCGCCGACGATGCGCATCACCGCGCCCGGCGTCGACGCGTCCGCCGGGATCGGCAGCGACGCGGCGTCCACCAAGTCGGCGTCCGACGTGACGTCCACCGGCGGGCCGGCCTCCTCGGGAGGGTCACCGGCGGCCGTCAGCCCGGCGAAGTCGACCAAGCCGACCCCCAACGGCAGCGCGGCCGCCGCGGTCAACACTTCCGGCCGCAACCTGGCCCTGGGCGCCCGGGCCACCGCCTCCAGCACCGAGGGGGAGCACTGGCCCGCGGCCAACGCGGTCGACGGAGACCTCGTGACCAGGTGGAGCAGCCAGTTCAGCGACCCGCAGTGGTTCATGGTCGACCTCGGCAAGCGCTGGGAGGTCAGCGAGATCCTGGTGCACTGGGAGAACGCCCACGCCACGGCGTACCGGGTGGAGATCTCGACCGACGGCAAGACGTGGAAGAAGGTCTACAGCACCACCCAGGGCCAGGGCGGCGACGTGACCGTCCAGGTGCCGAAGACCCCGGCCCAGCTGGTCCGCATGTACGGCACGAAGCGCTCAACCGACTACGGCTTCTCGCTGCTGGACGTCGAGGTGCGCTGAGCCGCCCGCGGGCCGCCTCGGACTGGCCGGCCTCAGTTGGCGGCCGGGGCCTCGGATTCCGGGGGCTCGTGGGCCTTCGCGGTCTCCAGGCGCACCCGGTCGATCCGGTCGACGCCGCGCTGGACCGTCGCGCGCGAGCGATGCAGGAAGTCGTTGCTGCGCTCGGTCTTGGCGGAGGTTCGCTCGATCGCGTCCCGGAAGCGCCCGATCGGGTCCACCGTCCGGCACTCCTGGCGCCCGGCCTCAGCGTCGAGCCTGCGCTCACGCTCGGTGGCCTCGGCCTCCCGGAAGTCGGCCTCCAGCTCGCGCCTGTCCGCGTCGCGCTCGCGCTGATCCGCACGCCGGTCGCGCTCGTCCGCCGCGCGCTCCCGGTCGGCGAGACGGCGTTCCCACTCGTCCAAGCTCGCAGCCCTGGCTCTCTGCCGGCCATCGGGAGCGTCCGAACCACCCACGAAAGGCAGAATACAGGCGCTGGGCGGGAGCCGGGAGGGTCACCTCACACCGGACAGCCTTTCCAACCGGACGGGTCTCCCAGCCCAGCGGGCGGCTCCGCGCAGCGGTGTCGCCCCGGCCGGTCTGCCGACGTTACCCGGCAGCCCGGCCGCGCCGAGGGGCTAGTGCGCCTCGGCCGTGGCCTGACGCTCGCCGGGCGTGCTGGGCTCGGCGCCCTCGACCGCGAACGGATCACGCAGCCGGGTCATCGCTGCCGCGCTGTTGTCGGCTACCTCCGACTTGTCCTCGGGCTCGGCGCTTCCGGCCGGGGCGAGGAACAGGTCGGCGTCGTGGTTGTCCGTGGGGTTCATTGACCGATCCGATGCTCTTATGGGGTGGGGGCGGACGGGCTCTCGAGCTCCTTGAGATCGAGATGCAGCGTCGACAGCAGGCCGCTGTGCAGGAACGTGTCGACGGTATCGGGAAGCTCCCGGTCGACGAAGTCCGCCCGGGCGTTCTGCCCGCGTTCGCGAAGTTTAGCGGTGATGGTGCTCTTCTGGATGATCATTTTTTGGCCCGTCTGGAGGAGTGTCGCGACGCCGGCAAAAACGAAAAAGCGCCGGACGGGTGCGTATACCCATCAGGCGCGGAAACGTCAACGGATTCGAAACGGGAACACACTCACCGTAGCACGAATCCGTTTCTGCGCTGCCGTACCACCTTTTCGGTCCCCGGCGGATTCGCCCCGTCCGTGTACGCTGACGCGGAGTCGCCAGGCGGGCTCACCGGTCGCGCGAACACCGCAGGTTCTGCGGTCAGTACGGCGGCGAACCGGGTGTTCAGCTGCTCGCACATGAGGCGTACGACTCAGCGACGCGCGATCACCGGCGACCTGGCGGCTTGTCAATCGGCAGGCGCTGACGCGATCTCCCGTCGATTTCGATACGCCCGCATGAAAATCTGGTGGCCGCCGTGCAAGGCCTCGCCGAAAAAGGCCTCGTGGCGCGCAATGTTCTCGCGGACTTTCACTGCCGGCCAACCGGCCTCGGCCTGCGGCCGAGGCCGGGCACCCCTCGGGCGCTACTCCGGGGAGACGAACTCCGGCTGGTCCAGGACGCGCAACCAGGTGCCGTCGCTCTGCTGGCGGACCACCTGGGCGCGGGCCCCGGAGCCGTCCCTGGGCGGCGTCGAGGTCAGGGCCAACTCGCCGCTGATCAGGGTGGGCAGCGGCGGCTCCTGCTCGAAGGCGGGCAGATGCGGCAGGGCGGCCTCCCACAGCTTGCGGATGGCGTCCCGGCCGACGGTCTGCTGGCCCGGCGGGTAGGCCATGACGGCGTCCTGCTCGTAGAGCAGCGCGATCCCTTCGGCGTCCTTGGCGTTGGCGCGCTCGACGAACAGCCGGGTAAGGTCCTCGGGCCTGACGGCCTTTTCGCGTTCGGTCATAGGATCAGCCTCGACCCGTCCGAGTGACAAGTCCAACAGATGGTTCTTGTCGTAGCTAGTATCTCTACTCATGGATCTGCGGCAGCTCGAATACTTCGTGGCGGTGGCCGAGGAGGCCAACTTCACCCGCGCCGCGGACCGCGTGCACATCACCCAGTCCGGCGTCAGCGCCCAGATCCGCCAGTTCGAGCGCGAGCTCGGCGCGGACCTGTTCGACCGTTCCGCCCGCATGGTCCGCCTCACCCCGGCCGGGGCGGCGGCGCTGCCGCACGCCCGGAAGGCGCTGGCCGCGGCCCAGGCGATCCGCACCGCCTGCGACGACGTGAACGGCCTGGTCCGCGGCCGGCTGCGGATCGGCATGGTCACCGGCTGCACCGTGACCCCGCTGTTCGACGCGCTGGCCTCGTTCCACCGCCGGCACCCGCGCATCGAGATCACCCTGGCCGAGGACAACTCGGAGGCGCTGCTGGAGAACGTCCGCGCCGGCCACGCCGACATCGCCCTGGCGGCCGTGGCGGGCGGCGTGCCGGACGGGCTGGAGTCGCTGACGATCGTCAGCGAGGGACTGGTCGCGGCGGTGGCGCCGGGGCATGCCCTGGCCGAGCGGGAGACGGTGCCGCTGCGCAGGCTGACCGCGTACCCGTTGATCTGCCTGCCGGTGGGCACCGGGATCCGCAGCGTGCTCGACCAGGCCTGCGCGGCCGCCGGGATCCGCCCGACCGTCGCCCTGCAGGCGACGGCGCCGGGCGCGGTGCTGGATCTGGCCGCCCGCGGCCTCGGGGTGGCGATCCTCAGCGCGTCGATGGCGGCCGAGCACGAGGGTCTGCGGTCGGTGCCGATCGACGACATCGACCTGCCGGCGATGCTCGCCCTGGTCTGGCGCAAGAGCGAGAGCACCGTGCTGCGGGCCCTGCTTCCGCACTGCCGCCGGGCGTTCGCCCCACAGGCCCCCACCCTGCAGACCTCCGCTCTTTAGACCTCACCGGCGCAGGCGGCCTCGGCCCGCTCGCTCCACGGTGTGCTGTCGAAGCCGTCGCGCGGGCGCGCCTCGCGATCCTCGTCATCGGAGGTCTGCACCGACAGCGTGACCGGTAGCCTGCCGAGCGGCAGCCCGTGCACGCAGTCGACCTGCACGTCGGCGTCAGCCTGCGTCGTCGCACCGGGCGCGACCCACCGCTGCTTGTCCACCCCGCGCACGCTGACACCCGGCCGGGACCCGGACAGGTCGCGAATGTTGATCGGCATCGGGCCGGCGTTCACAAGCGTGACGCGCCGGGTGAGAGTGACGGTGGCGACCCGGCCGTCGATGACGACGCTTCCGGCCGGAAGGCCGTCGAGGAACTGGCTGGCCTCGGCGAAGACGAAGACCGAGACCTGCCGCTCCTGGGCCTCGGCCCACCGGCGCGCGGACCAGCCGTAGGTGACGGCGGCGCCCATGACGACGCCGATCACCAACGCGGAAGCAATCAGCAGCTGCGACTTGCGGTTACGGGCAGGGGGTACGGCGGCCGGCCGGTCCAGGTCGATCACATTCATGGTGCCCTCGCCTTGACTCCGATCGGGAACGGACGGTTCAGAGAACGGACGGCACCGGGGGCGGGTTGCGGCCTCCCGCCGATCGGCTCATATAACGAACTTGCATGGGTTTCCGCCGCGGGTGGGCTCAGCCGATCGTGGGCGGATGAAGCGTAGGGTGGCGCCATGAGTGAGGTCCTGGCATTCCTCATGTACGCCGCCGGCATGGTCGCGATCATGGCCGGCCTCGCGTGGCTGGGATCCCGTGCCCGTCGTCGCGGCATCGGCGGCGAGGCCATCGGCGTCTTCAACGAGATCTACCATCCGTCGGCCCACCAGCATCGCTTCGAGGTCGTGGAGCAGCGCACGGCGCCGACGCCCGATCGGCTTCCGGGCGCCGGATCCGTCACATAGACCGGTCGGTGTGTCCTACGGCTTGCGACCGACGGCGCAGTACTGATCGATCTCTTCCGCGTCGGCCTCCGGCCGCCACTTGGTCACCGAGACCAGGCCCGGATCGACAAGCTCCAGACCCTCGAAGAACCGGGCGAGGCGCTCGCTGCTGCGCAGGTGGTACGGGAGAGCGGCGGACTGGTTCCACAGGCGGGCGGCCTCGACCACCTCGGGCGAGGAGTCGGTGCCGTCGTACACAGCGAGATAGCTGCCGGACGGCACGGCCGCCATCGCCGCCCGGACGATGCCCATCGCGGTGGCATCGTCCTCGACGTGGCCGAGCACACCCATGAACAGCACCGCGACCGGCTCGGAGAAGTCGAGCGTGCGCTGCGCCTCGCGCAGGACCAGTTCGGTGTCGTACAGGTCGGCGTCGACGTAGTTGGTGCGGCCCTCGGGCTTGCTGGTCAACAGGGCGCGGGCGTGCGAGAGCACGAGCGGGTCGTTGTCGACGTAGACGATGCGGCTGCTCTCGGCCACCGACTGGGCCACCTCGTGGGTGTTGTTGGCGGTGGGCAGGCCGGTGCCGATGTCCAGGAACTGACGCACACCCGCCTCGCCGGCCAGGTAGCGCACCGCGCGGACGAGGAAGGCGCGGCTGAGCCTGGCGTTCTCGGCGAGCGCCGGCTGACCGACGAGGATCTGATCGCCGACCGCCCGGTCGACGGCGAAGTTGTCCTTGCCTCCGAGCAGGTAGTTCCAGATCCGCGCGGTGTGTGGCACGCCGGTGTCCAGTTTGGGGGCTACCTGCTCGTCGTGCGCCACTGTGCATCCTCGATTCGGGTGGGACGAAGCCAAGGGGGCCAGCATAGGCCGGTCCCGCCAGATCCCGCGTACCGCCGATGGCTGACGACGGTCAGCCGAACCGGTGCAGAACCATTTCGGTCAGTGCGGTGACGTCGGCGTCGACCATCGGCGCGCCGGTCATGCCCATCCGGTGGAGCAAGGTTCCGACGACGATGTCGATGAACAGCAGGACCTGGCTCTCCGGCTCGCCCAGCGCGTCCTGCAGCGTACGCAGGTACGGGGCCTGCAACCGGGTGGCCAGGACCTCGCGAAGGACCGGATCGCTGACGCCGTCCACGAACACGCCGGCGAACGCCGCGGCGATTCCCGGCTCGCCGACCTTCGCCGCGACCCAGCGGATGGCCGAGGTCATGATCTCGACTCGGTCGCGGCCAACCAGCGGCAGCGGACCGAACGCGTCGAGGAGGCAGTCCACGATCAGCGCGCCCTTCGACTCCCACCGGCGGTAGATCGTCGTCTTCGCAACCCCCGCCGCTGCCGCGATGCGGTCCATTGTCGCGCCCGCGTAGCCCAGCTCGTGGACCGTCTTCAGCGTCGCGGAAAAGACCACGTCGTCGATGCCGGCGCGGGGGCGCCCGGGCGGTCTGGCGGCGGGGGTCGCTGGGCTCATGGCTACACAGTAGCCAATTACGCTACTATCGGTTTCGCTACTTCTGGTAGCGAAATCCTGGTAGCGAAGTCATCGTGATCAAGGAGAGCCATGAACGACGGCACCGGCACTGACCGGCCGCCGCTGGGCATCCGGCTGCTGCACGCCCTGGGCAAGGAACGGGACTGGCCGGCGTTGACGACCGAGGAGTTGATCGCCTTCCGCGACGCGGAGAACCGCAAGCGGGCGTCCCGTCTGATCCGCGTGATCACCGGGTTCCCGGACCGTGGCGCCGCGATCCAGTGGCAGGAGGTGACACTGCCGGATCGCCGGGTCCGGGTCCGGGTGTACCGGCCGTCACCCAAGCGCGGCGGCGGCGTCGGCGCCGACCTGCCGCTGGTGCTGCACGTGCACGGCGGCGGGTTCGTCGGTACGGCGGTGCAGAGCGACTGGGTGAACAGCCACCTCGCCGCACGGCTGCCGGCGGTCGTCGTCTCGGTCGAACACCGTCTCGTCGCTCCGGGGACCCCACTGACGGCGGCCGTCGACGACGGCTGGGACGTGCTGCGGCACGTGGTGCGGCACGCCGTGGAATGGGGAGTCGACCCGGCGCGGGTCGCGGTGGTCGGCGAGAGCGCCGGCGCGATGATTGCCGCGCTGGCCGCTGTCCGGGCCAGGGATTCCGGCCTTCCGCTGCGGGCGCAGGTGCTGGTCAACCCCGCCCTCGATCTGACCGAGACGGCGTTCGACCACGAGTCGATGACCCAGCACGCCCACAGCCCGACCCTCACCGTGGCGCAGATCCGGCTGTTCCAGCGATTGGCCGTTCCGCCGGGAGCCGACGCTCGTACGGTGTCGCCGCTGCGTGCCGACGACCTGAGCGGGCTGGCCCCGGCACTCGTCGTGGTGCCGACGCTCGACCCGGTGGCCGATCACGGACGTGCGTACACCGAACGGCTGCGCGCGGCCGGAACGCCCGCGCGGCTCACCGAACATCCGGGAGCGACGCACGCGTTCCTCAGCATGCCGGGCGTGGTGCCGCAGGCCAGGGCAGCTCGGGCCGAGATCGCCGAGTTCCTCCGGGGCCGCCTCGCTGGATGACGCAAGGTTCGCCGCCTCGGCTTTCGGGCAGCCGACACGCCACGTCCAAGAAGCGATAACGTCGTAGGTACATACCGACGAAGGGCCTACGCTGACGTCTCGCCGATCGAAGGGACGGAAGCGGTGCTGCCACCGGAATTGCCACCGGCCGACGCGGACCCGATTGTCTGGACGCTGGCGCGGCAGGTCTGGATCGATCATCAGGTTGGGGTCGACGGCCAATGCCCACTCTGCCGCGAGCCGTGGCCCTGCGGCCCGGCCGATTCTGCCGGCATCGCCATCGAGCTGGGCGCGCGGTGCGGCTGGCTGCTCCCGGACCAGGCCGTTTCGGAGCCGCCCGCAGACGATCAAGGCGTATGACCCGGTGGTGCGGCGCACCGGACCGGGCAGGTCACACCGTCCAGGACCGGGCCGAGAAGCGCGAAACCAAGCCCGGATCGCCGAAGAGCGTGATGCGGGCTATGCCGTCCTCCGCCGGTGTCAGAACCGCGATACCGAACGGCTCGCCGCGGAACCACGTCAATGCGGCCGGCTGGCCGTTGGCGCTGCCGGGCAGCATCCGCCACGCCCCCGGCTCGTCCAGGAACCGTGCGGCGAACGCGACACACGTCTCCTTGCCGGCGAACCACGTCCGAGACGGCACGGCCTCCAGCGTGGCGTCCGCGCGCAGTGTCCGTTCGAACGCCGCCATGTCCGACCGCTCCCAGGCAGCCATGTAGAGATCCAACAACTCGCGGGCCCGCGGCTCCGTCGGCTCCACCACGTCGTCTTGCGATGGCGACACCTCGTCGAGCCGAAGCCGGGCACGTTGGAGCGAACTCTTCACCGCGGCGACCGTGGTATCGAGCATTTCCGCAACCTCGGCCGCCGAGAACGCCAGCACCTCACGCAACAGCAGCACCGCCCGCTGGTTCGCGGGCAGGCACTGCAGCCCGGCGATCAGCGCAAGCCGCACCTTCTCCCGGCCGAGCACGACAGCCGCAGGATCCGGGGTGACCAGCGACGTGGGAATCGGCTGGATCCAGGCCTCAGCGCCGGCAACGCCCGGCTCGCCGGCCGGGTCGGTGCTGGGCGGACCCAGCCCGGACGGTAGCGCCCGGCGGTGTCGCCCAGCGAGCATGGTCAGGCAGGCATTGGTGGCGATGCGATAGACCCACACGCGTACCGATGACCGATGCTCAAAGGTCGCCCACCCGCGCCAGGCACGCAGATACGTCTCCTGGACCGCGTCCTCCGCGTCGTCCCACGAACCGAGCATCCGGTAGCAGTGCCCGAGCAGGCCACGCCGTTCCCGCTCGAACAGGTCGGTCAGAGGCCCAGTCTCGGTCGCACCCACGCGGCGAACCTCCGGATCGCGTCGTCAGCCTCGGGCGTACGCCCGGCGGCCATCTGAAACGTATGCAGGCGACCCTCGAACACGTCCAGCCGTACCTCCACGCCGGCCTTCCGGGCCTGCTCCGCCAGCCTCCTGCTGTCATCGAGGCCAGTTTCGTCCGCGCCCACCTGCAGGTACACGGGAGGCAGGCCGCTCAGATCGGCATACAGCGCGTTGACCAGCGGATCCTTCGGGCTCTCACCGTTTTGCAGGTACGCCGAAACCAGGCCCTGCACCATCTCACGGGTAAAGAAGACATCGGTGGCCGCGTTCGACTCGAACGTGGATGCGGTCAACTCCATGTCCACCCATGCTGACATGAGCAGGAGCGCGGCCGGCTCCGGCAGGCCCAGATCGCGGATCCGCAAGGCGGTCTGGACGCAGAGCCCACCACCCGACGAGTCACCGGCCAGCGTGGCGGTCAAACCTTGATCAACCACCCACCGGTACGCCGCGACCGCGTCCTCGATCTGTGCCGGGTAGGCGAACTCCGGGGCGAGCCGGTAGTGCACGAGCAGCGCCCGCACGCTCGCCGCTTTCGCGAGATGCCCAAACAGCTTGCGGTGCGTGTACAACGAACCGCCGACGAAACCGCCACCGTGGAACGCCACGATCACCCGATCCTGCGCCGCCCGATGTGGATGAATCCACATCGCGGGCACCCCGCCGGCCTCCACCTCAAGATAGTCGACCCCGCCGGGCTCCACGGTCACGTCGCCCCAGGAGTCGTCGCCCAACCCCTCGCCCCGAGCCCACCGCTGATACATCTCCTTGATGACATCCATACCATGCAGACTTCGAACGGCTCCGAAAGGAATCGCTCCGCTCCAGGCGTGCCGCGGCCGGACCCCGCTTGCCACCCATTGTTGAGCATTCCTGGCGGAGGAAAGCGCTTTCCTGAGGCGGTGTCGTGCGCTAGAGTTCCATAGACGTTTACCAATGTATTGGCCTTCCTGGCCCGTCGAACGTCGCCTCCTCCGCGGCAATGCTCGTCCTCAACGGCGAGCAGGATCGGCTCCCCGAAGCTGTCCTGTCGCGCCGGGGAGCGGACCTGACCGATCCGGTCTTCATCCCCACCGGAAGGAACCCGCGCCATGAGATCCCTGCGGAACGTCCTCGCCGCATCGGCCGTCGCCACCCTCACCGGCCTCGGCCTACTCTCCGCGCCGGCATTCGCGGCCACGGTCGTCGTCAGCAACGTGACCGACCTGTCCAACGCCATCAAGAACGCCTCCGCCGGCACGGTCATCCAGGTCCGCGGCGGCACCTACTACCCGACGGCCACCCTGCAGTCGACGGCCAACGGCACCTCGTCCTCGCCGATCACGCTCACCGCGTACGGCTCGGAGACCGTCAAGATCAGCGGCACGAGCCTTCCCAGCGGCTCCTGGATCTTCAAGCTGACCGCCGACTACTGGAACGTCTCCAACATCACCTTCCAGAACTCCCCGGACAGCGCGGTCGTCTGCCAGTCCTGCACCGGCACCAACTGGAACAACATCAAGACCATCAACGGCGGCGACTCCGGTTTCACGCTCACCGGCGACGGGACCGCGAACAACACCGTCAAGAACATCGACTCGTACGGCAATTACGACGCCGCCGAGCACGGGGAGAACGCCGACGGGATCGCCATCAAGTTCGGCTCCGGCAGCGGGAACCTGGTCACCGGCGCCCGGGTGTACAACAACTCCGACGACGGAATCGACCTGTGGTCCTTCTCGTCGCCCGTCACCATCGAGCACACCTGGTCGTTCGGCAACGGCCAGAACCGCTGGAGCGACTCCGCCTTCACCGGCGACGGCAACGGCTACAAGCTCGGCGGCGACGGCGAGACCGTCGCCCACGTGGTGAACAACTCCGCCGCCTGGGGCAACAAGGGCAACGGCTTCACCGAGAACTCCAACACCGGCGCGATCGTCATCAACCGCACCACCGCCTACGCCAACGGCAACTGGGGCTACTACTTCGCCACCAGCTCGGCGAGGCTCGGCAAGAACCTCGCCGTCGGCAACGGCAGCGGCCTGGCGACCAAGGGCTCCTCGGTGGTCTCGGCCGGCAACAACTGGGACAGCGGCATCAGCACACCGGCATTCCTCTCGACGGACGCCACGACCTGCTACAACGCTCGCAGTTCCAGCGGCACCCTGCCAGCCACCACATTCCTGACCACCGGCAGCAGCACGATCGGCGCCACGATGAACTGACCTGAAGTACCGGCTCATGGCGGCCCGCGAGGGCCGCCATGAAGGCCTTGCATCAGATGCCAGGCTCCGAACCAGAACGCGTCTCCGTCCGAGGAGAGCCCTGCGCCCTGCCGACAGCGCGGTCCCGCACGAGTCGACCTGGGGTAGTTCCCTCGACGACGGACACTCATGGTGGTGCAGGACCCCTGGTGTGAAAGTGCGCTGTGAGAAGTCCACTTCCGCGGAAGACCTCCGCCCTTCACGCTCATCTATCGGCGCAGGGGGCCACTGGGCGGCTAGCGCTGCGCCGAACGGGTCCAGGCGATGAACCGCTCAAACGCTCCGGCGAGCGAGCCGGAGCGTACGTCGAGAGCGAAGTCCTCCAGGTACGTCCACATCAGGATGGCGAGCGCGGTCCCGCCGCCGGTCTCCTTAGGGCTCGACGATGAATTAGGTGGTCGGCGGGTTTCTTGATCGGGTCGTTGGACTTGGTGTGATGAGTGAGGACGCCTTGGCGGTGAAGCTGGCTGTGTTGCGGCCACATCTGGATGAGCGGC
>Ga0307516_10004254_pt1 | contig 17802 bp, 26 predicted proteins | sample 19_EM_MG_FD_203310 | JGI IMG/M metagenome (GOLD analysis project Ga0307516, IMG submission 203310) | Populus trichocarpa ectomycorrhiza microbial communities from riparian zone in the Pacific Northwest, United States - 19_EM | ecosystem: Host-associated > Plants > Roots > Unclassified | place... | reverse complement strand
ACAACGGTATGGCCCGCGGCCTGCAATAAGCCAATAACGCCGTTCCAAGTGGAAGCATCAGCAAACGCGCCGTGAACAAGAACAATCGTCAATTTGTCATCCATAAGTAATTTCGTAATAAGATTATTAATAGCTCAGTATATTGCATGATAAGGCGATTTGCAAAAATCCGAGACAGTTGGAAGTGGTTCAGCGAAATGGAGTGTTCTTCGGTGCATTCTTGCATGCGAACCTCCATTGCGGGACGTCCGCACTTAATTTTATCACGCAAAGAAAAAGCCCCGAGCGACGGGGCTTTTAGAATTCCCGCTAGAACAACTCCACGGTCTCACAATGCTTCGTCGCCATCAGTGCGGCCAGCATTTCAACTTGCAGCGCGGATATTTCCGTGAGGAAGCATACGCAGTTGGTGACACCGCTTTCATGTGCTTTCAGGACATCAAGAACATCGCGCACCAGGTACAACGTACCTTCCTCAACGCGCTCGGCGCCAAAGATGATCTCCTGCGGGTTGATACCGTTGGGGATGGTGAGCGCCGGCTGTTGGTCGCCGAGCGATCGGCCGGCGAATCCCAGGATATTTCCATCGCGGTCATGGAGGGCAATGGCGAGCCTGCCGCGGTTGGTGCCGGAGTTGGAGTATCCAGCTTTCCAAGCGTTCAGGGTCTCGGCCGATATACCCAAAAGGGCCAGAGACGCATGCGACGCATCAAGACGCGCCGCATACGCCTCTGGGTCAAACGCCGGTTGCTTTCTAGCTTCCGGTGCTTGGGGAGCTGTGGCACGGCTTTTGCTAACTGTACTAGTACCGTTCTGTACAGTTCCGAAGGCGCGGTCGAGCTGGTCGGCCGCTTCCTTGACCGGGATGCCACGTATGTGCGCGGTAAGGGCGATTACGTCACCGCCGACCTTGTTTGCAAAGCAATAGAAGAGGCCCTTGGCTGGCGTCACGATCAACGCACGGTCGCCTCCGGATTGGCAGGCGGGGCAAGCTCCCCGGTGTTGGTTGCCATGAGGTTGCAGCCGAAGGCCAAGCATCTGCGCCGCTTGTTCGATCGAGACACGGGTTTTCAACTCCGCGAAATCCACGAAGGGCATTTGAGCGTCCTTTAGGTGAGTGGGAAGGTGCTTCTGCCCGTATTCTACCACCTGGTATACTGGGGGTAGATGCAGGTCGTGTGTGGAGAACCGGACTGTCGCATTGCGCCCGGCCGCGGCTGAATCGGCAGAGGCGCCCGCGATCTGGTTTCCCGCACATGAACCAACCGCGGGAAGGAGAGCACCATGCCCAAAGCAAACCAACCCGCAGCGAAGTTTCGCCTCGGCTACGTCACCGCTACCGTGTGGAAGAACGACGACTTCTTCAACACGGTGCTATCGAAGTCCTACAAGGACGGTGACGACTGGAAGGATACCGATCAACTCGGCACCGGCGACCTTCTGAACGCGGCCAAGGTGCTGCAACGCGCCGAAGAATTCATCTCGCAGCAGCAGTGACAAAAAAGGCCCCGCTTAATCGCAGGGCCTTTCTCTTATATAGTGGCCGCCGGCAGTTTGCTGGGGCAATTCCGGGCAGTATGGCCTTCCTGGTCGCAGTTGCTGCATTTTTGCGGCGATCGTTTCTTCTTTTCTCCGGTAAACAACGCTGCAAGCTCCGTGTCGATCTCTTCACGTTGGGCGATGAGTTCTTTTGCACGTTCTATGTCAATTTCCATTAAGTCTCCTTTGAGATGATGAAGTCAGGGTGGCCTACTCGCTGAAACGGCTCATCGAGCAGGTGGATCAAGGGTTGCGGGTAACTCTCCCGCGAGCCCAAGATTTCGATGCCCTTAAAGAGCAGGGCGGAGGAGGACATGCGGAGTTCCTCCAGCATGAACGTTTGAATGTTCTTCGCGTGCGTGGGGTTGATCGTGACGTTGAGAACCATCATGTTCGGTATGAGGTCTTTGTAGCTCCCGGACTTCAGCACGGCGCGGTATTGCAGGATCTTCCGCAGGTAGCTCGATGCGTTCAGCGTCGGCCTGGTGATGGGTTCGCGTTGCCGGTCAGCCTCCAGGACGAAGTGAGTATTGTTGATGGCGAACAACTCATCAGGCTGAAGCGCGCCGTCATAGTGCTCCATATGTTTCGAGAACTGATGTGAGATGGATGAAGGGAACTGCAGGGGCTCCGTGCCGATGATATCGGTGCGGTGCCTGAAGCGAAGTCCGCGCTGCTTGCAAGCGATCTCGAAGGACATAACGATGTCGGCGACCATGAGCTGGTGCCAGAACTGGCGCGATTCGCGCCAGTTGGCCGGAGTGGTGCCGTTGGCCAACAACTCGACTTTGCCTTTAGAGCCCAACTCGTAGACGCGCGGCGAGTAGCGATAATTCTTGGAATCTTCTTGCGCTTTGGGTAGCGACAAAAAGCCCTTGCGGCGCAAGGGGCCTAGATCACGCTTGCGATGCTGCTGCGAGCCGCCGTGATACGCAGCGATAAAATTGCTCCGCAAATAGCGGTAGCGATCCAGAGCTTTGAAAGTGTCGAGGTTGAATGCTTCCATAGATTGGAAGATAGCGCGGACGCGGCCAGCCGTCACAGGCCGCCAGTTAGCGCCAAGTCATGGCTTCAATTCTAACACGCTAAAAATCGTCAATTTCCGTAAACTGCAACTCTACCCAGAGGTTGCCGCGTCGGCCATCAGGCCTGCGCGTGCCCAATGCTTCGCCTTTGACGCAAAAGCGGAAGCCGGGTTTGGTGTTAGGTGGGATAGGTGTGTTCACTTGCTTGCCCGACGGGCACTTGAAAACGTATACCGTTCCATTACGTGCCTTGACCGGGTTGAAGTTTATTATCTCCAACAAATCCCAACGATCGTCGTACTTGCTCTCATCGATCGGAGCATTGGGGTCGTCGGGGCGCTCCTCGGTTTCGGGGCGGGTGTACGTCTTTTCGTTTGGCTTTGATCGTGTGTGCGTTTGTTCGTGCTGCTGTCTATGTTGCTGTTGCGCTTTCGCCTGGGTAGGCAGGCTTTCCAATTGGAAGAACGGCAGACGGAAGGTGTCCGCGCTTTGCTTGCCGCGGTAGTAGAGGCCGAAATCACTATAGCGGGGGGTTCTGCCGCCTTCGACATACTCTTTACGCCACGCATGTACCTGCTCGCGCTCAACGCCAAACTTCTCAGCCACTTCGCGGATGTCAGATTTGTTGATGTACGTGGCCATAAGGGTACCAAGACCCGTCAAGCTGTCGCGCATTTGTGACGGAATATCGCCGAGCCGCTGGCTGGCAAACACACAGGCGATATTTCGTTTGCGCGCTAGATTGACAAATGGCTGGATGACGGCTGCGTCGAAGTACTCATGCACTTCGTCGACCATAAACAAGAGTGGGTGGCTGCCAAGATCCCGGGCGCCAATCTGTCGATCCAGCATCTTGAAAAAGAAGCGTCCAAAAAACGATGACGCAGCGGGACCAAGCGCATGGCGGTTGGTGTTGATAAGGAGGATGCCGCCATTGTCGATGATGTCGGCGATATTTAGGGTTTGCTGCTGCTTCATAAACAGCGGACGTAGTGGCGTGAACGGCCCACAGATGTTCGAAAGGCGCTGCAATATTTCTGAATGGCTTTGCGTGAAGTTTCCGTACTGATTGTAGTACCAGCCCTTAACGTCGTCATCCATCTTATCAGCGGCAGCATGGGCGCGCGGTGTCAGCTCCTTGCCCTTTTTAGCGCCGTTCAAATAGTCCTCAAAATCTTCAATGGTGGCGTGCTGTCCAAACGCTCTTGGGTAGCCGACGAGCAAGAGCGCGACGGCATACGCAAAGGGTGTGTACTGCCGGTCGGTGAGAGGTTGCGAGCCGGCGCTAAACAGATAGCGGAAGGTGTCGAGCGTTGGTGCAAGGGCGGAAGAGTCGTCAAATGCGCTGGGGTTAAAGATGTCGAGGCTGATCGGCGTTTCGAGCGGGTCTATCATTATCGCGCTCGGGAATTTCTCCTTAATCAGCCGCAGCATTTGGTTTTGGCTGTCGATGATGACAAAGCCGGGCGGTCGCTGCTTTTGCATCTGATGGGCAAAGATAGTCTGCAGCAACTGCGTTTTGCCGCCGCCGCTTTCGGCCAATACGTAGGTATGCTCGGCCCACATATGTTCGGGTACAAGGCCAAGGCCAAAGTCGGGAGGGGGGACGGGGTCAAAGTTGCCGGAGGTGTCGGCGCTGGGGATGCCGTTTTGCTCAAGGGCTGATTCGAAGCGTTTTAGACCCTCAAACAATTTGGCGTGGAAGTCGCGCGCCTCAATGCGGCTCTTGGTCGGCCAGCTAGTGCGGCGCTGGTAGAGGTCCGCAAAGTAGACGTTGGTATCTATCTCGGATTTCTCTTTCTTGCCTTCCTTGTTGATAACCTGCTCGTGTTCCGGCTCCTGTTCGACAATGAGTATCCGCCCCATGCTGTTCTTGCGGACAATCTCGCGCTCGCGTTCGTCGAGCTCGACGCGCACCACCAAGTTGATGCCCTTACCAAGCATTCGCTCGCGATGTTCGATGTTGTGTTTCATCGAGAGCCGAAGGAAATGTACAGGCGGCTTTCGTCAGCTACGCCTGTAACGGTCGTTGTACTTGGTCCGTACGCCTCCAGTTCTTCTGTTTTGCCATAAAGTGTTTCCCGGCCGGTTGCATTGTCACGAAATTGTACCAGTCCAGCGCTGACATCTATTCTGGTGGTGGGAATACCAGAGAGAATAAATTGGTCGCCACGAGAGAGCATCCAGTTTCGGGAGCTGTCGAGCGGAATACAGCCGCCTAGTCGGGAAATAAATGCAGTGTCCAGTGGGCAATTGTTTCGTGTGCCAACGTGTATTACGAGGCACAACCGGCTCTGTGGGTCGTAAGTCTTTATTGGGTAGTCGCAGGGGCCTGGTGGTGTCGTGGAGGTTGGCGGTAGAGAGACGGCCGGAGCCACGAGGCACTGCCGGGTCTGTGGATCGTAAGTCGCGATTCGATCGTCGCAGGGGCTCGGTGGTGTTGTGGAGGTGAGCGGTTGAGAGACGGCCGGAGCGCGTGCAATTTGCGGCGCATTGTAGCTAACAACCTTCGGCGGGGATGACGTCGATAATGAGTACCAAAGCGCCGCGACAAGGACAGAAATAATGCTGATGTAGATGCCGGGAGGAGTTCGAATCCAATAAAGTATGTCGCCCAGCCAAACGTGCCAATCAGGGTTCTTTTTAACCGCCATTGGTCCCAAGGTTCCCCTTTAATGCTTTCTCAATTATTAAGCGGGGGCGGGTATGGCAGGCGTTTTTTTAGGGGCCTCAGGCGTTTTAGCGATGGCGGACGTTGGGGATGGAGGAGGCCTTGTGCGGTGCGGCCTGGATTTTATCGAGCCAGCTCTACTGGACTGCAGGGATTATGATCCGCTCTGCGTGACGCACTCCGTCTTGCGCCGCCGTTGCGGCAACGTTTAGCAGCATGCCCAGTTCAAGGTTGGAAAGCGCGGCAGTAGAAGTCGCATATGCCGGCGGGGGACCGACTTTAGTGACGCTGGTCTTTTCATCCACCAATACCGTCAGACTTACCGGACTTGTATTGCCCGGCGGTTGGCCCTCGATAGTTACAGTGCTGGTGCCGAGCGCCGTAATCGTACCGATGAGCCCTACAGGCGCGCTGCTGACCACGATTAGCGGAGGAATGGGCTGTACGTTAGAAGCAGGAGAGTACGTTGCGAGTCGTGTGTGTTTCAGAACCATCCAAGCATTGACGCACGCAACAACGATAAGGAGACCGAGCACTGCAATTAGGATAAGAAGCCTTTTGTGTTTCATAAAGTGAAAGATATCGCGATCTAATAGCCCGCCGTTCGTGCAAAATACACAACAGTGCCTGCCAAATACCCTTGCGTTGCCGACCTGAAATTATTGACTTGAGCGGCCGTGCTAGCAGGCACAAATAGATATTTGCCGCTATTGTTTGTGATGCAAAAGTCATAACCCTGCGCAACAATGTGGTAGGTGCCCCCGGGCACGTGCAGGCCGTTGGCTACTGCGTCTGGAGACGCCGGGCAGTTGTCGGACGCAGGGGCGCTTGTGTTCACCGTGAATGAAACATTGCCAACTCCGGTCGAACCATTAAAGCCGCCTGAGACGTCATTACATATTATCTGATAGTTGGTGGGACCGTTAATAGGACCCGTGTTGTAGCTGCCACTGCTGCCTGGGGCTGAGTATTGATGATAGCAAGCTTGGTCTGAAGCACAGACTGGGTTGATAATAGTTGGTCCCGACAACTGGCAGGTGTCAGAGTACGGGGTGCTCCAGGAGATAGTGGTATTGCCTCCGACCTGAACCGGGGTGTAGCTGTAAGTAATAGGAATAGTCCATGCATACACCGCCTTGGGGACACCTGAGCCTACAAACAGCGCCAGCAGCAGAGCCACACCGCCGCACCACAATGCAAGCTTAGAGAAGCGCTTGTGCTGCAGCTGCTTTGATTTTCTAAAATACCCTTTCATATTTTGTTGCTACCTCCCCGCTTTTAGAACTGCCACTTCTGCTTTAAGTTCATCTATCTCTTTTTGCTGTGCGTCTATTTGAGCCTGCTGTGCCTGCGCTGCTCCTACAAGGAGAGGCGCAACGCGCGCATAGTCGACCGCTTTCATGGTGGTTGATGCGTTGGTAATAACCAGCTCTGGTACGACTTTTTCAACCTGCTGGGCGATAAAGCCAAGCTGAGTAGTGGTTGGCTGTGTCGGATTAATCCAGTTAAAGGTGACGGGCTGGAGTGCAAGGATATCCTCAAGCGCCGTGCTGCTGGCAATAGCTGCAATATTTTTCTTTAACCGTTCGTCAGAAGAGTAGTAAAAAGCGGGAGCTTGCACGGGTTGATTGGTAAGGAGACCGTACCCACTAGCCATCAACTCGCTGTATATGGCCCCGTCAGTACGCTCTACCACCAGTCCCAGAGTTCCGCCGTCTTGCGTAATGACTCCTCCCCAACTCGTACCGGAGTGTCCAAATATGCCATAGCTGGAATCAGAGTGCGCATAGAGTGCCACTTGGTTGGTTGAATAGATATCAAGTTTTTGACTTGGATTAGTTGTCCCTATCCCGACGTTGCCTGCAGCGGAGATACGCATACGTTCCACGTTAGTAGTTAGGAATGTCATAGGAGCGCTAAGTGTCCCGACCAAATTGAATGAGCTAGCGCCACCATAGTTAGTAGTATTGGCCGAGCTGTTGATAAGGATAGCACCGGCAACGCCCAGATCATTATATACGCCGAACCCGCTATATGAGCTAGCGCCAGCAGTAGTGTTGGTTACATCAACTCTTGTAGGAGCGTTTTGATCTTTTTCTACAGAAAGAGCGTTGGTAGGGTTAGGCGTCCCAATCCCCACATTACCAGCAGCATCTATGGTCATACGCGTGACGTTGTTGGTGCCAAAGGATAAAGTGCCATTGGTCACGGTCTTGAGCATGCCGCCGGCGCCTGTTTCCAATATATCGACTGTGTGTGTCGGCCCTACTATTTGAATCACGGTCGAATCGACTGAATTTCGTACATCCAGTTGGACACCTCCAGACGGGTTGGCCACACCAATGCCAACACTGCCAGCGTTGTAATAGATGTTGCTGCCGTTCGTGGTCCACTGACTCGCTCCCGCTGCAGACCACGATGAAATGCACGAAACTCCGATGCAAAATACCGGAGCGCTAAGGCCACCAGCCGTGAGCACGCCAGACTTTATCTGGCCTGAGTTACTTACGTTCAGAGGTGCAGAGGCATTGCCTCCGGAAAACCCAACGCTCGGGCCGGTCCAGGCGAAGACGGCGGTGGCGCTCAGGAGACCGAGCGAGATTGCGAAGGTGTAGAGAACGGATTTTCGAATACTCATACGATTACGAAGTTTATTGCATACATATAATAGCACCACTCTACAGCCCGTTCGACTGCTGCACAGCCTTTTCCAATGCTTGCTGACTTGTCTTAAGCTCTGCTTGTTGCGCGCTAGACGAAGTGGAGTTGCTTTGTGCTGCGCCGCCGGCAGCTCTGTTTTTCTGCGCTGCCGTCTCCAGCGCCGTTAGGCTTGCCTGAAGTACCGCCCGGCTGGCAGCCGTTGAGGTGCTGCTTTGCACCGCTTGCTGCAGCGCTTGTTGGCTCGCTTTTAAGGTACTCGTTGAATAGATAACTGGCACCTGCGCCGGTACTGCGTCGCTTGGATTCGCAGCAAAAGAATTTGTCGAGAATGACGACGCAAACCAAAAATATGCTCCTCCCGCTAAAGCAGCGCAGACGATTGCCCCAATCGCTCCGACGAGAATGCGCCTCCATAGATAAAACTCTCCATCCATTGGAGTAAGTATACGGCTGAATGGCAGTAGACGCTGTGACTTATGCACATTGCAGGTGCCGAACTGCGGGGAGGGGATATAATAACAAGATCCTCTATGAGTACCCGCATCTCTCACCGCATTGCTTTAGCTCTCTTTGTTCTTATCGCGGCGTTCGCGTTGATGTTTGGCACCTCCGTAATTGTGAAACAGCTTTCGTCCGCGACCCCTTTTGCCCGTGCGCAAAGTGCTACTCTTGGATGCTTGAGCGGCGACGCCTGGAGCGACAATATTGGTTGGATAGATTTTCAGTGTCCTAACGTCACGGTACAGAACGACGGGACGATCACAGGAGCTGGATGGGCAAATCCAAGCGACGATGTTGCCGGGAGCAATAATATTGGTTGGATAAGTTTTAACGCGGCCGACACTGCCGTGTGCGGCTCGCCCGCCAAACTAACGGGTACGACAATAGCCGGCTGGGCAAGAGCACTCTCGGCCGACAACAACGGCTGGGATGGCTGCATTAGTTTAGGCGGTACTGCCGGCGATAGCAGCTCGTACGGTGTAACGCTCCCAAGCGGCACGAGTGTTTCCGGCGACCTTGTTGGCAATGCGTGGGGTAGCGATGTGGTGGGATGGACGAGCTTCAATTGCAATGCAGGCGGTCCAACGCAAAACAACATATGCGGCACAAGCAATTACAAAGTGGCCTTCACTCCCACCGCTCAGCCTCCGTCTCCGCTGGCCATCACTAGCTTTTACGCGAGCCCAAAGCGCGTGCGCGCAGGGAACATCTCCACGCTGTATTACAAAGTAACAAGTCCGCCTGCGTCGTGCAGTATCGTTGGGGTAACAGCCACAACCACGCCTTATAGTGTTGTCGTCAATCCTACAGATGGTGTGCTGGGCTCCATCGCTACGAACGCAATTACAGCGAACACGCTCTTCACCCTTACTTGCGGAAGTCTTTCTGCCAGCGTGACTGTAGGCATCGTGCCGGTATATCAGGAGAAATAAGAAAAGGAGTGCTCCAAAATCTAGATGCACTAAGTGTCTAAGTACCGTTTGATGTCCCGCTCAACCTGTAAACGCGGGCGAGTGTGGCAGGCTCTCGTACGCTTCTTCAAGGGCTTCAAGCGTTTTAATGATGGAGGACGTTCGGGGTAGAGCAAGCCTCTCGCAGTGCGGACTTCGCCGGGGTCCAGGTCTAGGAGGACGCGCGGGTTCATTACGCCGACATGGAAGGAAAGCTCGTCAGCATCCTTCTTGTGGGTCTTAAATACAAACTTCTGCTCGATGCCGAGCACGTCGTTACGCAGCTTCTTTGGCAGTTCATCCAAAAAGTTAACGGATAGTGTAAAGCGATTTTGCGGAAGCGGCAGAGGCGCGGAGAAAAATCCGTAGTCATTGACCACGACATGCCCGGTACTGCGGGTGATGAGGAGGCCACCCAAAAGGCGCGCGGTAATGTCGCCCAATTTGGCCCGGTCCAAGTTGGCAATAATGACACTGGTTGTGTCTGAAAATGTGGTGTGCGTTTGGCCGACGATGTTGCGGATCATGGGCGACATCAGAAGGGTGCCGAGCTTGTTTAGGAGTGGGGCGAGGGCAGCTTGCCGCTGCTTGTGGTCCCAGCTGTTAATGACTTCCCAGTTCTTGGCGACCACGGGATCTTTGCACAGCAGGAGTAACTGTTCGCTGAAAGCGGGATCGGTCAGAAGTTTGAGGGCGCCGAGCAATGTTTCGTTATTGTCCAAAAGCAAGCGCAGGCAGTTTGCGAGGACGTAGTTCGACTGTGCGCCCCAGCCGCTCGGCCACATGGCTTCGAAGTAGGCGCAGAGTTGTTCTGTTACGCGATGCCGGTCATCCGCCGGCACTTTCTCCAGGATGTTGAGGCCGATCGGGTGCGCCATATCGGCCGGGTCAAAGTACAAGGCGCGCTGCGTGAGGGCAGGGGGCAACTGGTTGGCTGCCGCCCTCGCCAGATCGCCAGTCGGGTCGATCACCGTGACCGACGTTTCATTTTGCAAAATCTGCAGAAGCAGATTTGTTTTGTCGGCTGAGCCGATCAAGAGTCGGTTCATGGTGTGAAGTCGCAACGCCAGCCCAAAGCGTTGCCGTATGATGTGGGCGCGGCCCGGTGTCGGGCGCTGCGACGTAACAGCACGAAAGAACCGGTCCAATTTTATTGTAGCGTGAAGAGTAAAATGTCCGCCACTTTGTCCGTCTGGGCGCTTCGCGCCTCGACTAAATCCATTGCTCCCGAGCGATAGCGAGTGGCTTGGCTCTTTCGTCGAACATCAAGGACACGGTAGTTGTCTTTGAACGGAGCGCGCGATAGCGCGCGCAGTGTATGAGAGAAAGAAGAGCAGAAAGGGATTTAGTCGAGGCGATAGCCGAAGCGGACAAGTGGCGGAAATGTATGTCCCGTAAGGGTTTTTTGGCCGGTAGGCACTGACAAGCAGGGGGTTACAGGCTTGTCAGTCTGCTTGTCAGAGCAGTTTCGCGGAATTACTGAAAAAGCTCGCGTTAGCGATGGTTGTTTTCATTTCTTTGTCGGTATCTGATCGCAGGCCAGCCGGTATACGGTGTGGCCGTCGTCAGTTTTTCCGATAGGGTCACAGGCTTCGACTTGGTACTTCGATAGAACAAAAATAACACCGCCAAGGAATACAAACAGTGCGGCGATTCTCACGTATGTTTTCATTTGTCCCCCTAGATATAGGAACACCGCCAGTTGGACCTGGCGGTGTCGCTCCTATTCAGAGCTACGGCAGTCTCGTTGACGCTCGACCTTCGAGCCAGGCGAAGATTTCACTAAGCCACCAAACCAGCGGAGAACCAGGATGAGGCCCGAGTTTAAAAGCCCGAGGGAACAGCCCTTGTTTCTCCAGTCGGCGTAAGTGGACTTTGCAATATCGAATGCCTAACGCGCGAAGTCCTTTGTGGTCTACGATTTCCTTGCCAGTCATAACAAGCTCCAATGTTGGAGCCGTCATGACGGCATCCGGTTATCCCGGGCCGAGTAGGGAATTTAGCCTGTCCACCGGAAGTAGCAATACGAATTTGGCGTACTCATGCACTGCACAAACAGGGGCGTGGGTAATTATTGATTTGTTAGTCCTAAATCATTTTCCTATTTGGCGAGCGTGCGAAGTCGGCATTGGCATAAGTTTCGCGGGCAGTTCTGATTATTTGTTCGATATCGAGTTCCTGGCTCTCGCCACGAGCGAGGGAATTGATGCCGTTTTGCAGCTCGGCTCGAAGGTGCCCGTCGCTCTCTTCTTTTGAATTAGGGCACATATTCTTCCTGCGGCATAGCGATCAGGTGCTCTCGAATCCAGGACGCAAGGCTCTTTTTGATTGCAGGGAATTCAAGCGAGGGAGTGTTGGCGAGCCAGAGCGCTTTCTCGGTCAGCTCATCCGGGCTCACGGTGAGGGTATTGCCATTGATGCCGAGAAAGACCAGCAAACAGAGCGTAGACATTCGCTTATTGCCGTTGAGGAAGGTCTGCCGCTTGTTGATGGTGTAGAACAGTATCGCCGCTTTCTCCTCGATAGTCGGGTAGGCTTCGATACCAAAAAACCGATGCTTTGGCGCAGCTAGGAGGCTCTCGATCTCGGCGGTCTTGGCAAGATGGATGGAAGGAATCGGCTCGTCGCCATTACGCGTCGCGAAACCGGAGAGTACGGCATGGATGCGCTCCAGCGCCGTCCTATCGAGGTAGTGGATGGTTGAGTCTTTCTCCTCGGTCATATTTAGCAAGATCAGAGAACGTCTTTTCGTACTTCTTAACCGCAGCACTAGCGGTGCGGGTAATAGTGCCTGAGCGGGACTTCGCGTCCGAGCTGGTCGTTGTTTGTCTGGGGGATTTGCCGAATAGGCGGCGGAGGAAGGTCATAAGCACAGCATACCATACCCGCGAATTTCGGCTTTGTCGGGTAGGCTAGGCTTGAGGGCAGGCGACAACTGCATGAGTATGCCGGGTAAGGGGGAAGGGACCATGGAGGAGAACCAGTTCAAGCCGCTTTTAACAAGAAAACAGGCAGTGGCGTTATGCAAAGACTATCCGGGCGCAGAGGACGCGGTATTCGTAAAGGCGGGCCAGGCGATCCGCGGCGGTGATTATTCGAGAAGGCATTTCGACGATATCTTCAGGTGGAAGACAAGGAACCGGGGCAAATCGCGGCCGAAGAAAAACTCTGATGAAGAGATTTCTGAAGCGTTACGGGTAGCAACAAGCTTACAGTCGCCAAAGTTGGCGATTGCTTTGCTGTGCGGACTGACAGGCGTGGCCATACCGGTTGCCTCGTCAATCATGACGGCAATCTATCCCGAGCGTTTCACTATTATCGACTTCCGCGCCTTGGAAGCGCTAGATGCAGAGCCTGCACGGTCAGGGTCGCTTCCGTACTATGAAAGTTATCTGGCATTCTGCATAAAGCTGGCGAAGGATTGGAAGATGTCGCTGAGAGAGTTGGATAAGGCGCTGTGGATGTGGTCGAAGAAAAACGGGAGTGCATAAAGGGATGACCGGCAGCGTGAAGATTGTTCAAGCACCATGTTCCTCTTGCGTCAGGAAAACGAAGCACGAGGTGCTTTTCGAAACAAGCCAACAGGACGAGGAAACCCTTGATACCTACGTGATGATGTCATGTGGCGGCTGTTCCACTATTTCCATGGGACATCAGCAGCGCTGGATTCAGGATGGCAGTGTGGATCATAGATACTATCCGTCGCCAGTATCACGGAAAATGCCGTCGTGGATGTTTCTTTGGAGCATTGGGCTGGGGAGGGGCAAAGGAGACGCGGCAATTGGTGCTGTGCTTATGGAGGTCTTTCAGGCCGTTGATGGCGGACAGTACCGCCTGGCCGCAATGGGAATACGCGCTCTCCTCGAACAAGTGATGATCCAAAAGGTGGGGGATCTACAAACATTCGATCTTAAACTCGATGAGTTCCAAAAGCAGGGGTACATCTCGGCAATTCAGCGCGATGCAATGCGAGCCACGCTCGATGTCGGTGATGCAGCCATGCATCGTGGCTTTGTTCCAACGGAGCAGGATTTGACCCTAGCGCTCGATATTGTCGAGGGCATCTTGGCTCCAATTTACGATCATCGGAGCGAGGCCGAAAAGATGGCAGACAGGGTCCCACCCCGCATGCCTCGACCTCCGAAGAAGCCTTAGTAACTCAAAGCCAGGGCGGAACTAAAGAGTGCTAGTTCATGCCTGAAGTAGGTAAGTTGGGTCGGGAGGGTCGCTGCTTGTGAACATTTTTTCGAAGGTTTGACTGATCGATTCGATTAGCTCGTCATATGCCTTCTGATGAACGACCAAGCAGGGTCTATCGATCTGCGCCGCGAAAGGTAAGACGGGTTCGATTTGAGCCCAGGCTGATGAGCGGCCATGGTCCGCTATTATGATGGCGTTGCCGATCGGGTCACTGTACCAACGCACGACGATACCTCGCTCCATCAGGTAGCGCGTGGTAGAAATTATCTTTGAACCCAAGCCCACATCGCCAACCGTTCGCGAGTATTTCGCAAGAGATTCGCTGCCGGGGTGCGGAAAAATTACAGCTTTTATGTTGGAAACATTCGGCTGACTTGTGATTAGCCCGCTCCCGCCGACAAGTATCATCCTTACCGACTTCGCGGTTTTCAATAATTCCCTGAGCTTCCGAAATTCGTCCCTTCTTGTGCCGTTGGGGAAAAACTCAAAAGTTGATGACCGAACGACGCCGGTCCTCACCGCGAGAATTTGACCAGCTAGCCAAGACCCGCCGATCCACCAAAGTATCTGGGCAAGACCACGCGCTTCAGCCGCCCAATGCAAAAATTGATCAATCATCAAAATCTTTCTCCGAATACGAGCGTATCAGGGTGCGAATGAAACTAGCTTAAGAGCAAATGCAGGATGGCACAACCTAAAGCAGATGTAGTGGCAAGAGTTATCAAATAGGGAATGGCTCAACAGCGCCAAAAGAATGAGATAAGGGGGCTCCTCGTACTGGCGTCAGGGATGGAAGCCGGAGGCGGAGATGCGTAGCGGCTCCGTTCACGAGAGCCCGGCCCGGAGGGGACGCCTGAAACACTCAGAGAAAAGTGGCTCTGTTGAGTCACACAAAACAAAACCCGCCGCGAAGATCGCGGCGGGAGGGGGACAGAGTGGGCTTAAGCCTCAAGTGGCAGAGGGCAGGTTGCGAACGGCCAAGAAACGGCAGCGACCGCCCCAGCCGCCGCCCCACCAATAGAGACCGAGACTGCGCCTGGCGCCGCTCCGGCCGAGGCCCGGCACGCCGCGATCGCCGCCGACCTCCGCGACCGAACCGAGGCCGATGATGGGGTACTGACGCTGCTCTTCGGGGTTCTTGGTTCCGTACGCGGTGAGGCCTTCGATCTTCGCTGGCTCCCAAGGATTCTGGCGGTCATCGGCCTTGATGGCCGCAACCGCGTCCTCTGAGGAGATATATCGATCGAAGTGGAAGACCTTGGGCTCATACTGCACGTTGCCAGTGCCTTCGATGGAAAATTTCTTCGCTGTGATGTTGCCGTTGACCCAGTCGTAGTTGCCGGCCGCTATCATCTCTTCAAGCGACTTGCCGTAGTCGACGGTGATAATCTGCTTGGTGGTTGTCTCAATGTTCATCAGACTGCTCCTGTTGCTCTTGCGAAGGCTGATGGGGTATCCCGCCGCCGCATCGAACAACCGAGCTGTCTAATCTACCTATATTGAATCACAGATTTGGAATCTGTCAAATGCCGGTGCTTGCGTGGCAAGAGCACTGCCTGGTTGGACAGTCCTGAAAATGTTTCGAAACTCAACGAGAACTTGTCACGAAGAAAACGCTCGACGCGTCGCCTTTTGGTCGCCGATGCGGTAGAATATCTCGCGAATGGATATCAACGAAGGAACGTTTGCCGCGGCAAAGGAGAAGGCACATACAACCTACACCGCCAAGCGGGAGCTGTGGTGCCCATATTTCAAATCGAACGTCACGCTAAACTCAGACGGCTTTCACCATCTCCAATTTTCAGCACGCCGCGAACGTAGCAAAAGAGAGCAGGTGTTCAAATTTCGACTGCTGCCGCTCGGGCTCGACATTATTCGCGCCTCGGGAACGCTCCAGGAATATCGCAAACTACTGACACCCGTTGGCAAGCCTGCTGCCCGGGACGGATCAGTGCCGATGAAGCAAGTAGAGTATTGGGGGTTTGTCGGCATAGTCGGTCAAAAGCAAATCAAGGTACGCGCTGTGCTGCGCCGGATCGGCAACGGCAATATTATATTTTGGAGCGTGATGCCGTTTTCGAAAATAAAGAATGGGGTGCAGCGAATGTATTCCGAAGGTATCGAGGACGAGTAGCAAAAATACCGCCCCAGGGCGGTAGCTTTGCTGTGCCTGCCTTCAGCTTTGGGATTCCTTAGCTGAACGGGGCTTGCGCCCACAGGCACATATGTACCCTACCATGGAGTGGTTGAATGCGCCATGAAGACAGCCAAAACAAAACCCGGCGCAGTAGATGCGCCGGGTAGAGAAGGACCAAAGTTTCCAAGGGTCCAAGTGCAGAAGTCCAAGGCCTAAGTGGCAGAGGACAGCTTGGGAACGGCCAGGAAACGGTAGTAACCGTCCCAGCCGCGGCCCAACCAACGGAGGTCGAGACTGCGCCGGGCGCCGCGCAGGTCGAGGTACGGCACGCGGCGACCGCCGCCGACCTCCGCGACCGACCCAAGGCCGATGATGGGGTACTGACGCTGGTCTTCGGGATAGGTGGCCCCGTAGGCGAGGAGGTGTTCGATCTTCGCGGGCTCCCAGGGATTGTGCCGGTCGTCGACCTTGATGGCCTCAACTGCGTCATCCGAGGAGATATACCGGTCGAAATGGAAGACCTTCGGCTCGAACTGGACGATGCCGCCGGCAGTGATTGGAAATCTCTTCGACGTGATATTGTCGTTCGTCCAATCGTACTTTCCGGTCGCGATCATGGTCTCAAGCGGCATGCGGTAGTCGATGGTGATAATGCGGCCTTCGGTGATGGTGTCAGTGTTCATGGGACTACTCCTGTTGCTCGGACGATGGCTGATCGTTTTTGATCGGCCACCCCGTCGAACACGGGAGCGCTTCTGCTGTAATTGAATCACAGATTTGGAATCTGTCAAATGCCGCGCTCCTAGTGAGCAAGTGGAATGGCTCAACAGAGGCATATATAAAAGAAAAGCCCGTCGCGAAGATCGCGACGGGCGGTGACAAAGTGTCGGAAGTCAGAAGATCAAGCGGCAAAGGGCAACTTGCGAACCGCCAAGAAACGGTAGCCGCCGTGCCAGTCGTTGCCCCACCAACCGAGGTCGAGATTGCGCCCGGCGTCGCTCCGGTAGAGGTACGACACGAAGCAACCGCCCTCGACCTTCGCGACCGAACCAAGGCCGACGCTGGGGTACTGCCGTTGCTCCTCGGGGTTCATGGCGCCGTACGCAAGCAAGTGTTCGATCTTCGCTGGCGCCCAGGGATTTTGCGGATCGTCGGCCTGAATGGCCGCAACCGCATCGTCGGAGGAGATGCCGCGATTGAAGTGGAAGATCTTCGACTCGAACCGGACGATGCCGGCGCCTTCGACAGGGAAATTCTTCGCTGTGATACTTTCGTTGACCCAGGTATATTTCCCCGCTGCAATCATGTCTTCGAGCGACGCGCCGTAGTTGATCACAAGGTAGATAAAAATTGCAAAAATCTTCATCAGACTGCTCCTGTTGCTTTAGCGAAGGCTGATGGGTTATCCCGCCGCCGCATCAAACAACCGGACCGTCTGAAACTATCTGGTACCAATATACCACCTAAGGTTGTTTTTGTCAAGTCTGGCCAACTACATAGGTGGGTAAGAGCGATAGTCAGCAAACGAAGGGCAAGTGCGCTCCAAAAGGAAATGGCTCAACAGAGCCATATAATATGCGTCGCACAAGATTAGTTCTGCGACCCTTCGGCTGTTTGGTGGCTCAACAGAGCCATATTTTGATTTTGTGTGTTGTGAATCATACCTTGAACTGCAACCCTTCCGGATTGAAGCACTGGCTTAGAGTGGGCGCGTTCTTGACACTCCTGCAGATGTGTTGTCTTGCATCGATTGCTTGGTCCGTAGAGAGCAATTCAGCAGACCGACAGTCTCACAATAGCTTTCTAAACTCATCTTCCGTGAGCCCAGCGTCCTTAATTATGTTCTTGAACAGCCAACGCGGGAATTCGCCAGGGTGAACGGCAACGACGGTCGTCCGGCGGGTTTCCGGATGCCGTAACGTCACATGACTTCCCTTCTGACGCTGAAATTCGAAACCACCGTGCTCAAGTGCCTTGATAATTTCCCTTGCAGTGACGTTTGGCAGCCGACCCATACCTACGCGATAGTCGAGGTCCTTACTGTAACGCCGAGAGAGATAGGGGCTTCCCCACCCTCCTCGGGGATTGGGTCTCCATGCTCGGCAAGGGTTTCGAGGT
>Ga0307516_10004253_pt1 | contig 17807 bp, 26 predicted proteins | sample 19_EM_MG_FD_203310 | JGI IMG/M metagenome (GOLD analysis project Ga0307516, IMG submission 203310) | Populus trichocarpa ectomycorrhiza microbial communities from riparian zone in the Pacific Northwest, United States - 19_EM | ecosystem: Host-associated > Plants > Roots > Unclassified | place... | reverse complement strand
GCGAGCACGACAGCCGAATGGACTGGTGGTGGTACAGGATGTGTAGAAATATATAGGTCTGGGGCATCCCTCGAGGGGTATGGGTGACGGTGTCGACTGTATAATATGTTGAAATTTGTTCACGCCACTGGTATTTCCCATCTTTCTACAGCCCTGAAGATGCCGAATTATGACTCGGCGGTTTAACTCCAATGGTAACAGGTCTGGAGGTGTGGGTGTATAAACAAGTTGGGCATATTTAAGTGTAGCGACTTGTGAAGTCCATGATATGGTATCATCGATGGCCAATTTATCCCCCGATGCAATCGTTAGGCTCCGATGGCACGTCCAAAAGAAAGTGCCAAGTTCTGTCAAGCAAAATGAACACTCGGGGCCTGTGCGGGGAATATATATTCTTACAATCATGACAGTGGCGACGCGGACTATGAGCCTGTGTCCTACATCAACATATTTTGCAAGGAACTGGTCGAGGCCACGGGGAGGGCGTATCAGGAGAGCAGCGAGAACCTCTGCATGATGCTAGAGACGTGAGGGCGGAATGGGGCGTCTAGTGGCATGAGCTCACCTCTGGCATAACTATCTCGACCAGCTCTTGAACATAATTGGGATCCTCCAACTCTCCTAAGCTCCAGCGCGCAAAGTGGGGACGGAAAACTCACCACGTAAGTTATACGAAGCTGATGTACTGAATACTGGCGTCGTGGGTAGGGACTAAACCTCGAAGAACGAGAGCGACTCGGAGGTTGAGTCCTCAACGAAGAATGTGCTCCGCGCGTAGATGCACGAGGTAGAGAATGAGAAGGTATGTTGAACGACATTAGTAGTGTTGGATAAAATGAGCGCAGGTGGGATTATGGGAAAGGGAAGGGCATGCGACCCATTTTATGGCGACTAGACCCTGACGAGTTCGAACCTTGATTGTTTTGGTATATCAGACGGAGTTACGGATAACGTTACTCCTTTTTTCCAAGGGGTGCCCGTGGGACGACCAAAGAATGCAACATGACTTGTCGCGATCGAATCGACTCCACTCCCAAAGGGATAAAGCTGAAGTGTCGACAGCGAATGGCTTGACGAATCCTATATTATCCGCCGGTTGGTTATGCTGCGAACGACGTGAACGCCACGACAAATTGGCGGCCAGAAAACAATGAAGGCACCGAAGCAAAAAGGTTCCGAGTGCTGGCTTGCCCGTCAAGGGATATCCTGCATCCTTTGGGGCACTCCCAGTCCTCCGAGCACAGTTATTCCTCGTCATTTGATATCGAGGACTGCTGGTTTACCAGCCACTCCTAGCGTTCCGCCCAATTTCCCTCCCAGTGCGTCTTGAACAATGTCTTCCCTTTTATGGAAAGCGTGACATCGCGTTTGGTCACGCCATTTAAGACGTGAGTCATGAAACACGCTCCCGCCCGTTGGTTGATTACTGACATACACTTGCCATGACCATCAGGCAACAAACTGGCTTGACGCTGAGCGCTGCATCTGTGAAAGTGGATTCATATCATCAACTTCAAACCACTTCAAGCATCAAGATGGAATGACCGTCTAGTGTGTGCAAAAGCATCGCAAGTCTTCAGGCAAAAACGTCAAGAAGGCAAGAACAAGAAAATAATTCTGCAACTTGACTCACCTCGACCCAATGAACTGAAAGAGCATCCTTTGCTGTCCGTTCTGAATTCTCTCTGTCCTGCTCTGCACTAGAACGAAGTCAAGACTCCAGAAGGCTTGAAGACGTTGCAAAGCTCCGCCGCATGTTCTCCAGTGTTTCAAAAATCCGAGCTGCGAGTAAGGTGCGGCCATCGATGTCGAATGCGAATTTTTAGGGTGTCGCAATTGCAAAACCAACAAGCTGGGCCACCCTCAAGCTGCCAGTGGTGAAACCTAGGTCGCAAAAGCAACGAAAGGCTGTCCTAACGTCTATACAGTCTTGAAGAACGCTGCCATTCCTTCGAGCGAGCCAGCCGTGAAGGAAGGCCATTCTTGTGGACTGTGCGGGTAGGTCGGCAGGCGACGCTGATTCCTTCATGTCCCTCTTTCAGGACGGCACGGTGGGCGTGCTGTTCCAAAGGACGCCTTCAGACTGACTGTGCGCCGAGGTGAATAGGTGACGAAGAAATTGAGCGATGAGTAGGGTAAACAAGAGTTGCCACTGAGCATGTCCCAACTCCGCTTTTTCAAATTCGGGGACAAATCTTGTTATTGTTCGTTTCATCAGCTCCCTCTTTCGCTCTCTCGAACCTCCCCCAAATAAATTGACCGTTCGATTTTTTTTTACGGTATGGCAAGAAACGACGAATGAAAATTGAACCAAAGAAATATTTCCCTGCGGCTCCCCGCCTCCCAGCAAGTCGCAAAAGCCACCCTGCCTGACCTCCTCTCTCCCGGATCACGCAGACGGTATGGGCCTCGGAAAATACGACAAGGACATTTTGGGGACAAGGTGTGAAGAAGCAAGCTGTGGCACGGGAGGTAAAATAAATGCGAGTCTTCCTAAGAACCTAATGGCCCAACACAACAATCAGCAGCACGCCACCAGGATGGCTGAAGGCTCCCTCGAGATGGGCTCGAGTAACTGTTGGACGTGCCCAATCGCCCAGCCGCGAACCCGTCTCCCAGCCCTCGCGGCACATCCGACTTCTCGACTTTCCCCCCCCAACACCCTGCGATTCACTACTCCCCGATCTTTCTGAAAGGGACTTTGCCTCTCGTCCTCATTTCTTTTATGGTTCATTTCATTACCATGGAAATTTGGCCGCTCACTCCCCAGAATAATGGCATCTGCATTTGTGATGAAAAAGACGCTCATAATTGCCTTCTGCTTGATTTACGTTTCAGCTAGCATCCGCTTGTCCTGCCAAGGTTGCGCGATACCTCTTGTCCCCCATCGCCCCGGCCATTTCACGAGACATCCGAGGCCCAAAAGTTTCCGCTCACAGAACCACTTCGATGCCACTGAATTGAATGAACAAGAGGTGAACAAGAGGTTGGTATATAGGGCTGAATCGATCTTTATTGCGCCACATTTTAACCCTGTGGTCCCGAAAGACTGGCTCATCCTCCCCCGTCAACCACCCATTCTATATGCTCCCGGAAGCCCAGTGGATCCATCGAAAAGCACATTCAACCATGCCCTCAAACGATAGCCAGACTTGGCAATTTGGCTCTCGATCTAGAGAAGATTGTAAGCGTGGATGGCAGAACGGCACCCTACTATGACCGACTCATGATGGTATTTGCATAGTAATCCGAAGTGCACAGATCAACCCCAATCCCATAACTGAAGACATAGGAATTCGATAATGACTTGGTCTAACGCCTTCCCTGTGGAGCCAACGCAAGGAAACAGAGGCAGTTGAATTTATTAGATTCTTGTGTCCATGCAAGGGGACACATCAAGGCTTCTCGACATCCAAGGCAAGGCAATCATGGGAATTACTACCATTCCACGCGGCGCGGGGAGTGTTGTGTGGGCCATAGAATGTGCCCTGTGAGGGCTGTGAGCACGCGGGCTCGCTACAAGTCAACACGCGGGGACAAGTGAAATGAAATATCTGTCGGTGCTACATACTTACTCCACGCGGGGCACCGAAGAAAGAACTTCAACTTAGAAGGCCCAGCGAGGGCTCTGAGGACGCGGGCTCAAAGAAAAAGCCAGCTGCACGCGGGGACCAGAAGTGTGAGTGCTCAATGCAACTACTCGACGCGAGGAGTTGTGGTAGTAGGGAGCTGGCTCTGCGAGAGCCTCTTAGAAGTTAGCTGGAACTCGTGTCAGCCGATTAATTACGCGTACACGTGACTAATAATACTCTCTCTCGAACGCGTGTCGCGACCTCTCCATTCGCCACAACCACAGCGTCATGTCCCAACCATCTCAACCACCCCAAGAGGGAAATGCCGATGGGTATCAGTTCACAGGTCCACTCCTCGTCAACAAACTCCAAGAAGCCGGGATCCATCCCAACGACATCAAGAAACTTGCCGACGCTGGCTTGAACACCGTCGAGGCTGTGGCCTTCACCCCAAAGAAGCAGCTTGTCACAATAAAGGGCATCTCAGATCAGAAAGCTGACAAGATACTTGCCGAGGGTTAGTGCTTCTGCACGGATTGAATCTGCGGGGATCCAGCAAAGGTGACATCTAACTTCCCACAGCTCAGAAAATCATTCCCCTCGGATTTCAGAGTGCGACCGAGGTGCATGCGCGTCGATCTGAGCTCGTTCACATCACGACTGGTTCAAAGCAACTTGACGCACTGCTCGGAGGCAGGTCCACCCATCAAGCCCCCAGTATATGCACTCACTCAGACGTTCCTTGGCAGGTGGCATCGAGACGGGTGCCATCACTGAATTATTTGGCGAGTTTAGAACAGGGAAATCTCAAATATGCCATACACTTGCCGTCACATGTCAGCTACCGGTCAGCATGGGAGGTGGAGAAGGGAAATGCCTGTATATCGACACAGAAGGCACATTCCGCCCAGTCCGTCTCCTTGCTGTAGCAGAGCGTTATGGACTGAATGGAGAGGAAGTGCTGGACAACGTGGCGTATGCAAGAGCATACAATGCGGATCATCAGAATGCGCTGCTAGCCAGCGCAAGTGCCCTCATGGCCGAGTCGAGGTAAGCATACTTGGTACGAGGTCGCTGTGCAATCATCATTCTGTTGACAGGTTCTGTTTGCTCATAGTAGACTCTTGCACCGCCCTCTATCGAACTGACTTTAGCGGTCGAGGGGAGTTGTCATCTCGTCAAAATCACCTGGGCAAGTTCCTGAGGACACTGCAACGTCTTGCCGATGAAGTCGTTACCCTCCCTTTTTTTTGTTCCGAAACATGTTGAAGCTGACTAGAATGATTAGTTCGGCATCGCGGTCGTTGTCACGAACCAGGTCATGTCCAATCCTGATGCCGCTGCGGGTCCTTATGCGGGCAATGAGAAGAAGCCAATCGGAGGCAATATCATGGCCCATGCCTCCACCACTCGGTACGCTTGTTTTGGCGTCTTCTCATCATCAAACATCTCATACCCTCCGCAGGCTACAACTCAAGAAAGCAAGGGGTACCACGCGGTCATGCAAGATCTATGATTCGCCCTGTCTCCCAGAGATGGAAACTCATTTCGCCATTCTAGCAAGTGGTATTGGAGATCCGGAGGAGGAAACATAAGCTAGTTGTCTTCAGTTGATGAATAAATCGCGGCGACATTACTGTAATACTGGGTTGATCCTAGTGCAGTCACAACAGACGGCATCTATGTACATGGAGGGTGTCCAGTTGAATGGGAGATGATGAGGAGTCAATGATACATATAGCATTATAATCAAAAGAAAAAACGGCTCGGAACTGCCCTGTGCACTTAGGCCAGGAATCGAGTGAGAATGTTGGCGTCCATAGCCTCAATCCGCTCTTGCAATTTAGTCACATCAGCTCTGCCGACGTCTGCAATATCTGCCATGAGATACGCGATGTCGCCCTTGGAGTCTGAGTATTGCTTTTCGACGTTGTATGCCGAAAAGGCCTCGTTGATCTGCCTCAAAACGCCTGGTTTGTTCTTGTGGACATGGCAGATACGAATCTGGGATTCTTGCTCTACAGTGATTGGGCGCAAGTCTACTTCAGGGAAGTTGACAGCACCAAGGGTAGAACCATAGCCGAGATATCTCGAAAGAGCTTGTGCGACTTCATCTCCGATCATCCTTTGGGCCTCTTCTGTGGAACCCCCGATATGGGGGGTGAGGATGACATTCGGGAGATTTCGTAGATCCGTGGCCCAGGGATTGAGGGCGTTGTCAAATGGTGCGCCGTTAGAGCCTGGCTCGTGAGGAAAGACGTCTATGGCAGCACCAGCGAGATGGTGAGATTTCAGAGCATCGATGAGGGCAGGTATGTCGACGACCTTTCCTCGGGCATTGTTTAAAAGGTAAGAGCCTTTTTTCATCTCTTTAAGCTGCTGGACGGATATGAGGTTGGTTGTTTCCGGAAGTTCGGGGACGTGGAGTGTAACAAAGTCCGCCTCTGAAAGGAGGGCAGTGAGGGTAGGAACTTGACGGGCCTGACCGAGGGGCATGATGTTAATGACATCATAGAAAAGGACGCGAAGACCAAAGGATTCAGCGAGGACAGAGAGTTGAGAGCCGATGTGACCGTAGCCAACGATGCCAAGGGTCTTTCCACGAATTTCCCAGCAATTTTTGGATTGCTTGTTCCAGATGCCGTTGCGCAGTTCATAGGAGCGCTCGAAGAGCTGCCGGGAAAGGGCGATGAGCTCCCCCATGACGAGCTCTGCGACCGAACGCGAGTTTGAAAATGGGGAGTTGAAGACAGGGATGCCAGCGGCGGCGGCAGCCTTCAGGTCAACCTGGTTAGTGCCGATGCAGAAACAACCAATGGCGAGGAGCTGTAACAGTTAATTAACTACGGGCCGCTCTACCGAGAACCGGTGACAGGGCAACGAACCTTGGGTGCAGCGCTTATGACTCGGCTAGTGATTTTAGTTTTGCTGCGAATGCCAATAGCATGGTAGGAGGGGATCTTCTCGACGAGCTCATCCTCGCTCAAGGCCCTGGTATAGTGGTCGACATGGAAGCCCAGGGTCCTGAAAGCAGCGACAGCCTGTTGGCTGATGTTCTCGAGGATGAGGAGACGGACGCCGCCGTTCTCGACTGGGTGGAGGAAACGGCCTGGTTCCGCGCGACGTGCAATACGGTCGTGGGGGGAGTAAGCGGCGGCAGAGAGGAGGTGGGAAGCCATGGGGGGAAAGTATAGAGGGGAGGTCGTGTGCTCCATTTAATATAGGCACTCAGTGGCAAGTGCACGCAGTAAATTAAATGAGCGAGCGGCAATCTCTGTGGGATCTGAAAATTGACCCGGCCGGACGCCGGCTGACTAAGCACTCCTCCTTATCATGGGCCTCTACCTCCTCGACTATGGGGCCGGCAACGTCCAGAGCCTTGCCAACTCACTCCGTAGCATGGGACACTCCTTCAAGTGGATCTCTCAACCGTCAGATTTTGACGACGCCACCGTCAGTCCTGACCGTTCTCTAATCTTAATTGGCTACCGATTGCGACATCTCATCAATTCATTATCAGAACCTCATCTTTCCCGGCGTTGGAGCATTCGAAACGGCCGTCCAGCATTTGACCAAACGTGGTCTCCTGGAACCTCTTCGTCAATACATATTGTCAGGCAGGCCCTATTTCGGCATATGTATTGGCATGCAGGTTCTCTTTGTCTCCTCCGATGAATCTCCTACCCCTGGTCTCGGCATCGTTCCCGGCCCTATACAGCGCTTCGACTGCACACTTAAATCTGTTCCTCACATAGGCTGGAATGCTGCAGATCCCCTTTTGGCCGCAGCTCAAGCAGATCCTTCGTACTACTACTTTGTTCATTCTTTCTGCGCGAAATATAATCCCGACTCATACCCGGACGTCGCTAAATGGACGTATACAACGACCCAGTACGGCGACGAGCTTTTCATCTCATCAATTCGTAAAGACAATATTTTTGCCACTCAATTCCATCCAGAAAAATCAGGCACCGCAGGTCTAGCGCTGCTTGACGCATGGATTCGCAACCCTGGGTCACAAATTCCATTAGATTGTCACCTCTTGATCCGGCCGACGCTCAAGCCCAAACACCGCCTGACAAAACGCATCATAGCCTGTATGGACGTTCGAGCGAATGACGAAGGGGACCTCGTTGTCACGAAAGGCGATCAATATGACGTGCGAGAGAAAGTCGATTCTGATCTCACAGCAATCACTGCAGGCGCCGTCAGGAACCTAGGTAAACCGGTAGCGCTGGCCGCCCGCTATTATACCTCTGGAGCCGATGAGCTTTGTTTTCTCAACATAACATCCTTCCGTCACTCCCCCCTACGCGATCAGCCCATGTTAGCCGTGGTCCGTGCTGCTGCAGAGTGCGTGTTCGTCCCGCTCACCATAGGCGGAGGAATCAAGGACACCATCGAACCCGACGGCACGAAACGCAGCGCACTCGAAGTTGCAGCCGCATACTTTCGTGCTGGAGCGGACAAGGTTAGCATAGGTTCCGAGGCTGTGTATGCCGTTGAACGGCTTCGCAGCACCGGCATAAGAGACGGTACTAGTGCGATCGAGACGATTGCGCATGCCTATGGAAGCCAAGCCGTTGTTGTTTCTGTAGACCCGCGGAAAGTCTATGTCGATCCTGCTACATATGACGGTCCCTACAAGGATGAACTTGTTCTGGGCGGGCCCGGGAGCAGCGCTCACCCGGACGATGGCAAGGCTTGGTGGTACCAATGTACCGTTTCTGGCGGACGGGAATCGCGGCTCGTTTCTGTCGTGGAACTTGCACGCGGCGTTGAAACTCTCGGCGCTGGAGAGATCTTGCTGAACAGCATCGACCGCGATGGAACGGGACTCGGTTTCGACCTTGCTCTCATAAACCTAGTTAAAAGAAACGTCCATATTCCCGTCGTGGCGAGCAGCGGCGCCGGTAAGGCGGAACATTTTACCGAGGTATTCAACGAAACCGATGTCGAAGCCGGCTTGGCTGCTGGAATCTTCCACAGGGGAGAGGTTGGGATTCAAGATACCAAGAAAGTACTACAGCGCGCCGGGATTCACGTTAGATTGTAATATATCCAGAGCCACCAAACTTTACGGTAATTCTCCAAACAGACGACATAGAAAGAACAGATAGATTTGGAGGGTACAAGGGAATACATGAAATACGCGAAATGATGAAAGAGTTCTCGTTGTGCTACAACATTAAGCTCCTCCGATCCATTGTCAAGAACCGTTGGCAAGGATATACAACATGGTGATAGAAACATTCCAAGAATCGAGAGATGGAGTGATGTCAGTTCATACAATCTAGCAGGGGAAAGGAATGCTCGGCACAATCGATTTCGAGCGGCTAGTTTCGGCGTTCTGACTTGCGTGCGCGGGGAAGACATAAATTACGGGGGGAAGCAGGCGGGAAGGCGAGAGAGCGGACGAGCGAGCTCATAGAATGTGAGGTTTACTGGCGGTTTCGTCCAACCACTACTCGCCCCACTTTCTTCATGAGACTGGTTTTCCGGGTCAACCCTGGTGAGCTCGGAATTGCACCGTCCGGAGGTGCATCCTCAGTAGAGGTACCCCTGGAACGAGGCGTAGCGGGAAGCTCTTTGGTGTTTGCTTCAATGTAAACGAAAGGTTCGGATTTCTCAGGAGGGGTAGTATTATTGTTACGGTTGCCACCGCTGAGACGACCAAGGAATGAATTCTGGGGACGGTGGGTGGGGCGAGATCCATTTGTGCCGGGATGAGTGTCCTCGGTTGGGGATGCGGGGGTAGGTTCATAATCTGGACCAACCGGAACATTGGGGGCGTCACGCATTTTGCGGATTCTGTGCATAATTGATTTGGTGCGCTGGGGAAAACCCGGTGAGCGGGGCGGAGAATTATTAGGGACCTCGGCGACGTCTGTGGCATCGGGAAAATCGATGGGTTTGGGTGGAGGGGCAAGGGGTCGACGGGTCGGGCCGGATGGTCGAGTATGACCGTTCGACGAGTTGTGGGAGTCTCTGCCGTTATATATGGAGCTGGCAGGGGTATCACCGGGAGTCCTTTGGGCGCCACCACCAGCGAAAAATTCTTCGTAAGGCTCTGGTTCATGAATTCCCCATGCTTCTGCGATGGCATCTACTTTCTTCTTGGGTGGATCTACGTAGTTGGTCCCCGAGAACGCTTTGTAAGCGTCAGCAGATGGATAGGCGCTATTGTTATTGGCCTGACTGTGGGGATCGTCGTGGCGGGAGCTCCAGGCGAACATGGGGGCTTTGTTGCGCTGTTTGTTACGAGAGGGTGCACATGCATCGAACGGGCCATCGTGATGGAACACTTGATTACGGAGCCGATGAGACCTATGAGATCAGGGAGGAACGTGCGACGTACTCGGGCCGACACTAGTGTAGTCGAGACGGTCGATCACATCCGCGTGTTGCGATCCCTTCTTGGAGCGACCTTTGGAAGAGGTCTTTGACTTTTCCTGAGCTGAATCCTGGGAATGAGAGCGCGTTGGTGTTGGTGTTGGACGGATTGCGGCAGACGGCGACCTGTAGAACATCGATGTTAAGGATCATGAGAAAAGAAGCAGAAGATATCGCAAAAAGAAGAACTGACTGAGTTGTGTGGCTGCGACCTACCCTTGAGCGAGATTTGGTCTCTGGGCTCGGGCGGACGACGACGGTATCGCGAACGGCCTGTGCAAGATCTGGATTAGCGTCGCGGGGAGCTTGCGCGGACTTGGAGCGTGGAGGTGGCATGTGTGAAGATCTGGCGGTGGTCTTGGGAGGAAGAGGTGGGGGCCGCCTTTGAGCGGTTGCGGGGTCGGTGAAGGGATCAGGAGGGGACCTAGGAGACGTTGCGAGATGGTGTGATGGAACGGTAGCCATCGGGAGTGTATGCGGTTTGTGGCGACCGGATTATTCGCACGCCAAGTGATACCGCCGGGACGACCGCGAGGTCGAGATGGTTACCGTGCGCGACGAGGATAAGGCCTGGGAAGTCGAGGACGGCGGCGGTGGGGAAGACAACACTGGCTACACGAGCACAGAAGGTGTGGAGTGGGTGCTGTATAAGCAGTCAACACCGCCACACAATAACTTGGACGGCGGCAACGTCCAACGCACCCTCCAGACTCCGACACATGCCGGGACCCGTACATTCTCGGCAGAGCGTGGGAAGCCAACGCCTTTTAGAGTCAATGGGTGCCACCACTGTCTGGTCCAGAGAGGAAGTCGCCGCTAGCATCCTCGCCGGCGAGCATCTCGTTGTCTACAACTCCCAGCTCCTCCGTATCCCCAACCGCTGGCTTGAGGCACACCCCGGCGGGTCCCTCGCCATCCTCCACTTCGTCGGACGCGACGCTGCTGACGAGATCGAAGCGTACCATACCGACACCACTCTCAAGCTTATCACCGCGTTTGCAATCGGCCGTGTAGAGCTGAAAGACAATGTCTGGGCCCCTCTCGTCCCTCCCATCATGACCGGCTGGGTCCGCAAGCCTGCTGTCGACGGCCAGTCATCGACATGGGTCCGCGAAGCCACCGCACAACTCTCTCAAGTTAATACCACAGTCTCCCCCTCCTCTCAAATTCTGCTTGTACAGAGAGACGACGTGTCGGTCAATCGGTCACAGCCTGACCTCGCGACTCTGGAACCACCTCCAACAGACCTATCCCTGACACGTCAAGCGCAACACTCTCGCGCATACAAACAACTGCACAAACGTATTGTCGACGCGGGCCTCTACAAAACTCCCTATCTCACTGGCTATGGTCCTGAGGTCATGCGCTACCTGCTGCTGGCTGGTCTCGCGGCGTATACATACCGCGAGGGCTGGTTCATCACAAGCGCCGTCTTCCTCGGTTTAATGTGGCATCAACTCGTCTTTTCTGCTCACGACCTAGGACACATGGGTGTCACGCATAATTGGACTGTTGACCGTCTGCTCTCCATCTTTATTGCTGATTTTATTGGTGGCCTCAGCATTGGTTGGTGGGTCGAGGTACGTTGTCGGTCCCAGCTCTTCATTTCGTTGTCTCAAAGTTTCCATAGAATCATAATATTCATCACAGTTTGTTATCCATCACAACTCCCCTTCGTCCGGTGTTGATTTTTCCTCGACAGTCGTTACAAATCATCCCTCACAGTACGTCCTCGTGATGAACATTCTTCCTTCAGATCTCATCTAGAACCAATTTCATAGCGATCCAGACATCCAGCATCTTCCATTCTTTGCCATCTCTCCTGCCTTTTTCTCTTCAATGTGGTCTTCCTTTTATAAACGTGTCATGCATTTCGATCGCTTCGCCAAGATCTTCGTCGCCATCCAACACAAACTCTTTTACATCGTCATGGTATTTGCGCGCTTCAATCTCTATGCCAACTCCTACACCTATCTCTATCGTAAAGCGTGGGACACCAAACGTGCTCGAGGTGGTAAATGGGCCTGGTGGCTCGAGATCATCGGCCTTTCTTTTTTCTGGTTTTGGTTCGGGCGTGTCCTTTATGGTTGTCCATCATGGAAGATGTCCCTCGCCTATCTGCTCGTGAGCCATGCCGTCACCAGTCCGTTGCACGTTCAGGTATCCCTGTTCTAACCTTCTTTCCTTGCATTCCCAAATGCTCAAATCCCAAAATAGATTGTACTTTCCCATTTCTCGATGTCGACAGCGGATCTCGGTCCGACAGAATCATTCCCCCATCGTCAGCTGCGCACAACCACGGATGTGATTTGCGACGACTCGATCAGTTTCTTACATGGAGGACTCCATCTACAAGTGACCCACCATCTCTTCCCTCGACTCCCTCGCCACAACCTCCGACGAGCGAGCGCACTCGTGAAGGAATTTGCCAAGGAGCAAGGCCTGGACTATGCCGAGTTTGGTTTTCTCGATGGCAACAGTGAAGTCCTCGGGGTGCTTAAGGGCGTCGCTGATCAGGTCAAGATAATGACCAATGTGGCACGAGTGGAGGTCAAGGAAGCCATCGAACAACGGCTAGGGCAAAAAATGGAATAGAAGAAATTGACGAGACGCCGCATCTTAGATACCCAGTCAAATTTAGGAGCACCTTAATAGATAGATTCAACCAGGTCAAATGCAAGTCATACTGCCCATATTCAATCCATACAACATGTGTAACAGGCTCGCATGCAACGCCAACATTTTGTAAAGGATAACGGCATAAAGGGCGAGACGATAGAAAGTGTGATGGACGATGAAGCAGTTTACTTCTTTTTTGCCGCCTCTTCCTCATCTTTCTGTAGACATCAAAATGTTCAATCGAAAAAGAGAAGAATTGTGAGAATCATAACCAACCTTCTGAGCACGAAGCTTGCGTGTACCTTCGTGTCTCTGATTCGCGCGGGTAATGCGGAGTGTCCTGAACGCCTCGAACTTGTGCTCTTCGGCGGTGATCTTTCGGGGGGCCTCTCTAGGGAAGGCGTCGGGAAGGGGAATCGCAGCACGGGTAGTAGTAGCCTTGAGATCCTCAGCCTTTTCACACGAGTTCAGTCGAGATCATCCACAGTGCGCACCCACAGACAAGCCAACTCACAGAAGAGTCACCCTTCTTGGGCTTGCCAGCCTTACGGGGGAAGACGATCAAACGGGTCTTGTACGCCTTCAACCTCTCCACATTGACCTTCTTTCCTTCCTCGCTCAGGTTTCTCCTCCTGTGGTCGACCACGATGCCCACGCCACGGGCTTCCTTCCTCCCAACGCCGGCTTCCTTGAGCTCGGCATGCGTGAATCCACGGCCTTCGCGGACTTTGCGGTTGTAGCGGACGGTTTGACCACGGACGGCAGGGCGGAGGAGGGAGAGGGGTCGGACACCTAGAGTAGCCGCTTTGGCTTTGCGGGCGTTGCGTCGGCGGAGCTTGCGTCCTGGTTGGTCGAACCAGGTGCGGACACGGCGCTGCCAATCCTTGCGGAAGTGATTGGCGTGGAGAACTTGCGTCAGAAAATGAGCCAGTGTGCGAGCGAACAACCACGGGGTGACTGACCATTATTGTGTGCAAAACCCATGTCTCGATCTGAGAAGAGAAGTTAGGACGCTGGGGGATTGAATGAGATGGAATCGTACGGCAGTCTTGAGGTCGTCGTCTATGGCGTTGCCGATTCTAATGTATGTCCTAATCGAGAATAGGTGGCTTGAAGAAACTGGGCAGTAGAGCCCGGAATAAGCCGTAACCCTAACCACAATGTTGCACGGGATCACATCGCCGAGATGATTACGTCATCATGTCAGATCTGCTCTAACGTCTTCTACCCTCCTTATTTGGGCTTTCACACTTCCTCCGGATAAAGGAAACTTCTGGGTCGATAAGACTACCGATGACCAATTGCCCGCCACCAAGCAGTCCATACCGTTTCTATCCTTCTCCAAGTAGACTAGGGCATTATGTCGCTCATTACGTTTCCGCAATATAAGACATTCTTTTCTGCGAGAATGGGGCGCATCGTCCTCCTCCCCTCTTGCTTCACGAGCATGGTCAAGCCTTCTACCGCGCTTTCCAAGAGCCCGCCTGTCCGTACAGAGCACATTGGTTCGCTTCTCAGGCCGGCCGCCTTGTATCGCAAACGCGAATTGCTGGAACGGGGCCAGTGTTCAAAACGCGCACTCAAGGACGCCGAGGACGAGGCTATCAAGCATGTCGTCAAGCTCCAACAGGAAGTAGGAATGCAGATTCTGACTGACGGTGAACTCAGGAGGTGATCCTCCTAAGTACATCGATTTGGAATGAAACGCTTTAACGAAGATAGGTCCATGTTTTTTGAAGGCGTGTTTGAAAAGCTGGAAGGGATGACGATCATGAAGAATCGTAAGGAGCCCGCAGTTTTTGGCAAGAATTTTTCTGAATCGCTTTTACAGGGCCAATCTCCACCTTCAAGGTAAGTGCCATCACGGCCGGGGGATGAAAACTGACGATCCAAGCCATATGTCCCTCACATCAAGTTCATGTATCTGGCGGGCCTTGAATCAGCGGAGACGATATATTGCACGGTAGGTCTCGAGACGTCGATGCTTGATTTTTCCTTATGGATGTCGCTGGAGGGAAAAATTAAACGGACGCGGCCCTTTTACGTCAATGATTTCAAATACATGAAGACCCTTGTGGCAAAGGAGGTAAGTGTTGGATGGCCACTCGATGATCGGGGTTGAGAGGGGCGAGTTTATAGGATGTGAAGTTTATCAAGATCACAATGTGTTCTCCGACCTGGTATCATCAAAGACATGGGTCAGACTCGACGTATGACCTGTCGGTGTATAGAACGGACGGTGAGACCAGTTGAGGATTGTGGAAAGGGGTCGAGAATAAGACAATTACAGACGAGTATTTCGACGACTTGGGTATCGCATACCGGGCCGAGATCCGAGAACTGTATCAGCTTGGGTGCCGTAAGTGTGTTTGGGATCGGTGTTGGCGCGGGGGTTGATGAAAGCGTTTGATAGGGAACATCCAGATCGACGATCCGACATTCTGCTACTTCTGCAACGAAGAGATGATTTCAGGAATGGAAGAAGCGGGGGTGGATCACGAGGGGCTACTGGATACATATATCCGAGCGATCAACGTTTGTGTGGAGAATCGGCCGCGGGATTTGAGAGTAGGATTACATATGTGCCGAGGGAATTTCAAGGTAGAGTTGGGTGGGCAGCAGAGGATCAGAAACTGACGAGAGGATCCAAGGGGGCGCATTTTTCCGAGGGTGGGTATGGTCGGATCGCGGCAAAGGTGTTCAAGAGGCTGGATGTGGATGCGTTTTATGTGAGTGGCGGGAGTGCATGTTTGGGATACGTTGCTTGATTGAACCTCAGCTGGAATATGATACGGAGCGGGCGGGGGACTTTCAGCCACTGAAGCATCTTCCGGTGGACAAGACGGTTGTGCTTGGGCTGGTGTCGACGAAAAACGGCAAGGTACGGATTTGAGAGATCACAAGGTGTCACGGGCTGATGCCGTGCAGCTGGAGACGGTGGATGAGCTCAAGAGACGGGTGAACGAGGCGGTGGAGGTGTTGATGGGAGGGAATCCTGCGCGGTCACGGTCGGTCGCGCTGGGGCAGTGAGTGGGCCAGGATGGCTGTGGCGACGTTGGCTGACATTGTGCAGGTTGAGCATCAGCCCGCAGTGCGGGTTCGCGTCTGTGTGGGAGGGGAACAGGGTGAGCGAGGAGGAGGAGCGGGCGAAGCTGGCGCTGGTGGCGCGTGTGGTGCGGGGGTTTACGTAATCGACACTCGTTGTACTTTTTGACTTTACTTGATGCTCGGGTGGCTCGTCGTCGGCGGCCTCTTGCCCGCCGTCCGTTCGTTCTCTTTCTCGGCTGGCGCACCCACCGAGTGCGATGCTCTCTCTCTCCACTGGACAGGCGGGTCCTCTCCCTTCTCCGTTCTCCTCGCTCCCGTACGTCGTTGACCACCGCACCGCCTCACCCCACTCACCGTCCCCAGTTATTTGGCGTCCCCCGCAACATCTCCGTCCCCCCAGACGCATATGTCAGCGGAAAGGGTTCCTTTTCCTTCCCCCTCCCCATCGCTGCGTCCAAGCAGTTCGTCCTCACCATGTCCGATGGAACTGGCTTCGGCACTGGCGGATCCACCCCCCTCCTCACCACAGGGCCCTCCCGCGGATTCTCCACCTGCAACGTCACAGATCCAGGTGAGATCCATCCATCTCTGTCCCCACGTTCGACCCTAACCTATCAAGGTGTCGCCTTCAATTTCGAGTTGAATTCCGCTCTCCAGCAGTGCAGGTAATCCCCCTCCGCCTCGCTGCCCTTCCCCCCCACTCACCCCCTACACAGACCGTACACCGTCAACGGATATGACGGCGCCATCCAGCCCGTCACCATCGTTGTCCGTCTCCCCCTCTATCTCCGCTCCTCTGCCCCTGATTTGACACTCATCTCCAGGGCACCGTTCCAGGAGGGACCTCGTTTGTCCTCACACCTCCTGTTGGTTACACAACCTTCAGTTGGAACGCTGATGTAGCAGCTGGCACTTCCCTCATATTCTCCATGTTCGATTCCACTGGACGTAACGGCGGCACCTCTGATATAAAGACCGTGGGCAACACCGACGATGCCACTTGTCTCAACACCCAATCTCCTTCATCAACCGCTTCCCCTCCCCCCTCCCATACCCCTACAAACCACTCATCTCCTTCCTCCCCCTCCTCGTCCTCTACCCCTGACTCGGGTAGCCATACGTCTATAGCCCTGATCGCAGGTACCGTCATTGGCGCTCTTATCTTTATGGCCGTCATCATCACCCTCGGTCTATTCTTTCTCCGAAAAAGACATGATACCCGTTTCGCCAGACAATCTGAACTCGATCTCACCTACAACCCCCGACCGCCTAACAACTCCTACCCATACCCCTCCGGTCCCGCCGCTGCTTCCACAGTCTCTCCTTTGAACTATATGTCTCCTTCCGCGTACAACTCCAACCCCTTCACTGACGCTTATTCACCTTATACGTCAACCGCTCATCTCCCTCCCGACTCTTCTCATCAACCCTCCCCTCTTTTGCACTCTCAGTCGCCTTCGTTCTCTCATGACGACTCAGATCCCTTCAATCCCTATGAGCTCCACGGTCCTCCCCTTCCCGGAGCCATTCGACCATTCAATATTCATACCTCACAAGACACCGGGTCAATGACCAGTACCCAGCGCAAGGCTACCATGGCAGGTATATCATCATACACACCATCTCGATTCATCGTCCACACGGATGTCGAAGATGAATTACCTCCCCCAAACAACGACGGTGTCGTCGAACTCCCCCCACAATACACCGAACGACGTGGTCAACCTCCAACCATTTCCCTAAATGTGCCCAGTCATTCTTCCGCTTCACCACTTTATCCCCCACCCTGACTTACATCCGATTCTCTATTCCTTTTCGTCCCGTCCCTGGCCTCCATATTTATTGCTGGACATGATGCCTGATAACATTCATTTATCTCCAATTTTCGCCTTGTTTTGGTTGAGGTTGTTGCTTGTTATACATCGGAATTTATCACTGAAAATATGTACGTTTTTTGCAGTTTAAACACGGCGTGATCATCATAAGATGTCCGCAATTCGTTCCTTGTCGCGTCATCATGCAACTGCGTCGCAGGGCAAAAATAAGGAAAACAGTCTAATGGAATACAATACATCCACATGAACGCCTATAAATAAATACAGGATTAACAATGCGACCTATTCATCTGGAGGTCCTGATTCCATTCCTTTCGGTTCCGTGCTCAAGTTCTGTTTC
>Ga0307516_10004252_pt1 | contig 17809 bp, 15 predicted proteins | sample 19_EM_MG_FD_203310 | JGI IMG/M metagenome (GOLD analysis project Ga0307516, IMG submission 203310) | Populus trichocarpa ectomycorrhiza microbial communities from riparian zone in the Pacific Northwest, United States - 19_EM | ecosystem: Host-associated > Plants > Roots > Unclassified | place... | reverse complement strand
GAAGCTGCTGTCGTGGTCCACCAACGGCACGCTGGCGTTGTTCGGCGTGACCGGCAGCCCCGACCGCAGCGTGACGGAAGAAGAGATCGCCGCCAGCCTGGAGGAAGGGCTCGACGCCGGTGTGATCGAAGCGCAGGAACACCAGATGGTGCGCAACGTGTTCCGGCTCGACGACCGCAACGTCGGCTCGATGATGATTCCGCGCGCCGAGATCGTCTGGCTCGAAGTGTCGGCCACGCCGGCCGATGTGCTGAAGGTCGTCGGCGACGACGAACACTCGCGCTACGCGGTGTGCCGCAACGGGCTGGACGACGTGCTCGGCGTGATCTCGGCGCAGAGCCTGCTGCAGCAGGTGATGCGCGGCCAGCCGCTGTCGCTCACCGAGAACCTCGAGCCGCCGGTGTTCGTGCCCGAAACACTCTCGGGCATGGAACTGCTGGAGCAGTTCCGCGCGTCGAGCGCGCAGATCGTCTTCGTGGTCGACGAATACGGCGAGGTGCAGGGCATCATCACCGTGCGCGACGTGCTCGAAGCCATCACCGGCGAATTTTCCACGCCGACCGCCGAAGACTCGTGGGCGGTGCAGCGCGAAGACGGCAGTTGGCTGTTCGACGGCTTGATCCCGGTGCCCGAACTGAAAGACCGGCTCGAATTCAAGGAGCTGCCCGAAGAAGACCGCGGCCGCTACAACACACTGGCCGGCATGATCATGCTGCTGCTCGGCCGGCTGCCGGGCACCACCGATTCGGTCGAGTGGAGCGGCTGGCGCTTCGAGGTGGTCGACCTCGACGGCAAGCGGGTCGACAAGGTGCTGGCGAGCCGGCTTCCGGTCGAGGTCGAGGTGGAGCACCAGGCCTGAGTCGTCGCGGTGCTGCGGTGCTGCGATAGCATCGCGGGCAAGCGGCCATTGATGCCGAGACCGAGACCGTTTCCATGTCTTCTTTGGTGTTCGAACGATTCTTGTCCACGCCCGAAATGGTCGAGACTTTCGGCGAAGTGGCGATCGTTCAGGGCATGCTCGATTTCGAAGCCGCGCTGGCCCGTGCGCAGGCCGCGACCGGCGTGATTCCGGCGTCGGCGGGCGAGGCGATCGCCGGTGCCTGCCGCGTCGAAGGCTTCGACCTGAACGCGATCGTCGCCGCCAGTTCGGTGGCCGGCACGCTTGCGATTCCGCTCGTTAAACAACTGACGGTGGCCGTTGCCCAAACCGATGCCGAAGCCGCCGGCTACGTGCATTGGGGCAGCACCAGCCAGGACGTGATCGACACCGCGATGGTGCTGGCCACCCGCCGCGCGCTGGCCTTGATCGACGTGCGTTTGTGCGACCTGATCAGCGCGTTGTTCGGGCTGGCGCACCGCCACGGTGATGTGCCGCTGCTCGGCCGAACGCTGATGCAACCGGCGCAGGTCATCAGCTTCGGCTTCAAGCTCGTGAGCTGGGTTGCGCCGCTGGTGCGCTGCCGCGCGCGGCTGGCGCGCGCGGCGCAGGCCGCGCTGAAGTTGCAACTCGGCGGAGCGGTGGGCACGCTGTCGGTGATGGGCGAGGCCGGTGCAACGGTCGCCGACCACATGGCAGTGGCCTTGCAACTCGGGCGGCCGCTCGGTGCCTGGCACACGCAGCGCGATGAATGGGTTGCGCTCGGTTGCGAAGTCGGTGTGTTGTGCGGCGCGCTCGGCAAGATCGCCAAAGACATCTCGCTGCTGGCGCAAGGCGAAATCGGCGAAGTGGCCGAGCCCAGCGGCGGCGGGCGCGGGGGCTCGTCGGCGATGCCACACAAGCGCAATCCGGTCGCATCGATGATCGTATTGGCCGCTGCCACGCGCGCGCCGCACCGCGTGGCGGCCTTGCTCGCCGCGATGCCGCAGGAACACGAACGCGGCCTCGGCAACTGGCAGGCCGAGCTGGCGGAATGGCCGGGCCTGTTCATGTCGGCGCACGGCGCGGTGCATGCGCTGGCCGATGCGGTGGCCGGCCTCGTGGTCGACCCGCAGCGCATGCGCGCGAACATCGATGCGCTGCAGGGGCTCGTGTTCGCCGAGGGTGCTTCGATGCTGCTGGCGCACCACGTCGGCAAGGCGAAGGCTCACGCGCTGCTCGAAGCGCTGTCGAAGAAGACCGTGGCCGAGCAGCGCCACTTGCTCGACGTGACGCTCGAGGCCGTTGCGGCCGACTCCCATCTGCAAACGCTCGTCGACCCCGTCAAACTGCGCGCCGTGTTCGACGCCGATGCCGCCGCGCGCCGCGCCAGCGCGCTCGCTCACCCGCAGCTGGTGGCGCTCGCCGCCTCGCACCACGCCCATTCAGAAACGGACGCCAAACCATGAGCACGCCCACCGACAAACCCGAGACGCTGCAAGACGATTTCGACCGTGGACTGAAGAACCGCCGCGCCGTGCTCGGCGATGCCTGGGTCGACAAGTCGGTGAACAACGCGAATGAATTCAACGCCGAGTTCCAGAGCCTGATCACACGTTATGCGTGGCACGCCATCTGGGGCCGCCCCGGCCTGGACAACACCACGCGCCGCCTGCTTGTGCTCGGCATGACGATGGGTCTGGCACGCTGGGAAGAATTCGAGCTGCACTGCAAGGCGGCCATTCGCGGTGGCGTGCCGCTGGGCAAGATCAAGGAAACGCTGATGCAGGGCGCGATCTACTGCGGCGTGCCGGCTGCCAACACCGCCTTCAAGCTGACGATGGACATCCTGCGCGAAGAGGGCCTGCTGCCCACGCCGCAGCCGCTCTCGGCGGCCGTGCGCGTGGCCACGCACCACACCTTCAGCCAGCCGCAGCTGCGCGCCGCCGTGCAAGGCGTGGCCGGTGCCGCGCCCATCGTGCTGAGCCATGCGCTCGGGCTCGATCTGCACATGTGGGACGGCCTCGCCGCCGAGCTCGCCGGCACGCGCGAAGTGCTGCGCTACGACCACCGCGGCCACGGCGGCTCGGCCGTGCCGGCCGGGCCGTACACGATGGACGACCTGGTCGACGACGCCGCGCGCCTGATCCGCGAATGGGGCCGCGGACCGGTCGTGTGGGTGGGCTTGTCGATGGGCGGCATGGTCGGGCAGGGGCTGGCCGTGCGTCACCCGGAGCTGGTGAAAGCGCTCGTGCTCGCGAACACCAGTTCGAAGTACCCCGAAGCCGCGGCGGCGGTGTTCGCGCAGCGGGTTCAGGCGGTACAGAGCGGTGGCATGGCGGCCATCGTTGACTCGGTGATGGAGCGCTACTTCAGCGCGGCCTACCGCACTGGGCAACCCGAGGCCGTGGCCGCGGCGCGCGCAGCCGTGTTGCGCTGTGACCCGGTCGGCTATGCCGCCTGCTGCCAGGCTGTGGGTGGCGTCGATTGGCTCGGCCGCTTGAACACTGTCAAATGCCCGACGCTGATCATCGCCGGCGCGCTCGACGTGGGCGCACCTGTCGCGATGTCGCAGGCAATGCACGAGCGCATTTCGGGCGCCGAACTGGTGGTGTTCGACGAAGCCTCGCACCTCAGCGTCGCCGAACAGCCGGTGCTGTTCGCGCAGACGCTGCAGCGTTTCCTGAAAACGCTCGCCTGAATCAGCGCGGGGCGGTAGCCCCCGCGTGCGCCACCGTCAGCGCCGTCATGTTGACGATGCGCCGCACCGTCGCCGACGGCGTGAGGATGTGCGCCGGCGCTTTCACGCCGAGCAGGATCGGCCCGACCGTCACGCCCTGGCCGCCGGTCATCTTCAACACGTTGAACAGGATGTTCGCGGCGTCGAGGTTGGGCAGCACCAGCACGTTGGCGCTGCCGGTCAATACCGAGTCGGGCATCAGCGTGCTGCGCACGTCTTCGCCGAGTGCGGCGTCGCCTTGCATCTCGCCATCGGCCGGCACGTCGGGCATGCGCTTGACGAACAGGTCGCGCGCCGCGCGCATCTTCAATGCCGACGCGCGCTTGCTGCTGCCGTAATTCGAGTGCGACAGGAACGCCACCTTCGGCGGCAGACCGAAGCGGCGCACTTCTTCGACCGCCATCGCGGCGATGTCGGCCAACTGCTCGGCGCTCGGATCTTCGTTGACGAAGGTGTCGGCGATGAAGAGTGTGTGCTTGTCGAGCATCAGCGCGTTCATCGCCGCGAAGCCGTGTGCGCCGGGGCGCCGGCCGATCACTTCGCGCACGTGGTCGAGGTGGTTGTCGAAGCGCCCGACCAGGCCGCACAGCATGCCGTCGGCGTCACCCAGGTGCACCATCAGCGCGGCGATGGTGGTGTTCGAGCGCCGCACCACGGCCTTCGCGGTTTCGGGCGTGACGCCGTCACGCGCGTTGAGGCGGTGGTAGGTTTCCCAGTACTGGCGGAAGCGCACGTCGTCTTCCGGATTGATGACCTCGAAGTCGCGGCCCGCCTGCAACCGCAGCCCGGCGCGTTCGATGCGCGCGGTGATCACCGCAGGCCGGCCGATCAGGATCGGCTTGACCAGCTTTTCGTCAAGCGCGATCTGCACCGCACGCAACACGCGCTCGTCTTCGCCTTCGGCATACGCCACCCGCTTCGGCTCGGCGCGCGCGGCGGCGAACACCGGCCGCATGAACATGCCGGTGTGCGTGACGAAGCGCGTCAGGCTCTGGCGGTAGGCCTCCATGTCGGCGATCGGCCGGGTCGCCACACCCGACGCCACCGCGGCTTTCGCCACGGCCGGTGCGATGCGCAGGATCAGGCGCGAATCGAAGGGCGTGGGTATCAGGTAGTCGGGCCCGAAGCGCAACTCGCGTCCCGAGTAGGCAGAAGCGACCTCGGCGCTGATCTCGGCCTTGGCCAGGTCGGCGATCTCGCGCACGCAGGCCACCTTCATCGCTTCGGTGATGCTGGTGGCGCCGCAGTCGAGCGCGCCGCGGAAGATGTAGGGGAAACAGAGAACGTTGTTGACCTGGTTCGGGTAGTCCGATCGGCCGGTCGCGATGATGCAGTCGGGCCGCACCTGCTTGGCGAGTTCGGGCCGGATCTCGGGCTCGGGGTTGGCCAGCGCCAGGATGATCGGCTGGCGCGCCATCGAGACCACCATGTCGGCCGTGACGGCGCCGGCCGCCGAGCAGCCGAGCATCACGTCGGCGCCCTTCATCACATCGGCCAGCGTGCGCGCCGCGGTCTTTTGCACGTAGCGCTGTTTCGAGGCGTCGAGCTTGTCTTCGCGGCGGTCGTGGATCACGCCCTTGGAGTCGCAGACGAAGATGTTGGCGCGCGCCACGCCGAGTTCGACCATCAGGTCGAGGCAGGCGATCGACGCGGCACCGGCACCCGAGACCGCCATCTTCACCTCGCCGATCTTCTTGCCGACGAGTTCCAGGCCGTTCAATAAGGCGGCCGCTGAAATGATCGCGGTGCCGTGCTGGTCGTCATGAAAGACCGGAATCTTCATGCGCTCGCGCAGCTTCTTCTCGATGTAGAAACACTCCGGCGCCTTGATGTCTTCCAGGTTCACACCGCCGAGCGTGGGCTCGAGCGCGGCGATGATCTCGACGAGCTTGTCGGCGTCGCGCTCGGCGAGTTCGATGTCGAACACATCGATGCCGGCGAACTTCTGGAACAGACAGCCCTTGCCCTCCATCACCGGTTTGGCGGCCAGCGGCCCGATGTCGCCCAGGCCGAGCACAGCCGTGCCGTTGGTGATCACGCCGACGAGGTTGGCGCGCGAGGTGAATTCCGAAGCGAGCGACGGGTCGGCTTCGATCGCCAGGCACGGGTAGGCCACGCCGGGCGAATAGGCGAGCGACAGGTCACGCTGATTCGACAGCGGCTTGGTGGGAGCGACCTTGATCTTGCCGCGCACCGGGCTGCGGTGGTATTCGTAGGCGGCATCGCGCAACGTGGCTTCGGCGTCGGAAAGCTCGGTGCTGTGCTTCTTCATGGCATGTCTCCACGGTTGGAACACGACCATGTTGCGCCTGCGGTTTGCGCATGGCAACCGCAGGAAAGCCCGGATGACAGCTGTTTTTTGGCGGCGTTGCAAGCCGCGCTGCGGCGGCTGCGAACAGCCCGCGTCAGATCGAGTGCGCGTGCTCGGTGGTGGGCGGCGGGCGAGTCGCGCGGCTGCGCGGGGCAAGCTGGCTTTCGTCGTCGGAACGTGGCGAGCGCTCGCCCGCGAAACCGAGCAAGCGGCTCGTGACCCACACCACCGCCACGAACACGCCCATGCCGGCAAAAGCGAATGCCACCAGCATGGCCGCGTGCATCCATTCGGTGCCCAGGATTGCGTAACCGACCGCGCCGATGAAAGCCGCCGCGCCGGCGGCACCACGCACCCGCGGCGACGACACCAGTGCACCCTGCGCCAGCGAGTAGCCGATGCACGCCACGAATGCCAGCAGCAGCTGCAGCAAGCTCATGGCCCTGAGACTGTCGAAGACATCGCCGATCACTGACATGGCCATCCTCCGCCGAGTTACCGCTTGTTGCTGTTGAGTGGATTAAACAGCGAAAGTCGCGTCCCGTGGTGAGCCGGTACCCCCCCGATTTGTAGGAACTGTCCTGTTTCGCACAGAGCGTGTGGCGCTTACAAAAAGCCGGCGCACCATGTCGGTAAGCGTGCGTAAAGCTGGGGCGAAAACAACACCACCCTGTCTTCGCGGCGCGGTTCGAAAGCGTTCCCGTTTCACGACTCACTCTGGAGAAAACCATGAAGAAGATCATTGCCCTGGTGCTCGGCGCCGCTGCCATCGGCTCTGCCGTTGCGCAGCCCAGCGTCGGTGTGTCGATAGGCATCAACCAGCCGGGTGTGTACGGGCGCATCAACATCGGTGACATTCCGCCCCCCGCGCTGGTGCTGCCGCAACCGGTCATCATTTCGCAGCCGCGGGTGCGGGTGGAACGCCAGCCGATCTACCTCTACGTACCGCCGGCGCACCAGCAGAACTGGCGCCAGTATTGCGGGCGCTACAGCGCTTGCGGGCAGCCTGTGTACTTCGTACAGGACCAATGGGTTCGCGAACGTTACGAGCACGAGCACCCGGGCTGGAACCGCGGCCGCCACCGCGGCTGGGACAAGCACGACAAGCGCGGTGACGACCGGCGTGACGACCGCGGCCACGGCCGCGGCAACGATCACCGCAACTGAGTTTCGCGCGAAACCATTCGTGTGAAGACCATGGCGGCGAACACACCCGCCGCCATGCCGACAGCGTCGGCCAGCAGGTCGGCCCAATCGGCGCTGCGTGCCGGTGTGAACGACTGAGCGATCTCGATCGCTCCGCCGAAGCACAGCAGGCCACCCAGCAGACACCAGAAGTTCCATCGAGAGCGCGGGAGGGCGAAGGTCGCGACCACCGTGAGCACCGCGAAGGCGCCAGCGTGGTTCAGCTTGTCCCACCCGGTGTCGAGCCCCTCGGGCGGGTTGGGTGACAGCGCCAGCCAGCTGATGGTGATCGCCAATGCGACCAGAAGCCAGCGCCAGCGCCGCATCGCACCAGGGCTGGTGGTCGCGGTGAGCAAGCAGCGGCGCAGGCGGGAAAGAGTCGGCATTGTGAGAGCGGTCAGGGTGGAAAAGACAAAAGGGTCAGCCGCTGAGAAGCCGCTGACCCTCGTCTGATCTGGTGCCGGCGAGAAGAGTCGAACTCCCGACCTTCGCATTACGAATGCGCTGCTCTACCAACTGAGCTACGCCGGCCTCTGCCGAACCACCGAAGCAATTCCGCAAAACGCGCATTCTAGCTGGTGCGGCCAGACCCCTACAGGTTGAACGTCGGCAACTTTTGCGCGACCGACACGTTCTTCAGCGTCACATAGACCGGCAGGCCATTCTTGTACTTGGGGTGGTCTTCACCCTGGATCAGCGGCGTGAGGTAACGCTTGCACTTCTCGGTGATGCCGAAGCCGTCTTTCGTGATGAAGTCGCGCGGCATGAATTTCTCGACATTGGCCACTTGGGAGAGCGGCGCCACACCGATCCGGTACTTGTAGGGCACGTCGCTGATGCGCTCGACCGTCGGCATCACGGCGTTGTGGCCCTTCAGCGCCAGCTCCACGGCCTTCTGGCCCAGCTCGTACGCCTGTTTCACGTCGGTCTTCGAGGCGATGTGCCGCGCCGCGCGCTGCAGGTAGTCGGCCACGGCCCAGTGGAACTTGTGGCCGAGTGCGTTCTTCACCATGTTGGCCACGACCGGCGCGGCGCCGCCGAGCTGGGCGTGGCCGAAGGCGTCGCGCGCACCTTGTTCGGCGAGGAAGCTGCCGTCGGGGTGGTGGCAGCCTTCGGAGACCACGACCGTGCAGTAGCCGTGCTTCTTGACCAGCGAGTCCACGCGCGCCAGGAATCTCTCTTCGTTGAACTCGATCTCGGGGAACAGCACCACGACCGGGATGCCGTGGTCTTCGACCAGCGCGCCGGCCGCGGCGATCCAGCCGGCGTGGCGCCCCATCACTTCCATCACGAACACCTTGGTCGAGGTGCGCGCCATCGAGCGCACGTCGAACGAGGCTTCGAGCGTGGACACAGCCACATACTTCGCGACCGAGCCGAAGCCGGGGCAGCAGTCGGTGATCGGCAGATCGTTGTCGATCGTCTTCGGCACGTGGATCGCCTGCAGCGGGTAGCACATGGCTTCCGACAGCTGGCTCACCTTGAAGCAGGTGTCGGCCGAATCGCCGCCGCCGTTGTAGAAGAAGTAACCAATGTCGTGGGCCTTGAACACCGCGATCAGGCGCTCGTATTCGCGCCGGTTGGCATCGAGCGACTTGAGTTTGAAGCGGCACGAACCGAACGCGCCCGACGGTGTGTATCGCAGCGCCGCAATCGCCGAGGCCGACTCCTTGCCGGTGTCGATCAGGTCTTCGGTGAGCGCGCCGATGATGCCGTTGCGCCCGGCGTAGACCTTGCCGATTCTGTCTTTGTGCTTGCGCGCGGTTTCGATCACACCACAGGCCGAAGCGTTGATCACGGCAGTGACGCCGCCCGACTGCGCGTAGAACGCGTTGATTTTTTTTGCCATGGGTCTTCTCCCTTTTCTTGATCAGGTTCGCAGCGCGTGGGTGACGATCTCTTCGACATCACTCGACAGGCCCGGCTTGGCCGCCACGCGCGCAATCGCTTCACGTGCTGCGGTGCGATACGGATCGGCGAGCTGGCTCCAACGATCGGCGTAGCGTGCCATGCGCGACGCGAGCTGCGGGTTGGCCGAGTCGAGCTCGATCACGCGGTCGGCCCAGAATGCATAACCCGCCGCGTCGGCGCGGTGAAACGCCGACGGGTTGCCGGCGCACAGCGTGCCGATCAGGCTGCGCGCACGGTTCGGGTTGCGGATCGAGAAGCCGGGGTGCTTGAGCAGCGCTTTGGCGCGCGCGAACACGCGGCCATCGCTTTCCGGCGCGCTGACCTGCAGTGCGAACCAGGCGTCGATCACCAGCGCTTCGTTGCGGAACATTTCATGGAATTTCTGCAGTGCCGGTTCGGCCAGCTCGGCGTGCGAATGGACCAGCGCGCTCAGCGCGCCGAGCCGGTCGGTCATGTTGGTCGCATCCTTGAACCGCTGGTAGGCGCGGCCCGGCCAGACGCCGTCGCCCTGCGCGATCGAATCCATGCACAGCCTTCCGAGCGCGCGGTTGGCGAGCGCGCGTTTGCCGGCCGACACCGGATCGGGCGAGTACGCACCGGTGACCTGGTGCGTTTCGAACGCCCACTCCCAGTCTGCACGCAGCGCCCGTGAGAGCTGCGCCAGCAGGGCTTCGCGCACCGCGTGAATGCGCAGTGGGTCGACACTGTCGAGCTGCTCGGCGATGTAGGACTCGCTCGGCAGCGACAACACCTCGTTCTTGAACGCGGCATCGAGCTGCGGGTGGCGCAGCACCGAGCGCATCGCGTCGATGAAGGCGTCGTCGAGCACCCATGTGGCCGGTGTGCCCTCGGCGCGCACGCCGGCCAGAATGCGGTTGAGTGCCAGCCGTTGCCCGGCCTCGCAGCGGTTGAACGGGTCGCTGTCGTGCTGAAGCAGCACCAGCAGGTCGGCGTCGCCGAGGCCGTCGACCAGCGTCACCGGCGCCGAGAAGCCGCGCAACAGCGAAGGCACGGGTTCGACGTCGAGGTTGACGAAGGTGAAGAAGCTGCGTTTGTCCTGCACCAGCAGCACGCGCTGCGTGGCCGTGGTGGCGGGTTCGTCTTCGAGTTGCACCGGCAAGGCGCGGCCGTCACGCCCGACCAGGCCGAGCGCGAGCGGAATCACATTCGGTTCGTTCGTCGTCACGCCGCCGGCGGTGTTCGACTGCTCGATGCCCAGCGTGTAGGTGCGCGACGGCGCGTCGTAGCGCCCACGTGCCGTGAGGCGCGGTGTGCCGGCCTGCGAATACCAAAGCTTGAACTGCGGCAGCGTGCGCGCGAGTTCGCTTTGTGGGTTGGCGTCGGCGATGGCCTGGGCGAAGTCGTCGCAGGTCACGGCCTGGCCGTCGAAGCGTTCGAAGTAGAGTGTCAAACCGCGCGCAAAACCTTCGCGGCCGACCAGCGTGTGCATCATGCGCACGACCTCGGCGCCCTTTTCGTAGACGGTGGCGGTGTAGAAGTTGTTGATCTCGACATAACTGTCGGGACGCACGGGGTGCGCCATCGGGCCGGCGTCTTCCGGGAACTGTGCTTCTCGCAGGCGCCGCACGTCTTCGATGCGCTTGACAGCGCGGCTGGTATCGCTGCCGGCCATGTCCATGCTGAACTCCTGGTCGCGAAAGACCGTGAGGCCTTCCTTCAGGCTCAGCTGGAACCAGTCGCGGCAGGTGATGCGGTTGCCGGTCCAGTTGTGGAAATACTCGTGGCCCACCACCGATTCGATGCCGGCGTAGTCGGTGTCGGTGGCGGTCGCGGGCGAGGCCAGAACGTACTTCGTGTTGAAGATGTTCAGGCCCTTGTTCTCCATCGCGCCCATGTTGAAGTCTTCAACGGCGACGATCATGAATCGTTCCAGATCGAGCGGCAGCTTGAAGCGGGCTTCGTCCCACACGACCGAGGCGATCAGCGAGTTCATCGCATGTTCGGTCTTGTCGAGGTCGCCGCGGCGCACCCAGACCTGCAGCAGGTGGTCTTTGCCGGCGCGGGTGCGGATGTTCTGCTGGCGCGCCACCAGGTTGGCGGCGACGAGCGCGAACAGGTAGCTCGGTTTCGGGAACGGGTCGTGCCACTTTGTGAAGTGGCGGCCGCCTTCCAGATCGCCCTGTTCGACGAGGTTGCCGTTGCTCAGCAGCACCGGGTAGGCCGCCTTGTTCGCGCGCAAGGTGACGCTGTAGACGGCCATCACGTCGGGCCGGTCGAGGAAGTAGGTGATGCGGCGAAAGCCTTCGGCCTCGCATTGCGTGAAGAAGCCACCGCCCGAGGTGTACAGGCCCGACAACTGCGTGTTCTTCTCGGGCGCGCAGGTGTTGCGGATCTCGAGCGTGAATTCGCCTTCGGGCAGGTTGTCGATCACGAGCAAGCCGTCTTCGTGGCGGAACGACACCGAAGCGCCGTTGGCCAGTACCCGGGTGAGGGTCAGGTCTTCGCCGTGCAGGCGCAGCGCCTGCGCTTGCACATCGGCGTTGCGCACGACCTGCATGCGGCTGATGACCATGGTTCTGGCCGGGTCCAGGTCGAAGCTGAGGTCAACGGTCTTGATCCAGAAGGCCGGCGCCGTGTAGTCGGCGCGGCGGATCAACGGGGAAGTGCCTTCACGCATCATGGTGTGTGCTTTCTTGTGTTGTCAGGCAGGGAGAGCGAGCGTCGTGAAATCGGTGGCGATGGCGAGCAGGTTGTCGAACTCGGCGAAGGCACTGGCCGGCAGCGTGGTCGTCAAGGCCACGGCCTGCATGCCCGCGCGGCGTGCGCCTTCCACGCCGAGCGGCGCGTCTTCGTACACCACGCAATGTTCGGGTGCAATGCCGAGCCGCCGTGCCGCTTCGAGAAAGATGTCGGGGTGGGGCTTGCCGCGCAAGCCATCGGCCGGGCTGACGACCGTCTCGACCCACGCGTCGATGTCGAAGCGCTGGAACGCGAGCGCCATGTTCTTCGGCGTGGAGGCGGTGCAGACCGCCAGCCGCAGGCCCGCGGCCTGGGCGCGTTGCACGAAGTCTTTCGCGCCGGCGATCAAGGCCAGTGATGGCGCCGCGAACTCGCGGTACAGCGTTTCCTTTTCATCGACGAGCACCGCAATGTCCGCTGCGCTCGTGCCCGGCAGCATGTCATTGAAGATCTCTTCGTTCGAGCGCCCGGCGGTCGACACGAAGAAGCCGTCGGCGTCGATCTTCAGCCCGCGCCGCGCGTGCCACTCGACCCAGGCCGTGTGGTGGTGCGGCATGCTGTCGATCAGCGTGCCGTCGAGATCGAACAACAAGGCCTTGATCTCAGCGCTCATCAAACACCCTGCTTCAGGCTGGCTTCGATGAACACATCGAGGTCGCCGTCGAGCACCTTCTGCGTGTTGCTCATTTCCACGTTGGTGCGCAGGTCCTTGATGCGGCTCTGGTCGAGCACGTAAGAACGGATCTGGTGGCCCCAGCCCACGTCGGTCTTGGTGTCTTCGAGCTTCTGCTGTTCTTCCAGACGCTTGCGCATCTCGTGGTCGTAGAGCCGCGAGCGCAGCCGCTTCCAGGCCACGTCGCGGTTGCTGTGCTGGCTGCGGCCGTCCTGGCACTGCACGACGATGCCGGTCGGAATGTGCGTGAGCCGCACCGCCGAGTCGGTCTTGTTGATGTGCTGGCCGCCGGCGCCGCTGGCGCGAAAGGTGTCGGTGCGCACGTCGGACGGGTTGATCTCGATCTCGACCGTGTCGTCGACCTCGGGGTAGACAAACAGGCTCGCAAAGCTGGTGTGGCGCCCGCCGGCCGAGTCGAACGGGCTCTTGCGCACCAGCCGGTGCACGCCGGTTTCGGTGCGCAGCAGGCCGAAGGCGTAATCGCCCTCGACCTTGATCGTGGCGCTCTTGATGCCGGCGATGTCACCCGCCGTCTCGTCTTCCATCGTCGTCTTGAAGCCCTTGCGCTCGGCGTACTTCAGGTACTGGCGCAGCAGCATGCTGGCCCAGTCGCAGGCTTCGGTGCCGCCGGCGCCGGCCTGGATGTCGATGAAACAGTTCAGCGGGTCTTCCGGCTTGTTGAACATGCGGCGGAATTCGAGCTGCTCGACGGTCTCGTTCAGCTTCGCGGCCTCGGCCTCGATCGCCACCAGGCTGTCGAAGTCACCTTCGGCCTTGGCCATGTCGTAGAGCTCGGTGTTGTCGGACAGGTTGCTCGTGAGGTGGTCGACGGTCTCGACCACGTTTTCCAGCGTGCGCTTCTCGCGCCCCAGTTCCTGCGCGCGTTTCGGTTCGTCCCAGACCTTCGGGTTCTCGAGCGCGGCGTTGACTTCGTTCAATCGCAGAGATTTGCGATCGTAGTCAAAGATACCCCCGTAGTTCTTGGGTGCGGCGGGTCAGGTCGGCGAGCGAGTTGCCGATGGCATTGATGTGTTCGACGTCCATGGGGTGCTTTCAGTGGGTCTGGCGGTCTGTGAAGGGCGCGATTTTCGCACGCTGCCTGACCCCACCGAAGCAAGGGCTCACGGACGCGACAGAAACGCCTCCAGCCGCTTCGCCAGCTCTTCGGGCTGGTCGTGGTGCAGCATGTGGCCGGCCGGGCCGAGCACGTGTTTTTCCACGTTCGCCACCACGCTCAGGCGCTCGTGGAACTCTTCCTTGGTGAAGCGCGTGCCCCACCACTTGGCGATGTCGGTCTGGTCGCCTTCCACCCACATCAGCGGGGCGCTGATCAGCTTCCAGCACTCGAGCACTTCGTCGCGCTGGTACAGGTGCGGGTTGATGCGCTTGTGCGCCGGGTCGCCGAGGATTTCCCAGCGGCCCGGCTCGCCGTTCGCGCCCGAGCGCTGGCGTGACCAATGCGGCGCGAGCCAGGCCGCGCGCTGCGGCGACAGCAGCGGGTTGGTCTTGCGCAGCCGCTCGGCGACTTCTTCGACGCTGGCGTAGTCACGCATCAGCGCCGGCGTCTTCAACTCGTCGAGCCACTGCAGCAGCCGTTTCGGCGCCTGCGTGGGCTTGGTGCGCGGCATGCCGAAGCCTTCCAGGTTGACCAGCCGGCGAATGCGCTCGGGCCGCACGCCGGCATAAAGCATCACCACATTGCCCCCCATGCTGTGGCCGAGCAGATCGATCTTCCGACCGGCTGCGCCGTTGCCGAAGACGAGTTGATCGAGCGCGGCGTCCAGGTCGCCCAGGTAGTCGGGCATCCAGTAGGTGTCGACGCCGGGGTTGTCGGTCAGGCCGAAGCCGCGCCAGTCGAGTGCGATCACGTAGCGGTCGCGCTGCAGCGCATCGACGACGAACTGGAACGACGCGGCCACGTCCATCCAGCCATGCAGCATCACGAGCGGCGGGCGTTCGCTGGTGGCCTGCGAAGCATCGCCCCATTCGAGCACGTGGTAGCGCAGGCCGCGCACATCGATGAAGCGGCTGCGGCCCGGGCGGTGAACGGTGTAGGCGTCGAGACTCATGCGCTGCACTGTACGCGGCAGCGCCGCATTTTGCTGTCGATGCGGCGACACCACGGGCCGGTGCGAGAATCCACGCATGAACCCCGCTGCCCCGACTTTCACGCTGCGTGCTGCCGTACTCGGTGACGTGACCGCGATCGTGCAACTGATCCGCGATCTGGCCGAGTTCGAGCAGCTCACGCACCTGGTGCAGGTCACGCCCGAGAAACTGCGGCCGCAGTTGTTCGGTGAGAAACCGGCCGCCGAAGCGATGGTCGCCGAGCGCGGTGGTGAAGTGGTGGCCTTCGCCTTGTACTTCACCAACTTCTCGACCTTCCTGGCGCAGCCCGGGCTCTACCTCGAAGACCTGTACGTGAAGCCCGAACACCGTGGCCATGGCATCGGCAAGGGGCTGCTCAAGCGGCTGGCGGCGCTCGCGGTCGAGCGCGACTGTGGCCGCTTCGAGTGGAGCGTGCTCGACTGGAACACGAACGCGATCACGGTCTACGAGAAGATGGGCGCGACCGTGATGCCCGATTGGCGCATTTGCCGCGCCACCGGCGACGAGCTGCGGGCGATGGCCAAAGCAGAGTGAGACCATGAGTGGCGTGCCGGACGACTACGCCGCGCTGCACGCCGGCTTTCGCTGGCACGTGCCCGAGCAGTTCAACATCGCCGAAGTCTGCTGCGCGCGCTGGACACGCGACACGCCGCGGGCGGTCGCGATCCGCTATGAGCATGAAGACGGCAGCACGTCGACGCACAGCTACGCCGACCTTCACCACAGTGCCAACCGGCTCGCCAACGCGCTGAGGCGCCTCGGCGTGGCGCGCGGTGACCGTGTCGCGATCGTGATGCCGCAGCGTTTCGAGACGGCGGTGGCGCACATCGCGCTGTACCGGCTCGGCGCGGTCGGCATGCCCTTGTCGATGCTGTTCGGGCCCGAGGCGCTCGAGTACCGGTTGAACGACAGCGAAACCCGCCTGGCGATCGTCGATGAAAGTGGCGTCGCCAACCTGCTGGCGGCGCGCCCGCTGTGCGCGGGCTTGGCCACCGTGGTGGCGGTTGGTGGTGCGCAAGGGCAGGGCGACGTGGACTGGCGCGCCGCGCTCGACGCCGAAGCCAGCAGCTTCACGCCGGTCGACACGCGTGCCGACGACGCGGCCGTGTTGATCTACACCAGCGGCACCACCGGCCCGCCGAAGGGCGCGCTGATTCCGCACCGCGCACTGATCGGCAACCTGAGTGGTTTTGTCGCGAGCCAGAACTGGTTTCCGCATGTGGCCGAACAAGGCCCGCATTGGGCAAACGACGCGCCCGTGTTCTGGTCGCCCGCCGACTGGGCCTGGACCGGCGGACTGATGGACGCGCTGCTGCCCACGCTCTACTTCGGCCGCGAGATCGTCGCGTACCAAGGCCGCTTCTTCGCCGAGACGGCGTTCGAATTGATGCAGCGCTACCGCGTCACGCACACCTTCCTGTTCCCGACCGCGCTGAAGGCGATGATGAAGACGGTGCCGCTGCCGCGCACCCGCTACGACCTGCGGCTGCGCGCGATCATGAGCGCCGGCGAAGCGGTCGGCGATGCGGTGTTCGCCTACTGCCGCGACAGGCTCGGCGTGGTGGTCAACGAGATGTTCGGCCAGACCGAGATGAACTACATCGTCGGCAACAGTGCCCAGCGCTGGCCGGCGCGGCCCGGCAGCATGGGCCGGCCTTACCCCGGCCACCGCGTCGCGGTGATCGACGACAACGGTGAAGAGTGCGCGCGCGGCACGCCCGGCGACGTGGCGCTGCACCGCCGCGACGTGCACGGCCACGCCGACCCGGTGTTCTTTCTCGGCTACTGGAAGAACGCCACGGCCACCGCCGCGAAGTTCACCGGCGACCCATCGAACAGCTGGTGCCGCACTGGTGACATGGCGGTGATGGACGCCGACGGCTACCTCTGGTACCACGGCCGCAGCGACGATGTGTTCAAGGCCGCGGGCTACCGCATTGGTCCGAGCGAGATCGAGAACTGCCTGGTCAAGCACCCAGCGGTCGCCAACGCGGCGGTCGTGCCCAAGCCCGATACCGAGCGCGGTTCGGTCGTGAAGGCTTTTGTCGTGCTGGCGGCGGGTTACGAGGGCGATGCCGCCTTGATTGTTTCGCTGCAAGCCCACGTGCGCGGCAAGCTCGCGCCCTACGAGTACCCGAAAGAGATCGAGTTCATCGACGCCTTGCCGATGACGACGACCGGCAAGGTGCAGCGCCGCGTGCTGCGGCTGCAGGAAGAAGCGCGCGCAAAGGAACGCGCCTGACCGGGCTCCGACGCGCCTTCAGTTCACTGCGCACACGCGCCCCGGCCGGCCGCCACGGCCAGGAAGGGCAGGCTGAAGATCCCCATGCCCGCGCCCAGGTACTCGCCCTTCAGGCAATCGCCCCGGCCCGCTGCCTTCACTTCGTGGCCCAGGCGCTCCTGCGCGCTGCTTCGTCGCGGCTCGGCGCCGGCTTGCGCCACTTGTTCGGCAAGCGACATGCTGCGCGCGGCGGCCCGAATGGCGCGGCGGCTGGCCTCGGTGTCCAGCAGCGACACGCTTGGCGCGCTCGCGCCGGGATCGGCCCGCACCGCGACCGCGCCCGGCGACTCGCTGCGTTCTGGTTCGGCGACCGGGGCCGGAGCGGCCGTTGCGCTTGCCGGCGTCAGGCGCGAGCGCGGTGGCGGGGGCGGCAGGCGTGCCGCGGCGAAACGGTCCGGCTTGGCCTGCGCAGCCTGAGCCAGCGGCGCCGCATCTGAAGGCAGTGGCAGCCGCCGCAGCGCTACGCGCGGCATCGAGACAGCGCTTGTTTGATACATCACAGATCGCGCCGTTGATCCGTGCAGCAGCCAGAACAGCGCGAGGTGGAAACCCAGCACCGCGACCAGTGCGATGGCGCCGCGCCGCCGCGCTTCTGATGCGGCATGCCAATGCCGTGCCCGACAAGGCATCGTGTCAATCCGCGTCCGGCCCGGCGACGAACTCGATCAGGTCGCCCGGCTGGCACTGGAGCACCTCGCAGATCGCCGCCAGCGTCTCGAAGCGGACACCGCGCACCTTGCCCGACTTCAGCAGCGACAGGTTCTGTTCGGTGATGCCGATGCGCTCGGCCAGCTCGCGCGAACGCATCTTGCGTTGGGCCAGCATCACGTCGAGCTTCACGACGATGGGCATGTCGTGGCCCTAGACGAAGCCGGCGTTTTCGGTCTCGAGGCGCGTGGCCTCGACCATCGCCCATGAGACCGCGAACAGCAGCCCGCCGAACAACAGGCACAGGTAGTCTTCCCAGCCGAAACCGAGCACGAGACGGCGCTGGCCTGGCGGGTTGTGCCAGCTCAGCAGCAAGACGAGCACGGTTTCGGCGG
>Ga0307516_10004251_pt1 | contig 17810 bp, 13 predicted proteins | sample 19_EM_MG_FD_203310 | JGI IMG/M metagenome (GOLD analysis project Ga0307516, IMG submission 203310) | Populus trichocarpa ectomycorrhiza microbial communities from riparian zone in the Pacific Northwest, United States - 19_EM | ecosystem: Host-associated > Plants > Roots > Unclassified | place... | reverse complement strand
ATCGATTTGCGCTTCGGGCAGCAGGTACGTGCCCTCTTGCTCGATCGGATTTTGCGTGGCCATGACCACGAACGGGTCCGGCAGCGGGTAGGTGGTGTCACCGATGGTGACCTGGTGCTCTTGCATGGCCTCGAGCAGCGCGCTCTGCACCTTGGCGGGCGCGCGGTTGATCTCGTCAGCCAGCACGAAGTTGGCGAAGACTGGGCCGAGCTTGCTCGAGAACTGACCGGTGCGCTGGTCGTAGATCACGGTGCCGATGAGATCGGCGGGCAGCAGGTCCGGCGTGAACTGGATGCGCGAAAACTTGGCGGCGATGACGTCGCACAGCGTGCGCACCGTCAGCGTCTTGGCCAGCCCCGGCACACCTTCGAGCAGCACGTGACCGCCGGCCAAAAGGCCGACCATCACCCGCTCGATCATGTAACTCTGACCAACGATGACCTTGCCGATTTCGGCCGTCAGGTCGTCGATGAAGGCACTTTCCTTGGCAACGACTTCGTTCAGGGCGCGGACATCCATGGCTTTTTCCGGCGCGTAGTTACGCGCATTTCGCGCCCGAGACAATGAACTAGCCTCGCTTATTCCTGGCCCCTAGCTCCCCGGCCCGAGCCCCTACTGTTCGACGCCGAAAATGCGGCCCAAAGCCTCGACCGGCAGGGTCACCAGCAAGAGCGCGCACAGCAGCCAAAAAGCGCCCAAGCCCAGGCCCGCCCAGCTGCGGCGCGTGCGAATGAAATGGATCGGCACGCAGAGCGGGCCGAACACGACCACCGCCGACCACAAGCTCGCGTCCGGCCAGGACCGCGCCAAATTCTCCCCCGTCAGCCGCTTCAGGTCTCTGCGCACGATGCCGGCCGGCACCAAAATGCCCAGCGCAATACTGAGCGCGAACAGCAGAACCTCGGCCACGCCTCGAGCATACAAAAAAAAGAGGCGGTAGGCCTATCCCGCCGCCCAGTTGGGCGGCCTCAGTCCCAAGTCACATTGCCGAGGTAGAACGTAGTCGGGAACTCGGCGTCGGGCAGGAGCCATACGCCGAGCGTGACCTTGCCCGCGTCCGTATTGTCGTCTTCAGCAAACGAATGCTCCACGACGAGCTTATTCAGCGTGTTCATCAGGAGCTTGGTCTGTGCGTCGCCGATCACATAGCTCTTGGCGCTGTCATCGAACCAGACCGCCTCGCCCTTGTCCGAAACCGCTCCGAGCGCGACGCCGTGCGTTGGAAAGGCGGCGACTGCGCCGTTTTGCTTCCACCAGAGCTCCACGCTCAACTTGTGCCCGGCAGCCGGCATGCCGTCGCAATTGTGGTGCCCGACCCCGACGTAAAACTGCCCGAAGCTGGCGCCTACCTGAGAGAGCTGATCCGGTAGCAAAATGGCAGCGTTGGTCGCGGCCGTGCTGGCGGGGAAGTTGGCGTACGCCTCCCAGATCGAGCCGCTGCCCAACACCACTTGGTCCGCGTAGTTCTTGACCGTGTCACCCGCGACGCTGTGCACGGGGGCGAACACGGTGTTCTGCGGGGCTGCCGCAGGCCCGAAATCAGGCGTGAACTCGTTGGGGGGATCGAAGCAACCGGACGGGGTGCCGGCGCTGCTAACGCTACCAGCGACACCGATGCCGCCGGTGCCACCGCTTCCCGCGAAGCCGACGCAATTGTTTTCGAGGCCACCGCTGCTGAAACCCGCGACCCCGACGCCGCCGCTGCCGCCCTTCGACGGAGCCGTTCTGCCTCCGACTCCGCCCCCACCTCCCGAAGCGCCCTTGCCGCCTTCGTCGACGTCCCCCACGTCGTGAATCTTCGTCGTCTCGCCGCAAGCCAGGGCCAGCAAGACAGAAACCCCCCCCGTAACGCCCCACGCCAAGTTCCTCGTGCTCATGCGTCCTCCATCCGCGCACCGCGCGCTTTCAATCCGTTCGTTCCACAAGCCGCGCTGCTTCATTTGTCTATTTTGGAAAATCGACGGTCGAGGCTGAAGCGCTGGGCTCGGCCGGCGTGCAGGCACGCAGCAGTCGGCCGACCATCGGCGAATCGGCATGCTGCTCCGCAAAAGCCTGCGCCAGCGACGGATCTTTGGCCTGGCTGCAGCGGACCAAGATGCGCATCGCCTCGCGATCCAGAGCGAAAATGCCGGCCGGAAAACGCGCGGCGTGCTCCGACAGCCACGCCGCCGCCAGCTGCGGGCGCCCTTGATCGAGCTCCCGCTTGGCCGCGCTGATCAGCCGAAGCTCGGCGTCGAAAGTCGTAGCGCCGTCGCTGGACGCCGGCGCCGTGCTCGGCGCCGGGCGCTCACTACGCGCTTGCGCGGGCTCGTGCAGCTGAGGCTCGGGCGGCGCTGCGACGGGAGACGCGGGCGGCGCCGTCAGCGCGGGCGGCGCCGCCAGCGCGGGCGGCGCCGTGGGTGCCAGCGCTGACGCCTCAACACGCGTGCCCCGCGCCACGCTGGCTTGGGTCGGCGCGGCTGCCAGCTTCTGGGGCGCCCCAATCTGCGACGCTGCACCTGCGCCTGCGAGCCCGACGACGAAGCCTCCAACCAGCCATTTGGAGACGAAAGACCAGCCTAGCTTGAGCGAGCCCGTGCCAACCGACACCGGCGCTACCTGCTGAGCCACGTCGCTCAGCAAGCGCGACAACCCGTGCTCCAGGGCTTGGGGCGGAGGCCGAACCGCGCGTTCAGCCTCGAACAGACGTGACAAGTCGTTGCTCGTCGTCACTTGCTCCACCTTTCGTCGCGCAGTCGCTCGCGCTCCACCACCCGGGTCAAGGCAAGCCGCGCGGCGCGCAGCCTGGAATCCACGGTTCCGGCCGGAATGCCCAGTACCTCGGCGATGCCAACCGAGGTAAACCCCTCCAGCTCCGCCAAGATCAAGACCACGCGCTGCGGGTCCGGCAAAAGGCCGAGCAAGTAGCGCAGGTACTCGGCACGCTCGGTTTCGTCGCCGGCATCTCCGACGGCGGGCGGCTGTTCGCGCACGTAGCGCTCGGCTTGCCGTTGCTTTCGAGAACGGTCGCGCTGAAGCCGCTGCACGACCCGAAAGGTGATCGCAAACAGCCAAGTCTTGGCGCTGGAGCGGCCTTCGAACTCGTGGAGCCGTCGCGTCGCGACCAGAAAGACTTCGTGTACCGCGTCGTCGACCCAGTCTTCGTGGGCGCCCAGGCGTCGGGCGTTGCGCCAAACGAACGCATGGTTTTCGCGATACAGCGCCTCCGCTTCCGCCCGCCCGCTGGCGGCGGCTACCGAGGGTGCAACGGCGAGCGCGGAGCCTACCACCCCCGTTTGTTCCCCCGGCGGCGCCGATTCATTTGTCGAAAGTCGACAAACGTCACCCTCAAAGCCCGTACGTCAGGCCGACGAACGCCAGCCCGCCCAACTGGCTGGGTCGGAAGGTTTCGTCCGGGGCACCGTTGCGAGCGACGCCGAAGCGGGGCCGAGCGAGCGCCAGCGAGGCGCCCACGCCGACGAACGGCGCCAGCTCTAAGCGCGTATACGCGAGCGACAGGCTGGCTTCTGCGCTCGAGAACAGCGCGTGCTGGGTGCGCGCGTTGTCGACCCCTTGCCCGGAACCCGCCATGTTGCCCCAATCGGCGCCCGCGCAGGCCAGCCACGACCAGGCCCCGACCGCTGGCAGTACGCAGCCGCGTAGCCCAACCGTCGCCAACGATAGCTCGATGCTGCGCGGTGTCGTGCTCGCGACGTCGGCCGAGCTGCTCGACCAATAGCGCCCGACCAGCGCTGCCCGAAACCGGTGCAGTCGTAGGCCCGCTTCGGCCGCCACACCGGGCGTAGCGCCCGGCTGTGTTCCGACCCCCACGAAGCCGGCGACACTGAGCGTGCCCTGCGACGTCGGCGCTGCCGCCGACGCCCGAACCGGCTCTGGGCGGGCGACGCTGAGAGCAGGTGGCGCGCTGGGTGTCGCTGCGGCCTTGGGCAGGGCCGGTTCAGGCGCGGGCGCGCTGCTGCTGCTCGCTTCGCCGGCGGCTTGCCGCGCTTTGACGCGCTCCGGATCGATGGCCAGCGCCGCCAAGAGCGCCACTCCTTCGGTCAGCTTGTCGCACTCGGCGTGCTCCAAGAAACGCTCTTGCGTGCCCTGCGGGCTCTTGAACGACAGCTTGGCCGAGAACCCTCCTGGGCTGCCTTGCACGTTGATGACAACTGACAGCTGCTGCTCGCGCGACTCGGCCAGGGGCTGGCCCAAGAACCCTTCGACGGCGCGCACCAAATGAGCATCGTCGGGGCAGGCGTCGGGTGCGTCGTAGCGCAACGAAACCCGCGCGGCTCCGTCCTCCGCCTTGACCGTCACGCTCGCCAAGCCCGACGCCATGACCGCTATCCACGCCCAGCCGCGAACCATTGCCTAGCGACCCTAGTCGAGGAACGCCGACGCGGTCAGCTACTTCTGCGTCATCCTCGAATCGCAAACCACGCGAACCTACGGCGTCTGAATGGCTTTGACCAATTCCAGAAAGGCGCTGTCTTCTCCACCAGCTGGGCGGTCTTTTTTGCGGAAGAGCGCGCCGCGACTGGCGTTGAGCTCGCAGTGAATGGCCGCGGTGTACTTTTTGAGCGACTCTTCGGCGGGGTGGTTGGCGACCACCTCTTGACCGACGCCGCGCAGGGCCTCGGCCATGTCGCCGCAGGCCTTGCTCGGCTCGGGCAGCTCGAGCGGCTTGGCGTCGGGACAGCAACCAGCGCGCACCACGGCGAACGCTGCCATGTCGTACCAGCCGATACGCGCGAAGATCTTCATGGCATCGGTGGCGCCGCCGGCTTTGGGTGCGCTGCCGACGACGGCGACGCGCAGCTTGTCGGCGCCCGCGCGCGGATCGGTGATGTCGCAGACGCCCGAAAAATCGGGTGCGGTGCCGAAGGTGTCTTTCGGCATGTAGCCCATCACGCACGAGCTGAGCTTGTCCGTCGCGGCCACGGCCTTGTCGCTTTCGCCGGTCACCGGCTGCTCGCCCAGGTCGATGGGTTGGTCGCTCGGCGCCGCGACCGGAGCCGCCGCTGGCTTGGCGATCACGATCACCTGCTGCTTCGGACGCATGGCGTTGAAGATCCATCCGCCCAGCAAGCCGACGACGATGCCGGCGACCGCCAGCGGCAGGATGCGCCGCATGCCGGCCTTGGGGGGCGGGGCCGGCGGGCGGCTGCGCGACGGCGGCAGGGACGAAGTCGTGGTGCCTTCTAGCGTGCGCTGGCTCGGGGGCAGCGGCGGCGGCGATGAAGAATGGGGCCCGGGGGCTACCGGCTCTTCGCCCGCGTGCTCGACGAACCAGCGCGCCAGCTCGCGTTTGAGCGGGCGCACGTCGCGGCTGCGCGCCTCGGGATCTTTGTGGAGCGAGTGCGCCAAAGCGCCCACCAGCGCCGCGTCGGTCACTCCGGCGTCGCTGACTTCCGTTTCGGATGCGTAACCTTCGCGTGGCGGAGTCGTGCCAAGTAGCATCTTGTGCAGCAGCGCTGCCGCCGCCCACGAGTCGTCTGACTCAGTCGGCGGATCTTCGTTGCCGCGCTCGGCGGAGCGGTAGCTGACGTCATCCGACGGGAAGTATCCGAGTACCGGAGGGGCGTGGCCTTCGACCTGGATCAGAATGCCGCGCGGGTGCACGGAGCCGTGGCAAGCGCCGGCCTCGTGCAGCGACGACAGCGCGTCCGCCAGGCGCAGCGCGAAACGCACGGCGTCGACCGGCTCTTTCTTCCCGATGTCGTCCAGGCGCTCGGCCAAGGTGAGACCGGGCAGGCGCTCGGCGACGGCGTACTTGTCGCCGTCGACGTCGAGCATGTCGAGCAGCTTCGCCAGGTGCATGTGCTCGACGCCCTTGGCACGCTGGATGGCGCTGGCGGCGCTCTCGCTCACCTTGAAAATGATGAGCGAAGCGTTGCCGTCGACGCTCGTGCCGGCGAACGCATCTACAGCGCCGTCGATGGCGGCATCGACGCGATACTTGGACTCTAGGACCTCACCGGGGGCAACGCTGGTGGTCAATGAACTCCGGGCTCGACAGTTTAGCGAGCCCGCACCTCTAATCGAAAATCTTTAGCACGGCTTAGAAGTCCGTTGTCGGCCGCGTGGTTCAGCCGGGCCCCAGCCCCGCTTTGAGCACGACTTGGCGCGTTTCCAGCCGCAAAAGAACGTCCATGGCCGCGCGGCCGGAGAGTCAGGTACCTGGGCTATGGAGCTGTTCGTTGGGCGGTTGTCGCGTGGTCATTGGGGCCCCAGCCCCAATGACTGCTAAAGCGGTCGCGCTAGAGTCGAGCAACCATGGACCTCTTCGTTGGAACAAGTGGTTTCTCGTATGTGGAGTGGAAAGGGAGTTTTTATCCCGAGGGGCTGCCGGACGCCGAGATGCTCAAGAGTTATGCGGAGCGACTCTCGACGGTCGAGATCAACAACACCTTCTATCGAATGCCCGCGCCGGCGCTACTGGAGGGGTGGAATAAGAAGGTCGCCGGCCCATTTGCCTTCGCGTTAAAAGCGCCGCGCAGCATTACCCACATTGCGCGGCTGAAAGATGCGGCCGATGGCACTGCATACTTTTTGAAGGTTGCGGCCACACTCGGCGAGCGCCTGGGGCCGATCCTGTTTCAGCTGCCGCCGTTCTTCAAAAAAGACGCCGGGGTGCTGCGCGAGTTTCTGGCTGGGCTGCCGCCGGGCGTGTCGGCCGCGTTCGAGTTCCGGCATCCGAGCTGGTTCGACGACGAGGTCTCGACGTTGCTGGCCGACCGGGCCGCTGCGCTCGTGGCGGGCGATCCGGACGAGGGCGAACCGCTGCCGCTGATCGCGACCGCGCCGTTTGGCTATTTGCGACTTCGCGCCGCCAGTTACGACTTGGCGGGGCTCGAGGCCTGGCACGCGCGCATCGCCGCGCAGCCGTGGCAAAAGGCTTTCGTTTACCTGAAGCACGAGGTGCTCGGCCCCGCCTACGCGCAGGGCCTGCAGCAGCTCGGCCGAGGCGAGACGCCGGTCTTGCCCGTGGCGACGCCCGCGCAAGCGGCGCCGCCTCGTCAGCGCAAGGCGGCCAAAAAGGTGGCTGTGGCCGCCAAAAAGGCGGCCCGGGTTTCGAAGCAGCCGGCCACGAAGAAGCTGGCGAAGAAGCGCTGACTCACTCAGCGGGAGAGGCGGCCGTCGTCGACGCGGCTGCTTCTTCGACGCTGGTGATACGCATGCCGTAGAACGAGCGCCAGACGAAGAACAGCATGCCCGCGCCGAAGGCAGCGGCCAGAAACACCAGCAAGCCCTCGTGACCGCTCTCTTTCAGGTTCACAGCCAGCTCGACCGCGAGCAGGCCGAACAACGTCGCGAACTTGATGATCGGGTTCATCGCCACCGATGAGGTGTCTTTGAAGGGGTCGCCCACCGTGTCGCCGACCACGGCTGCGTCGTGCAGGGCCGAGCCTTTTTCCTTCAGCTCGACTTCGACCACCTTCTTGGCGTTGTCCCAAGCGCCGCCCGCGTTGGCCAGGAACAAGGCCTGGAACAGGCCGAACAGCGCCAGGCCGATCAGGTAGCCGATGAACAAGAACGGATCGAGGCAGGCGAAGGCCAGCGTGCCGAAGAAGATGACCAAGAAGATGTTGATCATGCCCTTCTGCGCGTATTGCGTGCAGATTTGCACCACCTTCTTGCTGTCTTCGATCGAAGCCTTGGCGGCGCCGTCGAGCTTCATGTTGCGCTTGATGAACTCGACCGCGCGGTAAGCGCCGGCCACCACCGCTTGAATGGAGGCGCCGGTAAACCAGAAGATCACCGCGCCGCCCATGATCATGCCGAGCAAGAACGGCGGATGCAGGATGGACAAGCGATCCATGTTGTCGGTCAAGCCGTGCGTCAGTAGCACCACGATCGAGAAGATCATGGTCGTGGCGCCGACGACGGCGGTGCCGATCAGCACCGGCTTGGCGGTGGCTTTGAAGGTGTTGCCGGCGCCGTCGTTCTCTTCGAGCAGGTGCTTGGCCTTCTCGAAGTCGACCGTGAAGCCATTGGCCTTCTTGATCTCTTCGACGGCGTTCGGATCTTCGGTGATGAGCGATAGCTCGAACACCGACTGCGCGTTGTCCGTCACCGGACCGTACGAGTCGACGGCGATCGTGACCGGGCCCATGCCCAAGAAGCCGAACGCCACCAAGCCGAAGGCGAACACGGCCGGCGCCATCATCAGTGAGGCCAGGCCTTCACCGCTGAAGTAGTAGGCCGTGCCCATCAAGACGGTCATGACCACGCCCATCCAGAACGAGCTGAAGTTGCCCGCGACGAGGCCAGAGAGCACGTTCAGCGAGGCCCCGCCTTCGCGCGACGCCGTGACGACCTCGGCTACGTGACCCGAGGTCGTCGAAGTGAAGACCTTGATCAGCTCGGGAATGATGGCACCGGCCAGCGTGCCGCAGCTGATGATGCAGGACAGCTTCCACCACAGCGTGCCGTCGCCCATGTCTTTGATCAGCAGACTGGAGACGATGAACGTGAGCCCGAGAGAGGCGAGCGACGTGATCCAGACCAGCCAGGTGAGCGGCGCCTCGAAATTGACCTTGGCGGCCTTCGCGATCACGCCCTTCTGAATGGCCTCGTTGATCCAATACGAGAGGACGCTGACCACCACCATGACGATGCGCATGGAGAAGATCCAGACCAGCAGCCGCACCTGATCGGCTGGTGCCTTCACCGCCACCAAGATGAAGCTGATCAGCGCGACACCGGTCACGCCGTAGGTCTCGAAGCCGTCGGCGCTAGGGCCCACGGAGTCGCCGGCGTTGTCGCCCACGCAGTCGGCGATCACGCCCGGGTTGCGCGCGTCGTCTTCTTTGACCTTGAAGACAATCTTCATCAGGTCCGAGCCAATGTCGGCGATCTTGGTGAAAATGCCGCCGGCGATGCGCAGCGCGGAGGCGCCGAGCGACTCGCCAATCGCGAAGCCGATGAAACAAGGTCCGGCGTATTCCCCGGGAATGAACAGCAAAATGCCCAGCATGAGCACCAGCTCGACGCTGATCAGCAGCATACCGATGCTCATGCCCGCCTTGAGCGGGATGGCGTAGACCGGGTACGGCTTGCCTTCGAGGCTGGCAAACGCCGTGCGCGAGTTGGCGTAGGTGTTGATGCGGATGCCGAACCAGGCGACGCCGTAGCTGCCGCCGATGCCGATCAGGCTGAAAGCCAGGATCATCAGCACGCGCCCGGCGCTCATTTCCTGCAGCACGCCGAAGTACAGCACCATGATGCTGCCAATCAGCACCTCCAGCATCAAGATGAACTTGCCTTGCTGGAACAGGTAGGTTTTGCAGGTCTCCCAGATGATCTGCGAGACGTCGGCCATCGACTTGTGAACTGGCAGCGCTTTGATCTGCTTCAGCGCTACGACGCCGAACAAGATGCCCAAGGCGGAGACGAGCAGGCCGACCATGAGCAAGCTGTGCCCGTCGGTGCCCAGCACGCGCACGGTGCTCAGGTCAGGCAGGATCAGATTGGCTTCGCCACCATGATGAGGCTGGGCGGCCAGCGCGGCACGCGGCACGAGCGACAACACGCCAGCTGCGAGCACTGACAGGAAGGACGCAACGGAGGGTCCTGAGCGACGGTCCAAGATGCAAGCTCCTCGATGAACGGATCGGTCCGATCCCACGGTAGGCCCCACATGCGGGCCTGGGCGCGCTCTAATGCAGAGCGCGGGCGGCTACTAGCACGGGCCCAAAGGGGGGCTCAAGCATTCAGGATTTTATACGGGTTCCGCGCACTTCGGCGCCAAGATCGCCAGCGTCAGAGGCGCAGCTGCGGGCCTTCGCGCTCGGCTCGCTCTTCTTGGTGGAGCACGGAAAAGACCATGATCGCGCCCAGGACTGGCAAGAGCCAAATCAGCTTGGCCTGGTTCAGCTTCTGCGCCCGCTCGAATACGCGGCTCCGGAACACGCGGTAGGTAACAAAACCCTGGAAGATCAGCGCGACGAAGAGGGGGAGGGCCGGGCCGTAGTCGTGCAGTCTCATGGCAAGATCTGCAGACTAAGCCTCCGGGCCGCCTTGGCAAGGGCGGCTGTGCAACTTTCCGAAGTTCTGCCCCGTAAACGTGCCCGTGCCCGTGCCCGTGCCCGACGGTCCGTGGGGAGTCGTATGCCCCTGAATGGGGAGGCCTTGGTTGGCGGCGCGGGCCCAGCCCGCGCGCGCCGCGCCCAGCTGGGCGCGCAGGCCAGGCCTCCCAAAAGAGGGACGACCGCGGGTCGGTAACTTACGGACCGTCGGGCACGGGCACGGGCACGTTTACGGGCACGTGGGGGATGGCCGCGAAACCCAACCTACAGCTCGATTTGGGCGCCGATTTCGAAGACGCGGTCGGGGGGGATGTTGAAGAACTTGGTGGCCGGCTGCGCGTTGCGTGTCAGGAAGGCGAACAGACCGACGCGCCACTTGGCCATGCCGGGGTGCTGGGTGGCGATCAGATTTTCGCGACCCAAGAAGAAGGTGGTGTGCTCGACCGAGGTGATGACGCCGGCATCGAGCAAGAGCCGCGGCGCGTCCGGCTGTTCCATGAAACCGTAGCGGCCGATCACACGCACGAAGCCATGCTCGAGGTCTTCGATCTTGAAGCGATCTTCTTCGGCGACGCGCGCCGATTCGCTGGTGACGACGGTCAAGAGCACGATGTGCTGGTGCACGACGCGGTTGTGCATGAAGTTGTGCAGCAGCGCGGGCGGCGTACCGTCGCGCGAGCTGACCATGAACACGGCCGTGCCCGGCACGCGCGCCGGGATGTCCACGTGCATCAAATCGAAGAAATCGTCGAGCGGCAGGAGCTGTTCCTTGAAGCGCTGCGACAAGATTTCGCGGCCGCGCTTCCAGCTCAGCATCAGCACGAAGATCATGGCGCCGACCACCAGCGGGAACCAGCCGCCATGCTCGATTTTGAGCGCGTTGGCGCTCATGAATACCGTCTCGGGCGCCAAGAAAATCAAGGTCACGATGCCGGCTTTGGGAATGCTCCAGCCCCACAGGTGCCGCGTCAGGAAGTACGCCAAGATGGTGGTGATGACCATGGTCATGGTCACGGCGATGCCGTAGGCCGCCGCCAGGTTGCTCGAGCTCTTGAAGCCGAGCACCAGCCCAATGGTCGCGAGCATCAACGCCCAGTTGACGAACGGCACATAAATTTGGCCGCGTTCGTCGGCCGAGGTGTGCTTGATGTTCATGCGCGGCAAAAGGCCGAGCATGGCGCCCTGCGAGGTGAGCGAGAACACGCCGGAGATCAGCGCCTGGGACGCGATCACCGTGGCGGCCGTCGACAAAAAGACCATTGGGTAGAGCACGACGCCGGGCATCATGCGAAAGAACGGATTTTCGACGGCCTTCGGATCCGCGAGCAAGAGCGAGCCCTGGCCGAAGTAGTTCATGAGCAGCGCCGGCATCACCACGCCGTACCAGGCCAGCCGAATCGGCTTGCGGCCGAAATGGCCGAGGTCGGCGTAGAGCGCCTCGCCGCCGGTGACCACGAGCACCACCGCGCCCAGCACGAGCAAGCCCATGGCGCCGTTGTGATGCAAGAAGCGCGCGGCGTAGAGCGGGTTCACGGCGGCCATTACCCCCGGATGCTCGATGGTGCGCCAGGTGCCGAACACGAACAGCGAGCCGAACCACACCACCGTGATCGGCCCGAAGATGGCACCGAGATGAGCGGTGCCGCGGCGCTGCATCGCAAACAGCCCGATCAAGATGATGATCGTGAGCGGAATGACCAAGTGCTCTAGGCTGGGCGCCGCGATCTCCAAGCCTTCGACGGCCGAGAGCACCGAAATGGCCGGCGTGATCACGCCATCGCCATAGAGCAGGGCGGAGCCGAATACGCCGAGCGCGATCAAGACGGGGTACACGCGCTTGCCGTGCATAGCGCCGCCGGCCAGGGCCATCAGCGCCAAGATTCCGCCTTCGCCTTTGTTGTCGGCGCGCAGCACGTACGCCACGTATTTGAGTGAGACGATCAGCGTCAGCGCCCAGAAAATCAGCGACAAGATGCCCATCACGTTCACGGGCGTGACCTTGATGCCGTACTCGGCGTTGAAACACTCGCGCATCGCGTAAAGCGGGCTGGTGCCGATGTCGCCGTAGACCACGCCCAGAGCAGCCACGGCTAATTTGAGCTGGTACGCCTGACCGCCGTGACCACCGTGACCACCGTGGCCGTGACTTGGGGCGGCGGTTGCCGAGGATGGCGAAGACTTGGGAGCGAGCTCGGGCGGCGCGTTCGGCGGGGTCTTCGTCGCCGCCGGCGGGAGCTGCACCGCGCTCGAGGATTCGGGGGCCGGCATTGATGAAGTGCGGCGACGTTAGCACCGTAGCCAGAAGATCGTGAACGCATCGCCCCCAGAATCAGCGTCGGCGGGCTGCGAGGCTTCAATGTAGCTGGAAGCCTGCAAGTGCGCTCGCACGGCCGATTTGAGGGCGCCGGTGCCGTGGCCGTGGAGCACGAAGCCCAGCGGTTCGCCGCTACTCAGCATTCGGTCGAGAAAGGCGTCGACCATGTCGAGCGCTTCGTCGACGCGTTCCCCCCGCAGATTCAGCGTGTTCGTGCTGGTGCGGACCGCTGTAGGAAGCGCGGATGAAACCAGCTTCGACTTGCTCACGCGCGCTGGCGTCGTTTGCTTCTTGGGGGCGCGCGCCGACTCTACGTCCTCGCTGCGTAAAATTAGCTTTATGGAGCCGACTTGGATGCGCAATTTGTCGTCGCCAGCGTCGATGACCGTGGCCAAGAGGCCGGACGACTTCACGCGCACGTTGTCTCCGCTCTTGTAGACGATGGCCGGTGCGCGCAAAGGTGCTGTTGCGGCTGCGCTACGTGCGGGCTGGGGCAAGAGCGAGCCGCCGAGCGAGACGTGCACCGCCGCGCGTCCCAGGTCGCGCTCGATGCTGCGCAGCGCCTTCGGATCTTGGGCTTCGCGCTTCAGCCGGTCGCGTGCCGCGAGCAGCTCCGCCCGAATCTTGGAGACGTTGGCGCGCAAGGCAACGGTCTCGCGTTCGACCTCCGCCGCGAGCTCCGCGCGCTCGCGATCGTGCTCCGTCTCCATGCGCGCGCGCAGCTCGCGCAGCTCCTGAGCCTCGCGCGCCAAGGCGTCGCGCTCGGCTTCGAAGGCTTGGCGCTGTCGTTCGAGGCGTTCGACCGCGCGCTCGCGCTCCACGGATTGTTCGGGCAAGAGCGCCTGGGCCCGCGCCACCACGCTGCTCGGCAAACCGTGACGGGTCGCGACCGTGAGCGCGCTCGAGGCGCCCGGCACGCCCATGGTGAGGCGGAAAGTCGGAGCCATGCGTTCGAAGTCGTAACTCACCGACGCATTCTCGAGATGCGCCGCGTGTGCCGCGAATTCTTTGAGCTTTTCGTAGTGCGTGGTGATGCCGACGGCGGCGCCGCGCGCCGTCAGCGCCTCGAGCACGGCGGCTGCCAGGGCCGCGCCCTCTTCGGGATCGGTGCCGGACGCCAGCTCGTCCAGCAGGATCAGCGTGTCGCCGCTGGCTTGCTCGAGCAGTAAGCAGAGCCGCTGCACGTGCGCGCTGAACGTGGAAAGCGAGCGCGCGATGCTCTGCTCGTCGCCGATGTCCGCCAGCACCGAGCCGAACCAACCAACCTGCGACTCTTCCGCGACTGGCAGAGGAATACCGGCGCGGGCCATCCACGCCACCAGGCCCAGCGTCTTCAGCGCCACGGTCTTGCCGCCGGCGTTCGGCCCCGAGATGACCAGCGCTCGTCCGGCTTGGATCGCGACATCGTTGGGCACGACGGCGTGCGACGAGAGCGCCAGCAGCGGGTGTCGTGCGCTACGCAGGTCGAGCCGAGCTTCGTCCGACAGCGGGACGACGATGGCGCGCGTTTGACGAGCGAAACGCGCCAAGGCAGAGAGCACATCGGCTTCCTCGCAGGCGCGCTGCGCGGCGCGCACGTGGTCGGCGGCGCTGGCCACGTAGCCCGACAACTGCGTGAGCACCTTGGCGGCTTCGCGCAGCGCCTCGGCCTCTTGAATGCGCAGCTGGTTGCCGAGGCCCGTCATTTCTTGCGGCTCGACGAACAGCGTGGCGCCCGACGCGCTCGAGCCGAGCACGATGCCGGGCACGCGCAGGTGGGCGTCGGCGCGCACCGGCAGTACATAGCGTCCCTCGCGCTCCGTGTAGTATTCAGCTTGCACGACGTCGGCGTGGCGTTCGATGAGCTGGCCCAGCTTGCGCTTCATTTCGTCGCGCAGCTCGCGGGCGCGTTTCCTGGCGCGCGCAAGCTCCGGCGAAGCGCGGTCGGCGACGCTGCCGTCGGCCTCGAGCGAGTGCGCCAGATCTTCTCCCAAGCCGTCGAGCTCGGACGGTGAGTCGACGACCGCGCTGAGCGCCGGGTGGCTCTCTCGCTGGGCGCGCGCGAACACGCGCAGCTTGGCACTCACCTCGAGTAGCTCGCGCACCTGCCACAGCTCGGCCGCGCTGGCCACGCCGCCGCGCGCCGCGCGCTCCAAGGCTTCGGTCACGTCCGGAAAGGCGCGGGCGACCGGTGCCAGGCCCAGCCGATCGAGATCCAAAAGCTCGCCCACGATCCGATTGCGGGCGCGCGCCGCTTCGAGATCGGCGGCCGGGTGCAGCCGAAGCGCGCGCGCCTTGCCGGAGGGGCTGGTGCAGAAGCTGCCGAGCGCGGCGAGCAGCGCCGGCCATTCGAGCGCCGCGCGCGTCTCCGCATCGAGCTCGAGCACGCTCGTCGGCGCATCGCTGGCAGGGGCCGCGTCCGGGATCACGCGGCCCGCGATAGCACCGATTTTTTACGCTGTCAGGGCAGCGGCCACGGGTAGCGCGCTGCCGGCAGTCGCGGTCGTTTCTACGCGCAGCTCGACGCGGCTCGAAAGCGCGACGGACTCGAGGCCGGCGGCCAGAGCCGAAAGGTTGTGCTCGGCGCGACGACCAAGGTAGCCGTCGACGCTGAGCGCGAAGCTGCCACCGCCGGAGCCCGCCAGGTGCGCGAGCAGCCCGCGCGCCAAGATGGAGCGCGCCGCCGCCGTCGGTGCGTCAGTACGACCGTTGGAGACCAAAACCATGGCTGACAGTTGCCAGCCGCGCGCTTGCAGGCGCGTCACGCGCATCGCGACCTGCGTGATGAGATCGGTGGGCGGGCCGGCGTAGTGCTGGGCCACGACCGCCAGGTCACCGCGATCGCCGGTAGGGTTCAGCCAACGCGGCCAGCTGGCGCCGAATTCGATCACGACCAAAGTTGCTGGACGAGCCTTCATGCGAGCACCTCCGTGCTCTCGTGGCTTAAGCCGCCGGCTGGGCCCGGGCCAAGAAACCAGTGCCGGCGCTGGCCCAACTCCCGGAAATTGCTGCGTCCGGCAAATAGCGCGGAACTTCGCGCCGTTGCCAGCGTAGCCCAGAGTCGTGACGCGACTCGACCGAGACTTCGGGGTCCAATACGATGCGAGCTGGGCCGGATGAACGCAGGCGCGCTCGTCGCACTCCTCGAGGCTGTCTACGCGCTCGATCTCGATGACCAGAGCTGGATGGCGCGAGCGTTGACTGCGACGCGCGAGTTGTGCGGTTCGGAGCACACCTACCTGGGCTACTTTTACGATGCTTCCGACGTGCGCGCGTTCAACGTCTGGAACGTGGGTAGCGTCGACCAACCACCGGAGGTTGCACAAGCTTTCCGTTCGGCGCAGCTGGTGGTTGGGCCTGAGCTTTTGCGCGCCACCTTGCTCCGCCAAAATATCGGAAGCATGCGCCGCACTGCCATGCCGCACGTGGCGCCGCTGCTGGCGGAGCGCGAGCGCGTCGGCTGGGGCGACATCTTCACTGTCAATGGCCTCGATCCTTCGGGGCTAGGTTGCTTGTTCACGATCGGAACGCGCGAGCGCGAGTTCTCACATTCGAGCGAAGAGTCGACCTTGTACACGCGCATCGCGCACCACTTGGCCAGCGCCTTTCGCTGCCGGCGCCTACTCGGCATTTCCAAGATGCCGAACGCGTCCGCCCTCGAGCCGAACGCCGCCGCCATCGAGGCCGTGGTGGACGTCGACGGGCGCCTCGTGCACGCCGAGGGCGAGGCCGCCGGCAAGCTGGCCCGAGAGCGCATTCGCAGCGCCGCACAAGCCATTTTGGCGCTGCGCTCGCCGGGGCGAAAATCGGAGGCTGCAGCGCTGGACGCCTGGCATCCGCTGGTTGGCGCCCGCTGGACGCTGGTCGACCGCTTCGAAGAGAACGGGCGGCGCTACGTGGTGGCGCGCGAGAACCAGGCTCGCGCGGCCGGCTTCGAGCTTTTGACCGACCGCGAGCGACAGGTCGTGTTGCAGGCGGCGCTCGGTTTCACGAATAAGGAAATTGCCTACGCGCTTGGCATCTCCGGCTCGACCGTGCGAGTGCTGATGGCTCGAGCCGCTGCCAAGATCGGCGTGGATTCACGCGCCGCGCTGCTCGGTCACCCGTCGTTGAAAGACCTGGGCGGCGAGCCCGGCAGCTAGCGACCAGCGCTCCTTGCCTCATTTCCACACGGTATCGTGCCTCGAGCCGGGCTCGGGTCGAACAAATGCACGTGCACCGCGAAGGATCGAAAGCTAGTTTGGCCGACATGGGACATTGAGAGGTTGCGGCGGGCCGCTGGGTCCCACGCGGAGGCTTTCGAATGACCAATCAGCACACCTTTTTTCGGTCGCTGGCCATCTGCGGCCCCCTGCTCGTCTGCTGCAGCCAGAGCCCCGGTGAAACAATTCCTGGCCCCCTGTCGGGCCCGGGCTCCGCGTCGCCGCCGTCACCCCCGTCGCTTCCCGGGGACCCGAACGGTGACAACGTCGCCACCGACATCCGGCCTGCGGTGGAGGCTGCCACGCCGCCTCCGCCCATCAGCGGCGGCAACCTGCTGGTCACCCGAGACGGCAGGCTCATCGTCGTGGCGGACTCCGACCGCGACCGCCTGGTGGTCGTAGCAGACGAGACGAAAAAGATCGTGGCCGACATCCCGCTCAGCCCCGGCGACGAGCCTGGGCGCATGATCGAGGACGCTGCGGGCCGTGTTCACGTGGCGCTGCGCCGGGGGGGCGCTCTGGTCACGCTCGACCCGCTCAGCCTGTCGATCGTCGAGCGGCGCGCGGTGTGCGAAGGTCCCCGTGGCGTCGCCGCCGACGACGCTCACGGCAACGTCATCGTCGCCTGTGCAGATGGCAAGCTAGTGACGCTGCCGAGCGCCGGCGGCCCGGCGAGCGCCAGCGTCTTCATCGGTCCCGACCTGCGCGACGTGATGGTGAACGACAGCGGGCTTTGGGTCAGCACCTTCAAGTCCGCCAAGCTGCTGCGCGTCGATGCGGGCGGCGTCGTGGGCGCAACGTTCGGCTTGCCGCAGCTCACGGGCAACGTCGCGGCGTTTCACACGACGACCGCCCAGTTTCAGCCCGAAGTGGCCTGGCGCACGGCGGCGCTCGGAGGAAAAGTCGTGATGCTGCACCAAGCGGCGCAGCTCGACGCGATCGAGCTGGTAGAGCCGACCGACGCTGGCTCGCCAGCGAAGCCGCCCGGCTCGGCCTCGCCCAACGGTGGAGGCGACCCGTGCGGCGGCGTCGTGCGCGCCGCCTTCAGCTCGATCGATGCAAAAGGAATCGTTCACACCAGCGCCGCGCTCGGTGCTGGAACGCTACCGGTCGATTTCGACGTCGCGAGCAATGGCGCGGTGGCCATCGCATTCGCGGGCAGCGGGGGCAGCTCCGGTGACGGCGGCAAGTTCTCTTCGTCGCCTCAGTCTTTCGCGCTCTTTCAGCCAGGCACCTTGTCGTCGGGCCCGGCTGACCTGGGCGGCAGCGGCGCGGGCGGCGACGGCGCCAGCGCCGGCGGCG
>Ga0307516_10004250_pt1 | contig 17817 bp, 17 predicted proteins | sample 19_EM_MG_FD_203310 | JGI IMG/M metagenome (GOLD analysis project Ga0307516, IMG submission 203310) | Populus trichocarpa ectomycorrhiza microbial communities from riparian zone in the Pacific Northwest, United States - 19_EM | ecosystem: Host-associated > Plants > Roots > Unclassified | place... | reverse complement strand
AAGGTGACTACGGTGCGGCGAGTTTTTGGCAGAAGACACGTATTTTACTGGCTGGAGTGGCGATCAATTGGCTTGTAGCGGCAGGATTGCTATCGATTTTAGCCTGGACTGGTTTGCCTAAAATAATACCTAATCAGTTTTCAATTGCCGGTGACACAACGATTATCAAGAAACCAGTTGAACTAACGACGGTTGCGAAAGACTCGCCAGCGGCAAAAGCTGGTCTTGAGGCGGGTGATCAAATCGTGCGTTTTGCCGGTGAGCCGGTACTTACTGCTGAGGAATTTTCGGCGCAGACCAAAGCACAAAAAGGCAAAGAAGTTGAAATCATTTACTCACGTGGCGGTGTAGAACAGACAACAAAGACAGTTTTGCGCAGTGAGAATAACGATGAAAAAGGTTACTTAGGAGTTGGATCTGGTCAACGCGAACAGATCAAGGCTAGTTGGTCGGCGCCTGTTGTAGGTCTTGTTACAACTGCTCAGTTTACGTCGGTAACCTTGCAGGGGCTTGCCGATCTAGTGATGAACTTGGTTTCGGGTGTTGTTATGCAATTTAGCCCAAGCGAGGCAGTTCGTTCCGAAGCTCATAAGGATCTCGCAACAGCTGGCAGTAGCGTTGCTGGCCCGATTGGAATATTAGGCACTATTTTTCCGGCTGCTGAGCAGGCGGGATTGACACAGTTAGTATTTCTAACGGCAATCATCTCCCTGACACTGGCGGTTATGAACGTTTTACCGATCCCGGCGCTTGATGGCGGCCGTTGGTTTGTGATGACGACCTATCGTTTACTTAAGCGTCCACTGACTAAAGAACGCGAAGAGAAAATTCAGGGAACGGGCTTTTTGATCTTAATGGCACTTGTGGTGATTGTGACGGTAGTAGATGTTGGCAAACTTTTTAAATAAATCATCAGCTGTTCGGCCTGACGCGCAACAAGAGTCGAACCGGCGGCGTTCGCAACTACTGCTAGTAATCGCATTGCCCGTGTGGGTGTTGGCCGGGTTTGGGTTAGCACAAGCGCTACTTGTCGCTCTGATAACCGGACTACGCTCAATTGGCGTTCCGTTTGAAACAGTAAACCCATCAGTTTTGAATGCTGTAATTGCTGCGGTTATTTATGTATTGAGCACCGTAATTGTCATAGGCTTGCCGTGGTGGATTAAAAAGTATAGCACGACTAAACAAGAACTAGGCTTAACTCGTTTGCCCAGCTGGCTTGATATAGGTCTTGCACCTGCTGGCGCTGTTGTGTATCTCATTTGTTCGGTGGCGTTGCTCGCAGCTGTAAATGCTTTTATACCTGGCATTGATATGAACCAGGTACAGGAGACTGGCTTTAGTAACTTATCATATAGATACGAGTATATTTTAGCTTTTGTGACGTTAATAATTGTTGCGCCAGTATTTGAAGAGATGCTCTTTCGAGGTTACTTATACGGCAAGTTGCGTAAAGTTGTGTCCGTATGGCTCGCTGTAATAATTGTCAGCATATTATTTGCAGCCATTCATGGCCAGTGGAATGTGGCACTTGACGTGTTTGCGCTTAGTATCGTGCTCTGTAGCTTGCGGGAAATGACAGGTAGTATTTGGGCTGGCGTATTGCTTCATATGGCTAAAAATAGCCTGGCATTTTATTTTCTCTTTGTAAATCCCGACTTCTTGCGTACAATAGGAGGGTAATGATGAAACTAATCCTTCCATCTATTCTTTCGCGCATGCCGGCTGGCCGGTAGTTTCTTTTTCTATCAACTTTCCATACATCTTAAATTTTAACAGGAGCTAAAAAAATGCGAGTATCGCAACTATTCACAAAAACAAGTAAAACTGCACCAAGCGACGAGGTGGCAAAAAATGCCCAGTTGCTGATTCGCGCCGGTTTTATCCATAAGGAAATGGCGGGTGTTTACGCGTATTTGCCGCTTGGCTTACGGGTGCTCGAAAATATTAAAAAAATTGTACGCGAAGAAATGAATGCTATCGGGGGTCAGGAAGTCATGATGACAGCTCTACAGCCGAGCGATATCTTTAAAAAAACCGATCGCTGGGATGATGCGAAGGTTGACAACTGGTTCAAGACCAGACTCGTCAATGGTACCGAGCTTGGTCTTGGGCTGACGCATGAGGAGCCTATTGTTGATGTACTGGCACCATACGTCAACTCGTACAAGGATTTGCCAATTTTTGTCTATCAGATCCAGAATAAGTTCCGTAATGAGCTGCGCGCCAAGAGTGGATTACTCCGCGGTCGTGAGTTTGTCATGAAAGATATGTATTCGCTGGCCCGCTCGCAGGAAGAGCATGTTGAGCTGTACGAGCGTGCCGCTGAGGCGTACCATCGTGTATATGAACGCCTTGGCATTGGTGACATTACCTACCGAACAGTAGCAGACGGCGGTATCTTTACTGAGCGGTTTAGTGATGAGTTCCAGACGCTTAGCGAAATTGGCGAGGATACGATCTATGTTGACGAAGAAAAACGCCTTGCTATCAACGAAGAAGTCTACACCGATGAGAACTTGGCAAAACTTGGTCTCGACAAGTCAAAACTGGTTATGAGAAAGGGTGTTGAGGTTGGCAATATTTTTCCGCTTGAAACCAAATACACCGATGCGCTCGACGTCTACTACTCGGACGAGAGCGGCAACAAACAACAAATCATTATGGGCTGCTACGGCATCGGCATCAGCCGCCTCATGGGTATTATTGCCGAGCACTTTAGTGACGATAAAGGACTTGTGTGGCCTGATAATATCGCACCTGCCAAAGTGTATTTGGTACGTATTGGTGGCGAGGCGGCTATCAAGCATGCCGACGAGTTTTACGATGAGCTTATGGCCAAAGGTATTGAAGTTATGTATGACGATCGTGACGAGCGTCCTGGAACGAAATTTGCTGACAGTGAGCTCATAGGCATCCCACATCGTATCACTGTCAGCGACCGGTTAATTGAGGCGGGTAACTATGAATATACACCTCGAATGAGTGGCGTTTCAGAGGTGTTGACACGGGAGCAGCTGCTTGGTAAACTTAATTGATTGTAAATCTACTTTAATGATTTACACCATATGTAGCGTGTATAGTGATTTTTAAAACACTATTTTAGGAAAGTAAGGAATTTAATGAAAAAAACATATCAGATCACTGATGAGGGTAAGCGGGAACTTGAAGCAGAGCTCGAAGAGCTTAAAGGTCGCCGTGGCTCAATTGCTGAAAAAATTGCCGAGGCACGTGATTTTGGCGACCTGAGTGAGAACGCTGAATACGACAGTGCTCGCGAAGAGCAGGGTCTTGTTGAAAGTCGAATTGCTGAGATTGAAGATATTTTGCTTAATGCTGATATCATTAAAGCTGGTAAAAGTTCAAAGGTAACTCTTGGTAGTAAAGTTGAACTTCGTACGGGTAAAAAAACGGTTACGTATGCTGTAGTAGGACCGGTTGAGGCCGACCCACTTGAAGGTAGGATTAGTAACGAATCTCCAATTGGTGAAGCATTGATGGATAAAAAAGTTGGCGACACTGTCACCATCAATACCCCTAAAGGTGAAATTACCTACGAAATCATTTCTATTGGCTAGTTTGTAGCGCGCAGGTAACAATTTAATACCCATTTTCTAATTTAGAGGAGTGGGTATTTTGTTTGTAATACGGTATACTGTAACAGATATGGCAACACTTCAAGATTATCGCGACGAACGACTGAGAAAACTCAAGACTCTTAAGAGCCTTGGTGTTAATTCGTACCCGGCAAAAAGTAATCGTACCTTTAGTGCTGGTGACATCGCACCGCAGTTTGAGGAGATGAAGGGCAAGACGGTAACGGTTGCGGGACGGATTGTAGGGTTGCGTAAATTCGGTAAACTGGCCTTTATCGTGTTAAAAGATTTTAGCGGTCAGTTGCAGTTGTTTCTCCGTGATGGCGACGTGAGTGAACTTAATGCGGAAGCTGGGCATTTAGGTATGAAAGAGCTATCGCTGCTTGATACAGGCGACTTCATTGAAGCCACTGGTGAGGTAATCAAAACTAAAACTGGTGAGATTTCGGTTGGGGTAAAAACCCTCCGTTTACTTACCAAGAGCCTACGTCCCATGCCAACAGAACTAACCAATAAAGAAGAGCGTTTGCGTCGTCGCTATGTCGACATGAACGTCAATCAGGAGGTGCGTGATCGTTTTGTGCGCCGCTCAAAATTTTGGCAAGCTACGCGTGAATTTTTGATTCAAAACGGGTTTCTTGAAATTAACGTTCCAATTCTTGAGCACACGGCTGGTGGAGCAGATGCGACGCCGTTTGTAACGCATATGGATGCATTAGACCAAGATTTCTTCCTTCGAATCAGCCATGAACTACCACTTAAGCGACTATTGGTTGCGGGTTATGAAAAGGTTTTTGATATCGGAGCACGTTTTCGTAACGAAAACTATAGCGATGAGCATTTACCAGAGCATGTTGCTATGGAATGGTACTGGGCATATGCTGATTGGGAAAGGGGTATGGAGTTAACCGAGCGCATGATTCGCTTTATCGCTGATCATACCTGGGGTTCACGTCAGTTTACGTTAGAAGATGGTGCGGTGATCGACTTTGGAGAAGATGGTGTCCATTTTCCACGAATTAGTTTTGTTGAAGTACTAAGACAGCAATATGATATTGATGTCTTTAGCTCTTCGATTGAAGATATCGCGGCTAAGCTTAAAGAGCATAATCTTGAAGTGGAAAAACAGGATAATCGTCAGCGCAGTCTTGATAAGCTCTGGAAGAAGTATCGCAAAACTATTTCTGGTCCGGTATTTCTAGTGGATATGCCTACTTTTATGCAGCCACTTGCTAAAGTACAACCTAAAAATCCCGAGTTAACAGAGCAGTTTAACCTGGTATTTGGTGGTAGCGAGATGTGCAAGGCTTTTTCCGAACTCAATGATCCTATTGATCAGTATCAACGTTTCCTCGAACAGCAAAACATGCGTGATGCTGGTGATGACGAAGCTCAGATGATGGATATTGACTACGTTGAAGCGCTTGAGTATGCTATGCCGCCTGCCTGTGGACTGGGCTTTTCTGAGCGAATTTTTTGGTCGCTTGAAGGCGTAGCGGCTCGTGAGGGTGTACCATTTCCGCAATTACGTCCCGAGGTGGATAGTATTACAAAAGCAATTTACCCCGAATTGAAATTTTAATCGACTCAAAAGCAGATATCATCCAGATAGCGGGTGGTTTTTTGCTGCAAATAGTGTTGCAGATACTTTAAAAAGTAAAGTGACTATACTATACTAAGTATAGTAATTCATGAAAAGGAGAGACTACGTGAGCACTATTGCTGTATTTGTAGGCAGTTTAAAAGAACAATCTTTAAATAAACGCTTAGCTAAAACATTAGAGAGTCTTGCGCCGGAAGGGATGATATTTACGTATATAGATCTCAATATGCCTTTATTTAATCAGGATTTGGAAGCAGATTATCCGGTTAGTGCGCAGGTAGCTAAAGATATTGTAGCGAGTGCTGACGGCATCTTAATTGTAACACCAGAGTATAACCGCGGTTTACCTGGAGTACTGAAGAATGCTATCGACTGGGTTAGCAGACCATATGGCGCGAATTCGTTCGCCGGTAAGCCAACAGGTGTCGTGGGCATTTCACCAACACCAGTCGGTACCGCAATGGCTCAAGCGAGTTTGCGACCTATATTAGCATTTTTAGATGCGAAGCAACTTGGTAGACCCGAGATATATATCGCAAATGCCAGTGACGCCATGTTTGACGAGCAGGGTATAATTATCGATGAGCATTGGCGTAAAAACCTGCAGCTCTATATGGAGTCCTTTGCCAAGTGGGTACGTAAAGGAGCCTAGAGCCACCATTGTGAGAAAAACGGACATGCACTGCGTGTCCGTTTTGGTATAGTAGGGATATGAGACGATTATTTCTGTGGCTTGTGATGGGGTTGACTGTGGCAACAGGTGGCATTGTGGAATTTGGTGCGCAGACCGTCGCAGCTCAGGATGTGAATAGCTTTACAATTGGCATGTTTGATGTCGACTATTATTTAAGTAAGGATAATGAAGGTCGCTCAGTACTTAAGACGGTGGAGCGCATTACGGCCCAGTTTCCAGATTTTGACCAAAATCATGGTTTGGAGCGGGCACTGCCAGAAAAATATAATGGTCATTCAACGAACCTACGAATCGAATCAGTTACAGATGACGAAGGTCGAAAACGCACATTCTCTGACAGTCGATCAAACGATAATTTAGTACTCCGTATTGGCGATGCGGACACCTACGTGCATGGTGAGCAGACATATATAATTACGTACTCGCAGCGTGACGTAACTTATTTTTTTAGTGATACGAATGCTGACGAGTTTTATTGGGATGTTAATGGAACTGATTGGACGCAAGCAACGAGTAAGTTGCGAGCCCGTGTTCATCTGCCGAACGAGCTCGCTCGAAGCCTCAATGGCAACGCAAGTTGTTATCGGGGCGTGGAGGGCTCCACGACCGTTTGTCCCATCTCGCGTCTTGTTTCTGATACGGAGACTATATTTGCACTTGAGACAAGCAGCCTTGGGTCCCATGAGAACGCAACGCTCGCCATTGGCTTTACACCGAATACTTTTGTCGGTTACCAGCAAACATGGCAAGAGAAATTGTGGACTGCAATTATAGCAGTATGGGTCGGTTTACTTGTTATCGGGTCTATTGTAGCTGGTGTTGTATTCGTATGGACGAGTATTAGGTACTACAGACTTATGCATAGATCTAAAGGCAGGGGTACGATCGTGCCAGAATATCTACCTCCTAAAGATACCAGTGTTCTAGCGAGTGCTTGCGTACTCGGAAATGCGACGTCAGATATAACGGCGCAGCTCATTGATCTAGCCGTCAGGCACTACCTGAAGATTTATCAACTAAAAGACAAAACATTTTTTCACTCAGCTGAATACGAACTTGAAATTGTCAAAAATATCGATGACCTGCAAAAAGAAGAGCGGCAGCTTTTAAAGGATTTATTTGGCAATACGAATGTAGCACTCGGTAGCCGATTTAATATGGCAACACTTCGTAAAGAATATGCAATTGGCGCTAAGCTAATGGCCGGTCGTAAGGCAGTGCAAAAGCGAGCGCGCAGCGAGTATGGCTTATATGAGCGCGGTGAGGTGGAGGCGAAGCGTTTTATGACGATTGGATTTATAATGCTTGCGGCCGGTATTTTGACGGTATCTCCCGTTGTCGTTGTTGTGGCTGTCGCGACATTTATGTTTGCCCACCTCGCTTGGCCGCTGACTGAAAAAGGAGTGAAGCTTGGTGAATATCTACAAGGACTCAAGGTTTATATCAGTGTTGCCGAGGAAGATCGGATTAAAATGCTGCAAAGTCCGGATGGTGCTGAGAAGGTAGGGTTGCGTATTGATTCGGCGCATCTCGTAAAATTATATGAACGAGTTCTGCCGTATGCTGTGCTATTTGGCATAGAAAAGGAGTGGACTAAGCAGCTGGGTGTCTACTATGAGACGGCAGGTGCGCAGCCGGATTGGTACGTAGGTAACAGCGCCTTTAATGCGGCTATGTTCATTTCGGCCATAAACGGATTTAGCACGCAAAGTTCGTCGTATAGCTCATCAGCAAGTTCATCTTCAGGTGGTTCAAGCGGCGGCGGTTCGTCTGGTGGCGGTGGAGGTGGTGGCGGTGGTGGGGGTTGGTAAGTATCGCTTCTAATCTTTCTAGCTGACAGTAGTGAACTATCACCCATGTTTATGAAGAGATAGGCTAAATGTTAGTGTGTTGACAAAATACAGTACCTTGTATAACATAGAACTATGATGCAACAAGAACTAACGAGTGAAGAGTACGCTGAACAGGTTGCCGTGCAACTACGTAAAGGTTTTTTAGCCTATTGTGTTTTGAGGGTTTGTAGCGGTCTTCCCGTGTATACGAGCGATATAATCAAAAGACTGAGTGAAGCTGAGCTTGTCGTAGTAGAGGGAACTATTTATCCATTACTGAGCCGTCTGCAAAAAGATGGCTTGTTGGCGCATGAATGGCAGGAGTCGGAACAAGGACCGCCTCGCAAGTATTATCGCATTACTGATTTCGGAATACAGGTTATGAGCCACGTTACGAAGAAAATCGACACTCTAAACGCAACGTTAAAGAAATTATAAAGGAACTAGCATGAAAGAAATAACTCGCATCCACATTGCCAAGGTTGCTTACGATGTGGAATTAGCAGCAAAAAAAGATCTTGAAGCGTACCTAAAAACACTTGAGGAATATAGTAATGACACTGAAATTATTGAAGATATTGAAATACGGATTACTGAGATTCTGGCCGAGCGCAGTATTAAAAAAGATGATGTTATAACCGAGGTAGATGTAGTAGCTTTAAAACGCCAACTGGGTGAACCGCGCGAATTTATGACAGATGGTGATATTGTCGTAGGGTCCGAAGATGAAACAATGATAACTAGCAATTCTGTGCGCAAATTATATCGCAACACTGACAATGCACTTGTCGGTGGCGTGCTAAGCGGCATGGCAAGTTTCTTCAAAATAGATGCTGTATGGACACGTCTTGCATTTATCGTCCTTCTCTTTGCTTCATTTGGAGTAGCAATTTTGGTGTATATTGTCTTATGGATTGCTGTGCCACCTGCTCGAACGGCAGCTGATAAATTACAAATGGTCGGCCGGGCCGTCACAGTCGGGTCGATTCGTGAATTGAATGAGAATGAAGCCGGCAGATTAACACCGCGAGGTGATGTAGCAACTCGACGTGCTTTGGCCATTGTGGCCGGGATCATCTGTATTATTGGTGCGACTGGTGCTGCAATGGCTACGGCTGTAATGCTCATTGCCGTTATTTTTGGTAGTCAGCATACTATTTGACCGAGACAAACAGCTCAGGCTTTTTCATTGTTGCTTTTGTACTCGCAACGGTCAGCGGCTTGTTGCTCATCGTACTATTTATCCTTGGCGCATATGCTGCGTTTGCTCAAAAGCTGACTCGGCGTGTGCTCATTAGCATTTGTACAGTCATCGTACTTGGTCTTGTATCTTTCGGTACGGCAGTCGGATTTGCACAATACGGCACTTTTCAGCGTAGTCAGTCGGTTCAAGCTAATACTCGTGAGACGAGGTTGGCACTTCCTGCTGGGATTGAAACGGTAACATCACTTCTTGTCAATGATGATCAAAATCTTGATATCACCTATATTGTTACTGATGACGAGCCAAGCGCTACACTGCAGACCGTCTTACGAGACGGTGTTACCATCCCCGCACCAACCGTTACTGTAGCGAATGGAGTACTGCATATCGATGCAAAAAAGATAATGGATAAAGATTGTGAGTCTGTGTGGTGGTGTGAGCGTTCGCAACAAGCACTCATTATCCGTGGTCCAGCCTTAGGAAAAGTGACAGCCAATCAAGCGGCTAGTATTAACTACACAGCTATCGAACAAGACGCGCTGGCTATTGTGGCTGAACGGGATGCAAGCGTTGTTATATCTTCAGGTACGATAAATATACTGAAGATTGTGGCACGAGAAAACGCAACAGTAGCTGCAGCCATTGCTACAATACAGAATCTTGAAGCGGATGTACGAATGTCGGCACGGATTGAAGTAGGTACTATCCAGAATCTCATTGTTACTGATTTTAGCCCATGTCCATCACGAACACGTGAAGCTCGTGTAAGTGTCACTGATGTGACCACCGGTACCATGACTTTAAACGGCACTTCTCAACTAGCTAAGTCAATAGAATCTGGTTGCATTGAAATTGAAATCCAAAAAGAAGAAGGCAAGGAATAATGATTGAAGTAAAACATATTACTAAAACGTATGGTAAAAAACAGAATGCTTTTATAGCTTTGGATGACACTACCTTTACTATCCCTGATGGTGCTAGCGTGGCCATTCTCGGAAAGTCGGGTTCCGGTAAATCAACACTCATGCACGCTATGAGCGGCCTTGATCGGCCGGAAACAGGTGAGGTGGTTATTGGTGGCCAAAATATTTTGAAATTGAAGACAAAGCAAATCGATGAGTTTCGTTCTCAGCAGATGAGTTTTATTTTTCAGAGCTTTTTCGTGCAGGCAAATGAGAGTTGCTATGACAATGTCAGCCTGCCACTTGAAATTGCAAATATACCAATAAGCAAGCGTCGCCAAAAGATCAATGACGCACTTACTGCTGTAGAATTGCTTGATAAAAAAGCTTCGCGGGCACGTGATCTTTCCGGTGGTCAAAAACAGCGCCTTGCGGTTGCCAGGGCAATCGTAAACGATCCACGGATTTTGTTTGCCGACGAGCCGACAGGCAATCTCGATAGTGTAACTGGCGAGGTGATTGAGGACTTACTATTTGGCTACAATAAATCACGCGGCGTCACGCTCATTATAGTTACGCATGATTCAGATTTAGCGCAAAAATGTGACATTCAGATTCATATTAAAGACGGTAAAGTTGAAAAAATTGAAAGTCGAAAGGAGCTGCATTCATGAAAATTCGAGATACTGTCCGACGAGCCGGACGAAGTTTACGTCAGGCTAAGGCGCGGACGCTGCTTACAAGCTTAGCAATCAGTGTAGGTGCTTTTACTGTGACATTAGCACTTGCGGCAGGTGCCGGTGGACAGGCCTATACCGACTCACTCATTACAAACAACGGTGACGCACAAAGTCTATCTGTCCATATTAAAGAGGATGATGAGGTCAGTGATAAACCAAAAGAGTACGGCACGACTAGTGATGCTGCTCGACAGGGTCAGCTAGATGATACCGACATCGAGAAAATAAAGAAAATTGACGGTGTAGCTGAGATTACTCCTACGTATAGTATTAGCATAGCGTACATGACGCGTGGAGGTGATGCTAAGAAGTACGATGCCTCAATTGGTATCAAGGTTGATCGTACAGCAATACCCCTTGCGGCCGGATCACTAATGGATAATCAGGTACCAGTTGGTGGAGTAGTTATTCCGGAAGCATATCTAGGTGTACTTGGATTTAAAAACGCATTCGATGCAATCGGGCAATCACTCACTTTGCATATTGAGAAGCCGTCTGATATTGTTGGCAGAAAGAGCAGCGAAGCAATTGATAAAACATATACAATTGCAGCTGTTGATAAGGAGTCATCTACAGTTCTTCGATATCAAGCTGAACTTAAGGTTTCTACTAATGACGGCAAGATGATTTACGAATATCAAACAGCTGATCAACCGGAGAACGGTCAATATAATGGCCTGAACGTGCGTGTTACCGACGGAGCGGACGTAGCTGCAGTACAGGAGGCGATTATTAAATCGGGTGGCTACGAAGTATCTTCGCTTAAAGATATTCAAGAAGTATTGTTCCAGTTCATCAATGTCGTTCAGTACGGCGCAGCTGGATTTGGGCTGCTTGCAATCCTGGCGTCGGTGTTTGGAATTATCAACACCCAGTACATTAGTGTGCTCGAGCGTACGCAGCAGATCGGTCTTATGAAAGCACTTGGCGCTCGTCGTAAAGACATCGGTCGACTGTTCCGCTATGAAGCCGGCTGGGTTGGATTTTTAGGCGGGACAATCGGAACGGGGCTCGCTCTTCTTGCCGGCTTGCTTAATCCTTGGATCACTCAGACGCTTGTTCTTGAAAAGGGAACCGAACTGCTTAAATTCAATCCACTGACAAGTGTTATTCTTATCGCTAGTCTCATAGTGATCGCCATTATGGCCGGCTACTTCCCGGCTCGAAAAGCTGCAAAGCTTGATCCGATTGAAGCGCTACGGACTGAATAGATAGTTTACTGGCTATTGCTAAGTATGATTTTCCTGATCCAAAGGGTATAATGAGGTGTATGTTAGATATCCGCTTTATCCGAGAAAACGCCGAGCGTGTGCAAGAAAATGCGCGCCAGAAAGGCTATGACGTTAATATTGATGAATTGCTACGCCTCGACCAGGCCAAACGTCAGCTGCAACAGCAGGCAGACGAGTTACGCGAGAAGCGCAATGAAATCTCTTCACGCATGAAGGGCGGACGACCGTCAGATGAACTTATTGCCGAGGGCAAAGTGGTTAAAGATACGCTCAGTGATCTAGAAATTCATCTCAAAGAAGCGGATGTTGCTTTTACGGATCTTCTCAAAAAAGTTCCGAACATGGCACTTGCCGACGTGCCCGTTGGCATATCTGAAGATGAAAATGTAATTGCTAAGACAGTAGGGCAACCTACTAAGTATAGCTTTGAGCCGAAGAATCATGCGCAACTAGCCGAGGCAAAGGGATGGATCGATAAAGAACGTGCTGCAAAAGTAGCTGGCTCACGCTTTGTGTATTTAAAGGGCGACATAGTCAAACTACAATTTGCATTAATTCAGTTCATTATGGACAAGCTATCTAACCAGCAGTTTATAGATGAAATTATTGCCGAAAATAATCTTACAGTCAGTAATAAGCCATTTCTGCCAATATTGCCGCCGTTTATGCTTAGAACCGAGCTATATGATGCCATGGATCGTCTTGAGCCACGAGACGATCGCTATAAGATTGAGGGCGACGATCTATGGCTGCAAGGTAGTGCTGAACATGTACTCGGGAGTATGCATGCTGATGAGATATTTAGCGAACGTGAGTTGCCAGTTCGCTATATTGGTTATGCAACCAGCTTTCGCCGTGAGGCAGGGACGTACGGCAAAGATATGGAGGGTATGTTCCGTATGCATCAGTTTGATAAGCTCGAAATGGAAAGTCTTGGCGTGGCCGAGGCGGGCCTTGAGGAACATCTCTTTATGGTAGCAGTTCAGGAAAAGATCATGCAGCTTCTAGAAGTTCCTTATCGAGTTTTACTTAAGTGCACCGCTGATATCGGTAAGCCGAATGCACGGGGCGTTGATATCGACACCTGGCTACCTGGTCAAAATAACTACCGAGAAACGCACACTGCTGATTATATGACTGACTATCAGGCGCGACGTCTTAAAACTCGAGTTCGTCGTGAAAGTGGCGAAATTGAACTGGTTCACACTAATGATGCGACCGCGTTGCCGCTCAGTCGTGGTCCAATAGCGATTTTAGAAAATCATCAACAGGCAGACGGCTCGATCGTTGTTCCCGCGGCACTTCGCCCGTATATTGGCGGCCGCGAAACTCTCTAAGTGATATAATAGAAGTACCAACCAATTCCATAAAAGGAGGGTCGCATGATTGATTCAATCGACATAACCGGTGTTAAGTATGAGGTAGACGACACTACTAAAAAGTACGTAACAAAAAAGATTGGACGGCTCGATCGCTATTTACCAAAGCACGCGCGCAAAAGTGCAGTTGCCGAGGTAAGACTCAAAGAAGTTAATCGTGACCATGGTAATAAATACGAGGCTGAAGTGGTGCTAAACGTACCAGGCCACATACTTACCGCAACGGATTCAACTGTTAATATGCTTGCCGCAGTCGATATTGTTGAAGCAAAGCTTATCGCACAGCTACGTAAGTATAAACAGGCATCGATTCCACATATTGGTAACCGTGGTATGCTCGGTCGCTTCAAGCGCAGCTATGCTCGCGAGGTGCAGTAGCATATTGATTTATACATAAAAATAGCTTATAATTCTATGCAAGAAGGACGGTCTGCGCAAGTGGGCTGTCCTTTAATGTATGTCTGTTGTTAGTCTTTACGATATCCAGACACATGCAATGTGTGACGACAGAAGTTGTCATCCAACCCCCTACAAAGGGCACTCCCATGGGTGGTTTCCGCAATTTCTTGGCGGACTTCGCACAGGCAATGTTCAATCCTGAGGAGGCTCGTCGAAGCCATCAGAGGCAGATGGCGATGTACGAGCAGGCACGAGAGCAGCGTGAGCGAGCCAGTGAAGCTGGCATCCTGACGCCCGCCATTGAGGCGCAGCTTCTGGAATGGGGCAAGCGTCTTGGTGGCGATCGTGTCAATCAAGGCATCAAGATGGTGTTCGATCCCGATTCGGGATGGACCAACATCTATTTCGGTGGTGTTGGTAAGCCTGACGGCGATGGACATGGTCACATTCGTGTTCTGACCGACGGGACTCAGACCATCGTCCGCGAGCCGTACATCAAGGGCACTCCTAGTGGTCGTCGAGACGCAACTCTTCTCGATGACGGTACGCCGGATAAGCGGCGTTGATCTAGGGTTAGCCCCCTAGACTCGTTCGTGGAGTAAGACTCTTCGAGCCCTCCAGCTCTCATCGCGTAGCTATGTTGCTATGTGAGAGGGCTGGAGGGTTGTTTGTTTTATTTCGTATGTTTACGTTCGCTAAGGAGTGTATCAAATAATTCTCTTTGTCTTTTCCATTCAATGTTGGCATTGTTATTCGTCTGTTGAGTGCTATCAGCCACCTCAAGAGAGCCAAATCCGTAATGGAGGGCTTGAAATATATCATCGTCATTAATGTATGGCGAGTATGCTCCGATTGACATTGTCCATTCTGCTATAGACTCACGATCATCAGGATATTTTGCGGCAAGCTCTAATGCATGACTCCAAAGAGCTATAAGTTCTTCTTTGGATTCTATTTTTTTATCTGTCTGAAGATAATCTTTTACGTATGTATAGAATTCTGCGGGTAGATCATAGTTTAGGTTTGGGTTTGACTCGTTGTCCATAGTATTTTAATTCTATCATTGATGGTGCGGATAGGCTATTTTAACGGGGCTACAAATAGCGTATAATAAATCGTAGTATTTGACAGAAGCTGCAAAGAGTAAGGGGTTTTAGACAATGGTTAGTAGACAAAAGGCACTCACAAAAGTGTTTGGCGATCCGCAGGCGCGGATTTTGAAGACATTAGAAAAAAAAGTCGGTGCGATTAACGCCCTGGCTGATACGTATAAAAAAATGACCAAGTCAGAGCTTAAAAAGCAAACGGCTGTTTTGAAAGAACGCTTGACGAGTGGTGCTAAGCTCGATGAGCTCTTGCCTGACGCCTTTGCGTTGGTTCGTGAAGCGAGTGATCGAGTGCTCGGTATGCGTCATTTCGACGTGCAGCTTATTGGAGGCATGGCTCTTCACGAAGGTAATGTTGCTGAAATGAAAACCGGTGAGGGTAAAACACTTGTCGCTACACTTCCATCATACCTCAATGGGCTTGAAGGCAAGGGTGTGCATGTTGTTAGTGTAAACGACTACCTGGTACAGCGTGACGCTGGCTGGATGGGTGAGCTTTACGATTTCCTTGGCCTTAGTACAGGTGTGATCGTGAACGACGCGTCATTCCTTTACGACAAAGATTTTGATAATGACGCCCATGAAGATCCTCGTATGCGAAAGCTTCGTCCAGTAACTCGTAAAGAGGCGTACGCTGCTGATATTACCTACGGTACCAATAATGAGTTCGGCTTTGATTACCTGCGCGATAATATGGTGAACGAAGTTGATTTATTACGTCAGCGTGAGTTAAACTACGCGATCGTCGACGAGGTCGACTCAATTTTGATTGACGAGGCTCGTACGCCACTTATCATTAGCGCGCCAGCTGCAGAAAACCCCGATAGTTATTATCAGTTCTCAAAAATTGCTGCCAAGCTCATTCCTGAAGACTATACTCTTGATGAAAAACGCCGGAGTGTTGCACTGACTGACGAAGGGGTAGAGAAAATTCAAAAACTGCTTGGTATAAAAAACTTATACACACCAGATTACGTTCGCTCTGTCTATCACATGGATCAAGCGCTTCGTGCACAAACATTGTTCAAGCGTGATAAAGATTACGTAGTTACAAACGAAGGTGAGGTGATTATTGTTGACGAGCATACTGGTCGTTTGATGCAGGGTCGTCGCTATAACGAGGGCTTACACCAAGCAATTGAAGCTAAGGAAAATGTGTCAGTACTACAAGAAAGCATGACACTCGCAACAGTTTCGTTCCAAAATTATTTTCGCTTATATGGCAAATTATCTGGCATGACCGGTACAGCTTTTACTGAGGCTGAGGAGTTTCAGCAGATCTATAGTCTTGATGTGATCCAAATCCCATCGAACAAGCCACTTATTCGTGAAGACAAAGAAGATCTAATCTTTAAAACCGAGAAGGGCAAGCTCAAGGCGGTAGCCAGCGCTATCAGGGAATACCACAAGATCGGGCGTCCAGTACTGGTAGGATCAGCTTCAATTTCAAAAAATGAAATGATCGCTGCCTGGCTCGACAAAGAAAAGGTGCCTTATGAAATTTTGAATGCCAAAAACAACGAACGAGAAGCAGCTATTATTGAAAAAGCCGGCGAAAAGGGAGCTATTACACTTGCAACCAACATTGCTGGCCGTGGTACCGACATTAAACTTGGCGAAGGGGTGGTAGAGCTCGGTGGTCTTGTGGTGATCGGGTCGGAGCGTCACGAATCGCGTCGAATCGATAATCAGCTCCGTGGTCGTGGTGGTCGTCAGGGAGACCCGGGTGAAACACAGTTCTATGTCTCAACAGAAGATGACCTCATGCGTATTTTTCAAGGTGACCGTATCGCTAGCCTGATGGACAGGCTTGGTGTTGACGAAGACCAGCCAATCCAAAATAAAGCGGTGTCTAAAACACTAGAATCTGCGCAGAAACGCGTTGAAGGCTATAACTTTGATACACGCAAGAACGTAGTACAGTATGACAACGTTATCAACCGACATCGTCGCGTTGTTTACGTAATGCGTCGCAAAATTCTCGAAGGCATAGACATCAAGCCAGAGGTGCAGCGTCTCATTGATAACAAGTTACGTGAACTTACTACTTTGCCAGCCAAGAATAATCCTAAATTTGTTGATGAATTTAAATCGGTCTTTCCACTTGACGATCAAGAAGTTAATGCTATAGGAGCTGAAAAGAAGGACAAGCTTCGCTACGAACTAGCCTACTCTGCAGTCGAGAGTTTGTATCGAGGCAAAGAGGATGAGCTAACCGAAGAGGTTATGCGTAAGGTTGAGCGAGAAGTATATTTACAGGTACTTGATACATTGTGGATGCAGCACCTTGAAAATATGCAACACCTACGTGAAGGCATTCATTGGCGTAGTATTGGTCAACGCGACCCACTTGTTGAATATCGTGCTGAATCCGCCACTCTCTTCGATAGTTTGCAGGCTACTCTGCGTGATGAGGTCCTTCGCGCAGTTATGCATGTCCACGCGCACGATGTTGTTGCTGAGGAAAAAGAGGATCACGATACCGAGCTGACCCGCTTGGCTGAAACTGCCGTCGAACGCGGGGTTAACGAAGTAACTGGAGGAGCTGAAAATCGCGATAGTGATTTCAAAGCCAAAAAAGCCACGAGCGCCGCAACCGCAAATAAGCAAAAAAACGACGCTCGCAAAAAGAAAAAGACCCAGCGTCAAAACCGCAAAAAGAAGCACTAAAAGTATTGAAAAAGCCCGGAACTTCCTTTCTCGCGTGAGCGAGGGGAGATCCGGGCCTTTTTCATCGTGCGACTACAGGAAGGAGGCGATCAGGCTGACTAGATCGCGAGCTGAAGGGAATCCCATAAGCCCGAGACCGAGAACGGCGACGGCCGTCGCCGATATGAGAAGGCGAGTGTCGCTACGGTTGCCTTGGCGAGGCTGACGTGCTTGACGGCGGAAGGTTGTTCTGTCGGTCAGGATCTTGTCGACGAACCCAGGCACGGTCATGATGGTTGTGGCCGCAGCATCTGCGACGGCGACAGTGTCCATGACGAGCGTGACCGAAGGGTCGCTGCCGATGCTGGAAGCGTTAGACTTAAAGCTGAAACGCATTACTTCTCCTCGAACCATGTATGTTTACGATGAAAATTACGTCGCACTTTCGCGAACAGTTACATATTATCATACTAATGTTTAT
>Ga0307516_10004249_pt1 | contig 17818 bp, 27 predicted proteins | sample 19_EM_MG_FD_203310 | JGI IMG/M metagenome (GOLD analysis project Ga0307516, IMG submission 203310) | Populus trichocarpa ectomycorrhiza microbial communities from riparian zone in the Pacific Northwest, United States - 19_EM | ecosystem: Host-associated > Plants > Roots > Unclassified | place... | reverse complement strand
CTAAGACGTCTGTGAAAGGCACAGTTTTTTTCCGTCAAGTAAAGAGTGGTTTTTGGTTGTGTGAAAACGGGCATTTTTGGTGTAAAACGGCCCCTGTACGGAAACTTTTGTCCCTGTACTTTATATGAAATACAGCCGCATTTATATGTCCTCATACTAGACATACTTTGTATATCTAATCCTTTTATTCTAGTCTCGCTTCACCCTTCGCCAAAGCCTCATCACCCATCACTATGCTACCACTCTTTAATAATAAATTTCTTTCACTCGAACTCGGAGTCTGGGGGAGCCTCCAACCCCCAGACTAGAGAAAAATCAATTAGTACCCGGAACCCCTCCGGCGGGTGTGCCAAAGTCTACTCGGTACATGTGTGGTGTTCGGGGTTCTATGATGGTTTTCCGATGGCTCGGAAATTGCGTTGATTTGAAAATCGGTGTGTCGGGTGTGTGGAAAATTCTGTATGTAGATACGTAATAAGGGCACGTGATCGGCTAATTCCAAACTATCACTCTACCGGCAGAGAGTCATCGAGACTACTTTCATTCAAAAGTTATCCAGATTTAACGTGCATGGTTTTATCCCCCTCAGCACAACTATTTATGCAACTTTCGCGCACCACAGGGAGCTGGTGGGCCGCCGCCACTGAGGACTCTGTGTTGCAGTGGCGGGCTTTTTGTTTACTCATAATCGCATAACTACAGTCTTTCTAGACAATGGCGGCGCACTTTTTGATATGGGTTTCTCGTCTGCTGTCCGCGCGGGGCGGCACGTTGCAAGCTGCTCCCCTTTTGCCCTCCGCCCAGGCCTGTCCCCAGAAGATGGGATGCGCACCAAAGAAATGGCAAATGGGAAGAAAGAGAAAAGACAAATGAAACCGCCTAGCCATCCCATGCGGACGCCATGAAGTCAGGCGTGGGCAGAAACAGTGGCGCCCCCCCAGCGCCCGGCTCTTCGGCCCCAGCTCCATGCTCCTCCTCCCACTCCCGCAGCTCCGCCTCCGACACCTCACTCACTGCATCCTCCTCGGCCGGCACGGCCTCCTTTCCACATTCGTGGTGGAGAGGAAGTCCAGTACCGCCCGCCCGCACCTCTCGTCCACCAGGGGGTCCCGGATCTTCCACCGGTCCTTCCCACTCCGCAATTCCGGCGGCGCCGGCACCCAAACCAGACTCGGGAGCATCCCTTCAAGGTGCGTCAGGAGTGGAAGGCCCAGCAGAAGATCCTGTGGGCGGAGGTGCGGAAGGAGACTGGGAGCTGCCGGTCCCTCGTCCAATTGAGGTACTGCCCGGTCAGGCAGTGCCCCGTCTTGATCTGGTAGAACCTCGAGGCTAGCCTCTTGGTGCTCCCAGCTGCCATGCTGTCCGTCTTCTGGCTTTTCGGCATCCGGTACTTCGTCTTGGAGGTCCGGCCTCCAGCCCACTGGCGCGCCTCTACCCACTTCTTCTCCGAGATCTCCCGCTTGAGGTTCGCGAGGGATCGTGGGAGAGGCATCGCCCGCACCTCCGTTCGATCGGAGTAGTTCAGCCATGGACTCTAGCGAGTGGGGCTGTGGTTCTTCTCTCACTTCTTCATGTAACTCGACAGCATCGAACCACCAGACAAACAACGTAACGCAATGATTCGATCTCTGCAGTTTTGCCACCCGTTTTGGCTTTGGGTTTGGCTTCGTCCTTTTAATGAGGGTTTTGTCGGGAGCGAGAGTCCGTATTAGTTGGTTGGATGCGAGAGTCCGTATCAGTCGGTTGGATGCGAGAGCCCGTTCGAATACGTCCGGCGCAACTACTGGGCGGCGTGGTGGTCGGCTGTGGCTGACTCCATACGGGATGCCCGTTCGCGAAGGATCTTCGTTTCCCTCACCATCTCCCAATGCATCCACTGCGCCACCTGCCAAAAAAAAAGTTTACAGCCAGGAGCTCCAGGGCGGCGTGTGGCGCAGTCAACTGGCGCATATATGCGTTCATGGAGGTATGTACGTAATCGCGTAATCTCCCCGCACACTGTGCAGGGACGAGTCAGCAATCAGATCTCGGTTACACAAGTACTGGATTTGCAAAGATGACTGCAGCTCAAAGCACAACGTTAGAGTGGACTAAGTAGGTGGAGTGCGGCTGATATGCATGCGTACGCTTGTGTTTGTAGGAACATAGCTGTGCACGACGGCGATTCTCCTACCGGCGGTGCCGATGAGACATGTACATAGAGTATGGATCCCCGTCCCATTCCTTCGTCCGATTCGACCTGTTAAATCATTGATGATGAGACGAACACGGCGAGATCCTGACGTCGCTACAGTATGTATCATGTGCGGAAATCCCCCTGTGAACCGGCACATCAAACCACATGTGGCGCAGGCAGTTGCCTCCAATCCACGCATCGTGTGATCTCTGCCATGTCTCACTCACTCGGACAAGACACTTTGGTTGTTTTCCTCCTTGGCCGGAGCGGTCGTCTAGCTCTGGTTACTCGAAGGCAGGGGGGTATATACACACCTGAGTTGAAAGATGGCATGGGAGATTCGCTGTGCAGCGGGTATGTAGGTAGAAATTCGGATCGCATGGAATTCCTCGACATCTAACTACATCTGGACAGGGGCTGTTCGGTGAAATGTCTCTCTCGTCGCAAGACGAGGTTGGGGAGAGCTGTGGTGGAAGGGGCGAGGAGGCGGAGGCGCAAACTGGAAGGAGAAAGGCCGGATGTCTCACTGTCCTCTATGGCGCCCTCTCGACTCTAAAGGTACGCAGGTCCGGGACCGCGGCTGGTCTTCTCCCATGCCAGCCGCCAGGCTGGCTACATAAGGCGTCCCGTTCCGTTCTTCGCCGTCGCCCGTTCAATCGCTATTTCACCGGCTGTCACGATGGCAGGGCGCAATCCCCGATCGCACTTCTTCCGCGGTGCCGCCAGCCTGGGGGAGCCCAAGAAGGACCACAACTCGCCGCCATCACGGTGGGCCCGCACACCGTCAGACCGCAGTTTCCCTCGCACACCGTCACCCCGCAGTATCCCCAGCTCGAGAGAGCTCAACAATTACCGTAACCCGTCGCCACCCCCGTTCATCCGCCTCGAGGGCGGACGGCCAGCGCAGCTAACGCACGTGGGCAACCTCCCGCGCGTCGACGAGGAGACTTGCGTCCGACACGTGTACCTACTGTACCAGCAACCCTACTCGGGCGCCGACGACGACGAGTCCCCGAGGGACCGCGGGGTCCCGATCGTGCCCGGTCCGGAGGCTATCCCGATCGAAGCGTTGGCCGCCCACGAGGTGTACCCGCCCGCGGACGCGCGCCTGGATTGGGTTGGTAGGGTACACGTACTGTACGTCATCGGAACGGAGGAAGACTGGGCGATTGAACCCATGCTGACGCACGAGGGGCGGGGCGTAGAGAGTTCTTCCACGATCCGAGAGGGCCCGCGATCGACCAACGATATGCCTCGCTGTACCAGGAGATCAACGGATCCGACAGCGATGCGTTTCCCGAAACCCCACCGGAATGGGAGCCGAACTTCGGAGGCCCCACGCTCGTCGTCGGTGATTCCTTCCAGCCAAAGATCTCGCTGAGCGCTACACTGAGCCCGCAGAGATTCCGGTTGATGGTCTCACTGCCACATGTCACGTTCGGCCGTCGCGACCCCGACGCCGACCCGGCGAGGATTTCCACGCTCGAGGCGTATTGCAGGATGCAGGGTGCGCTGGAGGGGTGGGACGCATGGAACCAAAACTTCCCATCCGGTCCCGGGGTCGGAAGACGGAGATGGACAGAGAAATCAAAAGCAGAAAGGGGGGATGAGGGTGGACCTGAACTTACGGTAACGGAAGAGAAACCAGGGGCCGGCTGGCTGGGGCCGTCCAGAAACAGAGTGAACTGGCCCGGACGTCACGATGCCGATGAACAGCAGATGTTCGTCCACCAGTCGATCTTCATGGTCATCAACAATGGTCCGTCCGATTCCACCCCCCCCCCCCCCTCTTTTTGTTCTGTCTCTCTCTGACACCCTCCGTTCGCACAGACATGATCATGATGGTCCGGACCGCCAGTAACGAGCAATCCAGCCCGCTGCCGTTCTTCCCTTACCAGCACCGTGTCAGCGCACTCCACCTGCTCGTCCACATGATATCGACAATGCTGAAGTTCTCCTCCCGGCCAGTGCTCGACCAACTTTCGAAACGATCGTTGAAGCTGGTGAGTTCTGCATCCAACCCTCGCCATTTAGCTTGTCCATTGCGCCAACGACTACCTCCAGGACCTGTGCATGCAGCGACTCGTGGCGACGAACCCGCGCGGTTTCGAAGACGAGGAGTACGAGGCGTTCTTCGCCGCGGGCGCAGACATGGGCGATGAGATCGGGTCTCTCATCGCGGATCTTAGCGGGCTGCTGCACCTGACGAAAGCACAGCTGCAGGCGCTCGGGGATCTCGCAGACGTGCTCTGGCATAACGCGTGGGGTGCCGAAGATAAGGGCTTCAATCAGGACGTCGTGCGCTTCCCGCTGCCGATGCAGCGCGAGGAGCACAGCCGCATCGTCATGGACTCGCTGACGCTGGTCATCGACGAGCGGATGCGGTTCGAAGAGCAGCTCAAACAACTGCTGAAGTCGGCAAGAGAGGCTCAGAAATACGTCGGTACTCTGGATGATCCTACCCGTCTGTTGCTGACAAGCCCGCTTTAGCTGCTCGACGACCTCGGCGGAAAACACATCCTCCGTGCAGAGAGAATACGCGAACGCGCTAACGAGATACACGGGCGCGCTCTTGTCGCGCTAAACACGGGCAACGTCATTAACAGCACGTACGCCAAGTTTGGCTTTAGTTCGATGGCGATGATTATGATTTTAACTGCCGTCTTTCTGCCTCTGATCTTCTTCTCCACGGTACGTGTCTCCCACTGCTCTATCCACAGTAGTTTCCACCCATCGCCGCTGATAGGGTAAATAGTACTTCGGTCTAGTGCCGGGTGAGCAAATCGTACAGACCGACGCCGATTTCTGGATGTACGCGGCGGCGCCCACGGGCGTCATCGTGTTGTCCGCGGTCTACATTGTGCTGTGGAATAAATTCCACCGAAACGGTAATCGCGGGGGCAACGCGTCTACGCGGGTGCTTTTACGGCGATTGGGTGGGCGGAGGCGCCCGGACCTGGAGGGGGGTCTGATCCCATAATATGCACCACTCCGTGCCTGCATGCGTTTCTTTAGCGATGCTTCTGTCGAGCTTTTTTTTTTTGCGATCCCTACAGAAGCAACGGGGCGGGACTAAGACCGCTCGGATTTGCCACCAATACCGCGGACTTATTGGTGTTTTACATTGGATTTAATGGCTGGGATTTAATTGCCGGAAGCTGACACGTTGTGTATCTATCTATGAATGGGGGTTTGATTGGGATGATTCCGAGCGGGAGTAATAGACAATGAACCTTTTCTTGTAATAGAAAAAGTGTGCACAGTATACATGCGCCAACGAGCTGAAGGAGGAGCAGGAGGAAGAGGAGGAAGCGGATGAGCAGAAAGAGGGACTGGGACTTCCTGTCTATATTTTCGTCTAGCTACTGGGGGTTTCAAGTAGCTATGTTAACAAGTAATGAATCAATTAACGAGTCGAGTCGGTATGGTGATGCTCCAGTGGTGCTACTACCTTTTGCGAACCCGGCAACAATTTAGTCCCAGCCGTGGATCCTCGACGCTCAATATGCATACATGTTGTGCATCGCGGGTTGAGAAGATAGGTGTCGCGGGGAAGACGGCCGCTGGGAAAATAGGTGTCGGCCGAGAGGGAGTTGAGGTATCGCCGCACCACAAAGGACAGTCAGGTTCCGGGGCGCCGCAGGCAGAATAGACTCCGCAGCACCATTCCTGCCAACCCGCAGCGCGACGACATCTATGTACTCAGCTATACTCTCCGAGCCGTAAAAGCAGTACAAGTACTAGTGATTCTCCACCAGCTCTTTCCCTATAAATTCTGCGCCCACTCCCTCTTAATTCTGTATCCACTCTCTCGCTAATAAATCTTGTCGCTGCCAGTAAAAGGAAAAAAAATCCACCCCCGTTGCCGCACAGCAGGCGAGCACATATTCGGAGCCGATGGGTACTGTTAGGCGCACGGCGCCTCGTAATCACGAAGATGGGTGTAAAAGTTCTAATTACGGGGCTTTCACCCTATCGCTAGCGTCCTCCTGTAACTAATTCACCTCCTAGCCTCCCATGCTCCGCGCGTGACGCCTACCATACTCCGTGCGGGACGGTCGCCTCGGACGGGATCGGGGGCTGCGTTGCTGTCGGGTGCCCACTCCTACTACTTTCAGCATTCGTTTAAGCCGGGCCAGCGCCTCGTGCTTGTGTTCTGTTGCTTTGTGGAGCAGCGTTGTCCGGGTTGGAGTCGTGCTCTATGGTGCCAATGACGGTAGTTCGGGATGAGCGCCGACGAAGTCATCGCGCTATGTTGTAGGGCAGGCGGAAGCCGAGGCCAATGAGGTCTACACTCACCAGTTCATGTATGTTTCTGCTGAGAGGAACGGTCAAGTCGGCGCTGACACTGCGGTGCAGGTGGCACGTCATTGGCAGGAAACCGGAGAAGGAGGAGAAATAACAACTGTGAGAAGAGAAGGGGGGCGGGATTTTTTTCAGAGAACAGGACTGTTCATGTGTCGCATGCCGCCCGGCATCCAAAAGGAAATTATTCTCTCTCAACGGATTATTAAGTTCCCATAAAATCACACCAGACATAACCTCATCTTATGGATCTCATTCGACTCCGAACTTTTCAGCCCTTGCACTATCCGTCCACTCCCAGCGCCCCCGCTATGAGCAGTACTCAGTTCGTACATTGTCAGACTTTTTGACCACCTCTCCTTCTAGACGACCAGATTCACAGCCCCTGAATTGAAGGCGGATTGAAGAGATCCTTTGACGACAAAAATGCAGAAGGGGCCACCCTGTCTCATCAACATTGGCTGTTGCCACACGCCGTATGTAGCGTTCCCCCCAGTGCTGTTGATTCGCAAATTTCGATTCCTCCACAGCCTCACCTACCGCCACCTCGGGCGCTTGCAACGGGCCGCCACCGCGTGGACAGCGGACAGGAAACGGACTGTACATAACCTCGCCATGATCTAGATACATAGGTCGCATGCGAGTAATGATTAAACAAAAAAAAACCTACCGCCACCTGTAACCATCACCCTGAATTCTCCGCTCCCGCTTCGAATAGTAGCCGGCTCGTGGATGGTCCGCGCTTCACACAGTTCTGCACCAGGGGTAATGGAGGCCAGAGAGATCGCTTGCCGAGAGAGATCTGCAAACAGGTGTTTCGGCATCAATTCGTAGCGCACGACATGCGTCGACATCCTTCTTCCCGCGCTGTTGGCATTTAAATTCCAATCTTAAGTCCGAGCTTGCTTCCGCTCCACCACTTCAACTGTTCCTTCCGCTCCCTCTTCAACGCCCCTGTCGTCCGCAGCCGTTTGTAAACCGTCGAAAAAAGCCCGCATGCCGTATGTTCATTCGGCCGGCACTATCTCCGCCGCCGGGGTTGCAGAGCGAAATTCCGCCAGACTCCCCTTTGCAGCTGGGATCCCCGGCAACTTCCCGGTAGCGGTGTGGGTGCTGCCTGCCGTGGGGAAGACGAATGTAGATGGCGGGGACGGTGGGTTCCTTGCGATCGCTGGGAGGGTGGTGGGCCGGTGGTGGTGGCGGTGAAGTATGGTGGGCTGAGTTTATAAATTGAGCCGCGGCTACCAGCAGGTTCGTCCGCGCCCACACAATTTGGCGTTCAACCACCCTCGGGGCTGCTGTCCCTGCTCCGTTGGGATGGACGCTCTGGATTAGTAACGCACCTCTTGATCCGCGCTGCTGTGAGGTAGGGGGGGGGGGGGAGGCAGAAAGATGGCTCTCATGGGCGGTAAGTGATGGTTTCGGTAATTTGTTGCCGACAGAATAGACACGAGTGGATGTGAGTTGAGGTGTCGCTGGTGGTCGACTCAGGTTTCACCGTTCGGAAGAAAGTGCCCCCAGACATTCTCTTTCAGGGTTAGAGAGCTAAGTTTCCTTTTGTGGAGATCGAGCGGAATTGACGTTGCGGTATACATACAAGTCTGTGCAAAGCATGGGCTTATGTAGCAGGACGGGAGATTGCTAAAATTCACCGCTACGCTGGAAATGGTACTCGTGACGATGATGATGACGGGGAGACAATGACTTAAAAGTTAAAGAGATATAGTGTAAACAGTTCAATTGAAGGCATTCAAGTCCAATCAATTCTCAGTCAAACATGCCAGATATCCCCTTGAGTTAAACCCCCAAATTCAGAGACGACTTGTCAGAAAAACATAAAATCATCGACAGAAAAATTGAAGGAAAAAAAACTCCCCTATCAGATCTTGTTACCACTGGTTTGGCCTTCATCACCTTTCATAGCAGTTTCGAATATGTATAGAAGATGACTCACAGCGGCAGGGCCGTAGAAAGCGAACCATCCATCGTTAGTCTCCAGCTCGCAGACTGGCTGTGGGGTGCCGGGGCGGGTTGAGCTGGACGAGATATCATCTGCACACTATCAGTGATGTCGGGGCTAGGTAGAGTAAAGAAGGTACTTACCATCAGTCACGAATTCGGTGAACTCGTTGCCAAAGTCAGTGATGATAGTTCTCATCCGTCGCCGTCCCGGAGTCGGGATGGGTTTAGACCCTACGTATTGTCAGTACCAATCATGTAACAAAAAGAAGAGAACACACCGGTTTTGGCAGTGTCAACGGCATCGACGGTGTTTCCGGTGTAGGTAAGTGTCGGAGAAACTCCACCCTCCGCACCCTTAAACAAAGCAACACCGTCATCTTCATCGTCTTCGTCAGCTTCGATAAACCCGCAGCCATCTTGGAATACATAGTCAACACCCGTCGTCTGTTTCCATCGGCAAGAAAGTAACGCACCGCTATCCCTGGGGCCCACGAGAGTCTTCTCCGCATTCATGTCGGCAAGCACGACCCAACCACCTAACCAATCTTAGCCGTAGCCCCCCGGAAGGAGGAGATAACACACCGTTGATACTCTGCTGTTCAGCAAGCGTGACATCGGTTATGCTGTACTCCTGTCTGGAGCTGCTAGAGAGGGCCCAGTCCAAGGAGTTGGCGATAATATGCCCGTTGCCGAAAGCCGTGGCTGCACCGTATTCGTAGTTGCCGTCCAAGGGGCCGGTAAGAATATCTTTCAGATTTCGTTAGTCGCAACTTCCAATGCGGCACCTCCGGATAAGGGACGTACCGTCGGGGCGGGTAGGAGTGACATTACGGACGTTTCTCTGAGATTCGTAATTACCTGTGACGAGGTCAGTAATGGGGTATTTACTGCCGCAGACTATGGTTGCCAACCGTAGTAGGGGACGAGCTGCTGCATGTGGGACTGATCATTAAGGGACTTGCCACCCTTGGGGCGGTGGTTGTCGTCACGGAGTGTCGACATCTTGAAGGGTGGGTTCTCGCCAGTAAGTTCTTGGAGGTAATAAAGTGTGCGATGAGGAAAGGAAGATGATAGGTAGAGTGGAAGAGAGAAGAGAAATGGAGAAGAGAAGGGGGGGAGATCCAGTTTTTAAAGGTATGGGCTGATTGCCGGCCAAACCATTTCTGGACCTGCAGGAGGTGAACAGACCTCTGCAAACGGAAACCCATTGCCCTAGAGCAGGGACGTTCGCCCGCTGCTGCCATGTACCGAACACAATTACAGGGGAAAATTCACAATTTCTTTCAGTACGCACTGAGGGCTGATGGTCATGCATGACGAGTAGTGATGTGGTTGTGTGTTCATACATAGACGGCTCCAATGGACCCGATGAATAGATGTAAACCGTTCACTCTCAATCTTGCCTGATTTCCCAAAATACTTTGATGAACCCAGACCCCTCCCGTGAGGCTACCATACAGCGTGTGATTGTTTGTTTATGACAGCCCTGGCGGTACAGCATCTACCGTAACGCTGTTCCGCTATACTCAGGTGCCTTCTCATCCGCACCGATCAACCTTACACCGCACCGACGTCACAGACAGCCAAGTAAATACTACCCATCCTAACGCATTGATATGGTATGCACCAAGGAAATCACAGGGAAAAGTACAAAGGAAAGCATAGAGGGACTCGTAACCTAAAAGAAAGAACAAAAGCAAAGCTCCCCTATCCCCTACAATCCTCCTCGTCTGCGGATCCACGAAGGAGGGCGTGGGGAGAAACAGCGGCAGCTCCTCCCCGGCATCCAGCTATTCGGCCTCCACCCTCCTCTCCTCTTCCCACTCTTTGCGCTCCCTGCGCTCCCATTCCGACTTTGTTCCTCGCCTCTTCCTCAGCCACCACCAGCCTTCGCACATCCGTGGTAGAGAGGAGTTCTAGTACCATCTGGCCGCATCTCCCGCTTTCTTCCCGCACCTCTGTGCACAGCTTCTGCTGGGCCCTCCACTCGGGGCACACCTTGAATAGGTGATCCTGCGTCTGCGTCCGGTACTTGCACCACCAGCGCTGAGCGCTAGACCGATTCTTCGTCCAGTGTAGGTACTGCATGGTGAGGCAGTGACCTGTCTTCATTTGGAAGAACCTCGAGGCGAGCCTCTTGGAGCTACCAGCAACCGTGCCGTCTGGTTTCTGGCTGCCCGGCATCCTGTACTTCTTCCTGAAGGCCCAGGCTCCAGCTCATTGCCGGGCTTCCGTCCACTTCTTCTTGGAGATCTCTCGATTGAAACGCGCGAGAGATATAGGGAGTAGCATTTCGCGTGCCTCTGCCTAGTCCGAGTATCGTAGACATTTTACCCCACGGGCGTCTAGCTCCTCCGCCGCAAGCCTCGCCCACTCATCGGCCTTCTCATTTCCTGGGACGCCTTTGTGCGCCGGACACCACTGGATCTCAATGGCGATGTCTGGCCTGGCCCTCCGTAGCGCCGCCCGCGATGTGTTCGATAATGTGATGGTGTTCAGAGGTAATGGACTAGAGGAGGATCTGTAGTAAGGTCACTGTACAGTGACCGCCGGGTCCCACGCAGAGGTGGTGGAGACTTGGAGCTCCTCCCTGCACTCTTTGCTGCCCTGTCGACGGTGGAGGAGGGAAATGAGGAGTGAGGGGGGTTCGGACGATTTTTCTTTGGGTTTCTTATTCGTCCTACTTTTCGCTTTTTCCTATGTTATTTCCTTGGTGCACTTCTTACCTCTTCGAGACAGGCCAGGGTGGAACGCAGGGGAAGCCACAACGGGCCGTTCGCGGGCAGGCTACAGCTGATGGGAAACGGTGCGTATGTATCGCACCGTAGCCTAAATAGGCTGCATGCGAGCAATGGACAAGCAATAAAATGCCACCGGATCCCACAGGGAGAGGAGATGCATGAGCCGCCGAGCGTGGACTGCGGACAGGAACCGGACTTTACATATCCTCGCCATGATCTAGCTAGGTCGCATGCGAGTAGTGGATGGGCTGGTGGGGGGGCGGGGGGGGGGGGGAATAACCTCACAGATGCATGGCCGTAGCGGCACGGTTCTGGTGGGGCATTCTGACATCGGTGGTGTTTCGCACTCCATCTCTACCGCACCGCCCCCCCTCAAGCATCTCAGATTTCAACCACTTCGATGGTACTACTACCACAACGGCAGGCTCTCCCAATACCTCCCTCTTTCTAGCATCCTAGTGTACCGTGCATCACCGTATGGAGACTTTCGTGGATACAGGTGGAGATCAAGGAGCAACCAAGCAGATGGCCCCACCGCAAGACGGATAACGCTCAGGCAGAGGACATACGGCTGTGGTGTCTTCCGGGGTGCAAAACGACGAAGGCTACAATTATGCGGACGACGACCCTGATTATCAGAGCGGTCACTTCGTTCCGGTCCGACGGAAGATATACACCTTCCCTGTTCAATCAACCAAAAAGATCCTCAACTAATAGGAGATTCTCGGCAGCCCCAATGAATATATCAACCCTACAGCTCCTGCACCCGAGACGAGCAGTGGAGGCGGGGAATACTCACTGCCGTAGAGGGATTTGTGACAGGTCAGTGTTTGATGCAATAATCACTGTGGTGAATGCGTGACTGATTATACGGAAGAGACAGAAGTTTGGGTGAAGGGATTTTTAGCTGACCGAGAAGCACGTCCGTCGTCAAGTTCCAAGTTATGGAACAATACCACCGTATTTCTCCCAACACCTTGACCGGGAAGAAGCCGGAAACCGTTATGACTTTGGAATTGAGAATATATCTACTCATGGCCATGAGAACAACGCCGACACCACTTGCCCACTAAACGACCTCATGATGTCGACTTCAGCAATCAAGAAGGACAAATGACTGCCAGGGTTCGGGAGCGGTGTGTACAGGGTCATTCGTGATGACTGCTAGGAAAAGCTCTGATGATGGGAAGGGGGGTGGGATTTAACCACAAAGTTGAGTTCTTTTCCATGATGTTGGTGCGTATTTCAAAGCTCTGGAGCCCTTTAGCAGTGTGGCTAAACTACAATGACAGTTGTTGAGGATATGTACTGATAGTATTGGCGTTGCTCGCCTTGTAGCCGCCGCCGTACGGCTCCTTGCCCCGTTGGAGGGAGTGGACGACGAAATCACGGGAGCGACGACTTGAGCGATGGAGATGATCGGCGAAGATGGTTATGTGAGTCTACCTAGCTACAGAAACCAGAGCTAGAAAGAAAGATAGAAAGAAAAGAACAAGCAGAACGAGGACCCGCCAAGCCAACACTCCGACAAACCACAGAACCCCGACGGCTAATGGGCTAAACCCCAAACCACGCCTTCCCACATGCCCCATTCAACCATCTGCTATATACCGGTCTCCGCCTTCTCCAACTTCGGGCAAAGACACTACAGCGGCCCCAAGAACAGAAACACAGCCGTCGCCTCTGTGCAGGTCTTGCGTTCGTCTCTCCGACTTTGCTATCTCGGAAGCACCAACCACCGGCAACTATTCATTCCGACCGCTTTCGGCGCCCCCCGTTACGTAATTTTTCGCTGAGATGGTCAACAGTTCTGTGCTGCTGCAGAAATCTCCCCCATTCCATTCAGCATACTTGTCTGGCCGTTGCGGCAGTGCATCCAGCCAGTCAATCTTATTCATTGCTTCCAACATCCAAGTGAGCAGTCATGCACTACGTTACTCACGCCCACCGACCGCAGAACCAGTTCCATATCCCGTCGGAGGCGGGTACCAGCGCAGCGGTTGAGCCTGCAATATTTGACAGAATTTATCCGTCCGTTGTCCACTGCATCGGCTCCGATCGCGGATCCATTCGTTCGGGGCCCACGTGTCGACCTGGAGTCTCGAGCTGGTCGTATTGTTTCCACGCGCTGATGCGATGTCGTCGATTCAGGGAGCACCGAACTTGATGGGCGCGGCTGGGATTGACGTTATCGAGACGGGGGTGCTAGGTAGGCAGGTGAATTTGGCTCGGGTGAGGGGTGCAAAGTCAGCGGGATATTAGAGGAGCTTGTATGCGGTTGCCAGCTTCTGTTCGGAGATGCTGGGTACGTTTTTTCCTTGGTGGCGACGAATCGATTTAGGGCTTCGTTCCCCATGAGGGACGTAACTCGAGAATATTTATTTGCGTTTTCATCGGTGCTCATTCACAAACGGTATATGATTCTTTAGAATGAACGGCATTGCCTACTTCTACTGCTCTTCCGCGCCGCCGCCCAGGTTCTAGGCTCCGAGAAAAAAATATCCAAAATCCAAAAAAATAATCCTTATGGTTTTGACAATCACGGTGCAAATAAGCCCCCCTTCCTCGCTCACTGGCCATAATCGATTACTGATTACTTAGCTCCTGTTAACCGTTAGATATCACTACCAATACCAGAATGAGATTGCTACGTGTCACTACCGTCCAGGGACAATGATAACCTTAAAACAAAAAAACAAAAAAAAAAGGGGACAATGATAATCGCTCAGGGGCGAGGGAGATTCCAGCTCACCTTACGACACTACCAGGTACGCCATGGAGTCCAAATCACCATCCAGGCCGGAGTCCAAAACGGCTTCCATGCTGGCATCCAGCCCGACCAACCCTGCATCCACACTGGGGTCCAGGCCGGCATCCAATATGAGAGGGCATTGTAGAGGTAATATATCGGACTCGCCTAAACCAACATCAGCATGACTCCTTTTTACTAACACAAACCGACGTAGGTACTGACCACCACCTGCACGAGCGGGTTCGCCTGAGCACTGTTAGCATCTCTCGCCTACCAACGGAACGGAAATGAAGCCTCACAGTGACAAGCGAGTAACTCCCTTGCTCGGGCTCTCGCTTCTGTTGATAGCCGGCCTCGTTCGGAGCCTCGGGGGCTTCGGGGGCCGCGGGCAGTCCTTCCTCCTGCTGAGGGACTACCGGCTCGAAGTTCTCGACCGCCGACTCTTGTGACCAAGGTTGCTCCAGCTTGACGCCTCCAGAAGCCCACTCCGAGTCCTGTGCTTCCAGTATGTTCGTTTCTGCTGTGCCCGAGTCCGATAGTGTACCATCCTCCTGCAGCATCGGACACGAGAAGTGGTAAGGCTGTCCACACATCCCGCAGTAGTTAGGGAGAGTTGAGGTGGCGGACATTTGGAAGCTTGGAAATTGGTGGGTTTGTTTTTGTGTGGGCCTTCTCGGCTAGCGGTCGATGGTCTGTTGGTGATTGTGGGTAGATGGGTTGTATCTGGTGCTGTGCAGTTGTGTTGCTCGAAAGAAATGGCGGCCTTATTATATGCTGCTCGTCGGAAAAACGTGTTTGCTAGGTCCTAGTTGAAAAAGAGAATGTGGGGTGCACTAAGTGCTGTCAAAGGAGCTATGGACCCTTGCTGCGGCTCACTTAGCCACGAATTGCTTCCGGAGATCACCCGCGACGTGGTGAAGCTGCGCGAAGTAGTAAGCACTATCCCTAATGCGAATACTACTCTGAATTCCATTCAGCCATTGGCACCAGCAGCGAGTGCGGTTCCAGCAGTCTGACTTGACATCATCTACCTGTCCTCATTTATTTCAGCCAACACCATCACCAACCACCCCCGCATTTCTCAACTTCGTCTCTCAAGCTATTCTGCTCCTATTTCCTTGAGGTTATCTGCATCAATTCGTTTCTGCTGGCCGGTTGCATTGACTTCGCCCGGTTTCAGGACGATTTACAACGATTTGATTTGCTAGTCTCGTGATTCCACAGGTACCTACTCCGTGCCGTGACCAGAGAAATATTCAAGCCTGAATCCCATTCTCGAGGTCATTGCTTCTCGCTGATATATGTGCTTGCTGCTGCAGAAGTGCGTCGGGTTAGCCTCTCCACTGGTCTTCTAATTGGCCGTTTACCAACCCCGTATCACTCGGCACCACCTCTCATCCACCTGCCACTGCAGCAGCACTTTCACCCCAGTCTAGGGGCTAAGTTTTCTGGGTAGATGGGGAAGGCGATGTCGTACCATCGTGCGATGCGGAATAGTTCCGGCCACCACCCAATAGTTGAGATCTGGACCGGAGTGGACAACTGGCAGCAAATGTCCGTGTGTGAGCTATCTCCAGCATCCCATACCCAATGAAACCGAGCGCTCGGGGTTCATGAGAACCCTCGTCGATTCGCGACAGCGCACGGGACAATTTAATCGGATCACCAATCCAGTCGCTAATACGACATACGCTTCAATCCACGACAACTAGATACGTGGCCGGCACTGCGGGGAGGCCGGCCAATAGGCCAATGAGATTCATAGGAGCTTTTAGTTCGTAACCAACGTTGCCACTGATCACCCGAGCTACCAATGAACCGTTGGAATTGTCCGAACGCCTCGAAACGGCACCAATCTGTCGGAACACGACGCGTTGAGACGTTCTATTGCGAACCGCGACCGTCTTGTGGAATGGACATCGGCAAGACTTTCCCTTCCCCTCCGATCAGGCTCGTAGACGGAATGCAGCCAGCGAACGACGATTATGCGGCTCAGATTGCCCTGCCGATTCCCGCCAATCGTTCATGTTGGATAAGCCCAATGCCACTTTATACATACATATCTATATGTCCAACTCGCTAATGGACTGCCACAATAACGGCGACCGGCATGGGTGAAGCGTAGGACAAGTCGAACAACCGGCGGGGATTCAATGGCTGTTATTTTATTTTATTTTCGAACGGAGAGAACAATCCATTCTGGGGAGAATTTTGTCCTGACCAACCTTCCCCGCTAATATGTAATCGTTTAGTGGTCACGTGCTCAATCTGAAATGTTTTTTTTTAAAATTTAATCATTATCCGCATGCGACCTAGGTAGATCATGGCGAAGAATATGCACAGTCCGTTCCCTGTCCGCAGTCCTAGCTAGATAATGGCGAAAACAAACTGTCCGTTTCTCATCCGCAGTCTGCGCGAGTCGGCTTGTTGCAAACTCCCCTTTGCCCTCCGCCCGGGCCTGTCCCGAGAGTGATAGGAAACCACAAAGGAGATAGCAAAGAAAAGACAAAAGAAATCCCCAAGCATACAGTATGACATACAACAGGAGAACTGATGGCTGATGAGTGAGAATTCATGATGCAATCTGTCCTATTGGCTTTGGGGGAGCGATCGGCCATCACAAGAGACAGAAAATCGTGCTCACGTGGGAGACTGCCGGGAAGAAAGAGAGACAAAATTATCTAAGACTTCTCTTGATCGGAGAAAATAAGGTAGAGCTGCAGATAAGCAAAATCCAGTGGGCATTTCTTGGGGTTGTAAGTGCAATGTTCCGGGTTTTGGCAGGCGGAATCGGGTGGCGCATAGGGACCCAGCTGTCCATGATCTATAGGTCGCATGCGGTAAATGGCTGAACAAAAGGGATCACAGCTGGTCCGCTGTCTCGCGTTAGTTGACTGTTTGTTGTGGGTGGGCCGGCACGATGGTCGGGTTACTGTGGGGGCGGTTTACCCGCGGTTCTCGGGGGAGTCGCTTGATGAAATCCTTCTCACACTAGTGCTAGCATTTGCCCGCGGGCGCCCGCCGGCGGGACTGGGTCAACGCAGCCTGGCACTGGGTCCACCCGACCGGACAGGTCACCGGAATGCCCAGCCCGGATTGGACCGTCCCAAAGCCCCCGGGGCTGTCCACAGGCCTGTCCGGCTATTGAGACCCTTGTAGGTGAGCAGAGCCGATAACTTGAGCTTCAAACAGGACGAAGGAGATCACACTCCATCCCGACTGGTGCTATTGTCTAGGAGCAGCCTGCTCCGAGCACACTCAACATGTCCACATTCTAGATTCCATCCAAGCCGATACCGACGCTGGGAACTTGAGCAATACGGGCCCGGCCAAGCATGGCACAACCCTGTCGCAAAAATCGCCCCCGCCCCCAGTCCCCCGTGTTCCGCGTCCGAGAAAGTACCTACATATCCGCTCAATCCTAACGCTTATGCCTGGCCTATGGCTGTGTGGGGACTGCTGGAACGCAAACCCGGACTCTACCCGCATTTGTTCTTCCTGCGGACGGCTATGCCCTTTCGATCCTCTGCACCGAAAAAGAAGCTTGAAAGAGTGGCTCTACTATATCTTGACAGGCGCGTGGGTCCGCCGGTGAGGCTTGAGCAGGAAGGAGTTCATTAGTAGGATGCTCGGCGGAGAGCCATTGGCTGTTCGGCGAGGTGGGGGGTAGAGAAGGATAAGAGCGTTGGGGATGTACGTGTTCTTACGTGGCGTTTGATATTCTTACCCCGTTATTTATCGTTCAAGAATCGTCGTACGACTTCTCCCCGGCGCCTTAGGTTACTTGGCAAGATCTTCTGTCCAAAGGCTGTTGGGGGAGGGGGGGGGGGGGGGGGGGGGGGGGTTTTTTTTTTTTTTTTAAAAAAACATATAAAAAATGCA
>Ga0307516_10004248_pt1 | contig 17821 bp, 11 predicted proteins | sample 19_EM_MG_FD_203310 | JGI IMG/M metagenome (GOLD analysis project Ga0307516, IMG submission 203310) | Populus trichocarpa ectomycorrhiza microbial communities from riparian zone in the Pacific Northwest, United States - 19_EM | ecosystem: Host-associated > Plants > Roots > Unclassified | place... | reverse complement strand
ACCCCTACAACTCGAAATCCTCGACCTACTCGACGTCAACCCGCTGGAATGGTGCTGACGATCACCGACATGCGGAATGCGGGCCTAGGGGCACAGTCCGGGTGTCAGGACGAAGTCTTACCGGCGCGGGACGCCGAAGCCCAGCCACGCCTCCGGTGCGCAGTAAACGGTGACCCATCCCGAGCCTGGACCCGAAGGCACCGGAAAGGGAAGGGTCCTGGCCCGTACGAAACCCTGACCGAAGCTAGAGCCGGGGGCCGCTGCCCAGTATCCAGGAAGACGGCCACTATCAGCGCCGAGAGATCCGGCACGCAGGTCCCCATGCTCGCCCGTTCACCTCGCCGGCACCAGGCGGATCGCGGTCAGGGCCGGCTGTTCGGGGCCGGCGGTTCCGCGGAGCAGCAGGGTCAGCCGGGTGCCGGCGGTGGTCCAGGATGCCGGGACCCACAGGATGTCGGGGTCGCCGCCGGAGAACCGGGGCCGTCGCGGGTCGGCGAGCCAGACCCGGCCCAGGCACTCGCCCGCCGCCCAGCCGGTCGCGCGCACGTGAGTTCCCTCCAGGTGCACCAGCCAGCCGGTCGGGCCGGCCGGCAGGTCGATGTCCAGCCAGGCTTCGGCGCCCGGTGCGAGCGTCACCGGCAGGCCGATCCGCTCGCCGTCCGTGGGGCCGTCCCGCACGTAGGCGAGCAGGGCGGCGTCGTTCTGGGTCGCGCACGACCAACCCGTCACCGGCTGCAGGGTGAGCAGTTCCGGCCGTATCCGGGCGCCGCTGGGATCGTGCGGCATCGTCAGCGACACCCGGCCGGCGTCCGCGGGCAGCAGCACCCACGGGTCCTCGGCGTGGACCGTGACCGGTGCGCCGCCGTCGATCGCGGCCGCCGCCGGGGTGGTCAATCCGGCGAGGTGCAGGGCCGAGACGATGCCCGGCCCGGCGTCCAGGGTCCGGGTGTACGTGACCGGCCGCCCCACCCGGGTGCTGCTCCAGCCGCCCAGCGAGCGGATCGGCGGGGGATCGCCGGCCCACTGGTCGGCGCCGTCCACGCTCCAGTGTGCGGACAGGTTCTGTGCCCCGGTCACCGTCCAGACGGTCCCGAGCCCGCGCAGGCCGCCCAGGCGCAGGGCGGGCAGGCGGGCGTCGTCGAAGTTCGGGTGTCCCCAGGTCTCCACGGTGGCGTGCAGCACCGCGCGGCCCGGCACGTCGCGGACGTCGATCCGTTCGGTCGCACCGAAGCCGGCGATGCTCGGGCGGGCGCGCCCCGCCACCGACAGGTCGACCAGGTCGGCGGCGCCGACGAGGAGCAGGTCCGGGACGCCGGTCAGGTCCACGGTCGCGGCGTAGGTCGCGCGCCCGCGGTAGACGCCGAGCGACTCCAGGCTCGGCGGCTGCTCGTAGGCGATGCGGGTCGCGCGGGCCGGGGCGGTGCCGCGCCGCCGCCACCCGGTGGTGATCTGGGTCGGGTCGGGCCCGGCGGGCCGCGGCGGGCTGTCCGGCACGAGCTCCGTGCGGCCGTCCGGGTGCAGCCGGGCCAGGCGGGCCGCGTCCACCGGCGTCAGGACCACGATGGTCACCGTCGCGGCGGAGCCGTCCCCGTCGCCGCCCGCGACGATCCGGCGTTCAGGTGGCCCGCCCGCCGGGATCACGACCGTGACCGGATCGCCGGGGCTGCGCACGCCGTCGAGCACGACGGTCACCGGGACCTCGGAAGAGAACGCCAGGGCCACCGAGCCGCCGTCCGACGCCGCGCCCACGAGGTCGGCGGACGCCAGCGTCACGGTCAGTGCGCTGCCCCAGGAGCGCAGCGGCAGGTCGAGCAGCAGCAGCGGGCAGGCGTCGGCCGGCACCGCGACCGGGAGGTGGCCCAGGGCCGGCCCGGACAGGATCGCGGTGCCCGGGGCGGTGCCGAGGTTCGGCAGCGCGAGGATCCGGCCGCCGCCCGCGAGGTCCAGCGCGGCGGGCGCCGAGGCGGTCGGGAAGTCGGCGGTGACCTCGATGCCCGGCGTGCCCGGCGTCGCGCCGGCCAGCCGGGGACCCAGGGTGTCCAGGATCCGGGCCAGCACCCGCGCCTCGGCGTACCCGGGGCGCTCGGCACCGGTCGCCGAGACGTAGCCGCCGAAGTCGTAGCAGTGGGTCATCAGGTTGCCGGGCGCACCCCAGTTGCCGGTCGCCGGGGTGTAGCCGAAGTTCCACCCGGAGGATTGCAGGTACGGCCCCAGCAGCGAGGCGCCGGCCGCCAGCAGCCGCCGCAGCGTGCGGTGGCTGCGGTTGGTCTCGGTCACCAGCAGCGGCAGCCCGCGGCCGGCCAGCAGGTGCGCGTAGTGGCGCACCTCCGCCTCGATGTCGGGCGAGTCGTCGTCGGGATAGAAATTGCAGGCCGGGACGAGCCCGGCCACGTCGCCGGTGGCCCCGGCCAGGTCGCCCTGTCCCGCGCAGGCGATCAGCGGAACCGTGATCCCGTACGCGATCGCCTGGTCCCGCAGCGCGGTGAGATAGCCCGGCCGGTCGGCGCAGTCGAAGAAGTCCAGTTCGTTCTCCAACTGGACCATGATGACCGGGCCGCCGGCCGGGTACTGGCGCTCGGCGAGCAGCGGCAGCACCCGGTCGAACCAGCGGGTCACCTGGGCCAGGAACCGCGGCTCGCGCTGGCGCACGCGCAGGTCCGGGTCGAGGCCGAGCCAGGCCGGCAGCGCGCCGCCGTCCCATTCGGAGCAGATGTACGGTCCGGGCCGCGCGACCACGTACAGCCCCTCGGCGTGCGCGAGGTCGAGGAACGCGGCGAGGTCCCGGCGCCCGGCGAAGGACCACTCGCCGGGCGCCGTCTCGTGGAAGTTCCACGGAAAGTACACGTCCACGCAGGTGTAGCCGGAGGCACGCACCTGGGCGAGCCGGTCGCGCCACTCCTCGCGCGGCAGCCGGAAGTAGAACAGGGAGGCGGACAGCAGCAGCCGTGGCTCCCCGCCGATCCGGATTCCGGTGGCGTCGAGGTCGACGCCGCCGCCGACGATGGTCGGTACGGTCACTTGATTCCCGCGCTTCCGCCGGTGATGTCCATTTCGTAGAGGTACCGCTGGCCGAGGTAGTACACCGCGATCATCGGGAGGGTGAGCAGGATGGAGCCCACCATCACCAGGTTCCAGGGCGGCGACTGGGCCGCCTGCGACGTGCTGACGATGTACTGCACGCCCAGCGCCAGCGGCATCTTCGACTCGTCGCTCAGGTAGATCAGCGGGCCCATGAAGTCACCCCACGTCGCGGTGAAGGTGAAGATGCCGATCGCGATGAGCGCCGGCGTCAGCATGGGCAGCATGATCCGCCGGTAGATGCCGAAGAAGCCGAGGCCGTCCATCATGGCCGCCTCGTCCAGGTCCCGGGACAGCCGGGAGACGAACTGCCGCATCAGGAAGATGTTGAAGGCGTTCGAGAAGAAGTTCGGCACGATCAGCGGCAGGAACGTGTTCACCCAGCCCAGCTCCTTGAACAGGATGAACTGGGGGATCATGGTGATCTGCGCGGGGATCATCATGGTCGCGATGACGATCATGAACAGGGCGTTCTTGCCCGGCGCCCGCAACCGCGCGAAGGCGTATCCGACCAGGCCGCTGGAGAGCACCTGGCCGGCCACCGCCCCGGCCGCGATGATCACCGAGTTCAGCAGGAACTGCTGCATGGGGAGGCTGGAGCCGAACACCCGGGCGAAGTTCTCCCAGTGGAACTCGCTCGGGAAGATGCTGAAGGCGTTGGTGTTCACCGTCTGGTCCGAGGCCAGCGCGACCGACACCACGAACACCAGTGGCACGCTGAGCAGCGCCGTGACGATGATCAGCACCGCGTAGGTGAACGGGGAGGCCCGGAACGCCCCGATGTCGCGCACCGGGCGCCGGCGCTGCCGCGGCGCGGGCTCGGTCGCCGGCTCCAGCGGCGTGCCGATGGTAGCGACCATCATTTCACCTCAGACTCGTAGAACACCCAGCGGCGGGCGGTTTGGAAGGCGATGACGGTGAAGCCGAGGATCACCAGGAACAGCAGCCAGGAGATCGCCGAGGCGTACCCCATGTGGTAGAAGCTGAACGCCTGGTCGAAGAGCATCAGCACCACGGTCGTGCTCGCGTAGTTCGGCCCGCCGCGCAGGTTGGGGCCGGTGATCACGTAGACCTGCGAGAAGACCTGGAACGCGGCGATCAGGCCCATCACCAGGTTGAAGAAGATGATCGGGGTGAGCTGGGGGACAGTGACGCTCCAGAACTGCCGGGTGGGGCCGGCCCCGTCCAACTCCGCGGCCTCGTAGAGCTCCCGGGGGATGCCTCGCATCGCGGCGAGGAACAGCACGGTCGCGCTTCCGGCGCCCCAGACCGACAGCAGGACCAGGGCGGGCTTGACCCAGGCCTCCTGCAGCAGCCAGGCCGGGCCGTCGATGCCGACGAGGCCGAGCAGCCGGTTGACCAGGCCGTTGGGGGCCAGCACGATCTTGAAGATCAGCGCCGTGGCCACCAGCGGCACCAGGGTGGGCAGGTAGATCAGGGTACGGAACAGCTTGCGGCCGCGGATCTGCTTGTTCAGCAGGTTGGCGAACCAGAGTCCGAGGAGCAGGCACAGCGGCACCGAGATCGCGGCGTAGTAGACGGTGTTCCAGAGCGCCTTCCAGAACACCGTGTCCTCGGTCAGCAGCGTCTTGTAGTTGTCGAAGCCGACCCACTTGGCCGGGGTGAACGAGTCCCAGTCGGTCATCGACAGGTACAGCGAGCTGAGCATCGGCCCGAGCAGGAAGACCAGGAAGCCGATGATCCACGGCGAGACGAAGAGGTAGAACCAGAGCGCCTCCTGGCGGCGGCGCTTGCTGAGTCGGGACATGGGGCTACGACGCTGGCTTGATGATGGTTTCGAGCTGCTTCTGCAGGGCGTCCAGGGTGCTCTGAGCGTCCTGCTTGCCGAGCCAGAAGTTGGCCGTCACGTTGTCGATGGCCTTCTGCATCTCGTTCCACTCCGGGATGAACGGGGCCCGGTACACGAACGCCGACGACTCGCCGAAGGCCTTCATGTTGACCGGCTTGGTCACCCAGCTGGGCTTGAGGAACGCGTCGCTGTTCTGCACCTCGACGTTCGCCGGCACGTCCTGGCCGTCGCCGATGATGAGCTGCTGCGCCTCCGGCGAGGTGAGGAAGGCGATCGCCTTGAAGGCCGCGTCGGGGCTCTTCGAGGTGCGGGAGATGGACAGGCCGCTGCCGAAGGCGCTCACCGCCTGCTGCTTGCCGCGCCACATCGGCGCGATGTCCCAGTCGACGTCGGTCTTGAGCAGGTTCGCGATGGCCCAGAAGCCGGTGGTGTTGACGGCCACCTTGCCGCTGGCGAACGCCTGGTCGCCGCCCACGTCGGCGCCCATGTCGGCGTACTGCTCCTTGGTCGGGATCACGCCGTCCTTGGTCAGCAGGTCGCCGACCCAGGTCAGCGCCTCGACGACCTCGGGGGTGTTGACCGTCGGCAGCCCGGTGGCGGGATCGATGATCTTTCCGCCGTTCTGGTACGCCAGGCTCCACCACTGTGGCCACCAGCCGGCGCCGGCGTAGCCCCACTGCTTGCCCGGCACGGTCAGCGCCTTGAACGCGGTGCGCGCGTCCTCCCAGGTCCAGTCGGCCGTGGGCGGCTGGATCCCGGCCTTCGCGAACAGCGTCTTGTTGTAGTAGACGATCATCGCGCCGGAGCGGTCCGGGATCGCGTACGTCTGGTTCTTGTAGGTGTAGATCCCGCCGACCGCGCCGAAGCTCTTCGCCAGGTCGAGGCCGGCCGCCTTGGCCCGGTCGTCCAGCGGCAGCAGCTGGTTCTTGCTGGAGTAGGCGTTGACGTTCTCCGCCACCTCCATGATGTCCGGTCCGGTGCCGCCCGCGATCATCGTCTGGACCTTCTGCGCGTACGCGTCCGACGGGATGATCTGCAGCTTCACCGACAGCTCGGGGTACTTCTTGACCAGCAGGTCGAGCCGCTTCTGGTAGGTGACCCGGTCGGGCTCGCCGCCCCAGACCGTCATCGACAGCGGGCCGCTCTTGCCGTCGCCCTCGCTGTCCGCGCCGCAGGCGGTCAGCGTGATGACCCCGGCGGCTGCCACACCCATGCCCAGAAAGCTACGGCGGGATACCCGCGCCTGGTTGCTACTCATCGCGCACAGCCTCCTATTCGCGAGGTGGCCGGTGGCCGCCTCGCGTCGATTAGTCCAAAGATGATGATGAAGATTTCAGGCTGGTTAAGTGGTCGGAATCCTAAGGATCCGCCAATCCTTCGTCAAGGGGGTGTAGGAAGCGGTTTTCCCGAGGCTTGGGATCGCTGTCCGTTGATGGGTGGGCGAGGCCTGCCCTGCTCGACGCCCCCAAGCTCAGAGATTCATCAGAGCCATTGACGTAGCGGCGGGCTAATTCTACGATTTCGCCAATTTACCCGCGCGTAACATTCGCTTTCCCGCCCCAACCGCCGGCGCGGTGAGTCCGCCGTGCCTGTCCGACGGTCATCCCCCTCTTTACCGTCTGTCGAAAGGGCATCCCCGTGTTCCATTCCGTTTCCGGCCGGCGTGGCGCCGCACTCGGCGCCGCCGCCTGCCTCCTGGTCGCCATGGTGGCCACCGTCATCGAGATCGGCGTGGTCGCCACCCCGGCGCTCGCCGCCACGAGTCAGTTCCAGGGCGTCAACTGGGCCGACCCCCGCGACAACTACGCCGACGACCCGGTTGTCCCCTCTGGACTGTCGACATCGGACAGCTACGCGACCACGTACGCGAAGGCGACCGCGGTCATCGGCGGCTTCCAGACCACCCTTTCCGCGAACACCGTCCGGCTGCCCGTCAACCCGTACACCGTCAACGGGACGTTCTGGACGTCGTACACCGGGGCCGTCGACGCGGCCGTCGCCAAGGGTTTCAAGGTCATCCTCAGCTACTGGGAAGGCACCGCCGCCAAGGACGGGCTGGTCGACAACAGCACGTCCTACTGGGCCATGTGGCAGACGGTGGTCAACAAGTATGTCGGCACCAGCCTGGTGTATTTCGAGCCGATGAACGAGCCGTTCGGATACAGCCAGACCGGCTGGGCGGATCTCGCCGCCCAGTGGATCAGCACGTACCCGTCAGTGCCGAAGAGCCGGATCTTCGTGAGCGGCACCGGGTACAACGACAACGTCACCACCGTGTGCGCCGACAGCCGGCTCACCGGCACCTACCTGTCGCTGCACCACTACGGGTTCTGGAACACCAGCCGGACCAGTTACTCCGCGTGGGTCGCCGACCTGAAGGCCCGGATCGGCTCGTGCGCCGCCCGCACCGTGCTGGACGAGTGGGGCGCGCCGATGACCACCGGGCTCGACTACAACGGCGCGATCAACAGCAACTACTTCATCGCGTACATGCAGGCCGACAGCGACACGCTGCGCGCCCTGGGCATGGGATCGGTGTACTGGCCGGGATTGCGCACCGGCGATACGTACAGCATGACGACGCTCGGCGGCAGCGGCACCAACCTGACGGTGACCGCCAACAACGCCTCCGGGGTCAGCCGGCTGCAGTGGGCCTGGGGCCTCGGCAGCTCGACCGCCGCAGTGGTCCGCGGGGTCGGCTCCAACCGCTGCCTGGACGTGCCCGGCTCGTCCACCACCTGGGGCGTGCAACTGACCATCTACGACTGCAACGGCGGCAGCAACCAGTCCTGGCTGCTGACCCCGGCGAAGACCCTGGTCGTGTACGGCAGCCTGTGCCTCGACGTGGCCGGCGCGAGCACGGCCACCGGCGCCAAGGTGGAGACCTGGGACTGCGAGGGCGGCACCAACCAGCAGTGGAACCTCAACAGCAACGGGACGATCACCAGCGTGCAGACCGGGCTGTGCCTCGACGTGGTCGGCGCCGGCACCGCGAACAGCACGCTGATCGACATGTGGACCTGCAACGGCGCCACCAACCAGCAGTGGCAACGCTCATGAGGAGGATCGGCATGCGCCCGCATCACTTGGCGGCGATGACCCTGGTCGCCGCGGCGGCACTGGTCGCCGTCCCGGCCGGCCCGGCGGCCGCGGCCAGCAGCACCAGCACCCAGTACGTGTTCACCGCCTTCACCAACGCCAGCGAGAGCAACATGTCCGTGTACACCTCCACCGACGCGACCACCTTCACGGTGCTCAAGTCCTCGGCGTACACGCCGCCCAGCGGTCTGGTCCGCGACCCGAGCGTGCTGCACGCGGCCGACGGCTACTACTACATCGCCTACACCAACAACTGGACCGGCTCAAGCTTCGGCGTCGCCCGGAGCAAGGACCTGCTCAGCTGGACCTACCTCACCACGGTGGACGTCGGCGTCAGCGGGACGCTGGAGACCTGGGCGCCGGAGTGGTTCGTCGACCCGGCGGACGGCAGCATCAACATCATCGTGTCGCTCTCCGCGTCCGCCAACTACGACCAGTTCCATCCGTACCGGCTGAAGGTGCTCAACTCCAGCTTCACGTCGTTCGGCGCCGCGACCGCGCTCGGCGGCACCTGGGCGAACTACATCGACACGTACATCGTGCGGTCGGGCAGCACGTACCACGCCTTCACCAAGAACGAGACCACCAAGTACGTCGAGCACGCCACCGCGACCTCGCTCGACGGCCCGTACACCTTCGTCAGCACCGGAAACTGGGCCGGCTGGGGCAACTACCTGGAGGGCCAGGCGCTGACCCAGCTGGACAACGGCACCTGGCGGATCTTCATGGACGCCTACAGCGCCGGGGACTACTACTACGCCGACAGCACCGACCTGACCACCTGGACCAGCAAGACCGAGGTGGGCAACGGCCTGTCCGGCGTGATCCGGCACGGCACGGTGCTGCACGACACCATCACCACCACCACGAACCAGGCGCTGGCGGGCACCGCCTCCGGGCGCTGCCTGACCGCGTCGTCCAGCAACGGAGTCCAGGCCACCATCGCCGACTGCGCCGGCAGCGCGCTGCAGCTGTGGTCCTACACGACGAGCGGCCAGCTCACCGTGGGCGGCCGCTGCCTGGACGTGTACGGCCAGGGCACGGCGAACAGCACCGCGGTCGACGTGTGGACCTGCAACGGCGGAACGAACCAGAAGTGGACCCGGAACGTGGACGGCAGCTACACCGGCGTGCAGTCGGGACGCTGCCTCGACGTGAAGGGTGCCGCCACCGCGAGCGGCACCCTGGTCCAGATCTACGACTGCAACAGCGGCACCAACCAGGCCTGGACCTTCCAGTAGCCAAAGCACAACGCGGGGCTCGGGTGGCTGTCCTAGCGGCGGCTCACCCGAGCCCGGCCACCGCACCGGTGGCCAGCGGATCGGTGGCCAGCGGATCGACCGGCTCCGGCGGGGCCGGGTACGGCTTGGCGATCACCGCGTCCACCGCGTCGTTGAACCGGACCATCGGCTCCGGCCAGCTCGGGCCGAGCAGGTAGTGGCGCAGGCGCTCGCGCCGGACGGCCATCGGGTCGACCGGCGCCGGCTGCTGCAACGCCCGCACCAGGTCGGCCAGGCCGGCGGCCGCGGAGCCGAGCAGGTACGCGCCGCCGGCCACCGTCTGCGCGGCCCGGAACTCGGCCTCGTCCTGGTCGTTGATGTTCGTGACGACGTACGGCTTGCCGCTGGCCACGAAGTCGGAGACGACCGCGGAGATGTCGGCGATCATCAGGTCCGCCTGGTTGAAGCACGAGTAGAGGTCGGGGCGCGGGCCGGTCACCGTGCGGTGCGACCACCAGCCGCCGGCCTGCCAACTGGTCTGCTGCCAGTCCTGCTCCACCTCGAGCAGCCGGGCGTGCTGCTCCGGATCCGGCGAGCCGCTGTCCCGGACCGCCTGGGCGTCGTCGGGGGCGCCCGGGCCGGTCAGCTCGTCGATCCGCCGCTGCAGGTCGGCCAGCCGGCCCGTGGCGGCGGCGCGCGTCGCGGCGTCGGCGGCGATGGCCGAGGCCCAGGCCGGGTCGGCGGCGCGGCGCTTGTTCGCCTCGTCGAGCAGGTCGATGATCTTCTGGTTGATCCGCTTGGTGGCGGCGTCCTGGTAGCCGGTCAACGGGTGCGGCTTGTAGATGATCCGCACGTTCGGCGACAGCGCCAGCAGGGTCTTGATGATCTTGATGCCCATCACCGGCACGGAGCTGAGCGCCAGGTCGACGCTCCACCCCTCCCAGGTCGGCGCGTAGAGCACGGTGAAGATCTGCCGGTCCGGGCGGGCCCGCTCCACGACCGCGAGCTGGGGCCGGCCGACCTCCACGATCGAGGAGTCGGAGACCGCCGAACCGGCACGCCGGTACCGGTCGCGGCCCGCCTGACCGGCGACCCACACCTCGTCGTAGACCCGGCTGAACGGGTTCGTGCTGGCCACCTTGTCGCTGTCGCCGTGCCCGACGAAGATGTGCCGGACCCCGTTGGTGCGCAGCATCTGGATGTTGTTGCCGGTGTTGCCGACGTACATGACGGCCTTGAGATCCGGCAGGTTCAGGTCCATCACGTCGGGGCCGCGCGGCACGCAGATGATCGGCAGGTGCGTCGCGGCGATCCGGGTGACGTGCTTGCGCTCGCGTACCAGGATCGCCGCCCGGTACCGCAGCCCCGCCAGCACGGCCAGCCAGGAATCCACCTGGTAGGTGGTGCCGCTGGCCTCGTTGAGGCTGAAGTAGAGCAGCACCTCCGGCCGGTAGTCCCGCAACTCCTTGATCGCCTCGGCGCTCAGCGCCTCCTTGTCGGCCAGCACCCGGTTGCGCCGGTAGTGGGTCATCGCGACGGCGAGCACCGACAGCAGGAACAGCGCCGAGACGGCGAAGCCGGCAATGGCGGCAGTGTCCGTCCCGGCCAGGGAGTCGATCACCACGCCGACCGCCACCGGCAGGCCCACGTGCAGTAGCCAGGCCGGCGCCCGGACGGGCAGCCAGGCCGGCGGCGCGTCGGGGATGCCCAGCCGGGAGAGATCCAGGTTGCGGGTCGGGTGCGGCAGCTGGCGCAGCTCGGCCACCCGGCGCAGCACCAGGTTGACCAGGGCGCGCATCCAGTACAGGCCGAGCACGCCGATGGTCAGCAGGCCGACCAGCACGGCACCGTACTCGTCGCTGCGCGCGATCATCACCATGATCGCGGCGTCCCGGATCAGCGACCGGGTGACCGCGCTCAGCTGGGCGCGCCGCACCAGGGCGGCCAGCGCGGTCCGCTTGACCCCCCAGCGCTCGACGACCACCTCGGCCGCCAGCGCGACCACGAACACCTCGGGCCAGGGCACGAAGGCGCCCGCGTACAGCGCCAGGTAGGCGACGACGAACAGGAAGGCCCAGACCAGCGCGACCAGCCGGCCGCCCTTGCGGGCATCCATGATGTTCACAGCGGGTTACCCTCTCCCTCGGCGCACGCCACGGCCGCGGGTTCGGCGCGCCGCACGTCCACGATGTGTCCGGTCCAATCGGAGATCATGACGTCCACGGAGGTGCCCGCCACCTCCTCGGCGGTCAGCATCGACGCGGCCGGCTCGTCGCCGAACGCCTGCCGCCGCATCGGGGTGCCGGTGCGCTCCGGGTTGATGCAGTTGACCCGGATGCCACGGTCCGACCACTCGTCGGCGAGGGCCTGGGTCAGGTTGACCGTGGCCGCCTTGGTCGACGAGTAGAGGCTGTAGCCGGCCCGGCCCCGGGTGTACGAGCTGGAGGTGTAGAGCAGCAGCGCGCCCCGCGTCTCGGCGAGATACCCCGAGGCGGCCCGGGCGATGTACACCGGCGCGAGGTAGTTGACCCGCAGGACCTCCTCGATGGCGGCGTCCTCGGCCTCGGCCAGTTCGCCGATCCGGAGCACCCCGGCGGTGTTGACCACGTAGTCGATCCGGCCGGTTCGCGCGTGCGCCTGCCGCAGCGCCTCGGCCACCTGCTCGGGGTTCTCGACGTGGGTGCCGGTGGTCGAGCGGCTGAACGACAGCACCGTGGCGCCCCCGGCCGCGGCCAGGTCCCCGGTGGCCTTCCCGATCCCGTAGCTGCCGCCGAAGACGACGACCGTCTTGCCGGCGAGCAGCCGGGCCCGGTCCGCGCCCGACGTCTCGACCGCCGGCGCGTTGGAGTTGAGCTGGAAGAGCTTGTCGGCGAGATGGATGTCGATCGGATGGGTGATCTTCAGGTTGTTCTCGTCGCCGGGGACCACGTAGATCGGCACGTCCGGCAGGTAGCGCCGGACGACGCCACAGTCGTCGGTGGCGGTGAAGTCCGGGTCGGCCGCCGCGAGCTCGTAGGCCTTGCGCAGGGTGGAGAGGCGGAAGCCCTGCGGCGTCTGGCCACGGCGCAGCCGGCCCCGCGGCGGGATGTCGGTGATGACCTCCGCGCCGTCGACCTCGTCCACCGCGATGATCGTGTCCGCCGAGGGGATCGCCACGTCGATGGCCTCGAAATGGTCGAGAGCGCGCACGCTGTCGGCGATGATGCGCTGCGACACCAGCGGCCGCACCGCGTCGTGGATGATCATCTTGCGTTCGGCGCCGCCCACGGCCTCGATGGCCCGCTGGGTCGTCTCGCTGCGGGTCCGGCCGCCGGCGATCACGCCGGTGACCTTGGTGAAGCCGGCCCGCGCGACGATCGCCTCGACCTCGGCCAGGTGACCCGGGGTCATCAGGACCAGCACGCTGTCGATGAAGGGTGACTTCTCGAAGGCCGCGAGGGTGTGCTCGATCACCGGCTTGCCGGCGATCTTGACAAGCTGTTTGGGCATCTGCAGCCCGAGCCGCTCGCCGACACCACCCGCGAGCACGACCGCGACGGTCGGCAACATACCTGACTCATTCCTCATTGCCATTGGACTTTCTGTCACTTTGTCAACCCAACTCCGCCGGATGTCGGGGGACATTAACAGCAGCTGAAGCGAAAAGAAAAGAGGGCCGCGGCGAGCGCCATTATCCTGTGTTCGGCCTTGTGTTGAGCTGTGTGCCGGCAATGGAGAACAGGGACTGCGGGCGACACCGACTCGGAGATTCCTTTGGTTGCGCTGTGCTGCGGCAATGGGTTTCCTGTGAGGCGGCGTGGTACGGATAAATCGGGCTCTGACCAGGCATGACCCGAGTGCCTCACCCAGGCTGCCGAAATTCGGAATTACCCGCTATGGTGGCGGCCATGAAGGCGCTAATGCTCTCCGGCGGGGCCGGAACGCGGCTCTGGCCGATCACTCACACATCGGCCAAACAGCTCGTGCCGGTCGCCAACAAGCCCGTATTGTTCTACGGTCTGGAAGCGATTGCCGAAGCGGGCATCACCGACGTCGGAGTTATCATTGGTGACACCGCCGACGAAATCCGGCAGGCGGTCGGCGACGGATCCCGCTTCGGGGTCGACATCACGTATATCCGGCAGGAGGCCCCGCTCGGGCTGGCCCACGCCGTCCTCATCGCCCGCGACTTCCTGGCGGACGACGATTTCGTGATGTACCTGGGCGACAACTTCATCGTCGGCGGCATCCGCGGCCTCGTCGAGCAGTTCCGCGACCAGCGCCCCGACGCCCAGATCCTGCTCACCCACGTCGGCGACCCGAGGTCGTTCGGCGTGGCCGAGCTCGACGACGCCGGCCGGGTGATCGGGCTGGAGGAGAAGCCGGAGCGCCCGAAGAGCGACCTGGCCCTGGTCGGCGTCTATCTCTTCCGGCCCTCCGTGCACGAGGCCGTCCGCGCGATCGAGCCCTCCCGGCGCGGCGAGCTGGAGATCACGCACGCCATCCAGTGGCTCATCGACCAGGGCCGGGACGTCCGCTCCAGCACGATCCACGGTTACTGGAAGGACACCGGCAACGTCACCGACATGCTCGAGGTCAACCGGACCGTCCTCGAGACGCTCGAACGCTCGATCGACGCGGACGCCGACGAAGCGAACGAGATCATCGGACGGGTCCGGATCGACCCGAGCGCGAAGGTCACGGGCAGCCGGATCGTGGGTCCCGCGATCATCGGCGCGCACACCACGGTCCACAACTCGTACGTGGGCCCGTTCACGTCGATCGCCGAGCACTGCCGGATCGAGGACAGCGAGGTCGAGTACTCGATCCTGCTCCGCAACTCCTCGATCGTCGGGGTGAGCCGGGTCGAGGCGTCGCTGGTCGGGCGCAACGTCGAGGTCACCTCCTCGCCCCGGGTGCCCGCGGCGCACCGGCTCGTCGTCGGCGACTACAGCAAGGTGCAGATCGCCTCATGACCACCCGGATACTCGTGACCGGCGGGGCCGGTTTCATCGGCTCGCACTACGTGCGCACCGTGCTGGGCGCGGACGGTCCCGGCGACGTGCGGATCACGGTCCTGGACAAGCTCACCTACGCCGGCAACCTCGCCAACCTCGACGAGGTACGCGCCCACCCGGGGTTCCGTTTCGTGCGGGGTGACATCTGCGACGCCGGCCTGGTGGGCCGGCTCATGGCCGAGCACGACCAGGTCGTGCACCTCGCCGCCGAGTCGCACGTGGACAGGTCCATCGACGGGGGCGCCGAGTTCATCCGGACCAACGTGGTCGGCACGCACACGCTGGTCGACGCCGCGCACCGGGCGGGGATCCGGACCTTCGTCCACATCTCGACCGACGAGGTCTACGGCTCGATCGACGACGGATCCTGGCCCGAGACCGATCCGCTGGCGCCCAATTCGCCGTACTCGGCGGCCAAGGCGTCCAGTGACCTGGTCGCGCTCTCCTACCACCGGACCCACGGCCTCGACGTGCGGGTGACCCGCTGCTCCAACAACTACGGGCATCACCACTTCCCCGAGAAGGTCATCCCGCTGTTCATCACCAGCCTGCTCGACGGCGGGAAGGTCCCGCTCTACGGCGACGGCGGCAACGTCCGCGACTGGCTGCACATCGACGACCACGTCCAGGGCATCGAGCTGGTCCGCACCCTGGGCCGCCCCGGCGAGATCTACCACATCGGCGGCGGGACCGAGCTGTCGAACAAGGAGCTGACCCAGCTGCTGCTGGACGCCTGCGGCGCCGGCTGGGACAGCGTCGAGTACGTGGCCGACCGCAAGGGACACGACCGCCGCTACTCGGTCGACTGCACCAAGATCGTCAATGAGCTCGGCTACCTGCCCCGCAAGGACTTCCCGACCGGGCTGGCCGAGACCGTCCAGTGGTACCGCGACCACCGCGACTGGTGGGAGCCGCTGAAGGAGCGGGCCAAGCTGTGACTACCTGGTTGGTCACGGGCGGCTCCGGGATGCTGGCGCGAGACCTGCTGTCCCGCCTGAGCGCCGCCGGCCTCGAAGCGGTGGCGCTCACCCGCGCCGAGTGCGACCTCACGGACCCCGGCTCGGTCGCCGCCGCGGTCGCGCGGCACCGCCCCGCCGTGGTGGTCAACTGCGCGGCGTGGACGGCGGTCGACGACGCCGAGGAGCGGGAGGCCGCGGCCCTCGCCGTCAACGGCACCGGCCCCGCGCACCTGGCAGAGGCCTGCCGGGACGCCGGGGCGGTGCTGCTGCACGTCTCCACGGACTACGTCTTCGGCGGGAACGCGTCGTCGCCGTACCCGGAGGACGCGCCGTGCGCCCCGCGCAGCGCCTACGGGCGCACCAAGCTCGCGGGGGAGCGGGCCGTCCTCGAAACGCTGCCCGGCACCGGCTACGTCGTCCGCACCGCCTGGCTCTACGGGGCCGGCGGCCCCAATTTCGTGCGCACGATGATCGAGCTGGAGGCGGCGCGCGACACCCTCGACGTGGTGGACGACCAGCGCGGCCAGCCCACCTGGACGGCGGACCTCGCCGACCGGCTGGTGCGGCTCGGCACGGCGGCCCTCGCCGGCACCGCGCCGGCGGGTGTCTACCACGGGACGAGCTCGGGCGAGACCACCTGGTTCGGGCTCACCCGGCAGATCTTCCGGCTGCTCGGCGCGGACCCCGGCCGGGTGCGCCCGACCACCAGCGCGGCCTTCCGCCGGCCGGCGCCCCGGCCGGCCTACAGCGTCCTCGGGCACGACCGCTGGGCGGCGGCGGGCCTCGACCCGATCCGCCCCTGGCGCGACGCCCTCGACGAGGCGTTCCCCCACCTGCTCGCCGCCGATTCGAGGAACTGAACAGATGCCGATCAAGGTCAGCGTGGTCGTCCCGGTCTACAACCCGGGCCGCTACATCGAAGACTGCATCACGTCGCTCGTGCAGCAGAGCCTCCCGGCCGACGAGTACGAGGTCTGCTTCGTCGACGACGGATCGACCGACGAGACCCCCGCCCGGCTCGACCAGCTCGCCGGGGAGCACCCGAACGTCCGGGTGATCCACCAGGAGCCCTCCGGCTGGTCCGGCAAGCCGCGAAACGTCGGCATCGAGGCCACCACGGGCGAATACATCATGTTCGTCGACAACGACGACTACCTCGGCCCGGAAGCCCTGCAGCGGATGTACGACTACGGCGTGGCCAACGGCGCCGACCTGATCGTCGGCAAGATGGCGGGCAAGGGCCGGCCGGTGCCGCTGGAGCTCTTCCGCCAGAACAGGCCGCACGCCTCCGTGCGGAACGCGCCGCTCATCGACAGCCTCACCCCGCACAAGATGCTGCGGCGCGGCTTCCTGGACCGGATCGACCTGCGCTTCCGCGAGGGACGCCGCCGCCTGGAGGACCACGTCTTCGTCGCGGAGGCCTACCTTCGCGCCGAGAACATCTCCGTGCTGAGCGACTACGTGTGCTACTACCACGTCAAGCGCGACGACGCCTCGAACGCCGGTTTCCGGCCCATCGAGCCGGTGGGCTACTTCGGCAACCTGTGCGAGGCGCTCGACGTGGTCGAGACCTACACCGAGCCCGGCCCGCTGCGGGACGGTCTGTTCCGCCGCTGGCTGCGCAACGAGATCGTGGAGCGGCTGCGCGGTCGCCGGCTGCTGGCGATGGATCCGGCGTACCGGCGGGAGATGTTCCGCGAGATGCGCGGCGTCACCGAGCGTTTCGGCCCGGGCGTGGCCGCCGGTCTCTCGCCGATCCAGCGGGTCGTCGCCGGGCTGCTGTCCGCCGGCCGGCTCGGCGACCTGGAGACGCTGGCCGCGTGGGAGGCCACCGTCAAGCCGGTCGGCGACCTGCGGCAGCTCGCCTGGAAGGACGGCGCCCTCCGGGTCGGCTTCACCGTCGAGTACGCGTCCGGCCCCGACCGCCTGACCTTTCTCCGGGAGGAGTCGCGGACCGACCTCGCGCTGCCGATCCCGGAGAGCTCCGGCGTCGCCACCCAGTTCGAGAAGTCGAAGGTCGACCTCGTGATCCGGGAGCGCGCCACCGCCGCCGAGTTCTACCAGCCGGTGGAGTTCGAACGCGAGCAGGTGCCCGCCCCGGATCCCGCGGCGGTCCGGCTGCGGCTGCGGGCCACCGCCGTCATCGACCCGCGAACGGCCGCCGGCGGCACCCGGATCGGGCCCGGGATCTGGGACGTCTTCATCCGGTACGGGCTCAGCGGCTGGAACAAGGAGACCCGGCTCGGGCAACTCCGCGGACCCGACGCCGGCAGCGGCCGGCGGCTCGGGATCATCGACGGGCAGAGCGTCCTGCCCTACTGGACGGATCCGCACCAGAACCTGTCGATCGACGTGCGGCAGAGCACCAACCGCCTCAAGTACGACCTGCTGGCGGTCCGACCCGAGCAGGTGACGGCCGGGCGCGACCGGCTTGCCGTGTCACTTTCCGCCTACGTGGACGTCGCCACCACCGGGCGGATCCGGTTGACCAAGGCGGCCACGCGCAAGGCGCTCGACTTCGACGCCACGCTCGCGCCCGCGGCCGGCGGCTGTGTCCTCGTGGCCTCGCTCGCCGGCCGGGACCTGCCCGCGGGCCGGTACCGGATCTCGGTCGGTCTGGGTGCGGACGCCGGCGAGCGGACCCTCACCGACCTGCGG
>Ga0307516_10004246_pt1 | contig 17825 bp, 25 predicted proteins | sample 19_EM_MG_FD_203310 | JGI IMG/M metagenome (GOLD analysis project Ga0307516, IMG submission 203310) | Populus trichocarpa ectomycorrhiza microbial communities from riparian zone in the Pacific Northwest, United States - 19_EM | ecosystem: Host-associated > Plants > Roots > Unclassified | place... | reverse complement strand
TATCGTCCACAAGGCCAAACAATGATAGGATGGAAAAGGATAGATAGTTTGTTTAATAAGATGAGAGAGGCATAGTTGATAAGATCAAAGAGATAAGATAAGGGGCTGAGAGGCTGTTCCATAACAGGTCTGGTATGACCAGTTAGATACAATCAGTCTTTACAACTTTGCAATAACTAAATAAGGCAATGCAAGGATTTTCCAAGGCTACACAAGCCTCCGGACATGTGTTGCACACTATGTCGGATTGGCAACAAGAGTGGGAATGGGTACATTGTGTAGTATTAGTGGATTCTGTGTATTACTTCAAGTTATGGGATACATGCTGATCCTTCTAAAGAAACACTGGTGGGTGCAGCTGCAGCACCCCCTTTGGTGTGCCGACGGTGGTGAAAATGTCTGCCAACCATCACCCATTAAGGCTACTATGTCCCATACCATCTTAGGTGCGCTCATCCTTGTTGGCAACAACATACATGCATAGGAATCAGTCCACAGTTGTGGACTGTTGTTCGTGCTGGCACACTTGGTGGCGCAATGACGGACGACTGATGCAGCAGCCTGTGGGGGGTCAAACTTGCTGGACAGGGGTATCAGTAGGGGTTTTCCAAAAACCTGGATGCACTCCAACCCATGCATGGATATGCCAGCCAAGAAACCTCGCAACAACAGTTCAGGTGTTGATTGACACTGCCATGCAGCATTGCAAGGTTGTGATGGTGGGCCTCCCGCCCTGTTCCATGCCCTGCATTCCCCACTGCATCTCATCCTCTAAACATCCCACCCATGCCATGCCATCCTCCTAACATTCCACTCCGTTGTTCCGTCCCCCTAACGCTCCACTCATGCCATTCCATCTTCCTAACATCATCTCACGCATGCCATCCCATCCTCCTAACACCCCACCCACACCGTTCCATCTTCCAACAGTCCACCCATGCCATCCCATCCTCTTAAGATTCCACCCATGCCATCCCACCCTCCTAACATCCCGCCCACGCCGTTCCGTCCTCCTAACATCCCACCCACGCTATCCCTTCCTCCTAACATCCCACTCATGGTATCCCTTCCTTCTAACATTTCATCCACACCATCCCATCCTCCTAATGTCCCACCCACGCCGTCTACTACTGACCTGAATAGAATATCAAGAAATCAGCATTTGACAGATGCCCCCTGACCGATCATATTGTAAGTACGTCCTTTCAATCCTACTCGCCTGATAAGATGGTGATAGATCTATATACATTTTATCTCCCAGTCAAAAAACACCTTCGATCCCTTCTAGTATAATTAGTACGAGTCTTAGAGTTAGAGAATTGGCATACCTTCATGGCCAAGATGTAATATTTGTGATGGGCCATGCTGACCAAGTTTGGAGGTAGCGACCGCACCCTCGAAGCTGCACAATACCGCCAGTGACCATATTCCAGCCTGGCCAGTCCAGCACCAAGTGTTTGTAAAATTTGATGAATAACACCCTCCTTCGTCTTCCTGATGGGCCCCGGCGCACCCAGACGACACTTCCTCTCTACGAAATGAGCAGGCAAATGGGGAATGGAAGTAAAAACTCACCACAAATGGATAGTTGTGGGGCAGGGTAGGCAGGTTCAGGTTGTAAGTATCAAGAATGAAAAACATATACTTACTCACCTATCGTGCAAGTTGTTGAGGTGGGAGGTTGGAGGAATCGTGTGAATTAAATTGGCACGTTTCACATGTCGAGACTTAAGAAGTACCTGTTCGCGCTATTAAGTATCAAGAATGAATTATCTTTTTCCCAACTCACCTGTTGCGCAATGTTTACAGTTGAAGGAAGTCAAAGGGCTCACGTCACTTACTTTGTCGTGTTTCAAAGTGTGTCTTCAGCAAGTGAGAAGTCGCTCGACATTTTGAGAGATATCCTGAATCTGGCACGTAGTTTTTGCTTTAGACCTTCATGCATGAGACCACTGATTCACTTCTTGTGACACATTAGGACTTTCTGCGTGCACATTGAACAAAGCGATAGGATTTTCCACGGAGGGACTCGAGCGATAACCATATTATCATACTGCGAGTCCGTCAGTGTTTTTTGAAGCTATTTTGGGTGCATCTGTCCAACGTTGACATGGGATGTTCTTCACCTGAGAAATCCTGATTCTAGTCATCTGCAGACTGCTTGTTGGAGAGCATTCAAAGTGGGTATGAGAGACATTATTCACAAGGTACGACAAACTATAGCCGAAACAGTGAATTCTCTGGAATACAATTGGCCCAAACCTCACGTTCCAGCACATCTTCCCAATCAGAGGATCCATCCTCCTCCTCCACGCCAAGTTCGAGTGGCTGTACTATCCTCCATCGATGAGTTCCGGGGCTATGGTCAACTGAAATACGACGTTTCTTCATGAGAAAAGTCTCATGCCTGAGTGGACTGCAATACGATCCATCGCGTCGACCCCAAAAACCTGACGGTGCGCTCTGTAGTTGAGATAAGACTTAAATTTGTTCTGGATGGTGAAGATAATTTGTTTACGGCCCGAACATTTTTTGAGGACTGTGGTACCATCGCTGTCCATGTTTGTACCACACCGAGTGTCTTGAACTTGCGGTCGAGATACACCTGTGGATAAAAGACTTGAATTTGAAATGGACTTGGCACGTGGCAAGATGAACTGTTAAATAGCTGACTCGGGAGAGTCTATCAGTTTTTGACCGGGGGGAGAGGCATATGATTAACATATCTTGTGTCCCTTTCCGCCTCCTTTATCCTCGAAATTCCTGAAATTGTCAAAGTCATAATTGACATGTTGATTCGCCAGAGTCTTGTTGACTGTAAATGATATCAGTCTAATGCTGACTAACGGAACGCAAGAAACCTGACACTGAACGAATGGTTCGAACAGTTCGCCGCTTGAAAAAAGCTTGCAATTTTGACAAGTTGTAGTACCGTGGTAGTGTCGCCGTTGGGCCTAGTACCGACTCACTGAGCAAACCTGTGAAAACTGTTTGATGGATCAACAAACATAATGACGGATACTTGAACAACTAAAATACCTAGTGCTGAAGACTTCATAATGTCGCTGATCGGCCATGCTCGAACTTGCAGCTGGACGTCGGTGTCAAGGAAATCTTGAACTTGAAACAAACTTGTGCTTGAAATGCCAAGTTCCATCAGCTATTGACTCTGGAAAGTCAATTGGTTTGTCAAGGAGGGGAAGGAATCTGAGTTACACACCTTCTCATGCCCTTTCTGTCCCCTTTATTCTCAAAAACTACGGAAAGACGTGCTTGAGGTCGAGTTGGATGGATTGGTCAAGAGCTTGCTGATTGACAATGCCTGTGATTGATATCAGTATAACACCTACTATTGAACGGAGGCAAACCTGAATGACCGTGATGAAAATTTTGCAATTTTCAAGCATGGTGTCGAGACAGTCGATGATTGTGCTGATCTGGTGATCTAGATGTGAAACAACAACATCAGATGCTTTAATGGAATACAATGACTTACCGATCATGAAGATCGTTCCCTGCACCCACGCCTTGGTCGCCGAATTTGATGGGAGCGGTTTTGAGCAGATTTTGACAATCCGCGTCGAAGCTTTCATGACTTGAAGACTTCAAACTGAAAAGGAAACATAAGCTGCAACAGAAGTGCATGGTACAGACATACATCACACATGCGAAAGACGGCAGTGGTGGTGGAACGAGACAAAGAGCAAAGATTGCCACGCGCCGCTAGGGCTGAGCACCGTACCATATAGGCGGGTTCAGTGCCTTGGGAATTTGCTGCACACCACTCCTGGTTGCAAATGATCCTAGGTTTTTTGTTAGCATGAGGGCGAGAATGGAGGAATGGATTACACACGAGATTGTTTCCTCGGCAGGAATCGCTTTTCGTGGCTTCTTAGTCATTATCGTATATTCGCTCTGAAATAATCGATGCTTTGCAAACATGCCCAGTGGTGGGGCCTGTCGGGTAATCGCTCCAACCCATTCACATGTATGCCTCCAAACCAGCCAAGAAACCTCGCAACAGCAGTTCGGGTGACAATTGACACCACCGTGCAGCATTGCGAGGTTGTGGTGGTGGGCCTCCCACCCTGTTACATGCCCTGCATTCCCCACTGCATTCACAAGGATATCATCAAATCTAAAAAAGAATGAATATATATGTGAGCATTTTCGTGGAAAAACAATGCACCAAAACTGAAAATGCCAATCTGTCCCTATGATAGGCATGATCCAATGAATTCAGGCCTGTGCAGACCACCCGTACCTGGGGGTCCTGTGCACGTACGCAGTGGCACTGGCCGCTGACACTCCCTCGCCTCCTACCTGCTGTTCTTTGAACATTGAGGTAACCTGTGGGCGACTGTTGATCTGGGGTCCCATGCGTGTATGCAGGGGCGCTGGGTAGAGAGTCGCTCTGGCTTCTCCTCTGTCTGCTGTCCTGTTTTCGCATCTCCTGCTCCCCATTGTCCCCCACTGGTTGTGATCTGGATGTGAGAGGGTGGGCGCTGTCTCCCATCAGCGTTTTCAGCATCGTGGTGGTTGTCTCCCATTGCGCTCTGGTGACTTCCGAACTGTCAGAAGGGGCAAGCGGGCAGGTGGAGGTCAGAGCGGGCTTACTGGGGGAGGTGCGTGCGTAGCTGGGTGCAAGCAGTCCCGCCACCATGGTCGTTGCCTTTTGGGGCGGGGTGCTGGGAGTGGGGGGTGTAATGTGGTTTGTAGTGGTGGAGCAGCATGGTTATGTGGTGGGATCATCCCAGTCAGTGGGGGATTGAAGGGTGCCAGAGGGAAGGATGTACTTACCAGTAGGCTTCCCTTTGGGGTGTTGGGTGTGCACCATGACACCAATAATGGTGAGGGCTAATTAGTTCTTTTTTCGACGTTGAGTACAGCTAAGATCTACAAATATACCAATTCTATTCGAGTCGTCAGTGCTAGTCTTCAAAATTGATGCGAGGGGACTCACTAAGAATTACATACTGAAATGGCCTCAAGTGGCCATGCCGAGAGATCCCCAACAAACCTGTTCCTGCCGCGGAGCTGGACGAGAGTGCCAGTGACTTTGTTATGCGTCTTAAAACATTCATGAGTATCATTGACCCCACAAAGATCGCACGGGTAAGTACTTACATATTTCTTCCCCTTCTCAATAACTGGGTGTCGGTAATAGTCGATAAAGAGAGCGCGTCTTCGGTATATCTTGGCCAGGGGCCCTTGGGTCCGGCGCACCCATACCATATCTCCTGCCTACAAGATTGGTTAGTTAGAGAACAAAGACAACAGGGTAAAAAACTCACCTGATACGGATGATGGTGAGGCAAGTCGGGCAGGGTGGGGTTGAAACGGGCCATACTAAAAGACCTAATCAGGGAAAGCTCAAGAATCTCTGAACATTACTCACCTGATGTTTACAGAAGAGCGGATGCAAGTTACAAACGCACGCGATCGCCAAATGAGCATGTCGAATTCATCATGTGACTGATCTACTTATACTTGCTGAACTACTTACTCATCCTGTAGATGGATGCTCACCTCTGCAAGAAGGTTGGTACTAGGTGAAACAGGCTCTCATGTTCATGCAAGAGCCCAATATTATTGTCGAGAGGTGAAGAGGGGACAGGCACAAGGAACAAAGCAAAGGACAGTACGATTGAGGTAGACCCAACCCAAACACCACCAATCTTTGGAGTCCTGCACCCCAACTTCTGCGGAAAAATAAAACTGTCAAAATTTAGGGAAGACCTTCCTTGAATTTTTGACCATCACTTGTTTTCAAGATGCGAAGTAGGGGAGTTGATATCAGTGTCAGCGCTCATTTGTTGTGTTTAGAGTGCGTCTACATAACAGAAACAAAAAAAATTGAGAAAAGAGCCCATCATCGGAATACAAGGTAGGCGCACTTCACAACCATCTAATGTCATGTTGTTTTGCGTGATTTCAACATGACAATTGCTGACTGCGGTCAGCAGAAACTTTGCTTGCGAACACTGAAGCCTATCTTCCTCAGTGCCAAACAATGTCCATTGATAAACTCTTTTATTGTGACTGTTAGGGGCTAAACAAGCTAAACATAAAGACATAGAGTAGAACTGCGCACTCGCCATTTACTTCTCCATTTACCCCCCATTTACTTAAGACATGTTCATAGGGCGTACACTTGTAATACAGGGATTGGACCTCAGTCCCAATTTCGCGGCTTCTGTCCACATAGGAATCGGACATGGACCGGTTTTGGGACCTTGCAAATGACTGTCCATGTCTAGAGGGCGAGCGCTACAGAACAGACATCATTAACAAAAGAACATCGAGGACCTTCAATACATACCTGGGCAAGAAGTTAAAGATAGCATGAGACGGTGCACCCATCCATTCACCAAGATCCTGGGCATTAGCAAGAGAAACCCCACAAGCGACGACGCGAGTTTGTTCTGTCTGAGCAGCGACATATTGTGTTCTTGAGATGACAACTTCGTACGTAGGTCCGATCTCTCCGCCGACAAGCTGAACTTCATCAGTGATAAGAAGGCCGATGTTCTGTATGTTCTTCTGTTGACACCATCTGCGTGATATAACATCCTACTGTTATAGAAGCGCAATCAGCACAACATCAAAAGACCTAACATAAGGGTTACGCACTTGCATTGGCATACACACGATAACATCACCCTTCTCCAAAAGACACAGATCTGTGCTTGTCTCCCCAGTTAGACTAACAATCTCCTTCTCACCCTGCAGTTGGGAAAGCTTTGCCTTCCACTCCGCCACCCATGGATCCACCATTTCCTGATAAGGTTTGATGCAAACGGCCCGCAGTTGTTCACGTTTACTCCAAAGTCGAAGCAGGGGGAACTCAGTGCATATAGCCCCGCCACTCCAAGTCAGCGCCCCAATGAACGCATTCTCATCCCAAGTATACAAAGCCTGGAACACCTGTGTCTGAATCTTGTTGAAGGTCTGGATCATTGAGGAAAAGATCTCCTCAAACTTCTTGTTGTGCAAAGCTGAGAGAGGTAGAGCCTGCAGGTCAAGCAATGGGGTGGGTGGCCGGAATTTCTCGGGAAGGATGAGGTGTTTGAAGAAATGGGCAGGTGCATCTCCCAACAGTCTGAGATGATGGAGAAATAGTAGTTAGGAGGAACGGGTTCAAACATGGGGACCGTGAGTGTGACATTGTGCTCATCCTCTGCATAATGTTGACGGAGGATGAATGAATTATGGAAGAGAATGACTTCGCCATCAACATCCTCAACGAAGATGATGAACGCTTCCGCTCCGCCGTGAATCTTTTCATCCCATCAGAAGTCGGGTACAATGGAAAGGTCGATACAGAGGAGAGTACGGGTGATGGGATGCACCTGTGCTTGCAGTCTGCAATGAAGGTTGTGTGAGCAAGGAATATCCCAAATGAGATGCCGAGCTTCATGTACTGGAGCTTGGGGAAATTATGAACAAGACTGGATGAGACGTCCAGTATTTGGGATGCCAATGAGTTCACCAATTTCAGGAGATGTCTTGCAAGGAAAAAAATCATGCAATGAGCGCAAGAATAGACATACCAAAACTCACCAAGTCGAAGTAGCAGTATCCACGGCTAGTGAGGATGATGCCATTAGATATGAAATTTGAAAGCGAGATTATTCACTTACAAATTGCTTGCCTTCGGCCTTCCGAGCTGTGAGACATAAGCCTGCAAGAGGACGTTGATCTTTGCAGCAGGTTCCTCCACACTCTCTTTCACAGGTATCGGCATGCGCACAAGGAGTTCTTCAAGTTCAGGTTTTTCCTATAAAAAGAAAGAGTTGCCGACATTAGCTTGAGCCGAACTTGGTTTTCATAGGAATGAGAAAGACAAACTCCTTGACGGACCTACGGAGCGACAATGTGTCAGAAAAGATGACCATAGTAAAAAGAGGAAACTGGCATGTAAAAGCTTGAACTCGTTCGACAAGACAAACACTCTGAACAACTCCAGCATCGACATTGTCGGGCGAAGGTGCCGATTATACACCATCATTGAATCATAAGTCACATAATAATGAGACGCAATTCGCCCAAGCTCTAGACTTTGGAAGCGCTCCGTCGACCACTCAGACTTGATCAGCTGGCATTTCTCAAGGAGGACAGCAGCCGAGTGGACAACATCGGTGTGCTTCTGGATCAAACCAATGTCGTCCTGTTGATAATCGACACCATCCCCGGTGCCTTGACGGCATAAATAATCATATTGAAACAAAAAAAAATACAAACCCGTGACAAATGCGGGCACATCAATCTACTCTGATATATCATAATGTTGCAAATCAAAAAAGGGCATACACATATCCTAGTCTCATATCAAATCTGAGCCCTTGGCAAACTCCTTACTCATCATAGATCCAAACTGGGCGTACCATGAAATTCCAAGCTGCTCCTGCTTTTACCACTGGCATTGGTATGTTCACTCTGAAATGATGCTTTGCGAACATGCCCAGAGGTAGTAGGGCCTGCCAGGTGGTCTCCGAATTTCACTAAAAGTTTGTTGCTTAGAAGAGCTTCAAATCAATTGACCATCTTCTCAAGCAAATTATGGGGGAGCCATGGTGGGAGTTGGATGGGGAAAAGTGCGCTGTGGTGACCGTGAACTGCATATTGACCATAGCCAGATTGGTCATCCCTCAAGATCTCCAGAAACTCCCAGCACAAAGGACAGCAGAGTTTTGAAACCCCAATTTGTGTTCGATCTATGTTCTGCAGGAAGACAATCAGCATATGATTCATTTTTTTTGAAACAACTAAATTTACCTTCAGAATACAATCCAGCTCCTTATTCTCCAAGTTTCGAGTGTGATACAAGGCTGCAAGAGACGCCAAGATTGTCTCACAATGCAGTGAGAGATAATAGGGCATCGATGACCGGTTTGTCAATGACTCAGAAGCGATCCAACGGACATGGGCAAATGAGGCATGGCCACGGAGTTGTAGAACATCAAGCCGGAACTGCTCGATGATGGAAAGCTGCTTTTTATTCGCACTCGGGCGATGCATCACCAAAACTTTCCTGGCATCATGACGAGGCTCATTTGGAAGGGGCTTCGCGCCACCAAGGGAGTTACCATCTATGGAATCCAGGTCAAGCTTGTGACCGTGATGCTGGAGGGCGAGTTTCATGGTATCCTTCAGATAAATCCATGAGGGACATTCGCATGGAGCCGATTTGATACCCAAAAGCTTGATTTCAACTGGATCGGCCAACTTCTCAGAATACTTTTCCAGAATATGCTTCGCTCCGAAGTGACCAACAAAAAGCCTAAAGCGGTTGCAAAATACTGAAGCCAGGTGGTCAACAGGAAGATGCGCATCTGATAAAGCCATGACTTCTTCATCGGTGGGTTCCTGATCTACCGGTCCCTGATCTACCTCATCTGCGATATGCTTCATCTTGGATTGGGGGGGTCCGTGTATGATATGCCGTGTTGTTTGGCAAAAGTCAGATGATCAAGTAGATAGAGTTGTGAGGGAACCCTCAGCAAATTTGCCGCACCAAGGAGTTCAAGATGGAATTTGAAGGCATAAGAATAGACCACAGCAGAGAGGAGACGACCGAAGTTGAGAACCATGGATATACATCTTTTCTTCTCGCATATTTCCGAGGTGCTGTCCTCCATCGTGAATTTCAAACAGTTGAGGGCCCTTGCATAAGCAAGGGTAAGCACAACAAGGAACTGGTGAAACAAAAGGATGGTGTGCTCCCCCCATAAAATGCCAGAAGGTTGATACACAGCCTCAAACAAGTCCGGGAAAGGTAGTGGCAAATCAGGGGTGTCCGACTCGTTGATGTAGCGACTAAGCAAGGGCCGCCCCCCCCAAGTGTTGAATTTCTGTAGGGCCAATGCAAACAGTGGATCCGATGGGGCAGCCTTGAGGGAGACTGAGAAATCTAGTGCATGCAGTTTCAATTTGGAGAGGCCATGAAGTAGCACGATAGATGACCAATGGCTCATTCACTGGTGGATCTTCCTCCAGCAAGCAAAGATGAAGTACTCCGAAAATAGTTGAGATTGTCGGATTTGCTTGTGTTCCACCGCCTTCCTGTATGAGTTCAGAAATCCGCACAGTGTCTGGACATGATCACGAAAGGACAGAGTATTTCTGATGTCTTAGATGAGCCTTAGATAGGTAAATCACATAACTAATAACTTACAAATGCATGTATATGAAATTCCCATCTTTCAAGATGCTATCCCAGTGATCTATCCCATCATTGATCACGAACAGAAGGGTAGGAATCTGACTCGGATGGTTGTCATTTGACTCGGAGATAGGGTTGGGGATAGCGGCAAAGGTCAAGGATTTACATTCATCAGACTCATAAGGCGGCGTTGGTATGTCTCTATTGTCAACCATGTCAGAGTCCTGCGCCGAATTACCCTCAGGGAGGGCATGCGTCACCGCAATGCTCATGGATGGACGTATAGAGGAATCCGTAGGGTTTTTGTACGACATACCTGCAAGATTCTCGTTATCCCGCACAAGCATCGTGAGCACCGCATCTAGGACTTGTGTTGATCCCGTTGTGGATAGATGGGTCATTCACTCCCTCATGACTTCAGCGGAGTCCAGCATCACATTCGATTTCTCGTCCTCCCAAGCTGAGAAGAATGTAAGGAGAAGGGATAAGCATTGGAACCTCTTGTGGAGGTCCTGGTTGGAGGCATTGTGGTATAGCGATGCAAATTGGTTGTTCAGGTTATCCAAGTCATAAGGCACATCCATGGGCTCCTGAATTTTTCGGGTTAGCCACGAGCCAAAAATGGATGGTACAGATAGATACCATGAGGTTGGTGTCGATCAGATGAGCCAAGTCCAACCCTAAGCCTCGAAGCTCGACGTCACCAGCTTCACCTGTGATCCTACTGATGCTGGTAAGGTATTGGTCCAGAACAAGAGAAAAAGCTTACATAATACTTTGGGCGCATTGTAATACATGGCAAGACAGAAATTGTGGCTCGGAAGTCGGATGTAGGTGCATGATGGATCACATCATATGACTCGGAACTGGATCAGTAGTAAAGTAGTTTGTTTTGGTTAATATTATGCCTCTGCAAAAGGTTCAGTAGGCAAAACGGACCCCATGCGAACGCGAGAGCCCAAATTTTCATTATGACAAAGTAATAAATTAGTCGTAGAGTGCTTGCTTATAAAAAAAACCACTTCATGCTCCATCCAGTTCCAGCGCCCAATCTTGCGAAAATTCTTCGACATGGTGGAGTCGATACTGAAACCCCAGTGACATGACATTCACATGAAAGGGAGCCACTCTCCCCAATCATTGGCGACAAGACCGACATTTGCGATTGATATTGTAGGCAAAGATATAATTCCCACAGAATCCCAAAATACAGATGACCTGAGAAATGTTCTATCAATATGTTAATAAGAATAATAATATGGATGACTGACTAATGTGTGCGAGCCTGCTGTCAATGAGCTTTCATGCACTCTATATGCCACTCCTTCTCCACCTTCATTTCCTGGACAATCGCCAAGTCCTCTGCAGAAAGAGCAACCTCAATCCTGGTCTGATTGGGCTGCATACCAGCAGCGCAATCAATGATTGCGACAAGTGCCATGGTTTTCGAGCCACGATGGGTTTGGCAAATTCGAAGGGCAAACCTTCCCGTGTGCTCCCCCTCAAGGACGACAAGCAAGGCATTTGTTGCCTTCACATTCGGGTGTAGAATGGTAACCCAATTAGGGTCCACGACATAAGTTGTTTTATGAGTCGTGTACAGAATCCTCGGTCGTCCTTCATACATGGAACCAGAAATAAAGGTTTTGGCCACTTTATGCTGGCTGCCCAACAGCTTTGCCTGGACCTTGATATCCAAGAGATTACTCTGAAGGAGGGGGTGGTCAGGAAGGACTGGCATGGGAGGTGTCGGTTCGCGAAAATGGTGCTCTGGAGTCCGCGATGAGGGATCCCAGGCAGGTGTTGATGACCGTGAGGCAATTTCAGTGAGACTGGGCATGGGGGTAGAGCATACAGTAGGCTGGACCAGCATAGTGGGGGCAGATGGTGGGGGTGGGAAGTCATGTCCAGAGTTGTGTCCATTCTTGGAATGGAAAACATCATTCTGTGTGTAACGAAACGCAAATAGCTTCTTTTGCGACCTAAATTATACTTGTCAGGATCTGGAGGGGGACGTTGTTTTAAAAAACATACTCCAATTCAACCAGATCATCATAGTCAAAAGTTGCCCCACCATTCGTCACACCTGGCTCGGGGACATCGAATCGGACCTCGACTCTGAGGCCACTGGGTGTATCTTGGTTCACCAGGATACCGTGGACAACCACTGTCCGCCCTCTCTTCCCGTGTTCTTGGTGTTCAATGCCGACCCTGACGCCGAGCCAAGGATTGTGATCCCGGCGTTTCAATTCCTCAGGAGCAGGTGGTGGTATGGGGTGGATGCGCGACTCCCTTATTTCTACACAGCGCCTGGCAACTTGAAACTTCTATAGGCAAAGTGAATCAGTACTTAAGCAAATTTTCCAGAGAAATACAATACCTTTTTACCATGTGTTTCTACCATGAGGACGAATTCAATGTCCATCCATTTGACAAAGCCCATGTGACCAAGGTACTCCTTCCTCCAACTACTTGCACGAGATCTCCCACTCCAAGAGGGAGCCTTGGCGCAGATGAACCCGTTATCCTTACACTGTTCCTATGGACTTGAAATGACTATGAGCATAGTGAATCAATACTTGACAAATTTTCCAAAGAAAAAAAACCATACCTCTTTGCCCAGTGTTTCTATAATTGATATGTCAGAGCCATCAATACAGTCGACAAAGCCCATTTGACCACGGTACACTCCTCCGACTACTTCGACGAAATCGCCCACTTCAATGTACTTCTCAATATTATACCAGTCCAAATTCAGGAGAATGCCTGACTTGAGCTCAACTTCGGCGTACATTGAGTTGACATTGCGGATGTGGCCTAGTCCGATTCCTTCGCCCTCATCTGACAATGCCTGAACCAATTCGCCAGAGAATAACTGTCATTTGGTGGGATTGGGAAAAGTGTTTCGTTGTTTGCTCTCGAGTATTGATGGATGTGGACTCTGGAGGAAAAAGGTGTGAGCTTCGGTGGAGATGAAGACTGAGGTGGATGACACAGCAAATACACCAAAGTCCTTCACAAGGAGTCCGTCCTCGAACTGGTCACTGTTGAAAAAATATGTATTCTCTGTTTTTTTGGGCGCCATATTGTGGATCTTCTTGATAGCCAGCGGATCGAAAAGACCGAGCGGAGGAGGAGTGGTGGAGTGGGGCCGCTTGCCTTTTTTTTTTTTGACAATTGGTTGGGAGGCGGTAGGCGGGGCACCATCAGGAGGCGTACACCACCCCATGGCAATAACTCTTTGATATAACCTAGGTCACCTTTGTACATCCTCTTAACGACCCGCACCCACTGTCGAATGGTGAACTTCAGCTCCTGATCCTTTGGCAGACAAAGCGCCTGTATACGGTCGCCCATTGAGATGAACTTCATAATAGGGTTGCCCCTTGTTCTGATGAGCCCAGGAATGCAGCGGAGGATGTCGTGGAGGTCTTTGGTGGGGTCGGCCTCGATGTAAATGAATCCTCGATTGGGACCGCGTATAAAGGCGGCCAACAGGACATTTGGTCTCTTTTCTGCAAGCTCAAAGAGAGCGAGAACGGCAGTATCTTCATAGCCTGGCTAGTATAATGTTCAAGTTATTGGCGCAGAGCATTCGCGGGGGACTTACATGACATCTGAGCCACCAGACAGGCTTATCGCCTTCTTGAGGATACAGCAACAACTCTAGAGGCAATATTTCGTTGGAGAGTTGGCTTACACCAAGGGTTCACTGAGAGGATCTTCGAATGGCTTCAGCACATTCGCATGCGTGGGCACAGGCGCGCGCAAGCATGGCCTCCCAACGTGTTTTGTCGATTTCTTCATCGTCCCCCTTGTCACTCCCCCATTGGGAAACCTTGTAGATAGTCTTGTCAGTCTCGTCATTGTCATCGATAAGACCTACAGCACTGTGAGGAAATGAAGATAGGTTCGGGGATCATGATATGGGGGGGTGGGTTGACACGGACTTACAGTCATCCCTGCCGTCCTCGTCCTCCTCGTCCTCTACCTGTGCCTCGATGTCGATGAATGGGTGGAATGGGTCATTGGTCTGTTCAATTGTAAGACACTTTCACACTACTACTGACAGGAAGTACACATACCCGTTGATGCCGGCTCATGTTGTATATTGATGCTGAACTTCAGGACTGTTTGATAAAATTTAGCAATAGTTAATGTGCATCACCAGCAATTAACACATCATCCAGTGCCATCGTGCTGCGTCCATGTCTTTCTGCTCATTTCTAGCGGCTGAGCCCTTCGAGGCCATGTGTGCCACACCTCGCGTCCAGTTGCGCGTCATAGCATTATGCATTTTTTCAGCTCAGGTTACACCTCCAATATTTGAGTCTACTACCAGCTTGTATTCTTACTTCTATGGACAATTGAACAGAGTACTTACGAGCGGTGGTGGTTCACGAGGAAGAGAGAAAGCTTATGTAATCATTTGACCAGTTTGGGATACAATGCGAGGCAGAAATGGTGGCTCGGAATTCGGATGCTCACAGGTCACATGTGTGAGTGAGCATCCGAATTCCGAGCTGCCATTTCTGCCTCGCATTGTATCCCAAACCAGTCAAACGATTTAAGCTTTCTCTCTTCCTCACAAACCACCATCATCCCCTCATTTGACATGCTCTATGATAGATATATTGTAGTATTAGACTAAGAGCACCTCACATTACTATTCAATTAATTCTCTCAGTTGTTGAGTCTACTAGTAGTAATCCCCATCACCAGGCAGTTATACTCAGTGACTGCACCGCGCCTCTACTCGGATTCCTCATCTGATCATCATTGGTGTCTCTGCTACCGCCGCCGGTGCTCGACAATGCCCGCAATAGCCCATTGCCACTACCAGAAACAAGGCAGCAACATTCTGCTTACCACTGCCTTCCACCAGTGTGCAATGATACTCATCAACTTATAACAGGTGCATGGGCAATGTCAATACCTGTTCACTATACTAACAGAATAATAGATCATATTTACAGATGTTTCTCCTTGCGTAGCGGCCTCGTTCAATGCTGATATTAAGTATCGAGATTATGATTGGAGGTCCCAATTAATATGACACACAGGCCAGTCCCAGTTCCAGCTGTTCATACCACATATTAATGACTCATCAGGCAATTGTCGCAACCCTCTGAGTCAAAATTTGAACTTTGTAATCTGGTTGATCTTGCGAAGTGATGCTCCCCCTCACCTACTCGGCCGCACCATTCCTTCCTCGTCATCTGGCCCCCTACTCAATGGATTTGCCACCAGCTTGGTCGCAAAGTTGCATCTGCAGCTGGATATTCTCTGTTCCACAGGCATATACATGCCACAAATGCAGTTGCCTGAAAATGAAGAAACAGCTTTCCGGTGCGCTGGAAAAGGCCAAGGACGTCTGGAAGGCAAACAAGCATCATAAGACGGAAGAAATGGTCCATCGCGAAGCCACGAGTTCTTCGATCCAGCTTGTGGCTGCCGAACCCCCGTTGAATCTTATGTCTTTACCTGGTATCCCTCAGCAGATTAGATTTCTCGTCCAGCCACCTTGATCACTAGTAGAATGATGATCTGTTTGTCAGACTACCCAGAGCTCCTCCACGAATTACGCAGACCTCCATCAATCTCCAGCGGAGTGGAGAATGCGCTGTGAACGTATAATGCCAAGGCACTATCGGGACATAGCACCTGAACCTCCAGCAGCACTTCCCCCACCATCTTCGCAGGTCGCGTCGGAGTGCACGCAAATGGAGCCAGATTTACCTCCAAGTCGGTCTCCATCCAACCGGTGCCCAACACATGCGTCGCTGGTCAGAAGAATCCTTAAATCCCCACGCAATGCATTTGGGCTATTCTGGCAATACTATGCCACTCGCTTCCCAGATCACAATCCTGGCGAAAATATCACACATAACAACTTAATAGATGCTCCCCCGGACCCGTCATTCACTTTTCCGGCTCACAACTACTACCCATATCCGAATCAATCGTCATTTTTGCTGGGGGGATGATACTGGAACGATGGTGAAAGGAAATCACGGTCAAGCTTCCAGAATCTTCTCAAGATAGTTGGACATCCGGAATTTCGTCCGGAGGATATCACGGGCAAGAATTGGTGGCTTATAGATGCTCAACTGGGTGGAGAGGTGGATGGGGAGGGCTGTGAGAGCGTCAACAAGAACAGCTGGGAAGATGAATGGGATGGCGCATTGGGAGGCTGGATCAAAACTCCAATCAAAATCAAAGTCCCTTTTCATAAACGAACTTTGCACCCAGGGCAAAAAGAATTCAATGCAGGCATCCTTCATCATCGCAAGTTGACGTCCGTGATCAGGGAGAAGATTACCCAACCCTCCATCCACCCCCATCTTCATTTCGAACCCTACAAACTCTTTTGGCAACAACAGGATGATATTGAGCCAGTCCAAGTTCACGGCGAGCTCTATACATCAGAGGCATTCATCGAGGCTCATCGTGATCTCCAAGATTCTCCTCAAGAACCAGGATGTCTCCTTCCAAGATTTGTACTTGGTTTGATGTTTGCCTCCGATGGGACGCAGTTGACATCTTTCAGTACCGCGAAGTTGTGGCCCATTTATCTTATGATAGGAAATGAATCGAAAGATCGGAGGTCAAAGTCGTCCTGTCATGCATTTGAACATGTTGCTTACCTGGAAACGGTGCGCGTGTAATTCTATGTTTCTATCCCATTGTCATCAAAAAATATACCATGCTCAATGGTCGATCATTCTTGACAACGAATTCCTGGAAGTATATAAGCATGGAATGGTAGTCAAATGTTGTGATGGCATCTCGCACCATTTTTACCCCTGTATATTTACATACTCTGCGGATTACAAGGAAAAGTAAGTTTCTGTCACACCACCATAAGATGAAAGCTCAATATGTTTTAGAATACTTTTGGCCACCATTTGCAATCTTGGCCACTGCCCATGTCCTCGGTGTTTGATAACATTGGACTGTGTGCGTAATATGGGAATACGTCGTGACATGATGCAACGCATATCTCTTGCTCGTATTGATGATGTGAAGTGGTGTAGTCGTGTTGAGGCTGCATGTGAGGCCATATATTCAGAGAACAATACAATAGACAGCGCAGCTGTGGAGAATATCCTAAAAGAGGAATCTTTGGTCCCGACTGCAGTGGGTGGTTTCCTTTATGATGCCATGTAATATTGATTATTCTTGTTTCAGAACGTGTTCTCAGACAAACTTTCATTGTTCGACTTCAATATGTTTGACATGCTTGTGGTAGACCTAATGCACGAAGTTGAGCTGGGTGTTTGGAAGGCGGTCTTTATCCATTTACTATGTCTTCTGGACTGTGACAATGGAACTTTGAAACATGAATTGGATCGTCAGTGGGCATTAGTTCAAAATCTAGAGACTTGATACTAACCCTTGGCTAGTTTTTGAGATATCCCGCCATTTGGAATCGATGGTGTAAGGAGAATAACGACGAACCATTCAGAACTTAAAAAGATGACAGCACATGATTATGAGGATATGTTGCAAGTGGGGTTGATGACAGCTCAGTTTGTTATGGAATGGCACTAGCTTCTTATATAATCAGAACCTAAAGAGGGAGTAACACAAACCTGAAGAGGGGATAACATCTATCTAAAGAGAGAGTGGCATTAAAACCCCTTTTCAATATTCTCAT
>Ga0307516_10004245_pt1 | contig 17828 bp, 17 predicted proteins | sample 19_EM_MG_FD_203310 | JGI IMG/M metagenome (GOLD analysis project Ga0307516, IMG submission 203310) | Populus trichocarpa ectomycorrhiza microbial communities from riparian zone in the Pacific Northwest, United States - 19_EM | ecosystem: Host-associated > Plants > Roots > Unclassified | place... | reverse complement strand
ATGGAACCAATGGGCTTGACACAACCATGTACCTGTCCACTTAGCTATACAGTGCGTAGGTACGCGCGGTGACCGGTGACGAATCACTGGGTTTAAACTCAAATGTCCTCGCGACTTCCACCACGTTGCAAAATGTCTCGCGTAGAACCCTCCCTTTCGCAATAACCAGAAGGTTACGGATGGGTCTTCTTACTTCTCAGGGAGACATCGCAGGATGGAATACATACATTGCGGCGGTACGGACGTTAGGACTGGACCCTTGAGTCGGTCTGCTAATGGAGTACCAGGTCACGTAATGACTTTGGTTCACGGGGGGGAACAACGTCCACGTGTCTGGTTCTCTGACGCGTCCACTCAGCGTTCGCTGCAGACACCTCTGGATAGTGGCAACCCGGCCGATGCTCTCCCTCAGGAGAACAGCAAATACTAACGACATTGGATGAACAGGAACAGACCACCGCTACGGAGTTGAGTAGATACGGGGCAGGCTCAATGTTATATTTTCAAGCAGATTTGGCTCAAAGAGTTGAACGTAATGACCTGGCAATCGTGTGGTAGGAGTCCCACATGAGCCAGAGCGGAACCAAGACCCAAATCGTGTTCATAAACTAGAGAGGGGTGTTTTAGCAGACGACTTGAAGGTGGCGTACAGGGCATAACACGTACGACGAGGTTTACCCAAAAGGTCATGACGTTAGAGGCGTCAAGGTTGGGACTCCCTGTAAGCCATTCGGGACAGAAAACCATCCACCTGCGCAATATCCGTTACGTGCGTTTTCAAGGCCGGGGACACAGAGAGCCTTACCCCCCGTAGAGTTCAAAGGTAGACAAAACTATGATCCAGTAGTGCCTCGCAGGGTCATCCCTGATCAGTTGGCCGATAACGTAGCAACCCAACGGTCCGGCGCCGAAGACGGTGGGGATTTCGAGGGAGAGGAGAGTTGGATCGGCCACGCCCCAACGAAAGTCAACCTTAGTGTATTCCCTCCCTGTTGATGAACGACTGTGGTGAGACTCTCCTTCGTCCCCCCACAAGCGGAAGATACGCACACATCTCCGCTAGGGGGCCTTCGCTCCCATTCACGGTCCTGCCGAACGTGGAGAGGTACAGCCACGACCCCTCATACGTGAAATGAATCATCGTATCGAACGCCTAAGATCGTCGGTCACAACACATCGGCACGGTTTAGGCTCAAGTCGCTCACCAGCCACACGAACGTGACCCTATCCGCCTTGGAAGCCGTTTTGGGAAGTAGCTTCCCGAGACCGACATACGCGAAAGCTAGAACACCGAAAACCCCTGCGATGGAGGCGGCAGAGGCCGCGGTAAGCATTTCGGTTGCGATTGCGTCGGTCATGGCGGATTCGCTGTGTGATGGGTCGCACAAGGCAACGGGGTATTTATCCATTGGATATATCTTAGGCTCGTGGCGAAGTTTAAATCGGTATTCAGAGAATGAACCGGGTGAAGGAAAATCCAGCGGGAGCCATGCGCTGGTTAGTGAAAGGAGCTCCCACCTCTTCTATCACCATCTTTTCAAGGGCTTCTGTTCGCCTTTATCTTGGAAGAACTGACTCAAACCCCGGTGCAAACCTTTCCTTTTCATCTCTTCAACGGAAAAACACCCCTTCCCCTCCTTTGAATCGAGGCTGGGTTCGAGCTTATGGGTTCCTCACCCGTTCCAGCCGTGCTCGCCAGAACCACCTTCGCTTCTGGTCGCTCACAACAACCATGTCTGACTGGCGAGGGGTTCAATGCTTCCCATGCAGTGAATGCGACAAAACCTTCCTCTCACAGGGTGGTCTTACAAAGCACCTCCTTCAAAAGCACTTTGCTTGGTTCTCCCAGCCAGCCCAAATATGTGCCAACCACCCGCATTTAAACGGTTTGGAGTTGTCCCTCTCCCGGGCTACCAGTCTGTACTCACTGCAAATGTACAGGCCAGCCGTGTGGTAGGGATCGGAGGTCCGTCGCGATAGACCGCTCCACCATTCATACCAAAGCATTCAGACGAGCTCGGACCATTTTTTGTCGTCGCATCCCGCTCATCCCACTCACATATTCAGTCCGGGTTGTTGAGAGGGCGTGTGCGTGGGACTAAGGGCTTCACCCGTGGGAGCGTGGATGGACTGGAAGTCCCGGAAGTGGATATACACTACTGAGAATCTTCCTGATGCAATCTTCACATCAACCGCACTACGCACGTTCTCTGTCTGTCCTCCAAAATCCCCACCCACGATCCCTAGTACTCTGTCGCCAGTGGCCTTTGTCCGGGATGAGACCTTCCCGTGTCGCAACTCAGCGCGCGAGGGCCACCGACGAACCAACCCCCTTGGTTTTTTTAGCGAAGGGGGAACCGATTATATTCCGGACAGGGATTTGGCAAAGTGACTACCGCCCGACCAGATTACAATCTGGTGGCGCACCAACCCAGTTAACTTGTCAGAATACAGTATTTCCGTTCATTCCTTTCTCCCACTTTCCCCCGATCACACCCCATGGTTGATCCTACTCGTTATCGCTCCTGCAGTCCCAGGCCCCACCGTTTCCCCGCTTATCTAAATGGTCTTTTCTTCTCTGAAGGGTATGTATTCCCTTTTTCTTTCCGTTCTACCCAGTGCTGAGTGGCTTTCTGTCGCCTTTTGGAACGCTAGGACCTCGATTGTTAGGACCCAGACCGTTGTCTTGGGCTTGAAACAATACAATCCGCGGTGAGTGGCACCCGCTATCGGTTTATAATGTTCCAAGTCCTGAAGATCTCCGCTGGTACACATGTAGCGAGTCTAATCCGCCAGGCACAATATCTCTAAGGATGAGTCTACTGTACCATTCCGACCATTCCGGCGAAACATTACACCAATCAATTCAGTTTTTGACAGCTTTGGCTGGGACAGGTGGAATGTTTCGCCGGAATGGTTGGAATGGTACAGTAATCTGGTCTGCGCGAGGTTTCGACAAATGTCACGTTTCGGGCGATAGGTATTTGAACCCAGAACCCCATCCACTCGAATGTCTGGGAGCGAACGGCTTATGTGGCCATACAATTTCCATAAAGTCCGCGCGTCTGGGCATACCGTTTCCTCAATCCTTGCTTTTCCTCCCCTGCACGCCCCTCCACCAGCGGAACTTACTTATACCTCTGACCGTTGGGTATAATGGAAAAAGAAGAGAAGGGTTGTGGGTTGCCCTTCCGCACCTCTGTTCATCCTACGCGACTGACGTTCACCTGCCCTGGGTTCTCCAGCTCCCCCCGCCGACGGGCAGCTCCCTCAGCTAGGATATGGAAAATCCACCGCCAAGGAGATGTACCCAGACATCGACGAGTCAGCGTTGATCAGGAAGATTGATATGCGGGTCATTCCCATCCTCTGTCTGATGTACCTCTTCGCTTACTTGGACCGGGTCAATATCGCCAATGCCTCTGTCTATGGGATGGCCAAAGACCTCGGGCTGGTCGGCAACCAGTACAACGTTGCTCTCACTATTTTGTAAGCGATCGACGTGCTCCGTTGCGGTTTGTAGTCCGTTCTGTCCTAATTCACCTTGCGCATAAAGTTTCGTGCCCTACATCCTGTTCGAAATTCCTGGAAATTTGTTACTCAAGCGCCTCCGCCCCCGTATCTGGAGTGAGTTGGGCTCGTTGGTGTTCTTCAACCGTGTTGGGTATTCATTTGCTATTTTTCCCAGCCCCTGTATGCATGTTTGTTTTCGGATGCATCACCATCGCTCAGGGCCTGGTGAAGGGCTACTCTGGACTCCTCGCCGCTCGCTTCTTCCTGGGTCTGGCCGAGGCGGGCATATTCCCTGGATGTATTTACCTCATCACCATGTACGTCTTCCGCATCTCGCGCCAGAGGTACGACGGTCTAAGCTATTTCAATAGGTGGTACAAGCGCACCGAAATTCAAAAGCGTTTCACTGCCTTCTTCGGTTCAATAAGCCTCGCCGCTACCTTCGGCGGCCTGTTCGCCTACGCCATCTCCAAATTAGATGGTAAGGCTGGATTATCCAGCTGGCGATGGGTGTTCGTCGTCGGTGTGTCCCTTGCTCCTCCCCCAGTGGTCGTGCATTGAATTGTCTCCGTGACTTCAGAGGGTGTCATGACCGTTGCGCTCGCCATTGTCATATTCTTCCTCATCCCCGACTTCCCTGAGCAAGCCAGGTGGCTAACCGATGAGGAGAAATCCTTTGTCAAGGCCAGGCTCGCTGAGGATATCGGGGATTCCCAGCCTGACGCTCAGCCAACCTGGAGGGACGTTCTTGGTATCTTCAAGGATCCCAAGATCATCCTCAGTGGTCTCGCGTACTTCGGGATGGCGGTCCCTGGATACTCTTACGCCTTCTTCGCCCCCACCATCCTCAGATCCCTTGGCTATAGCCCCACCATGACGCAACTCTACTCCGTCCCTCCCACGGCTGCCGCCTTCGTGGTGAGTATGATCGTCGCCACTGCCTCTGATTATTACAAGAGGAGGTACATATTCATTCTCCCGCTGCTGCTCATCTCCTCCGTCGGGATAATCACCCTCTTGAACGTCCATGACGGCGTGAGCGTGAGGTACGGAATGTTATGCTTGATTTTGATCGGCCAGGCTGGCGCCGTTCCTATCATTATCGTTTGGTTTAATGCCAATCGTGAGTCGACCTCGACGGATTCCTCTGGTTACATCATCTGATATCCCACTCCAAAAGTTGGTGGGCACTTGAGGCGTAGCATTGGTCCCGCCTTCCAAGTTGGCTTCGGGAACTGCGCTGTGCCCATCTCTACCTTCAGCGTCCTGGCTGGTGATGCCCCCAGGTACATCAGGGCTTACTCCCTCTCCCTTGGGTTCACCGGATTCACCGCCATCTGTTGCACCCTCTACCTCCTCACCATCATCTCCGAGAACCGCAAGCGGGCGATGGACCTGAGCGAACACTCTGGGAAGAGCCAGGAGGAGAAAGCTAAGCTGGGTGACTTGAACCCAGATTATCGCTACATGCTGTAAATTTCTTCCAATTTAGAGTAAAGAGGGTAGTTTGCTGTAGTAACTACTGGAGCGATAAACAGAGAGGATCGTAGGATGTCTGCGGCGTACAGCCGCGCAGCTTTGTACCTCGTATTATCCAGTACCCACTCACATATTGTTTACACACCCCTGACAGCGGTGATCTTCAACGGGAGCTGCGTGCCTCTGTGTTCTTCTCCAAGGACTAAGGGGTACATCAATCCGGGTCTCGCCCTCTTGACTTGTGGGTGATGATCCGCATGAGAGATGTCGAACTTTCGGACAAGAGTCACCAGAAACGCTTGCATCTCGACCACGCTATCCAAAAAGTTGATTTTCAGCGTCGCGAATGATATAAAAGATGATCGACTCACGCGAATCGCCACCCGAGACAGCCTCTAACGCCCCCGGAGAACGTAGAGCTGAGCGAATGGGAGATCAATACTCAACGGCTCCACCAGACCCCACGCATGACCTTACAGGTTCCCATACATCCAAACGGGCGATCCAACATGCTGGTTCATTTCGAACCACCGCTCTGGTCGGAATATGTGAGCATCTGGACCCCATAAGTCCTCGTTTCTGCCATGAAAACAATAATGTGAGTGCACTTTCGAGGAGTAAGAGGGTCAGTGAAAGGGACGTACAAGTTGTACCCATGCAGCGAGATACTCATAGGAGTTCCTTTAGGGATGGGTAATTCGGTATATACCCTCCCAGAAGTGCCAACGATCGGTTTCGTGAGAGGCAGGATGTCATCTTCTATGGGCGCGCGCAATATCTCTACGGCGACGGGATGGAGCCTCAGAGTTTCCTATGAGAAGAATGAGCGGATTCCGCCGTCAATCGGAGACACGAACGAATGATCCCGGCGAACCTTCGTAAAGGCCACCAAATACGGCATACTCTCAAAATCGTTGGCCGTGAAATCAGCATCACCTCTCGCCTTGACTTTCGCCAGAGTCTCGTTGATCTCTGCACGGAGTCTCTCCTGGCAGTCGCGGTGCTTAGCCAACTCCCAAAGCCCAAAGGTCAGCTGGAGAATTCGTGAGGACTAGTCCAAAGAGAGTAGAGGTGAGGATAAATTTCCAACAGATTTCGCCGTCGTTTCGTGTCCGGCAAGCATGATAGTCCTACAGACGGTGAGCGTGGGACCTCGGGGTGACGACTGACAACAATGCCTACTGGACTTGTGGGAATATCTCTTCATCGGTCAATCCCCTGCCCTGACGCTGAGAATCACTAAACTTAACTAGGGTGGACAGGCTATCAACGACCAGGCGAGCGGAGGAGAATGGAGGACCATACCAAGCAAACTCATGATATCTTTCCTCGCCATACCATCCTTCAGTTCTTGTCTTTTCGAATCGAGTAGTTTCCGAGCGACCATGCGCCCCTGATCTTTGTTTCGCCGGAGATTCTGCATCCCTGGGTCACTGGAGTTGTTGAATAACCATGTGATCAGCCCCGGGAACCACCCTGTGATGGCCATGAAGAAAACGAGCAATCGAGAGGGGTTCCCTGTGGCAGCAAAACTAGTGGGTAAGGCAGACGGTTAGTGTGGCGGGAGCCTTGGACAGCGGACGACGGAGGTAGGTGCTCATACATTATGTTCGTGTAAGATTTGGTAAACGGGTTGTCCGCATCGTTCAGGGCGCCAAAGTCGTAGTCGAAACCCCCCGCGCCGATCCTTTCGCGATGTGGGCGCAAGGTTAATCCGGAGTTCACGTACACCCAACACTATGGCTAGGACGTACGCATCGAGAGTAGCCTTTCCCAACCACATGTTCACGTCGATGATGGCTGATTGCCCCGACTTGCCGTTCTCAATGATACTGCTCCACTTGTCTGCCATCTGACGGTAGGGACCCGAGTCAACTTCCAAGATCAGATACAAACGAAATTCGCGTGCCTTAGTGACAGCGTCCACGAAATACGGCAACAACGCGTTCGCCTCGGCGAGACCAAACGCCGGAGCCATTGCCCTCCTGTGGCGCTTGTGCACGTCGCCTGTGGGGCGTTAGGCAGGCCAGGGGCAAGAAAGGTGGTGGCCACGGTAGGCAGCTCACCCTGTGCCCAAAAGATACCACGACCGGCCAACAATGATGTCCGTTCCTGAGCGCCCCTCGGCTTCCCATATAAATAACGGGATTTCTGGAGGATGTGGTTGAGGGCCTTCGGGTCCGCGATCCACAAGCGATCCTCCTGCTCACACCCACCAGTCGTTTCAGTAAAGACTCCGGATGCAGGTCGCTGGCGATCGCTCGATAAAGAGGCGAGACGCACCCCAAACGGACCGTTCCAACGAACGATGTTCCCGAAAATCTCGAGGAACCTCCTCTCTACTCCTCCAGCTTCTTCGGCCTGGAAATACCACAGGTGCCCTTGAAGATACTCACACTCAGTGTCATAGACATCCGGGAGGTGGGGGGTCGGGTTGGTACACCAGGAACGCACCAAAGATCCAAGACGGGTTCACCGGTCCTGGTACATCTCTGACCGCGGAGCGCTTCCTATTTCTTCGGAGAGAGGCGTAGACAACAACCGCCACACAAGTCGCGAGTGCTTCTAGTTGATACCCCATGGCTTTGTTGTTCGAATCTTCACGAGGAGAACTGGGGTTATTGTAGGTCGTCCCGCACCCGTAACGGGACGTTACACTTTGGATTCTGTCAGTTATATATGGTGGTGGTGTTTTGGGGTCCTATGCCCGCATGAATAGCAGAATCCGTCGGAGCGATATGCGCTGGACATCACGCAAGTTTCACCCCCTTCTAGTTCAACTAGTTCTGGGGCCTTCGAGCAAAGGTTCCGGGCAGTGATACACCACGAATCAGCACATCTATGAATGGCCTCATACGGCCAATTAAAAAGTGGGACAGGTTGGCTGGAAGAACTAGCACCAACATTTACGGGGAGCCTAATTTTCCGTATTACGCGATGGACGCCAGCCCGACACGTAAGCTCCCAGGAGAGATTGGAACGGTTCCGAATAATCTATCGTTTACAGGCGGCCGGGTAAGCTTTGTCGATGTAGCTGTTTGCATTGTCCGTAATGTGGTCGAAGGAATCGTGGCGACGTGGCGTGGGCGAAGTTTGGCCGCCGTACTAATCGGGTGACCGGACGGCCCGGAAATACCCGTCGAGTCCAACGGGGACTGGCGGTGAGAGCCTCCTACGTTGCAGAACGCAGAGAGGTGCAACCACAACCCCTCGTGAACCGTCACATCGAACGCCTAAGGCAGGGCACCATGCAATCGGTGGTTCCTCCCTCCATGACACATCGACACGATCTAGGTTCAATTCATAGATAGATTGCGGGATATAAATGCAGATTCAAAAAAAAAAAAAAAAAAGTCATAGATAGAGCCATATCCTGAGAGCAGTTCCCACCCATGCTACCACCATAGTTCCAGGGGGTTTCTGTCCTCCTTTACACTCCCTCCAGTTTCGTCACAAAGACAAACCCAGATTTTGTCATGTTCTCCCACCTGTTCCAGCGGCTGTCGCGCTAAATCCCATCTGGCCGGAGAGCCCTTCACCGGAACTCCGTACTGGGCGTCAGTCGTGGGGGTTATACAATCATATCCCACACCTACGCTATTTGTCGTGTTGCAGCCATCATGGATCGTCGCAGGCTTAGTTCAGCGGAGGCAGTATTGCGACCGTTCGTCCTACGTGGATAAAACCCAACACAGTTCAGGTCGGCACACTCTGGCACTTTCCCCTCCCTCATCCCGACAAACCCAGCCCATACTACAGCAATGGCGCGATATCCGTGGAAGCAGGTCCTTCTCCTTGAGGTTCTTAACCTCGTCATTCTCCACCCAACACGTCAGCATGCCTATCGGGTGGCCGCCCTCGCCGCCAGGATCTACCTCACGACAAAAATATACCTAACGCCGGAGCCCGCTGACCCACCTACGGTGGGGTACACCGTGGGATGTGTGGTTGCGTTCCGCTTTATGTTCATGGCGTACCTTCTATTCGTAGAAGGGCCCTTCCCTGATCACTGGAGGCGTGCTCGCGACGAAGTCCATGCGGAGGCCGATGCAAGCGGTCAGGATACCCAGCCATCGAATTTCCCCTCAACAAAGAAGTTCTGGTGGATGGTTGACATCGCATACAGTGGGCGTATGGTTGGCTGGGTCCAGGAACCACAAAACGGGATACCGCCACACCCGCCACCCTCGCGCCTAGTATTCCTCTGGAAGACCTTCTCGAAACTCATCATCAATACCGTCATCGCCGATTTTGCGACCTCTATGCTTGCCCTAAGCCCAGCGTTCGACCATCGTGTACATGATGCCACAGATGGACCAGAAACCTACCTCGCAGCGGTCCCGTTCTTGCGCCGTGTGCCTTACATCTTGTCATACGGGGTTATGATGGGAGCCGGGACAGGAGTTCTGCACAACGTTATGGCTTTAGTGTGTGTCGGCCTTGGTCACTCAAGCCCCACATTGTGGCCGGACATCTGGGGCCGATGGGGAGACGCATACACCGTGCGCAAACTTTGGGGGTGCGTGTGTTGATGACCCTTTCACTTGCTCATAAAATGACCAGACGCGCTCTAGGCGAACATGGCACCAACGGATGCGACCGGTACGAGCACCCGCCGCTCTGTTTTTCCGTAATCTGACCATCCCATGTTGATCAGATGTTTGCGGGGCTAGGAAGGCTCGTCGCGAACAGGATGTTGAAGTTCCCTCGCGGTTCGAAACGATCATCCTACACCCAACTCTACGTCGCCTTCTTCCTCTCGGGACTTCTCCACTTCTCCGGTGATTTCATGTTGGAGAAACGGATGGTATATCGCGCATTCAAATTCTTCCTCCTCCAAGCCGTTTCCATCACGTTCGAAGACCTCGTCATTTATCTCGCGAAAGGCCTGCTTCGCCGAGCTGGAGTCGAGCTCAAACCGGGGAGAGCTGATTGGTCTTGGGCAGAAGCGGTTGTGAGGGCTGTTGGTTATTGTTGGGTAACTCTGTGGTTCTGTTTGACGCTGCCAGTATGGCTAGATGAGCTCAGCTCCATCGGGGTCGGTAGGTTAGACAGAGGAGCCATCACTCAGTTTTTATTGGATACGTGGCAACAGTGGGTTTGACTTATTGGCCATAGTACATCTGTCGGACCAGTCCTACAGCCAGTCGATTATGGAACCATAGAAGCGGCAGATACCCTCCTTGTATTCCCCGCTTATGCATCAGCACTCGCTCATACTTCGGAGTTGGAAGAAGTTGTACTCAATAAACGACCCTTTTAGTTCCTTGGCAGGGGCCTACTTGGTCCCAGGAGTTGCCACGGACAAATTGATCGGTCCATTTTCACCGACCTTGTTCAATTCTGTCGGAAAAATCCTGGGAAGATTATACAACTTTTCCGACAATTCTGTTGTATTCTCGACCCGTGACAGGGCCCCTCTATACAGAGTTCACCCGACGTTCTGAGACAAATCAGTGCAGCCTCGGCTAGCATTCAAAACTCAGATTCTCAGAACGGCTGGCTCGAGACTACTGTAGAAGTAATTTTTAAAGCATTTTTCTCAGCACTCAGGGACGATCAACCTAACTGCCTCAAGTGTTTCACCACGTTGAACATGTTTGTGTATGTATTGGACGAAGTCCAGCACTCCATGGCCAACGGCCCTCCATCCATCTGGGGCATAAGATTTCATGCCGTCGCACACACCTGAAAATTTCGCCCCACAACGGATTCTACTTGACAGGGGGCACCGGATCATCGATATCGTCTACGACTCGCGAAGGGCAGGACGTGGCATCACTAAAAACCTCGGTCCTCCCCACTCGCTCGTAGCGGAGGCTCAAACACAAACTAGCCATGCAGTATCAACTCGGAGCGCTTGCGACTTGTGTGGCGGTCTTCGTGTATGCCTTCCTTCGAAGGAACAGGAAGCTTTCGACAATTCCGGATGTACCGGGACCGGTGAACCCGTCTTGGATTTTTGGTACGTCCCCGGAGGGTCAATGCTATCCCTTGCAACCCCACCCGCGGTAGCACTGAAGGTGAAAATCTTCAAGGGCACCAGTGGTATATCCTTGTAGAACCGGCTGGGGGAGCAGAGAAGAGGTTCCTCAAAGACTTTGGGAACATTGTTCGTTTCAACGGTCCTTTTGGGGTACGTTTTACCTTTTACCGAGCACGCGCCAACATTCCGCTCAAAATCTTGACTGAAATAATTGGCGCGTGCGTGTAGGAGGATCGCTTGTGGATCGCGGACCCGAAGGCCATCAACCACATCCTTCAGAAATCCGGTTATCTGTACGATACGCCGGCCTACCTTCGGGAAGGGAAAGCACTGTTAACCGGGCGTGGTATCATGTGGGTACACGGTGAGTTGCCCAGTATGATTAGTGCTGCCTAACTTCAATCTTGTCTAACGGTCTCACAGGCAACGTACACAAGCGGCACAAGAGGGCAATGGCTCCGGCGTTTGGTCTCGTCGAGGCTAAAGCGTTGTTACCGCATTTCATGGATGCTGTTACAAAGGCACCCGAACCTCGTTTATATTTGATCTTGGAGACTGACCCGGGTCCTTGTCGTCAGATGGCAGACAAGTGGAGTGGCATCATTGCGAACACCTCCGGGCATTCAGCCGTTATCGATGTGAACATGTGGCTCGGAAAGTCTACTCTCGATGCGTGCGTCTTGGTCCCAACTACCCCGGCGTTGAGCCTGCGTGGGCTGCGTGAACTGATCTCTCGAAAGAATCGGTGCTGGAGCTTTCGAGTACGACTTCGGCGCCTTAGACGAGACGGATAACTCGTTTACCAAATCATACACGAACCTAATGTATGACCACCCACGTTCCCCGTCCGCGGACCAAAGTTCCCTTGTGCTAACCGTTTGCCCTGTTCGCTAGTTTTGGGACCTTCGGGGATCTCTCTCGATCGCTCGTTTTCTTCATGTCTATCACGGGATGGTTCCCAGGATTGATCACATGGATCTTCGATAATTCTAGCCGCCCCGGATTGAGAAATCTTCGATGGAACATGGACCAGGGGCGCGCTATCGCTCGGAAGATGCTCGATTCGAAGAGACAAGAGTTGAAAGACGGTGCGGTTAGGAAGGATGTCATGAGTTTGCTCGGTTTGCTGCTCCCCTTCTTTTGTTTCTGTTGACATTTTTACCGAGGATATCTCTCCCCCAGTCAAATCTAGTGATTCTCAGCGCCAGGACTGGCGGTTGACTGACGAAGAGATCATTGCGCAAGTCCAGTGAGGATCATCTCCGGGCGTCATCCCGAGGTTGTCACGCTCACTTCCCGTAGAACTATCCTGTTGGCCGGACACGAGACCTCAGCGAAAGCGGTTGGAATTTTATCATCAGCTGTGTACTCTTTGAGCTTAGTTCTCACGAGCTCTCTAGCTAACCTTTGGACTCTGGGAGTTGGCCAAGCATCGGGATTGTCAGGAAAGACTCCGCGCAGAGATCAACGATACTCTGGCGAAAGTCAAGGCGAGAGGTGATGCCGATTTCACAGCTAACGATTTTGAACGTATGCCGTACTTGGTGGCCATTACAAAGGTTCGCCGGAACCGTTCGTTCGTACCACTAGGCGCGGGTGAAACTCGTTGAGTCCTCGCATAGGAAATATTGAGGATCAACCCTATCGTTGTGGAAGTAGTGCGCGCGCCCTCAAAAGATGACAAACTGCCTCTCACGAAACCGATCGTCGGTACTTCTGGGAGGGTGTATAAGGAATTGGCCATTCCAAAAGGAACTAGTGTCACCATCTCGACCATTGGATACAACCTGTACGTCCGTTTCACCAAGCCACGACCTCCTCAACAGTGCCCTCATTACTGTTTTCGTGACAGGAACCAGGATTTGTGGGGCCCAGACGCTCACAGCTTTCGACCGGAGCGTTGGTTCGAAATGGACGAGCAAGTGGAATCACCCGTCGGGGTGTATGGGAACCTGTATGGTCACACCTGGAGCTCCGGTGGAGCCGTTGAGTATTGATATTTCATTTTATCAGCTCCACATTCTCTGGAGGTGTTAGGAGCTGCACCGGGTGGCGATTCGCGTGGGTCGATCACCTTTCATTCGCCCCCTCCAAGATATGCTGAAACCTTGCTTTGGGGCAGTGTCATAGAGATCCAAGCGTTCCTGGTGACTCTCGTCCAAAGGTTCGACATCTCTCATGCGGACCATCAGCCACAAATCAGGAGTGTCAAATCCGGCTTGATGATCCCCGTGGTCATTGGGGAAGAATACAAAGGCACACAGCTCCCTTTGAAGGTGACTGCCATCAGGAATGTGTAGATGGTGTAAAGAGCCCGATTGAATGTATCGGAGACACGACGGCCTACTACCGGACGAACCGTGGTGGGGGTTCCTTCCGCTATTGATGTATTCTCTGCTCCTTTAGTTCGGCGTGTGTGGTTGATCCTAAAAGTTGTTCGACGTGAATCGTGTGACTGGTGCGGCCCTGGGCTTGCCGGAGGTAGCTTTGCCTTGGTAAGCCGATGAACTTTTGAGTTTCGATCGTTCGCAGGGGCGCTTTCCATGGGACCCGGCGGTCTTTCGATGCATTCCGGTAAAGAACTCTACGTGACGCCAGGCAACGCAAAAGCGCATCGTGCCTGACTTCAATTTTCCTGATGGAATCCAACGATCGCGGGTCGATTATAGCCGCCCAGGATTTGGCGCACTCAGTTTGGAAGTAGTTCCGTACCAGGTACTACACCATAAACGCCCTTTGTTGAACGCCGATCCGCTCAACGGCCGGGAGTCGATTAGATTTCTCCGGTCGGGAAATTCGAGATAGTTACAGAATCCCATGACCATTATAATCGACCATGAGATTTTGAGTATTCGTGAGCCTTGCATCGGTTTCCTCAAGTGGGTGTGATCCCACGATTCTGGTGTAAGTTTTCCGCGGGTCTCGGGTGTTGCATGCGATTTCTGGCCAGGGTTGTGGGATCGGCCGGTTCTCGTAGACGCATAACAAGGGTTACAAGGTCATAATATATATTCCATTGGGAACCGCACCTACAGTCTATGGGTCTGGCGGCCGACCATCTGTCACGGTCCTTGGCACCCGTGTCTTCTTATTTCCAGAGTTGTGGACAATTCCACAGCGAAATGTGCCGGGAGATCCTGCAGAGGATCCGAAATTCCACCTCGCCAGTATACGAGCGGAAAGATCCATCAAATCACAGAAAACAATGTGCTTACCCTTCTCCTGAAGACGAATCCCGCACGCTCGTTTTATTTCTGGCTCACATCTCTGGCCGCCAACACCCCCGCGTCCATTGGGTCGATAGCTGGTTCCTCTAACCCATCCTCCAATATCTCATTTCTCCGATCGAACTCATAGACCGCTGGGACCGGCACGCGCAAGGGACAAGTTCTCGGATCCCGCGGCCGGCACCCTGTGTTCCATCGTCCGGGGTTTGGTGAGTTGGCCAATATATATGTGTTTTTACAAGAGTCCGGACGCTCGCTTCGAGTTTGAACACGGACGAGGAATCCAACGAGGCTGGCGACCCGGGACAGAGCATAGACGAGGAAACAGCAAATACCCCTGGGGGTATCGTGTATCCCGCCTTTTGGTACTTACATACCCTGTACCTACCTTAGGAGTCCTTACATTTTACCCCTTATGGCACAAACGCCTGCTTACAATGACTTGCATTGGCTTACGACCCGCCCAAAATCCCTCAACCCTTGATGTGAGATTACCCACGGTTTGTATTGGCATGTGAGGATGCACCGAGTCCCACAAACCTTTTCGTGGGCGGGGGATATCTTGCAAGGCGATGCGACCATTGTGTAAGATTTATGATTTATACGGAATCCGTTGATTCCGCCAATTTCCTGATGCAATCGGTAAGTAAAGAAGCGTCCCAAAACACCTCAGCTGGCATTTCCCATCCGAAACGCGGGTTAGGGACCGGACCCTCAGGGTGCACATGCAATGGCGCCGATAAGAGCACACCAAATATAAAGAGGACGGTGGCGTGTGATTGGTAAATTCCTATTGGACATTGGTGGCCTTCCCTCCGGAAGCGAATGCTCGTCGAACTTGGTAAAAGACTTGCAACCCTCCTAGACTCGATCCGATATTCACTGGAACCCTAGAGGTTGAAACAACCCCCCGGACGCCCTCCTCTTCTGTCCTACCCCCTCATGTCCGTTCTCGACTCTACCATCCTGGGCAACCAACTCGTCGCTGGTGTCATTGGCGCGGCCGCAATCCTCGCGACAACCTCTGCCTACTATGCACTCAGCCCAGAAGATGTGGACCGTGGCTTCCCCAAGTTGCGGGGCGTCCAGCTTTACCACGCTTGGAATTTCTTCCAACGGCGATTCGACTTCCTCCATTCGAATTTTAAGCGAAACCTCGGAAAGAGCTTCTCTTTTAACGTGCTTCACCATACCGTCGTCGCTTTGGCTGGGGAAGAAGCTCGCCAAGCTTTCTTCTCTAACCCGCACCTCAACATCAACGAGGGTTATAAGATCCTGATGGGAGCTGTGCGCGTCTCCCTCCCCAATAACTGAGCATTCTATCGATCTCGACGACTTTAGGTCCCACAGGTCAATGATGCGGGGGTAGAGGCAGAAGAGAGTGAGGAAGGGAACGCCGCTCTCTTCAGCAAGAGGCTGAATAGGGTCCTGAACAAGGCTCGCATGCAAGACGGTGTGTGTGATCTTCTCCCTGCAGCCGCTGGTCTCGAGTATCGGCCCTCATTTCAACTTCAGTCCTCCCCTCGCTGCCGCAGGATATTACCGACAGGGCCGATAAGTGGGCAGACGGTGGTAAGACCGGAAGAATTGATCCGTTCACCGAAGTCTATGACGTGAACCCTTTCTTTGGAAATACGTTGATTTGGGGTTGGTGCTGAGTTGGCCTTTTCCAGCTCGTTTTTGTCATGACCGCCCACATAATAGCATGTCATGACCTGGCAAAGAACGAAGCCGATCTCAAGAAGATTGGAGAGCTATTCCTGACCCTCCAGACCAGCGCGACCCCCGCCTCCTTGCTCTTGCCTTGGTTCCCGAGCTCGGCGAGGAAGACGGGGAAGGAGGCTACCACCGAGCTGTTCACTATGCTCTACGCCTACGTCGAGACTAGGAGGCACGCAGGATCTACAAGTGACGCTATTGACGTTTTGATCGCTGACGGAGAGACAACCCAAAATATCGTTGGGGTAAGTCCTACGCCGAAGGTCGCGTGAGGGTTTGTGAAGTCTGATCCGTCCGTTGTAGTTCGTCATGTCGGGGCTTTTCGCCGGTATCGCTAACACCGGTATCGTCTGTGAGTCCCAGCGGTTGATGTGGTTCACGAACTTCTAATTTACAAGGTTATCCAAACAAGCGTGCTGGATGCTCATTGACCTCGCCGCCCATCCAGAGTGGAGAGAGAAGTGCAAGAGGGAGATCCAACGCGTACTCTCCCATTACCTTGGGGACTCCCTCTCCTCCGCAACACTGTCCGAAAGGCTCGGAGCTATTCCCTTCTCCGTGTGGGAGGACGAACTCCCTATCCTCGAAGCATGCACCCGGGAGTCGCAACGAATTTCCATTACTCTCCTCACCCTCCGAAGGAACCTTCACGAAGATATGAAATTTGGCGAACATGTGGTCAAACGAGGAGATTTCCTCGCGTATTCCATGGGTGACGTCCACCTGAACCCAGATTACTACCCCGAACCGTACAAGTACGATCCCGGCCGGTGGTTGCGACCCGACCCGCTTCCGAATGCCCCCTACACGTTCCTCGGTTGGGGAGCCGGCAGGCACCCTTGTCCGGGAATGAAGATGGCCAGGTTGGAGATGAAGCTGATTCTGGCCATGTTTTTGATGAGGTACGAGTTCGACCTCGTAGATGAGGACGGGAAGTTCCCCGATCCTTTGCCTGTCCCGAACAGGAACGATCCTCACCAGGTGCGTGTGGTATTGTGAACAATGATATTTCGTATAGATGCTCACCGTACCTTCCCCTCCCGGCCGTCTAGGCTCGTCCCCTCGGAGCTACGTACTACTTCAACTTCAAGAAGGTCGCGCAGTAGGCGGGTGGCCACGCGACACCTTCGAGTCTCTTGACCCTCCAATATTCCCCTCCTCTAGCAGCCGGATCTGTTTCCAGGCAAGGATTTCGTGATTTTGTCTCATACACTGCCTAGCCGTACACACATACCACGATTGTCTGCGCAGCCCGGCTTGAGATCAGTTCGAATACATTTCGCCCCCGTTTGTCCGCAGCTGGTTCAGGTATGCTGTGGGTCGGTTCTCACGGTCCAGTGATGTTGACCCGTCCCAATCCGGTACCGGTTGATCGGGGGTTCCGGACCCTCCCACGTCTGGGAGAATGATCAGGCGTGAGAACCCACCCTACAATTGTGCGGGACACTTAAGGTTTCACCACCACTTTTCGACAACCGATCTCAATGAAAAAAAAACCCTCCTGCAATCTAATTGGGGGCCAAAACCCCTTCCTTGCCAAGTTATTTTTCCGGACCATCATAGGTTTTTCCAAATCTACAGAATTACCATATTTAGCAAGTGTTTTTCACAACAGGCGCCAAATGACTGGGGTATGCTGGTCGCGTGCCTGCCATGGGATTGACTTGTGTGACTTGGTGACTTTTGGTCATGATCTGTGTCATGCCTTCAGTCAATTGACTTCCACTCCGCGTGAGAACCTGATCCCCCGGGAGAGAGCATAAGGCCCTGTCAGGGTGGACCTCGGCGGTCACCTGAAATACAGTCGACGCTGGTCTGGAGTTTGTGCTGGGGTGCTACTGGGGGCGCAGGGCGCAGTACGCAGAGGGGAGGACAGAGGAGGGTTGTGAGAACAAGAGGGAATA
>Ga0307516_10004244_pt1 | contig 17830 bp, 11 predicted proteins | sample 19_EM_MG_FD_203310 | JGI IMG/M metagenome (GOLD analysis project Ga0307516, IMG submission 203310) | Populus trichocarpa ectomycorrhiza microbial communities from riparian zone in the Pacific Northwest, United States - 19_EM | ecosystem: Host-associated > Plants > Roots > Unclassified | place... | reverse complement strand
CCCGCCGGAGTTCGCCCGGCGGGCGACCTCCTTTCTTTGCTGGTGCAAAGAAAGGAGGCAAAGAAAGCACCTGACAACCCATTTGACCGAGCGATGAGAAGGTAGCCGCTGCAACACCGCCGGTGCCAGGTCTTGAACTCGCCTCGCGGCTCAAACAGCGCCACCTGGGAAGAGGGTAGGCGACCCTATGCAATGTCGCCTCCAACCTGTCTCCGCCTGTCACCGACCTGGCCCTGCGGAGACTAGGCGGACTGTGCCGGCGGTGGAGTGTTCGCAACGTGTCCAGGTGGCGCTGTTTGAGCCGAGAGGCGAGTTCAAGACCTGGCACCGGCCGTGTTGGAGCGGCCACCGTCTCATCGCTCGGTCAAATGGGTTGTGAGGTGCTTTCTTTGCCTCCTTTCTTTGCACCAGCAAAGAAAGGAGGTCGCCGGCCGGGCGAACTCCGGCGGGCTCTACCAAAGTAGCAGAGAACCCCAACGCGAATAGCGGCACATTCAGACGCTCCCGCATGCATGGCACCAAGGTGTGCGCTGGCGCACAGACACCGTGCCGCGTCACAGCTACAACCGTCCGTCAAGTCACACAAGAGGTACCTCCCATGAAAAACAAGATCCTGTCGCTGGCGCTCCTGGCCGGCACCCTGGCCACCCACGGCATCGCGAACGCCCAGGTGGCGGGCTCCTCCACCGTGAGCGTCACCGAGGCCGCCCAGGTGGCCATGGGCTGGAGCGCGAAGAAAAGCATTCTCGGCAAGACCGTCTACAACGATGCCGGCGAAAAGGTCGGCAAGGTCGAAGACCTGATCATCTCGCCCAAGCAGAACGTGTCGTACTTCATCGTCGGTGCAGGCGGCTTCGTCGGCATCGGCCGGCACGACGTGGCGGTGCCGGTGAACCAGTTCCGCGAGCAGGGCGGCAAGATCCTCATGGCCGGTGCGACCAAGGACACCATCAAGTCCATGCCGGCGTTCGACTACGCCAGCGACACCACCAGGCGTGACCAGTTCGTGGCGGCCGCCGAGGAAGACATCGCCAAGGGCCAGCAGAAGCTGTCTGACCTGCAGAAGCGGGCCGGCACCGCCACCAGCGATGCCAAGGCCTCGCTCGACAAACAAGTGGCCGGCCTGGACGGCGACCTCAAGGCCGCGCAAGCCAAGCTGGCCGAGTTGAAGCAGGCGAGCGCCAAGCGCTGGAAGGAGTTCGAGGGCGCAGTGAGCGCGGCCACGGCCCGCCTGCGCAAGTCGGTGGAAATGGCGCTGAGCTGACCCGGGCGCCCCATGCAAGCCCTCGTGTACCAGGGCCCGGGCCAGAAGGGCCTGGAGGACCGGCCCAAGCCGGCGCTCCGGGCCCCCACAGACGCAGTGGTGCGCATCACCCACACCACGATCTGCGGCACCGACCTGCACATCCTCAAGGGCGACGTGGCCACCTGCAAGCCCGGGACCGTGCTGGGCCACGAGGGCGTGGGGGTGATCGATGCCGTAGGCACCAGCGTGGCCAGCTTCAAGCCCGGCGACCCCGTGCTCATCTCCTGCATCAGCGCCTGCGGGCGCTGTGAACCCTGCCGCCGGTCGATGTACTCGCATTGCAGCACCGGCGGCTGGCTGCTGGGGCACCGCATCGACGGCACGCAGGCCGGCTTCGTGCGCATCCCGCATGCCGACACCAGCCTGTACCCCATTCCCGCCGATGCCGACGAAGAGGCCTTGGTGATGTTGAGCGACATCCTGCCGACCGGCTTTGAATGCGGCGTGCTCAATGGCCGGGTGCAGGTGGGTGCCAGCGTGGCCATCGTGGGCTCCGGGCCCGTGGGCCTGGCGGCGCTGCTGACGGCCCGGTTCCATTCGCCGGCCCAGATCATCATGATCGACATCGACGATCACCGGCTCGCCGTGGCCCGGCGCTTTGGTGCGACCGCCAGCGTGAACAGCCGCCGCGGCGACGCCGTGCCGCAGGTGATGGCCCTCACCGGCGGGCGCGGCGTGGACACTGCCATCGAGGCGGTGGGCCTGCCAGCCACCTTCACGCTGTGCGAAGACATCGTGGCGCCCGGCGGCACCATTGCCAACGTGGGCGTGCACGGCTGCAAGGTCGAGCTGCACCTGGAGCGGCTGTGGTCGCACAACGTGACCCTCACCACCGGGCTGGTCGACACGGTCTCGATCCCGCTGCTGCTCAAGACCGTGCACAGCAAGCGCATCGACGCCAGCCAGCTGATCACGCACCGCTTCCGGTTCGACCAGATCCTGCAGGCCTACGAGACCTTCGGCCACGCGGCTGACACGCAGGCGCTCAAGGTCATCATCTCGGCCTGAGCGGTCGAGAGGCTGAGAGGCAAGGATCCCCATGATGTCCGGCGAGCCGGACTGGGACCATCCGCGCCAGGCTGCTGCGGCCACGGTGCGCCATCTCATGGGTGTGCGGGGCGTAAGCGACCAGATCGCCATCAAGCCGCAGGCGGATGGGCACGGACGGACGGTCCCGCGGCCAGGGAGGGGGGTTCCAGGGCATCATTGCGCTCGCCCACGCCCCCAAGGAGACGCCATGGCGCTTCAGCATCTTCACCTGCACGTGCGCGACCGCTACGTGGCCGAACGCTTCTACGAAGGCTGGTTCGGCCTGGGCATGCAGCGGCGCGGCAGCCAGATCAGCTTCATGACCGACGAGCGCGGGTTCCTGCTCGCGCTGATGAGCGACCCGTCGCCCGCGCCGCTGCCGCCCTGGTTCCACTTCGGCTTTCGCCAGGAGTCGGCCGATGCGGTGCTGCTGCTGCATGGGCAGATGGTGCTGTCCGGCGTGGACATCCGCCAGCCCGTCTACCAGGACGACAGCCTGGTGTCCTACCGCTGTGCAGACCCCGATGGCTACCTGATCGAGGTGTTCTGGGAGGCGGAGAGGGCCGCTTGAGTCGCCGGCGCCGCAGGGAACGGCGGGCGGCGTGTGCAATCGCACGCCCCTGGCCCTACAGGGTGCCGCGCAACGGCCGATGAACCGGGGTGTTTGTCTCCGTGGTCACGGCGTGTCCCTGTCTGCACCTGCTGTCAACTGCGTCGCGGGCCCGTGTCGTGGGCTGTGGTTTGCCGCCGCGCTGAGCCTGGTGCTGGGCGCAGGCGCGGCGCATGCGGCCGACGGCCTGGCGCAGCGGCTGCATGCGGCCCGCGAACTGGCAGGCGTGGACCCGGGGCGCACCCGCGCAGTGCTGGCCGCGCTGCGCGAAGAGGCCCAGCGGCAGGGCCGGATCGATGTGCGCCTGGGGGCCGACGAGATCGACTGCCGCGTGCTCACGGACAGCGACATGTCGGAGGCGGCCGAGGTGGCCGCCGCCGGGCTGGCGAGCGCCGGGCCGCTGCCGGAGGGCACCAATGGCCTGCCGTGGCTGCGGCTGCGCGCCTGCCAGGCCGCTGCGCTCATCGATGGCGGCGACGCGCCGGCCGGCAGCCGCCTGATCGACGAGGTGCTGGCCGAGGCCACCGCCGATGCCCTGCAGCCCGCCCGCGCGCTGGCGATCCTGCAGCGCGGCGTGCACCGCTCGCGCAGCGGGAACCTGCTGCCGGGCCAGCAGGACCTGCTGGCTGCCTGTGAGATGCTCAAGGGGCCGGGGCTGGAACGCGACCTGGACCTGTGCCTGGGCCACCTGGCCAACCACTACAAGCGCATGGGCGACCTCGACGAGGCGCTGCGCCTGCTGAGCCGGCTGCGCGACGCGGCACGCAACCGCGGCGCGCTGTACGACGACGGCATCTATACCCTGGGCCTGGCGCAGGTGCATCACGGCCGCCAGGACTGGGTGCGCGCGCTGCAGGAGTTCGGCGAGGCATTGCGCATGGCCGAACTCAACCGCGACCCGGCCGGCGTGATCTACGCCGAGCATGGCGTGGCCCACACGCTGCTGCGCATGGACCGTGCCGGCGAGGGGCTGGCGCACATCGAGCATGCCCTGCGCCTGCTGGGCCAGAACCCGGACCCGATGCAAGGCCTGCGCTGCACGGTCTTGCAGGCCCGGCTGCTGGCCCGGCTCGGGCGCGGCGCCGACTCGGCGGCGCGGCTGCGGGAGATCGAGCCGCGGGTGCGGGCCTCGCGCGAGGACCTGCTGCTGGCCGACTGGCTGGACGCGCAGGCCGATGCGCAAGGCCAGATGGGCCGCTGGCGCGATGCCTATGTGGCGCTGGAGGTGTGGAAGCAGATCGACGGCCGCATCCAGGCGCAGCGCATTTCCGAGCAGGCGGCCCGGCTGCGCATGCAGTACAACCGGCAGCGCGACGAAGAAGACCTGCTGGCGTTGCGCCGCCTCAACGAACAAGGCCGCCGGCTGGCGCAGACGCAGGCCGTGGCCATCGGCCTGTTCGTGGCCTTGCTGCTCATTTCGCTGGGCTACGCGCTGCGCAAGTTCCGGCAGGCGCGCCGGCTCCAGCTGCTGGCCTCCACCGACGAACTGACCGGGTTGCCCAACCGGCGCGCGCTGATTGCCTATGCCGAACAGCGGGTGCGCCGGGCGCAGCGCAGCGAGGGCAGCTTGAGCGTGCTCATGATCGACGTGGACCGCTTCAAGCGCATCAACGACACCCATGGCCACGCCATCGGCGACGAGGTGCTGCGCCACATCGCCCAGGTGTTGCCCACCGGCCTGCGCGGCCGCGACCGGCTCGGCCGGCTGGGCGGCGAAGAGTTCCTGGTGGTGCTGCCGGGGGCGGGCCTGGACCAGGCGGCGCAGGTGGCCGACCGGATGCGCGCCGCCATTGCGGCCACGCCCCTGATCGGCGCCGCCGGCAAGCTGCACTTCACGGTGAGCATCGGGGTGGCCGAACTGGGCCTGCCGCAGGAGTCGGCCACGGCGCTGCTGGCCCGCGCCGACGCCGCGCTCTACCGGGCCAAGGGCAATGGGCGCAATGCCGTGGCGCTGGCCGACGGGGCGGTGCAGGGGCAGGGAGCGCCCAGCGCCAGCTCGGGCGCGTCGTAGCCCGTCAGGCGATCTGCTGCGCGTACGCCTTGCAGTCCGACGCATAGCAGCCGCAGGCCGCGGCTTCCAGCCCCAGGCGGTCGAGCACGGTGAGTTCACCCCGGTGGTACTGGATGAGCCCGCCGCGCTGCAAGACACCGGCGGCCACGGTGATGCCGACGCGGCGCACGCCCAGCATGTAGGCCAGGAACTCGTGCGTCACGTGGAAGCTGCTGGCGTTGGACCGGTCCTGGCTCATCAGCAGCCAGCGCGCCAGGCGCGGGCCGATCAGGTGGAAGCGCAGGCAGGCGGCCGACCCGGCCAGCTGCGACATCAGCACGTAGAGGTAGCGGTCCAGGCTGCGCCGCAGCGCGGTGCTGTGGGCCAGCTCGCGCTTCAGGCTGGCGGCCCGGATGCGCAGCGCGGTGCCGGCGCCTTGCACCAGGGCGCGCAAGGGGGTGAGTGACACCCCAAGAGCCAGTTGCACCCCCAGCATGCCTTCGCTGCCCACCATGCCGACTTCCTGGCCCGGGTGGTCGTCGATCTGCGTCACCAGCGAAATGAAGCCGTCGATGGGGAAATAAGCATGGGTGGTGGGCTGGCCCGGTGTGCACAGCACATCGGACAGCACCAGCGGCACCTGTTCGCAGGCGGCCAGCAGCCGCACGCGGTCGGGGCGCGGCAGCAGTTCGATCAGGTGGTTCTGGGCGGCGGTCAACGGGCTCTCCGGTGGACGGTGGGCCCCTCCAGAGGGCGGGGCAGGTGCCGGTGACCGCGCCGAGGCAGAAGGTGGTGGCGGGCAGGGGGGACCCAGTCTACGCGCGGCAGGACCGGGGCACGGTGCGGCGGCGTACATAGGGTGGGCGCGTCTGTGCTTCAAGCAACTGGGGAATACTCAGGCAGCCCAAGCAAAAAACCTTCGTCCATGCGCCAAGCCATCCTGGCAGCCATTCGTTTCTATCAGCGGTACATCTCTCCCTACAAGGGGTTCCACTGCGCCTATCGCGTGCACACGGGCCACGCAAGCTGCTCCGCGTTCGGCTACCGCGCGGTACGCCGCCATGGTGTCTTCGGTGGGCTGCAACTCATCCGTGAGCGCACCTATCGCTGTGGTGTGGTCCATCGCCGCTACCGCGAGACTTTGGGCCATCCTGTGCATGGGCAGCGTGGTGTTTGCGACGTTGGCTGCGACCTGCCGTGCGACCCTGGGTGCCATCTGCCGCACGGGATTGGGCTCTCGGATGCGTGTGATTTGCTGAGTTGCTGTGACTGTGGAGGCTGCGATTGGCCCGGGCGCAAGCAAAGACAGGCTGGCAACGAAAAATACGTCCGCATTGCGCCCAAGGTCAGGAGCCGTGTCGAACCGGGGCGCAAGCAGAACCCGCCAGGCAAGGGCTGACCACCCCGGGGAGCCATGGCGTCACCCGCCGTCCCACCCCGCCGCTCAACTCGCCATGCGCTCCGGCAGCAACCGGTCGTACTCGGCCTTCACCACCGCATAACACTCGCACGAGCGCTGTTCCAGCCCCGGGCGGTCGAGCACCGAGATGTGGCCGCGGGCGTAGCGGATCAGGCCGAGCTTCTGCAGCTTGAGGGCGGCTTCGGTCACGCCTTCGCGGCGCACGCCCAGCATGTTGGCGATCAGTTCCTGGGTCATCAGGAGGTCGTTGCCTTGCAGGCGGTCCAGGCTCAGCAGCAGCCAGCGGCACAGTTGCTGGTCCAGCGAATGGTGCCGGTTGCACACGGCGGTTTGTGCCATCTGCGTGATCAAGGCCTGGGTGTAGCGCAGCAGCAGGTGCATCACCGGGCCGGCGCGGCCGAACTCGTCCTTGACGAACTGCGACTTCATCCGGAATCCCTCGCCGGCGCTTTGCACCACGGCGCGGCTGGGGGTGGATTCGCCGCCCATGAACAGCGAGATGCCCACCACGCCTTCATTGCCCACCACGGCAATCTCGGCCGAGGCGCCGTTTTCCATCACGTATAGCAGCGACACGATGGCCGTGGTCGGGAAGTACACGTGGCTGAGGGTTCGGCCGGATTCGTACATCACCTGGCCCAGCGGCAGGTCGGCCCATTCCAGCTGCGGCAGGCAACGCTCCCACTCGGCCGGCGGCACGGCGGCCAGCAGGTGGTTCCTCGTCGGGTCAATGTGTGGGGAGGGAATGGCCGGACTCCATGGCAACCTGAAGGCGGGGTCGCCATCATCGGGGGCGCGGGCACACCCTTTGTTTCAAGTATAGGGAGATGCCGGCGCCACGGATGTTCGGCAGCGCACAGAGAAATTCCGGCCGGCGGGCCGTTGCCGGGGCCGGCTACCCGGCAATGAACCGGTCCTGCCGCGCCACCGTGAGCACGGCCTGCAGGTCCGAGTCCAGCAGTTCCACCGGGCTGTGGCCCAGCAGCCGGTCATTGGGCTGCGTGAACCAGACGGCGAGTGCCCAGCCGTCGAAGGTGCCGGCCAGCACGGTGAACACCTCCTGGGGCCCGGGCCGCAAGCTCAGGCCGCCCGGCTCGAACTGGAACATCGGCACCCAGGGCGTGTCGTGCCACAGGAAGCTCAGCACCTCGCCGGAGGCCATGAGCTTGGCCAGGCTCATGAAGCTGCCGTGGTGCACCGCCTCCATCCAGCGGGCCAGGTCATCGCCACGTGCGAGCCCTCCACTGGCCTGGTAGCGGGCCAGCATCAGGCCGAAGTCACGATCCTCGGGCATGCCGCCCAGGGTCTCGCGAAGCGAAGGTGCAGTGTGCTCGACCGGGTGCGATGGCATGCCGGTGGACGGGTGGGGATGGGGGACAAGGCGCATGGTCGGACGGTACCGGTGGGGCCAAGGCATGTCTGTACGTTTCCACACGCAATCCCTCTGGGAGAGCCTGGAGCGCTGTGGGGTTCGCCAGCGCACAGACGGCTGCGTTGCACTCACTTACAACCCGACTCTTCAAAACAGGACGTGCCTTGCCGCCCGTCCAACGGAAAGTGCCATGACCCCGAGCCCAGGTTTCTTCAAGCCGTGCCCCGCATGGCTCCCCACGCTGATGATCGGCCTCCTGGCCGGCTGCGGCAACGACAGCATTGACCCGCAGCCGGCCGCGGCGCTGAATGCCGACTTGACGGCTCCCACGGTGAGTGCCCGCAAGCCCCTGGATGCGTCCAGCGCCGTCTGCCTGACCCGGGGGGTCAGTGCCACGTTCAGCGAGGCGGTGGATGCCGCCACGGTCAACGCGGCGAGCTTCGGCGTCACCGACAACGGCGTGGCCGTGGCCGGCAGCGTGGCCTATGACGCCACGCTTCGCACGGCCAGCTTCGTGCCCACGGACACGGCGGGCTTTGCGGCCCACCGGAGTTTCGTGGTCACGCTGCGCTCCGGCAGCGCCGGGATCAGGGACCAGGCCTCCAATGCCCTGGGCAGCGACAGCGTCTGGTCCTTCACCACCGGCGCCCAGGCGTGCGTGAACGCCGTGGACCTGCGCTCGGCCGCGTCGTACAGCGCGTTCGGCGGCGGCGCCGGTGTCACCAACTCGGGGGGCCAGACCGTCATCGGCGGGGACCTGGGCACCACCGCGGCCTGCACGCTGATCACCGGCTTCCACGATGCAGCCAATGTCTACACGCAGACGCCTTTGAACATCGGCGCGGTCGGGGGCCAAGTGGTCTGCGGCCCTCCGGCGCCGGGCACTAGCACGACGCTGGCCGCCGCCATGCAGGCCCGGGCGGATGCTCTGGTCGCGTACAACGAACTGGCGGCCCTGCCGGCAGGCAGCGATCCTGCCGCCGGGCAACTGGGCGGCCTGGTGCTGCCCCCCGCGGTGTACACCTCGGCCGGCGGGCGCTTCGACATCACCACGGGCGACCTGACGCTCGATGCGCAAGGCGATGCCGACGCGGTGTGGGTGTTCCAGAGCGCGGCCGCATTGACCGTGGGCCTGGGCGCCACGCCGCGCCGTGTGCTGCTGATCAATGGCGCGCAGGCCGGCCGCGTGTTCTGGCAAGTGGGCAGCGCGGCCCGCATCGAAGACGGCAGCGTCATGGCCGGCACCGTCATCGCGCCGGCCGGGGTCACGGTCTCCACCGCGGGCCAGACGGCGCAAACCACCTGGACCGGACGCGCCCTGGGCCTCACCGCCTCGGTCACGCTGGTCAACACGACCCTGATCGCGCCTTGACCGCGCGCCCAGGGCACCCCTTTCGCATCCTCCCCCTGACACTCCACGAAAGAACGACATGACACCCATCCATGCTCTGCGACTGTTGAGCCTCGCCGGCCTTGGCCCCTTGCTCTGTGCCCCTTTGCAGGCCCAGGAGAGCCCGTACTTCTATGGCGGTGCGGGCATTGGCCAGTCGCGTGCGAAGTTCGACGAACAGCGCATCACCGACACCGTGCTCCCCGTGGGCGTGACCAGCACGTCCATCAGCAGCGATGACCGCGGCAATGGCTACAAGCTGTTCGGCGGCTACCAGTTCAACCGCAACTTCGCCATCGAGGCGGGCTACTTCGATCTCGGCAAGTTCAGCTTCTCGTCCACCACGGCCCCGGTAGGCACCATCGACGGCAACCTCCGCGTGCGGGGCCTCAACCTCGACCTGGTGGGCACGCTGCCGCTCACCGAGCGCTTCTCCGCCCTGGCACGCATTGGCGCGCAACACACCCGCACGCGCGACGAGATCAGCGGCACCGGCGCCGACGCCGGTGTCAGCGCGATGCAGAGGGATGGCGGACGGCACGTGAAGCTGGGCGCCGGCCTGCAGTACGAGTTCAACCGTTCGATGTTCCTGCGCGGCGAGGCCGAGCGCTATCGCGTCAAAGACGGCACCGGCAGCCGTGCCGACATCGACCTGTACTCGGTGAGCCTGGTGTTCCCGTTCGGCCGCGAGCCGCTGCCCGCGCCGCGCAGCTCCAGGGTGCCGGACTACGTGGCGCCCACACCCGTGGCGGCCGCCGTGCCCGTGGCACCGCCGCCTGCCGCCCCGGTGGTGGTGGCGCAGGTCGAGCGCCCCATGCCGCCGCCGGTGCTGCGGCGCGTGACCTTCACGGCCGAGTCGATGTTCACGTTCGACAAATCCGCCTTGCGGCCCGAAGGCACCGCCGCGCTCGACACGCTCGCACGGGAACTCGAGGGCACGCAGTACGAGCTCATCACGGTGGAAGGCCACACCGACCGCCTCGGCACGCAGGCGTACAACCAGGCGCTGTCGCAGCAGCGCGCCGAGGCCGTCAAGGCCTACCTGGTGACCGCGGGCAAGATCAGCCCGAGCAAGATCAACGCGGTGGGCAGGAGCGAAGAGGGGCCGGTCACCAAGCGTGAAGACTGCCTGGGCGAGAAGCCCAGTGCCAAGCTGATCGCCTGCCTGCAGCCGGATCGCCGCGTCGAGGTCGAGGTGACCGGCCGGCGTTGAACGGTACCCCGGTGCCGGGTGCTCACGGGCGGCGCCTCTTGGAACGATAGAGGCGCGCGCCAGGCCGCAAAGTCTGTTCGCTACCGCACCCTGCCAGCCACCCCGGCCTCGGACTTGTCCTACAGGCGTCGGTGCGTTGTCCGACAGACAGCGTGGCCGGGCTTTCCTAACATGTGCTTACCGTACCTGCTGCGCGCTCTTCCACAAGGCGCAGGTGTGATCCGTGGCGTCATCACTTTTCTCGTGCGGCCCAGTGGCTGCACGGGGCGGAGCTTTGCATGAACACCAAAACCCTCGCTGGCCCCTGCTGGACCACCTCTTCCTTCGGCGATGCGCCGAGCCCGTCGCCGACCGAGCTGTCGGCACTGGGAGATCACCTGGACGTGTGCCGCCGCCTGAGCGGACGCCTGTTCGCACTCCGGTGCGAGGCCCAGGCGCTGCACGGCTTCGTGGCGGCGCGTTTCGTGACCACGCTGGTGGCGGTGGCGCTGCTGCTGGCGGGGGCCGGTGCGCTGGCCTCGGTACTGGTGTCCGCTGGGGGGTCATAAGACATGCCGACGCCCGGGTTGCCGACTTTGCTCCCGGAGGCGTCGCTCGAACTGCAAGGCATGCTCGATGCGGCCGATGGCGCCCTGGCACCGCCGATACGCGCCGAGATCTTTGGCCGCGAACGCTTCCGCCAGCACGGCCGCAGCTTGGGCGAAACCCACAGCGCGGGCCGTGCAGCGCGCGGTGCGGCCACCTTCTTCCCGCGCCTGCGCAGCAACATCCGCATGCTGCGCCAGGCGCACCGCTACATCGGCCTGCAGGCCGCCACCGGCTACGACGTGAGCCCGGCGGCCGAGTGGCTGCTGGACAACTTCCACATCATCGAGGCGCAGCTCAAGGCCATCCACGAAGGCCTGCCGCGCAGCTACTTCCGCAACCTGCCGGTGCTGCAGCAGGAGCCGCTGGCCGGGCTGCCGCGCGTCTATGGCGTGGCCTGGGCCTTTGTGGCCCACACCGACGGCGCCTTCGACGAAGACCTGCTGGTGCAGTTCCTCTGCGCCTACCAGGAGACGCGCGAGCTGCAGCTGAGCGAGATGTGGGCCCTGCCCACCACCTTGCGCGTGGTGCTGATCGAGAACCTGCGCCGCCTGGCCGAGCGCGTGGCCACCAACAAGGCCGCCCGCGAGGCGGCCAACCTGTGCTGCGAGCGCATGGACGCCGGCCGCCCGACCGCGCTGGTGGCCTTGCATGCCCTGATGGAGGCGCGCGGCGCGGGCCGGATGTTCCTGTCCCAGCTGGCGTTGCGCCTGCAGGACCACCGCATCACCGACGACATGCCGCACCGCGAGTGGCTGGGCCGGGCGCTGCCCGACCTGGCCACCGCGCAGGCCCAGCACAGCGCCGACCAGGCGGCCGACAACCTGAGCGTCAGCAACGCGGTCACCTCGCTGCGCGCCATCAGCGATGCCGATTGGCCGGACATCGTGGCCCGCACCAGCGCGCTGATGCGGCTGATGCGGGGCTCGGCGCTGTTCGAGGCCGAGCACGTGGCCACGCGCGACCAGACGCTGCACGCCATCGAGCAACTGGCCCGGCGCAGCCGCCGCAGCGAGCTGGCCGTGGCACAGACGCTGCTGGACCAGATGCATGCCGCCGAGGGCGCGCCGGCCGTGGCCAGCCACTGGCTGCAAGGCCCGGGCCGGCCCGGGCTCGCCGCGGCGCTGGGCCTGCGCGAGGGTGCGGCCCGCGCGGCCTGGGCCACCTTGCACCGCCTGGCCTTGCCGGCGTACCTGGGCGCGCTGGCACTGGGCACGGTGGGCCTGGTGGCGTGGCTGCTGCATGGCGCCTGGGCCGTACCCGGCATGCCGGCCTGGCTGCTGGGGCTCAGCGCGGCACTGGCCCTGCTGCCGGCGTCCGAGGCGGTGGTGGCGGTGATCAACCGGCTCATCAGTGAATCGGCCCGGCCCAGCCACCTGCCGCGCCTGGCGCTGCCGCACGGCATTCCCGCCGAACACCGCGTGATGGTGGTGATCCCCGCCTTGCTGACGGGCCCCGCGGCCATCACGCAGCTCGTGCACCGCCTGCGGCTGCACTACCTGGCCAACCCGGAGCCGCACGCACAGTTCGCGCTGCTGTCCGACTGGGTGGACGCCGATGCGGCGCAGGCGCCTACCGACGCGGCCCTGCTGGCCCAGGCGCTGGGGCAGATCCGCGACCTGAACGAGCGCCATCCGGTGGATGCCACAGCGAGTGCCGGGCCGCCGCGCTTCCTGCTGCTGCATCGCGAGCGCCGCTTCAGCGAGACGGAGCAGCGCTGGATCGGCTGGGAGCGCAAGCGCGGCAAGCTGGAGCTGCTGGTGGCGGCCCTGGCCACCGGCAACGCCGCGGCGTTCCTGGACCTGGGCGAGGCCTCGCGCATCGCCCCCGGCACGCCCTACCTGGTGACGCTGGACAGCGACACGCAGCTGCCGCCGGGGCGCCTGCGCGAGCTGGTGGGCGTGGCCGCGCACCCGCACAACCAGCCGCAGTGGGATGCCGCACTGGGCCGCGTGGTGGCTGGCTACGGCATCCTGCAGCCGCGCGTGGTCACGCCGCTGCCGGCGCCGCGCGAGCTCACGCTGTACCACTGGCTGTTTGCCGGCCAATGCGGCATTGACCCCTACAGCGCCGCCACCTCCGAGGTCTACCAGGACTTGTTCGGCGAGGGCAGCTTCAGCGGCAAGGGCCTGCTGCACGTGCAGGCCATGCAGGCGGTGCTGGCCGGCCGCCTGCCCGAAGGCCGGGTGCTGAGCCACGACCTGCTCGAAGGCTCGCTGGCCCGCTGTGCCGCGCTGAGCGACATCACCGTCATCGAAGAGGCGCCATTCCATGCCGACGTGGCGGCGTCGCGCGTGCACCGCTGGACGCGCGGCGACTGGCAGTTGCTGCCGTTCCTGCTGCAGCCGCGGCGCTACCGGCTGTGCGCCATCAACCGCTGGAAGCTGTTCGACAACCTGCGCCGCTCGCTGGTGGCGCCGGCCTCGCTGGCCTTGCTGGCGCTGGCCCTGGCCGGCCGGGGGGTTTCGCCCTGGGGGGCCTTGGCGCTGGTGCTGGCGGCGTGCGCCGCCGGGCCACTGCTGGGCGCGGTGGCGGCCTTCTCGCCCAGCCGCGACGACCTGGCCTTGCGCCACTTCTATGGCCAGGCCGGCACCGGCCTGGCGCGTGCGGCCGCCGGCGGGCTGTGGCTGCTGGCGCAACTGCTGGCGCAGGCGCTGTGGGCGGTGGACGCCATCGGCCGGGCGCTCTACCGCCTGGGCTGGAGCCACCGCCACCTGCTGCAATGGACCACCGCCGCGGCCGCGCAAGCCCAGGCCGCCAGCAGCCTGGGCGCCGTGGCGCGCCGGCACTGGCGCCTGCCGCTGGTGGCCTTGGGCCTGCTGGCCGCCCTGCTGGCCGCCCGCACGCCCTGGCCGGCGCTGGCCACGGCCGTGTGCCTGGTGTGGGCCGCCTCGCCGGTGTGGACCTGGTGGGTCAGCCGCCCACGCCCGGCGCGCCGCGAGGCCGCGCTGCCGGCCGCCGACCGGGCCTACCTGGAGGACATTGCGCACGACACCTGGCGCTTCTTCGTGCGCTGCGTGGGGGCGGATGACCACCACCTGCCGCCGGACAACCTGCAGGTCATTCCGCACGACATGGTGGCGCACCGCACCTCGCCCACCAACATCGGCCTGTACCTGCTGAGCGTGGCCTGCGCGCGGCAGTTCGGCTGGATCGACACCGCCGCGCTGCTGGCGCGCCTGGAGGCCACGCTCGCCACGCTGGCCACCTTGCAGCGCCACCGCGGCCATTTCCTGAACTGGTACGACACGCAAACCTGCGCACCGCTGCTGCCCATGTACGTGTCCACCGTGGACAGCGGCAACCTCAGCGGGCACCTGCTGGCGGTGGCGCAGGCCTGCCTGGAGTTGGCCGCGGCCGATGCGGGCCGGAGCCCGCGCCTGCGGGCCGTGGCCGCGCAGTGCGAGGCGTTCGCCTGGAGCGCCGACTTTGCCTTCCTCTACCACCGCAAGCGGCGCCTGCTGCACATTGGCTACCGGGTCGCGGAGCAGCAGCTCGATGCGGGCTTCTACGACCTGCTGGCCTCCGAATCGCGCCTCACCAGCGTGCTGGCCATTGCCAAGGGCGACGTGCCGGTGAGCCACTGGGCCGCGCTGGGCCGGCCGCTCTACGCCGTGGGCACGCAGGTGGGCCTGCGCTCCTGGTCGGGCTCGATGTTCGAGTACCTGATGCCCACGCTGGTGCTGGACGAGCCGCACGGCAGCGTGCTGTACGAGGCCGGCCGGGCCGCGCTGCGCGAGCAGGTGGCGTTCGGGCTGGCCCGGGGCGTGCCCTGGGGTTTCTCGGAAAGCGCCCATGCCGGGCGTGACCACACCCTGGCCTACCAGTACGCGCCGCAAGGCGTGCCCCGGCTGGCGCTGCGCCGCACGCCGCCGGACGAACTGGTGGTGGCGCCCTACGCCACCGCCCTGGCGGCCCAGGTGGCGCCGCATCGCGCCGTGCTCAACTTCCGCGAGCTGGAGACACGCGCGGCGCGCGGCACGCTGGGCTTCATCGAAGCGCTGGACTACACGCCCGCACGCCAGGGCGGCGAGGCGCCGGTCACGCCGGTGGGCACCTTCATGTCGCACCACCAGGGCATGAGCCTGGTGGCGCTGGCCAACGTGCTGCACGGGGGCGTGGCGCAGCGCTGGGGCATGGCCAATGCCTCCATCGAGGCGGTGGCCTCGCTGCTGCACGAACGCGTGCCGCGCGAGGTGTCGATGCTGTACGAGCCACCGGCCGGGCTGCCGCCGCAGGCACTGCAGCGGCGCGCGCCGGGCCTGCTGCACGACGTGGTGCCAGGCGGGGCCGCCATCGCGCCCACGCACGTGCTGTCCAACGGCCGCTACACCGTCACCTTGCGCGCCAACGGCGCGGGCTGGAGCCGCTGCGGCGCCACCGGCATCACGCGCTGGCGCGACGATGCGCTGCGCGATGCCTTCGGCAGCTTCTTCTACCTGCGCAGCTCCACCCACCCGCGCCTGGTGTCCATCACCCAGCACCCCGCGCCCGACGCGGCAGCCCACTACCACAGCACCTTCCACGCCGACCGCGTGTGCTTTGACGCCACCTGGCCCGGCGTGCAGGCCCACGCCACGGTGTGGGTGAGCCCGGAAGACGACATCGAGTTCCGCCAGGTGGAGCTGCGCAACCTGGGCGACGACGTGCTGGAGATCGAGCTGATCTCGGCCTTCGAGGTGACGCTCAGCGACCCGCGTGCCGACGAGGCGCATCCCGCCTTCACCAACCTCTTCGTGCGGGCCGAATGGCAGGCCGCGCACCGGGCGCTGGTGTTTGAGCGCACGCCGCGCCTGGCCAGCGAGCCGGGCCTGCTGGCGGCGCATTTCCTGGCGGCCTCCGACCCGCAGATGGTGGGCCTGACCTGGCAGACCGACCGGCAGCGCTGGCTGGGCCGCAACCAGGGGGCGAGCCGGCCGCAGGCGTCGTTCGACCCGGCCGGGCCTCCCACACCCGCGGCCGCGGGCATGGAAGGCCCGGCCACGCGCCTGGACACCGGCCTGGACCCCATGTGTGCCCTGGCCGTGCGCCTGCGCATCGAGCCCGGCAGCAAGGCGAAGCTGACGTTTGCCACCGCGGCGTCGCTGCAGCGCGATGTGCTGCATGCGGTGATCGACAAGTACCGCCAGCACAGCCACGTGGAGCGGGCCTCGCTGATGTCGGCCACGCTCACCGGCATTCGCCTGGGCAGCCTGCGCCTGAGCGCCGAGAACTTTGCCGCCATGCAGACGCTGACCACCGCGCTGGTGCTCAGCCTCACGCGCCCGCAGGCCATGCCGGCCGGCGTGTGCGACCGGCGCCTGCTGTGGCGCTTTGGCCTCTCGGGCGAGCGGCCGCTGATCCTTGTGTCTGCCGGCACGGTGCGAGGCCTGGGCCTGCTGCGGTCCCTGGCCCAGGCCCTGCGCCTGTGGTCCTGGGGCGGCATTGCCTGCGACCTGGTGATGGTGAACGCCGAGCCGGTTTCCTACCAGATGGACTTGCAGCGCGAGCTGGTGGCCTTGCGCGAGCGCCACGCGGCCGACAGCGGGGGGCAGGGTGTGCCAGGAGCCACCACGCTGCACCTGCTGCCCGCAGCGGAGATCTCGGCCGACGAGTGGAGCACCCTGCAAGCCCTGGCGCGCGTGCGCCTGCTGGCCGATGGCCGCCCGCTGCTGCATCACGTGCAGGGCTGGATCGCCCTGCACGAGCAGGCGTTCGAGCAGCGCTACGCCACGGCCAGCGCCGCGCTGCACCTGGCCCCCGCGGCCACGGCGGCCGTGCCCGCGCCGGTGGGTGATTTCGACGCGGACTCGGGCGAGTTCCGCTTCGACGTGGGGGCCACGCTGCGGCCGGTGCGGCCCTGGATCAACGTGCTCGCCAACCCTGCGTTCGGCGCCCAGGTGTCCGAGACCGGCGGCGGCTACACCTGGGCCCGCAACAGCCGCATGAACCAGCTCACCGCCTGGTCCAACGACCCGGTGACGGATGCCCCGTCCGAATGGTTCCTGCTGCAGGATGGCAAGACCCTGGAGGTGTGGAGCGTGGCGCCCTCGGCCTGGGGCGATGGGCGCCTGGCCTACCAGGTGTCGCACGGGCAGGGCTACACCGTCATCAGCCACCGCCGCGGCGACCTGGAGGTGAGTGTGTCCTGGGTGGTGGACGCGCAGGCGTCCGTCAAGCAGGTGGCTCTGCGGCTGGTGAACCGCGGGCGGCGCACGCAGCACCTGCGCGTGATCGGCATCGCCGAATGGATGATGGGTGCCAGCCGCGCCGACCGGGCCACCGTGCTCACGGCCCTGGTCCGGCAGCGCCTGCCTGCCCTGCCGGGCCGGCTGGGCGAGGCCCCGCAGGAGCGCAAGCTCACCGCCTTGCTGAGCACGCAACGCGAGCGCGGTGCCGGCTTTGGCGATGGCACCGCCTTCCTGGGCCTGGCCGATGCGGCCGATGCCGATGAAGACTGGACCTGCGACCGGCGCGAATGTTTTGACGCACGCGGCCGCCTGGTGCTGCCCGACCACTTTGGCCAGCGCAGCGGCAGCGGGCTGGACCCGTGCGCGGCCTTGTCGGTGCGCGTGAGCCTGGGCGCCGGCGAGGCTGCCGAGCCGGTGTTCCTGCTGGGCTATGCCGACACGCCGGACGCCGCCCGGCAACTGGCCACCGTGGCCGCGGCGATGCCCGCCGCACAGCGCCTGGATCAGGCCCGCAGCGCCTGGGACCGCCTGCTGGGCGCCACCACCGTGGCCACGCCCGACCCGCTGTTCGATGCGATGGTGAACCGCTGGCTGCTGTACCAGGCGGTGTCGTGCCGACTGTGGGCCAAGGCCGGCTTCTACCAGGCCGGCGGCGCCACGGGCTTCCGCGACCAGCTGCAGGACGCCATGGCCCTGGCCTGGGCCGCCCCGCAGCTGCTGCGCGAGCAGATCCTGCTGTGCGCCT
>Ga0307516_10004243_pt1 | contig 17838 bp, 18 predicted proteins | sample 19_EM_MG_FD_203310 | JGI IMG/M metagenome (GOLD analysis project Ga0307516, IMG submission 203310) | Populus trichocarpa ectomycorrhiza microbial communities from riparian zone in the Pacific Northwest, United States - 19_EM | ecosystem: Host-associated > Plants > Roots > Unclassified | place... | reverse complement strand
TGCCGCGGATAATTCGCGGTCCGCCCGGACGGTTCGGCCTGCCCACTTAACCCCATTCCACTGGGTTCGAAATGGAGCGCACTATGGACGACCTGTAGCTCGCGCTCGGGTGCGCCGGCATCAGCTGAGCGCAGTGGCCAGCTCGTCGTATGTCGGGGCCAGTTGTCGCAGGGTCTCGGCAGCCGACGTGGTGTGCCCGGCCACGATGTCGTATTGGAGGCTGCCGACCAGCCGTGCCTGCCGGGTGGCCACGGCGGCGGCCCGGTCGAGGCCGAGACCGGTGAGAGCGGTGGCGGCGTCGGTGAGCCGCCTCGCGCCGACCCGGATCGCGAAGTGCGCCAGGTGGGCGTGTACCTGTGGATCGAGCCCGCAGGTGACCAGGTCGGCGAGGCGGTGGGCCGCGGCGGCCCCGCCGAGGGTGTCCGGTGGCACGGCGAGGTCATCTCGTCCGCGCAGCCACGCGACCGCGCCGGGCAGGGCCGCATGCAGCGCCTCCTCGGCAGTGACCTCTCGGACCCGCTGGAAGTCGCTGCGCATGGTGTACGGCGTGGCCCGGTAGGCGATGGTGTCGGCGCGCCACGCGGCGAGGAAGTCCTGAGTTGGCAGGGTCGCGTAGGGGTGGCCGTGCGGGTCATGGAATCGGATCAGCGCTTCGTCGGCTTCGAGGACGGTGACGAAATGATCCGCCTCGATCGGACCGGTCATTCCAGGCTGGTGGCGCAGCATGCCCATCTCCACCGGTCCGGCCAGGACCGGGCTGGCTTTGACCCTCTCTTGCAGCATCGCCAGGGCTTGTTCGTCATCGTCTGCGCCCTGACGCTGGCAGGTCCAGCCCAGGAGGGCGATCGTGTCGTCGAGGCCCTGGTCGGGGTCCCAGCCGTATGGGTCAAACAGCGGCAAACGCCCGGCGATCAGTTCGATGCCGAACGGCGAACCGGTCAGCACCTCGATGATCGACGGCGCGGGCGCAGCAGGGCCGAGCATCATCGCCAGCGAGTTGGCGTAGCAGTAAGGCCCGGAACCGATGTACGGGTGCATCGCTCAGCTTCCTTCACTCGTCGTGACGGGGTAGGTGACGTCGAGGGCCGCCCCATCGGTGCCGGGCCAGATCTCGACTGGGCTGGCGACGCAGACCAGTCGGTTCGCGTCGATCCAGGCCTCCAACGCCTCATAGGCGCGCAGGATGTCGGGGAAGTTCGCGTCGGCCTCGGCGACCGGCAGGTAGGCGTCGGTGCCGGCCGGCGACAGCCGCACCCGCATATCGTCGACGGGTTCGACGGAGCCGCTGAACGGCACCGCGACCTCGACAGGTCCGTCGCTGTCGTGGGTCACAAACCCGTGGAAATGCACCAGAGTCGGCCCGCCGCCGGGCAAGCCGCCCGCCCGCAGCCGGGCCCGGATGCGCTCCTGCGTCTGGGCGACAAAGGCCTCCAGCTCATCGATGTGAACGCGTCGTTCCTGGCACAACAGCTTGCGCTGCGGCCGGGCGCGCAGCGTTGGGGTGCCGGTGATCGGGCTGGAGGCATCGTCGAGCGCCTCGATCAGCTCACGCCCGTGCCGAAGCTTGGCCTCCTGGGCCTCCAGCCAGGCGCGCAGCTCGGCTCGGCGGGCCTGAGGACTGAGCGCAAGCAGCGTGGCGATGCGGGTCAGCGGCAGGTCCAGAGTGCGCAGCCGTGCGATCAGCCGACCACGTGGGATCTGGTCGCGGTGATAGCGGCGGTACCCGGTGGCCGGGTCGATGCCGGCGGGCACCAGCAGGCCCTGCTCGGCGTAGAGGCGCAGCGCCTTCGGCGACAGGCGGGTAGCGGCCCCGAACTCCCCGGGCAGCAGGTCATCCGTGTCGGTCATCGGCCCAGCCTGGGCCATTCCCCTGGGGCGAGGTCAAATTCGAATCCGGTAGCGGCTCGTAGCCGGGGCGTCAGCGGACGGCTGTCAGAACTGAGCGAATTCGGCGTGGGAGAGACCTGTGGGAGACTGCCGGCGGCATGATCGTCGGCTTGAGGGTTCGGTACGCATGAGATTGTTGCGATGGGGGGCCGGACCGGCCGCCGCGCTGATGGTGGGGGCGCTGGTGGGCTGCGGCGGAGGCGGCAAGCCCGCGCCCGACCCGACCTCCACCACCGAGCCGCCGCCGGTTTCCGTCAGCCTGAAGATGGTGGACACCTACTCCCGGAACACCGACGGATTGGTGGGCGTGTGGGTGTCCACGAACGGGGCGCATGCCGCTTCCGCCACGGTCACGGTGCGGTTCGACGTTCCGGCCGGCAAGAAGGTGGAGGTCGCCCGCGAGGCCAAGCAGAACGACGCGGACTGGGACCACTGGCCGTCGTTGAAGCTGTCCTCGTCGCCGGGGCCTACGGACGGGCTCGACACCCTCACTGGCAGCTACTCAATTCCCCTGCATGGCGGTGACATCTGGCGTTTCTATCTCAGGCCCCAGTACGGGCCTTCGACGGAGAACGAGAGCGTGCCCGTCCACGTGTCGCTGACCGCCGGGGGGCGCACCCTCGCGACGGACTCCCACGACGCCGCGCTGGCCGCCATCACCGCGGTGCGGAGCAACGCCGAAAAGACCAGCTGGACTCTGCACCGCGAGGGACGCTGGACCGAGCTCGACTACACCCTGACCAACGTGTCCACTCGGGATGTGGCGCCGGTGAACGCCGGGGTCGAAGTCAACAGCTGCAGCCAGGACGACCTCCAGTCGTGCCAGGCCGGCGGCAGCCTGCTCGAACACTTCGCGATCGAGAAGTACGACGGCGGCGAATGGGTGTCGTTGCCAGATTCCGGCGGTCGGGCGCGCGCCGTTCTGAGCACCACGCTGAAAGCTGGCGCCGCGACGAAGGCGCGACTCCGGGTCGCCGCGACCGCCGGCCTCGGCAAGGAGGTGGACCGGGCCGAAGTCCTCCTGGTGTGTACCGGGATGATGGCGGGTGCGAAAAGAGCCTCATTCGACTCCGACGTCGGAGACTTCACCATCCGCTGATGCCGCCCGCCCTTCTCGATCACGAGTGACTGCGTCGCACGATGAGGCGCTGGACGTCGACGCCGTGCTGCATGACAGCTATGCCGGCGGACTGGCCGGCCGCCGCGTAGGGATCCCGGCGGCGACCAGGGTGGTCGCGAGGATCGCGCCGAGGATGATCGGAAACCCGTAGAACACGCCGGGGAACATGCCGACGTCGGGGAAGCGGGCGCCGCCGTAGGCGGCCATTGCCCCGGCCACGGTCACGGCCACCACGGCGCCCAGACGACCCCTGCGCCGGTCGCGCCGCCCGCGCACCGCGAACGCGACGAGCGCACCCAGCACCGGAAGTGTGGCGGCGACGCGCGGCCCCCATGCGATCGGGTCGCTCGACAGGCGCGGGGCCGGCTCGTAGTAGATGCCCTCGCCGCCCGCGGGGAAGCCCACCCGTGACCACCTGCCGTCGGGTCCACGGTAGAGCAGGCCGTCGCGGCCGTTGGCGACGAACACCTCGTGGCCTGCCGGCACCGCCCGCACGACGAGCGAGAGTGATGCCAGGCCGGGTGTGTGCAGGCTCGTCACGAGGTCCGCGTACACGTCATCGGGCAGGTGCCAGGCTGGTGCCCAGGTGATGCCGAGGTCCGTGCTCTGTTCGACTGCCAGTCTGCCCGGCGCCACGCGGTAGCAGACCGACAGGACGCATTGCTGGGTGAGCGCGGGCGTCGACGACTGGCCGAGGTCATATCCGAGGTCATAGCCGATGTCGTCGACCGTCCACCGGCGCTCGTGCTGGCCCCGCCGGCTCTGCGACTCGGCAGTGGTCACGACGACGTGTCCGTCGGCGAGTTCTACGGCGGTCACCGACCGGATGGTCGGAGAGCGGCGGATGAAGCCGCAGGCCAAGATCGCGGCCAGCACGGCGACCGCCGCCGCCATCCATTGCCATCCCCGCATAGACCACAGGCTTGCATCGTCGCGTAACGCTTCCGTCACGGCGCGAAACTGATTCGGCTGCGGGAGAGCGATCAACTACCCGGCCCTAAGGGCCAGGCTTGCCGATGATGCGCTCGCGGGCCGCGGCGCGCTCTTCCTCCTGCCAGGCGTTGACCTCGGCGAGGAGCTTTTCGCGCTCGGCTTTCGACGTCCACCGCAGGACGCCTTTCCACTCTGGCATCGCGTTCTCCCGTCGTCAGGGAGGCGACGGGTGGTGCACCGCGGCCGCGGGAATGGCTCCCGCCGCCTCCACACACGACGACCCAGCAGTGCGCCGACGCGCCGCACGCATCGCCCGCCGCAGGACCGAAGCGATCACCGCGCTGGGTCGCCGCCCATGCTCTCTCCTTCGGCAGAGGCCGTCGGGCCGATCGGTAGAGGAACCGGCGGCATCTATCTGCGAACGTCAAAGGCAATCAGGAATCCTGCCCACTCGGCCCGCACAGGTGATATAGAGCCGACCGCCAGCCCGACTATCTTCGAAGGAAGACGACAGATGCGCGTAATGCGGCCCAGATCGCTGAGCGCGACTTTCCCGTGTTTGGAGCCTGTTCAAGGGCATAAGGATGTTGCGTGACCGCTGGCGCCTGATCCAGTCAGGCCGAGTCCCCGTGCGGCATCAGGTCCACTCCCGCGCCCGACACCGGCGTCCTGCTTGCTCATCGCCGTCTCCGGTTCTCCCCGGCACGCTGCCCTTGCCTGCGAGTTTCCGTGAACGGCTGCCGGGCTACCGGGACCCGGCTCCTTGGGGGGACTCATCGGTGAACCGAGGCGCCGCTGCCCTCGTATCCCTTGGCGTGACCCAAGTTGAGCCGCCGGCCCAACGCGCCCGGACGATAGTGCGGGAACTCGGCTTAGCCGGGTTGATCGCCGTGGTCACCTGGAGTTTCGTCAACCTGATGTTCGACCCGGCGTGGTCGTTCCCGGACTTCGCGGATTGTTCCGGGTGGTGGGTCGGGATCATGCTGACTGCCACGGTGCTTCTCGGTTTTCTCCGGCTGCGGTTCCCGCTGGTCGCCCTTGCCTGCGCGGCCGCCCTTTTCGGGGCGTGGCCCCCGTCTGGCGGCCTGCTGGCCTTGACCGCCTTCCACGCCGCGGGGCACGTCCGGCCGGTACGCCGGTTGCGGATCGCACTGGGGCTGGCTGCCCTGATCGACTCCGGTACCGCTCTGTTGGTAGCGCAATACGGCTGGACGATCGTCGTCGCAGGTCACGCCGTAGCCCTGCTCGTCTGCGTCGGTCTACCGGTTGTCGTGCAGGCCGTGCTCGGCAAGGCCGACGGGGTCATCGCCGCCCTACGGGAGCGGACATACTACCTCGAGGACAACTACCGGCTTGCGCACTCGGCTGCCCGGCTGCAAGAACGCTCCCGCATCGCCCAGGAAATGCACGACCAGCTCGGCCACCGGTTGAGCCTCATCTCCCTGTACTGCGGAGCGCTGGAGCTCACCACCGCCAGCGACGCACCCAAAGCGGCCGACGAGGCCCGCCTGATCCGCGGCACAGTACACGCCGCGATGCACGAACTCCGCTCGACGCTCGGGATGCTGCGGGCGGCCGACGCCGACGTGACACAGTTGCAGCCGGTCGAGGAGACCGGCACGCGCACGGACCTGACCAACCTGGTGGCGCAGTCGCGTTCCGCGGGCGTACCCGTGGAGCTGATCTGGCATGGACCGGATCTCGCCGATGCCGCGCTGCCGGTCCGGCGGGCCGCGCATCGGCTCGTCCGCGAGGGCCTCACCAACATCCACCGGCATGCCTTCGGAGCCCGCGCCTGGGTCACAGTGGACAGCGGCCCGGGCCGGGTCCGAGTCGAGGTCGCCAGCAGCCGACCGCCGTCGGTACCGGTCGGCACCGGCATGGGCCTGGTCGGTGTGCAGGAACGGGTGCGGCTGCTCGGCGGCGCCTTCTCCGCCGGCGCCACCACTGCCGGCGGCTTCCGGATGCTGGCCGACATCCCGCTGACCGCTCTCGCCACGCAGAACGGACAACCGCACATTCCGAACGGAAAGGTGGCGCCAACCACCCCCGAGCCTCGCGACAGCCGGGGCCTACTTCGGCGGACACTGGGTGACGGACGGGGGATCACCGCGGTGCTTGCCGTGGCCCTGGCAGGCATTCCCGCGGTGGTAGGGCCTTTGCTCGACACCGCTGCACAATTCGTGCCGGGCAGCACACCCTACGTCGCGCCGTTGGACGCGGTGCGGATCGGCATGCCCCGGCAGAAGGCGCTCACCTTCATCTCCGACGATTCTGTGGCCCGCCTGGCTGCGAAGACCATCGAGACAACACCACCAGGCGACTCGTGCGTGTACACACTGGACTTGAACCCTCGCGACGGTTGGGTAATCGCCAGATACTGCTTCCGTGGCGATCTTGTGATAGCCGTGGACCAGTTTCCGGTCCCGGGCAGCGACTAGGAGAACCGACATGACGCATGATGCCCGCCGCCCCACACGGGTGCTCCTCGCCGACGACGACGCACTGGTGCGGGCTGGCCTACGCATGGTGCTGTCGCACGCCGGTGACGTCGAAGTCGTCGCGGAAGCCGCCGACGGCGCAGAAGCTGTCGACCTGGCAATCGGCTCGGCGGTCGACGTGGCCCTACTGGACGTCCGGATGCCCGGAATCGACGGACTGGCCGCAGCCGAGCAATTGGCGATCCACGCACCCACGGTCCGCGTCGTCATGCTCACGACCTTTGGCGAAGACGAATACGTGGCCCGGGCACTCAGCGCTGGAGCCGCCGGCTTCGTCCTGAAAGACACCGGACCGCAGGAACTCATCCACGCGGTCCGCGCAGCCGCCAACGGACACGCGATCCTGTCCCCCCGCGTCATACGCGGGCTGGTCGACCGCTACATCGTCGGTGCCAACCGCCGGGCCACCGAGGCACAACGGCTGGTCAGCCTCCTGACCGAGCGTGAACGAGACGTGCTCCTCATGATCGGTCACGGACTGTCCAATGCCGACGCCGGCAAGCGGCTTTACCTGGGCGAGGGCACCGTCAAAACACATGTGCGGCACATCCTCACCAAGACGGGCTGCACCAACCGTGTCCAAGCAGCGATCCTTGCAAAAGAGGCAGGCCTGCTGCCCACCGGTTGACCCCGGTCATCGCGCCGACACCGATCATCGCGTCGCGGCCGCTGTGGTGGGGCCGAGCGCTGGCTCATGCCCATGCAGCCGAGGTCGAGCGCGCAGAGGCGTGTGCGCGGCGAGGGCCTGCAGTCCCTGGCCGAGCGTTCGAGTGCCCATGATGCATCTGCGCTGTGTGCCGCCGCTGTGCGGTGAGCGGCTGCACCGCTCCCCGGCGGGCCGGGGAGCCTCGGCCCGCCGCCAGTCGAGGTCACGAGCTCTGTAACGTTTCATCGAGCTAATGATCTAAGGGTCTGGCGGGGGAGGCGTGCCTGACTCGCACACGCCTTGGGCTGGACGTTCGGCCCGGATTGGATGGGCAGCGTTTCCCACGTGTGTTTCACCGACCTTAGACGTCGATGTCGTCGCCGGTCAAGGGAATACGTGGTCCGTCCACCAAGTATGGATAACGTTGCTCATCCGTACCGGGGCGTGCGCAGGATGTCAGCTCCTTCTCTGGAACGTTTCACCAGGATGGGAAAATATCCCACGCTGGACCGTTGACAGTAGGTGATCTCATCGGTACAACAAACGGACTGCACATCCTGGGCGGGCTCTCGCGCCCAAAACATCGATGGTTCGCCGTGGCATGCCCTTTCCCATGCTCATCGAGGAGCGCTCGTGGCCGAGTTGTACGCCCCAGTCGCCACCGAAGAGGCCGGCGTCAAAGCCCGCGTGCAACGCTTTGGCGGGCACCTCGCCGGCATGGTCATGCCCAACATCGCCGCGTTTATCGCGTGGGGCCTGATCACCGCGCTGTTCATCCCCACCGGCTGGGCTCCGAACGAGAAGCTCGCCGTCCTGGTCGACCCCATGGTCAAGATCCTGCTGCCGATCTTGATCGGGTACACCGGCGGCCGGATGGTGCACGGGCAGCGGGGTGCCGTCGTGGGCGCCGTCGCCACCGTCGGCCTCGTGGTGGGCTCCGACGTGCCGATGTTCTTCGGCGCGATGATCGTCGGCCCACTGGCCGCGTACGTCCTGCGACTCCTCGACGGGCTGGCCCGCGACCGGATCCGGCCCGGTTTCGAGATGCTGACCGACAACTACAGCGCCGGCATCGTCGGCTGCCTGGCCGCGTTGACCGGGGTCGTCGCGATTGGCCCGATCATGCGTACGTTCACCGCGGCCGCCGGCCACGGTGTCGAATTCCTGATCAGCCATCACCTGCTGCCCGCCGCGGCGGTCCTGATCGAGCCGGCAAAGGTGCTGTTCCTCAACAACGCGATCAACCACGGGGTGCTCGGCCCGCTGGGCGTCGCCGAGTCCGCCGAAAGCGGCAAGTCGATCCTGTTCATGCTGGAGACCAACCCGGGTCCGGGATTCGGCATCCTGCTGGCCTACCTGCTGTTCGGGCCGCGGTCGCTGCGGCCCAGTGTGCCGGCCGCGATGACGATCCAGTTCCTCGGCGGCATCCACGAGATCTATTTCCCGTACGTGCTGATGAAGCCCAGCATGGTGCTCGCCGCGATCGCCGGCGGCGGCGCCGGGATCGTGACGTTCATGGCGACCGGGGCGGGCCTGGTCGCCACGCCATCGCCGGGCAGCATCTTCGCGTACCTGGCGGAGACTCCCCGTGGCGGCTACTTCGGGGTGATAGCCGGCGTCGTGATCGCGGCGGCCGTGTCATTCACCGTCGGCTCGTTGCTGCTCGGCTTTGGCCGGCTCGCCCGCGACGAAGAGGGGCTCTGAGGTGGCAGGCGGCGAGGGCCACGAGCGCATGCCCAGCCAGCGCAGAGTCCGCAAGCTGGTCGTGGCGTGCGACGCCGGCATGGGCAGCAGCGTGATGCTGGCCAGCCAGCTCAAGCGCGAACTGCGCAAGCTGCCGGTTACCGTCGAGCACCACGCGGTCGCGGCGATCCCCAGCGACGCCGACGTGGTGCTTTGCCACGCCGGCCTGGCCGAACGCGTCCGGCGCAGCGCACCTGCCGGCTCGGTTGTGGTGGGCTTCCGCGTGTTTCTCGGCGACCCGAGCGTTGCCCGGGTTGTCGCCGCCATCAAGCAGGACCTACCCGTCGACAGTGGCCCGTGACGAGGAGTTGATCGTGCTCGGCCGGATGCCGACGGACCACGTCGTCGCCATGCTCAACGCGTCACCTCCGCACCGGGCGGTCGGCGCGCTGCTGTCCATGCCCAAGGACCGGATCGACCGGCTGCTCGCCGCGATGGACGGCCGGCTGATCGCCCGGCTGCTGGTCGCGGCCGATCAGGGCCGGCGGGCCGTCCTGCTCAACCACCTGGACGACACCCGGCTCGCCGCCGAACTGGCCCTGCTGCCCCTGGTCGAGGCGGCCGGCGTGCTGGCCGCGCTGCCGAGCGATCGGGCCAGCGCGCAGTTGAACCGGGTGTCGTCGGAACACCTCGCGATGCTGCTCGACGCTATGCCCAGCCCGCAGCGGCAGCGGCTGGTCGGCGTGCTCGACCCGCTGCGCCTCGCCGACCTGCGCCGGGTCACCTATGAGAAGGCGGTCGTCGAGTCGTTGCGGCGTACCTCGGCAAGATTGCAGTGGGTCCCCGACGAGCTGGGCACCAACCTGTTCGCTCGGGTCTTTCACCGGGTCTTCGGGATTTCGTTGTGCTATGTGCACAGCGGCACCCTGCAGTCCCAGGCCGTCTCCGACGCGCGCGACGCCTTCGCCGCGGGACGGGTACACGGACTGCTGCTGGTCTCGAACGCGCCGCCCAGCGCCGCCGCCGACGAACTGCTGGCCGACCAGCGGATACCCGCATTGGTGGTTACCTGGGCGCCCGACGGCAATGACGGAGTGCTGGGACGCGCCCTTGTCAGGCTGGCCGGATGAACACTCCGCTCACCAGGCCCGTACTGGAATCGCGCGCGATCCGGGTGGCCGAATCGGCGCTCGACCGCGAAGCGGCGATCCACCGCTGCGCGGACGTGCTGGAGGAGATCGGCGCCGTCGACCCTTCGTATCGGGAGGCGATGCTTGACCGGGAATGGGCCATGTCCACCCACCTGGGCGAGGGCATCGCGATCCCGCATGGCCTCGACGTGTCCCGCCGGCTGGTACGCCGTGACGCGCTCGCCGTGCTGCGCTTCCCCGGAGGCGTTGAGTGGGACGGCGGCCGGGTGTACGTCTGCATCGCTATCGCGGCCCGCGGCAACGGCCACGTCGCCCTGCTCTCCGCGCTCGCCTCGATCCTGCTCGACCCGGACCGGGCCCGCGCCCTGCGGGAGGCCACCGATCCGGCCGCGATTGTGTCGATGCTCAACTCGATTGAGGACGGTTCATGATCCGGACCGTCCGGGTAGGATCCGCCGCCGGCCTACACGCTCGGGCAGCGGCCCTGGTCGCGGCTGCCGCCGCGGGGCAGCGCGTGCCGGTGACGGTGTGCCGGGGCGGGCGGGCTCCCGTGCCGGCCGACAGCGTGCTCGGCCTGCTGACGCTGGGCGCCGTGTGTGGCGTCGAGCTGACCCTCGAGGCGAGCGGCGCGGGCGCGGCCGACGCGCTGGCGAACGTGGCCGACCTGCTGTCCCGGGACCTGGACGCCGCCCGTGGTTGAGTTGCTACGAGGCCTCGGCGCCAGCGCCGGCACCGCGACCGCTCCGGCGTACCGGCTGGCCGATCCGCCACGGCTGCCGCTTCCACGCCCGGTGTCCGATCCGGACGGTGAGCTGGACCGGGCGTACGCGGCCATCGACGGGGTCTGCGCCGACATCGGCCGGCGGGCGGCGGCCGCCGACAGTCCGACCACGGCCGAGATCCTGCGGGTGCAGGCGGCGCTGGCCGGCGACAGGACGCTGCGCGACGGGGTGGCCGTGGCCATCCGGGCCGGGCACGATGCGCCGCACGCCGTCGCTGCGGTGCTCGGCGAACACCGGTCCGCGTTGCTGGCCGCGGGCGGGTTGCTCGCCGCCCGCGCTGCCGACCTGGACGACCTGCGCGACCGGGTGGTGGCCCGCTGCCTGGGCCTGCCGATGCCGGCGCTGCCGGAGCCGGGCTGTCCGTACGTTCTGATCGCCGTCGACCTGTCGCCGGCCGACGCGGCCCTGCTCGATTCCGCCCGGGTGCTGGCCGTCGTGACGTCGGCGGGCAGCTTCCTGAGCCATACGGCGATCCTGGCCCGGGCCCGCGGACTGCCGACGGTGGTCGCCTGCGGGGGAGCGCTCGACATCGCCGACGGCACGATGCTCACCGTCGACGGCACGGCCGGCCGCGTCACGGTCGGCCCCGCGCGGGCGCGTCCCGCGGACCGGCCGCCGATCAGGCCCGCGGAGCCGGTTGACCTGCGCGGGCAGACGGCCGACGGGCACCCGCTCGCGCTCCTGGCCAACATCGGCTGCGCGGCGGAACTCGCCGGCGTTGCGGTCGAGGGCGTCGGGCTGTTCCGCACCGAACTGCTCTTCCAACATCACGTCGACGCGCCGACGATGCTCGAACAGGTTGAGGCGTACGCGGACGTGTTCGCCGCGATGCCGGACAGGCAGGTCGTGGTCCGCACGCTCGACGCGGGCTCGGACAAGCCGCTGCCGTTCCTGCGGGAGAGCGACGAGCCGAACCCGGCGCTCGGCATCCGCGGCCTACGGGTCGCCCGTCGGCGGCAGGACATCCTGCAGACGCAGATCGCCGCGATCGCGGCCGCCGCGCGGGGCTCGACGGCCCGGGTCGCGGTGATGGCGCCGATGGTCACGACCGTCGCCGAGGCCGCGCAGTTCACCGCGCTGTGCCGGGACGCGGGCCTGCCCACGGTCGGTGTGATGATCGAGGTGCCCGCGGCGGCCGTACGCTCCGTCGAGATCCTCCAGGTGGTCGACTTCCTCAGCGTCGGCACCAACGACCTCAGCCAGTACGCGTTCGCGGCCGACCGGCGCAGCGGCGAACTGGCCGATCTGCTCGACCCGTGGCAGCCCGCCCTGCTCTCGTTGATCGCGCTTTCCGCGGCGGCCGGCGTGGCGGTCGGCCGCCCCGTCGGAGTGTGCGGCGAGGCGGCGGCGGACCCAGCGTTCGCGGTGGTGCTGGCCGGCATGGGTGTCACCAGCCTGTCGATGGCGCCCCCGGCAATTCCCGAAGTCAGGGCGGCCCTGGCCGCGCTCACGCTGGACGAGTGCCGGTCGGTCGCGCAGAGGGTCCTCGCCGCCGGCGACCCGACGGCCGCCCGCGCCGCGGCCGGGATGTGACGGCGCGGTAATCGCCTCGATGCTCCACTGTCTAGGTCAGATCCGGCGGGCGGTCCGCCATCGGCTGGCCCAGTAGCCGGTGCCGTCGAGGAGGGAGTCCCCGCCCAGGTCGCCCATCGTCGGGCCGTTGGCCTGGCTCCGGCTGGAGATGAACCGGTGATGCCCGCGGCTGTCCACTCCGAGGTAGATGCCGCTGTGCTCGATGTTGGTCGTCGCCACCTGCCCGGCGTTGAAGAACACCATGTCGCCGGGCAGGAGCCGGTCCAGCCCGCGGGCCCGCCGGCCGGTGTTCGGCATCAACTGCACGCCCGGCCCGATATTCGCGATGGCGAACGCCTGCCGGGGCAGTCCCGGACCGGGATTGTTGGTCCCCCTGGTCGGGTAGCCCATCCGGTACCCGTACACCATGCGCAGGAAACCCGAACAATCGAGGCTCTGGAAGTGGGTCCGCGAGGGCTTGACCTCCGCCATGTCCGGGAACTTCCACGGGATGCCCAGGTAGTCGTAGAAGTCGGAGTTCTCCGCCCGGCCGTCGGGATCGATGTCGGACAGCGGCCCGAAGGCCGCGTCGCCGCCGATCTGCCGGCCGCTCGCATCCTTGCTCGGCGGTGTGTCGTACGTGTACTGCATCGCGATCGCCAGCACGTCCGGGCTGCGGTCGGCCAGCGCGACCGGCAGCCACGCGGTGAACCATCCCTCCCGCTCCGCCCCTTGATGCCACGCCTGCGGCGCGAGGCGTACGTAGATGTCGGTGGTGACGGTGACTCTGGTAAAGCGCCGCTCGGCGAAGGTGCGCTCCGGGCCGTACAGGTGGACCGTCCGTGCATCGTCGGTCATGACGGCGACGGGCTTGCCGTCCAGGCTGGACATCTCGGTCCGGGCCGGATCCGAGGCTCGCCGGTACGTGTACAAGGTCCAACTCGGCGGGGCTTCGGGCCGGCCCGGCACCGGTTCGGACCGGCTCGGCGTTGTTCCCCCCGATCCCAGGGCGATCTCCGGCTGCGGCGCCTGAGCCCTGTGCAGCACACCCCATGCCCCGATGGCGGCCCCGATGATCAGGAGCAGGGGGACGATCGCCAGCACGGCGACCCGCCGTCGCAATCCCATGCCGTTGGTCATGGCTGAGTCTCCTTAGCCATGCCCTCGTGGCCCTCGCCTGCGAGGCCGTAGGCGTGCGCGGCCGTGTGCCGCTCGGTGCAGTCGGTCATGGCTGAGTCTCCTTAGCCATGCCCTCGTGGCCCTCGCCTGCGAGGCCGTAGGCGTGCGCGGCCGTGTGCCGCTCGGTGCAGTCGGTCATGTCGTCGGCACCGCCCCGACAACGATGCCGCTGAAGGCCACCCCGCAGGTGATCGCGGTGACCGTCGCCGTGGCCACCAGCGTCGCCGCCGGCGGCTGGCGGATCAACTGGTACGTGATCAGTCCGGGTGCCACGAAGCCCAGCGTCTGGTGGGCGAACAGCAGCGGAAGGTCCTGCTGGACCAGGAGGAAGAGGGTGAGCTGCAATACGACGCTCACCAGCACCACGGCGGCGAACAGGCGTTTGCCGTACAGGATGACGACGCGCTGCAACAGCCTGGTCGCCAGGAAGGTCGTCGCCGTCATGAGCACCATGATCGCGGCCTGTAACGGGTCCTCGATCAGGGTGAGGGCGATCCAGCCGGGCGTGATCATGCCACCCGGTGACAGGTTCGTGATGAGGTAACACAGCAGCGCGAACACCAGGCCGATGCCGAGACACGCGGTCGCGACCTGGCCGCTCAACTCGCCGCCGGTGGTCAGCATGCCACACTCCCCAGACCGGTCGCGGCGGGAGTCTCCGGACCAGACGCGGCGGGTGTCTCCGGCGTCCAGCCGGGCAGCGTTGCCAGGCCGTCGATGAGGACCTCCCCCTGGCCGTGGATGTTGCCCACGGCGAGGATCGAGGCGCCGTCCGCCGTGGCACCGAGCACCCCGCACAGCAGGCGGTACGGGCTGAGCTCACCGCCCAGATCGACGATCCTGTCCTGCAGCGCGGCCGGGACGGCGAGGCGGGCACTGCGCGTCGGTTCGCCGATCAACATGACCGAGTCGGGCTCGACTTCCCCGGCGAGCGCGCCCATCTGGCCGTTGCGCTCGACCCGGTCGGGCCGGCAGTTGATGACCATCGTGTACGGGCGGCTCACCAGTCCTAGCCGCTCGAGCTGGCGGATGTTCATCAACGTGGACTGCGGATCGTTGGCCGCGAAAATGTTCGCGAACCTGACCCGCTTGTCCAGGAACCACACCCGATCCACGGAGAGCACCCCCGGATCCGGCGGGGCCGCCCACATCCCGGCCAGCGCATCGCGTCGGTCGATGCCCAGCTCGGCGGCGACCGCCAGCGCGATCGCCACGTTCTCTTTGAACGTGAACCAGCCGAAGCCGGCCAGTTCCTCGTCGGTGACCGTCTCCGGGTCGGCTGCGACCAGACGGCAGTTGCGTTTAGACGCTTCCTCGCGCAAGATTTCCAACCTTTCCCGCTCCGCGGTGACGCACACGCCGCCGGCCGGCATCGAACGGCTCAGCGCGCGGGCGATGTGATCCAGGGTCGGCCCCATCTCGGCGACGTGGTCCTCGCGGACGTTGCTCAGGACGCCGATGGTGGCGCGGATCAGCTTGCTCTGGTTGATCTCCTGGAGTGCCGGCGCGATCGCCATGCACTCGATGACGAGCGCGTCCGGGTGGTAGGCCGCCGCCCGCCGGACGATCCCGATCTGCTCGACCACGTTGGCGATGCCGAACTCCCGGATTACCGGCTCCTCGGTGGAGTCGGGAAAGATGAACCGGGCCGCGGTGCCGGTCGTCTTGGCGACCACCGACAGTCCGCCACCGCGCAGCGCACCGGCGCACAGCCGGGTGATCGAGCTCTTTCCGCGAATGCCGTTGACCAGCACCCGGTGCGGTATCCGATCGAGGTTCCGGTAGTGGTTACGCTGCTCCACCACGCCGGCGATGAGAAGGCCGGCACAGCACACCCAAAGTACGACGAGGAGATACAACATCTCGGGCCTCACTCGCCGGCGTCGCTGGCGGGGACCGGCGGCAGTACGGCGGTGGCATCGACCTCGGGTCCGCGCAGCCGGCCCGCGCCGCCGAACCGGGCCGAGCCGGAGTGCCGGACCTGCCGGCATATCTCCAGGCATACGGCGATCGCCCCGACGTCGTCGTGGCGCTGGGGAGCGATCGGTTCATCGAGGTGCCCGCTCCGCATCCGGTCGGCCGAGGCCGCCAGCCGCCGCAGCGGGCGGATGAAGACGAAGATCTGCCAGAGCAGAATGAGCGCGGTGACCAGGACGACCGCGAACGCGACTACCAGCGTCAGGCGCTGGCCCGCCAGTTCCGGCAACCGGAGCGCGGCCACGCTCCGCTCGACGACCACGATCCATTCGAGGTGCGCTACGGGGTCTGGTGCGACCACGGTCGCGGCGGCGACCAGCGCGGGCTTGCCGTCCGGGGTCCTGGACCGTCCCACCGTTCCGCCGCCGGACGCCGCCACCGCGGCCTCTCGCGCGGTGGCGCCGCGCAGCGGTTGGAAGGCCCGGTACCCATACGAGGCGAGCACCGTTCGGAGGTCCGTGTCCACCACTGTCGCGTGGCGGTCCACATCGCGCAGCAGCCCGATGAGGTAACCGATGTCGAACTCCCCGACGATGGCGAAGCCGTCGCCGGTGGCCTGGTACGCGTAGACCACCGGCAGCCGCGTGACGGAGCGGTCGATCTCGACTCCGGTCAGACCGGGAAGCGGGTGTGGGGTGCGCAGTGACATGCGCCCGGCCGAGGCCACCACGGTGCCCTTCCGATCGGCCATATACAGGGCCCGCAACCGCCTCTCGGCCCGCAGGCTCCGGTCGAGCAGCGGGTCGACGAGCGACGGCGGGCTGTTACCCCGGAGCACGGCGAGTTGTTGCACGACGGTCAGCCCCGCGCCCAACGCGTTGCCCAACGTCGCGCTCGCAGCCTCGGCGCGGCTCTCCTCGTCGCTGGCGAGCTGGCTCGGAACCACGGCATGCGGTTCCGCGGCCACGGCCGCGGCGGCCGCGGCGGGCCACGCGAGCGAGACACAGGCGGCGAGGAGCAGCCCGAGCAACGCACTGGGCGACCAGCGGCGCGGGCACGTCTCACCGGCGCGAGCCCCCACGGCCTGGGCGATCCGGCGGGCCTCGCCGGTCCACGGCAGCCGCCGGTCCGGCGGCCGCACACCGCACGCCTCCGCGACAACGCGCTGCGACACCAGGCGTAGCTGCCGAGAGAGCGCCGCCTGCATGAGCAGGAACGCCAAGCCTCCAGTCGCGAGGAGACTGCCGCCGAGCAGCGCCGCGTAGGCCACCGATGTCCCCGGATACGTCTCGGCCACGATCATGGAGACCACCACGACGCCGGTGGCACCCACTGGCGCCGCCGAGACGACCAGCCGGCGGCCAGGCCACTCCTTGACGGCGATCGTCCGGCTGACGCGGGAACGTCCGGCGAGGCCCGAAAGGGCCGCGGCCGCCCGGTCGAGGGGCAGCGCGCTGACTCCTTGTACCAGAGTTCGCTGACCGTCCCGCGTGACGACGAAGACGCCCTGCTGGGCGTCCGGGTTGAGCCTCAGGTTGCGCATGCGCAGCGGGTGCAGTGCCACGACGGTGCGGGTGCCGTCCAGCGCCATCTCGTACATCAGCGCCGGTCCGTCCGCCACGGTCACGGCCGTGGTCGCGTGGTCCGGGAGGGGCCACGGCAGCAGGTCGGCCGGGATCTCGGTCCCCTGGGTGAGAAGGATCCGGCGGGATGCGGTGGCCACGACAGCACCGCCGCTCCAGGTGGCGCTGTCGCCGAGGAGTGGCGCGAGCAGCTGCGCCGGCTGGTCCGGCGGCGGCTGCACGCGCAGGCCCGCCACGACGCGATCGAACGTCTCGTTCGCTCGCGCGGAGCTACCGTTCACGCCGCGTGCGATCTGGTCCACGAGATCGAGCTGAGAGTCCAGAACGGCCGTGGGGACCCTGTCGGCCCCGAGCGCGCTGATGCCCAGCACGGCGACCGCGGCGATCGCCACCGTCAGCCAGAGATACATCAGAGCCGCAGCGTCCGAGCCTGCGGGGAACGAGGCTGTCGCCACCTGCTGTTCCAGCGCTCGGCGCCGCCATTCCGTGGTCTCGGTGGGCGAGGGGTAGAACACCGGTGTGGCGCCTCGCGCCTCGGGATTCGGGATTTCGGGGGAAGAAATCTCCGGAGGGCCTGCCAACGGTGGCATGACCATGACCATGTGCCGCCTCCGAAACTGTTGTTCCCTGATATCGCCCGCAATTAATGGGATTGGTATGCGCACACGTCTGCCGAGAGGCTTGGCTGTATGCCCGCCGGCCGGTGCCGGCGCGGCCGATCGGCGTGGGTCCTACCCCGCGGGCGTGCTGCGCACGATCAGGCCGTCCGTCCCCGCCCCCCGGGTCAGAACGTGGGCCTGGATGCGGTCCAGCGCCGCCTGGTAGATCTGGCGCCGAGCCGGCGGCAGCGACGGGTCGCTCAGCCTGCGGTTCAGGTCGACCAGGCGGATGTCCGGGTCGATGTCCACGAACGTCGGTATTGCCTCGATCGTGCGCACCTCCCA
>Ga0307516_10004242_pt1 | contig 17838 bp, 24 predicted proteins | sample 19_EM_MG_FD_203310 | JGI IMG/M metagenome (GOLD analysis project Ga0307516, IMG submission 203310) | Populus trichocarpa ectomycorrhiza microbial communities from riparian zone in the Pacific Northwest, United States - 19_EM | ecosystem: Host-associated > Plants > Roots > Unclassified | place... | reverse complement strand
TACTTTTTCTGGTTTTTCTATAATCATATCGTAGTTGCCTCGGAGCCTCGCGCTGAATCCAACAAGTTGAACTGTTACCGATTAGTGAGCCGGCTGCCCTTCAAGCTTCCGCACTTCGCTCCCTTGAGGAGAGACCATGTACGGACCATGCGTTGCTCTGAATGAGTTTTTCCATGACACGTCAGCTTCTTCGATTATCCACATCATAGTCTATAGATATCAGAAGCATCCTCCGTGGACCCAGTGAGATCCAAGTACATAAACCCCACCTCAAACCAAGCGTCTCTCGTCATCCAAATATCATGGTCCAATATTTCTACGAGATCCCAGACTTCCTCTTCGCCTGGATAGCCAAGCAGAAAGTCTTTTGGGTCGCCACCGCACCCCTTGCTCCTGACAATCACGTTAACCTCTCGCCAAAAGGCGTCGGCGGAACGTTCCACATCGTGAACTCGCGCAAAGTCTGATATGTAGATTTCACAGGCAGTGGTACGCCTTCGAAGCTTTCTCCGGTGTCTTGTCTGACTCCTATTTCCCCCAGGTATAGAGACCGTCGCACATGTACGCGGCGAGAATGGGAGATAACCGTCCTTTTTAACGCTTTCGAGGGACCTCCTAGGATTGCTCGACTCTACGAAAAAGGTTCTCCCCCAACTTGAAGATATTTCATCACCGGATTGACCCTCGTTTCGACCTAGGCAAATCCCATGAGTTCGGCACACCCGAATACGATGCCATTCTACCACTCGAAAAACGTCCCATCGGGTTGTCGTTCGGTCATCGTAATTGACGTACACGAAGTCAGCACCGTACGTCATCCACCGAACTTTCGATGGCGGTTGAAAGTTCAGGCTGAACCCATTCCTCCCCTTCCAGTCATGCGGCTACGGCGTCCCGATCATGGAATACAAGCACCAACGCGATCGCCTGCTCACCTTCTTTAGCCCACGCGAAATGGCTGACATCGAAGCCGAAAAGTCTGTAGAAGACTCCTCTTCTTCCTCGTGCACCGTCCCGCAACGCCCACCGAAGGGCATCAAGAACTACTGGATGTCCAAAAATCGGGTCAGTATGGACGGCCTGCCGGGGTTGGTGACAAGCCCCCATTCAACGACTGTTTTCAAGAGGCCAAAGACCGGCTCGATTCCGAGTGATCAACGCGACGTTCAAGTCAAACTCCCGTCGACTCGAAAGTCCTCGGTTTGTTGGAACTACTTGTGGCCGCCTTGACAGGCGCTGTTTTGTCGGCTTTCTATTTCAAGATAACAGCCCGGACCACCGGATTGTGGTTTCAGTTATAGCCCGCCGTAGGAAATACTTGATGTCGAGGGTCTATGCACATAGGAATATGCGGTTTCGGCTATTAGGGAAGGGGTCACTCAAATAAAGCACTAGATATGTTACATCCATTAGTAAATTCAGCGCCAAATTTAATCTATGTCTAAGCGCGCACCCCGACAAATATTCTTCATCTGTCCCCTATCCAGATCCGGTAACACCCACCTCGACAATTCTGCTTGGGAGATGTCATAATTCTTCTTTGACTTTGTTTCCACCGTAGCACCTGACACCTGACCTGACAGTACACTATCACGATTCATCACCGGCCTTTATGATCTTCTGCCATTCCAGGCCATGCATGAGATCGTTGAGATGGCTAACATCAAGCCATGGCCTCGGCAGCACCAACATTTGATCGGTGGTAAAGCTGTATGGTCGAAGATACGGTGGGATCCAGAATAAAAACTCGTCATTGCGCGTAATATACCACCCTTGATTGTTCATGTGAGCTTCGCGCCACATGTCTGAACGATTGCGGCTGCGCTTGTAAGAGGAAAATGTCGTTTTGTGCATCTATCAGTCTAGTGAAAATTTGAAGCCTCCAGAGAGCGTCTTGAAAAACCTCATACCTGTGCATCGGCATTCCACAGCCTGATGGTGTTGTCATACGATGCCGACACGATGCGCTTGCCGTCTGGCGAGAATGCAACAGAGCTGACCGAACCCTCGTGTCCCTCGAGAGGCGGTCGCAGCAGGTCACAGGTCTCAGCATCCCACAGCCGGATGGTCTTGTCACCTGACGCCGACACGATGCACTTGCCATCTGGCGAGAACGCAACGGAACTGACCCAAGCCTCATGTCCCTTGAGAGGCGGTCGCAGCACCTTCCGCATCTCAGCATCCCACAGTCGTATAGTTTTGTCATCTGATGCCGATACAATGCACTTGCCATCTGACGAGAATGCAACAGAGCGGACCGAATCCTCGTGTCCCCAGAGAGGCGGCTGCAGCAGGTGCCCCGTCTCAGCATCCCACAGCCGTATGGTCTTGTCGTCTGATCCTGATACAATGCATTTGCCATCTGGCGAGAATGCAACAGAGTTGACTATATCTTCATGTCCTTTGAGAGGTGGTTGCAGCAAGTCCCCCGTCTCAGCATCCCACAGCCGTATGGTCTTGTCATCTGATCCTGATACAATGCACTTGCCATCTGGCGAGAATGCAACAGAGCTGACCAAATCCTCGTGTCCCTCGAGAGGCGGTCGCAGCAGGTCCCCTGTCACAGCATCCCACAGCCGGATGGTCTTGTCACCTGACGCCGACACGATGCACTTGCCATCTGGCGAGAACGCAACAGAGCTGATTGAACGCCCATGTCCTTCGAGAGGCGGTCGCAGTAGCTCCCCCGTCTTCACGCCCCACAGCCGGATGGTCTTATCATACGATGCCGAAGCGATGCGCTGGCCGTCTGGCGAAAACGCGACTGAAGTGACATTCCAAGAATGCCTATATACCTCGCCCTGGATCTCTGGCCATGTCGCTCTAGGCCTAGAAACAACCTTCGGCAATCCGTGGAACATGCTAATAAACTTCGTAGAGATGTGTGCTTTTCTCGGTGAAAATGGTAGGGCAGACAGGTATAGATGAGGGGTGCTCGTAGAAATTGCATCACCAAACGTCCGAATAAATATTTGGGCATCCGTTGCGTCGTCTAAGATGTCCTTATACTCTGCGTGAGGCTGGTACAAGTCAGAATATAATTTCTATTTGAAAGTCGTTCTACGCACCCTAACCCACTGAATGACCGATGACAGCGAGCCGGCACAAGTATATACGAGATTGAGGAGGCTAAGTGCTTCGAACCAGAACAGCAATCTCTCGTTGTTGAAAAATGCTCGAACCTCTGCCGCAAGGGCAGAATTGAACGGCCCATCTCGAACGTGCTCCGTCCAGAATCGGCAAGAATATGCCAAGTCCGGTGGTATAAGTTTGACACGATCCCCGAGATCACGGATTTCAGAGTTAGGGACGTAGGAACTTGGCAGACCACATATGTTGAACCGCAGCTCTTTCTTCATGATGCCAAGACAAGCAAAGGCTAGGTCGTTGTGGATAGCGTGTACGTCAATAAAGAACTCGTGACTCCGATGATGATCCAACAGAAAATCGGCAAAGGAGGCATGAAGGGGACGAATAGGGACCGAAGGATTGGTAGTACCGCTGAGCAAAGCAACCATAGGTTCTACGATCGTACGAATGTTAATTTCCACGAGATCCTTGAAGTGAGACCTCATGGACGTCAACAAACCAAGCGTAAGTGGGTCCATGGTTCCGAGTATCTGTGCCATCACAGACTTGAATCGTTTAAGACCAACATCGCGCTGAGTCGGATTAAGAAATATGGTTTCCAACGTGAATTTGTACATTCCATCGAGGAGTGGGGCATGATCAGTTTTTCTATGGGTTATGATGGCGTTGAAACGCTCGTGCGGTTTCAGCTCTTGCCCAGTATCGTTATCGCCCCTGACATAGGCACAGGCCAATCGTGCCCACTCGAATATTTGACCGGATGAGCCAGCAAGGGAGGCGAAGACTTCCTGGCGCGAGATCTCAAAGTCAACTTTGGACAACTCGTCGGATACATAGCGGAGAATGTCGCGTTTAGTTGACTCAGACGGAATGCTATCCATGGACTTCTGCCGGACGTGCGCCCCACCGTCGAGTGCTGCGTGGATGTCTGGTAAAGATCGGGATGTGAGGAGGATCCGGAAGTTGGGAGGAAGGTCGGTAATGCGGCTTTTGGTAATGGCGTTACCCAGGATCCGAAGGAGGACTCGTCGCGAATCTGTATCTCCACTCTCATCCAAGGCATCAATAACAATCACAATCGGGCCTGTGATATTCTCCGAAAGGTCCATGGCGGGCTGCGTGATCAGTTCTTTCCAATGCCGCAGCATGTCGGTTTTGTTCTTGAGCACCCCGTTAGTACTCCGTGATATGACGTCTTCCAGCCCTGTACGCAGCGACGGTTCACGATTGACGAGATCATGTGCGATCGTGCTGAAGACTTTCTCACGGAGTGGTTCCGCCAACCGACTGCGGTCAAAGCAGAAACAGGAGCCGAGGCGTTCAAGCCGGTGGAATTGATTGGCAATACTGTGAGCAACAGATGATTTCCCGGTGCCGGCGGGACCGTGAAGCCAGAATATGCGAGGTGTGTCCTTCTCGACCTTGTTAATCCAATCAGAGATCTCCTCAAGGAGTTCTCTCCTGGTATCCTCCAAACAAATCTTTTGCGTGTTGAGGCTTGTACCCCCAGCATATGGTAAGCCGCTCAAGTCTACATTTCTAGCTGCACTTCAGATATCAGGCAGATGTGATGACCGATTCATCGAAAGGGACTCACGCAGAATATATTGCATCGGCAACATAGCGTCCCAAATGCGATGTATGACCACCAACTCGAACGTATCGCCTGCAGCCCTGTCACGGAACTCTTGCAAAAGATAGTCGAAGACATTGTTATAGGGCTGCACTAGCGTCTTGTTTATGGAGAAATTCTTGAGCAGCCTCATCCCTTCAAGGAAACCGATGAATTCGTCGACATCAGCGTCGTGGTCAAGTCTACGCACGGAATTTCGGGTTCCCACAATACGCTTGAATGAAATACATGCACTCGAGTGTTTGATGGGTGGTGCGCTCGACGATGACCTTCATGGACTCAATGGCTTTCAGTTCTACAGTTACGAGAAACATGTAGACTTCATTCATCTTTGAAAGGAGTTCGCAAACAGAGACATCGAGATGTGCCTGTTCAATAATTATCTGCAACCCGTAGATTAAATTGCGTGATCAGCGAAACGCAATGACCAGACCTTGGAAACAGAAGAGAGGATAGTCCACGCCGCTTGCACGTAAGGATGAATCTAGCGATCGGATGAGCATTTGAGACGGGCTCTCAGGGCATTGATATTTACCGTGGAAATCTGGTCCACAACGCCATTGAACTTCTTCAAAGTCTGGAGAAATGAAGAAATTCCAATGACAAGAGCAATCGGATGATCGGTGTCGCTGACTCGGAGCGCCATGCTTTGGAGGGGCACAGCAGGAGTGTTCATGTCAGAGGTGGCTTCCTTTGTGGCTTCAAGTTCTCGAGCGGTCGTGACGTCTGAGGCATCGAGTTGGTCGATTGGTGTTTCCTGGTTTATTCATGAGTACGTGTTTGGATGGAAATTCTGGACACAACCGAGAGGACCTTGAACGTGTCGGCGTTAGTTCCGATATCTGACGGCGGTTCATCTGGAGATTTCACGACAATGGAAGGCAGCGAGGTTGAAGTCTTGCTAGTGTCGCCATCTGGAAGAGCACGCTGCTAGTGAGGTCAGTTTACTTCTTCCTGGAACACAAAAGTCATATATACCGCTTCAGGATGTCTGATATCTGACGTCGGTTCATCCGGAGATTTCACGACAATGGAAGGTAGCGAGGTAGAAGGCTTGCTAGCGTCGCCATCTGGAATGGCACGCTGCTAGTGAGGTCAATTTATTTCTTCCTGCAACACAAAAGCCATATATACCGCTTCAGGACGTCCGATAGCTGACGGCGGTTCATCTGGAGATTTCATGACGATGGAAGGCAGCGAGGTTGAAGTCTTGCTAGCGTCGCCATCCGGAATAGCAGGCTGCTAGTGAGGTTAGTTTACTTCCTCCTGCAACGCAAAAGCCATATATACCGCTTCAGGATGTTTGAACAAGCGAGTTACTTTCTTGAAAAATGCGGGTGGCGATTGGAGCGAAGGTGTCGGGAAGTGCTGGGGGACCAGTGTGAGTACGATTCGAAAGAGGGCAAGAGCGGCGAGAGATAGACATACCAGACGTCCGTTCTCGGATTGTTCTAGTTCTGCATCAAGACGGGATTCCGAGCGATTCTTCTTCCATGGCTTTGGGAGACGGAGTCGATGACTGGGTTCACCCGTCTTGGAGTTCACCATCTTCACAGAGAGCTATCGACGAGGTTTAGACAAGCACTTGAAGCATTGGCCATGCATTGTCTCCAGTTCAGAATATGTGCCTTGACGACGTTGACGTGATGCACGAGGCCAGTGGTAGTCGAGAGGTCGAGCCCTGTTTCTATGACGTTTAAACCGACCTATTCCATGCTCTATCCGACATTTCTACCCCAATTGCCGTCCCTTGCGCCCCCGACTCGTATGTGTTTTGAATATCAGTGTTGCTCGCCGCCAGACGTGTCGCGCTTGATTGTTCTGGTTGGTGGATTTGAAATCCGAGAATTTGGCCGTGGTTCTGGCGGTGCGCACTCTCGAGGTTCATCTTCTTTTATCCACTGACCGCTCTCCTGGTTTGCCTAGGTTTTGCGTTCGTGTACCCCAATTCAGCGTCGACCAAGTATGGCCTTAGCAGGCGCGGGGGACCTGTTTTTGAGGCGGCTCTTCTTCCGGCTCTTCAACCTTCCTATCAGCAGAATTCTGGCCCATTCTCTTAACGCCTTAGCCCGGTTAACAACTCCGTTCCACATGCACCGCATCTGCTTCAGACGTCTGGTATTTCATCGAGCCATTTTTTCTTGAAGGATTTCTAGGGTGGTTGGGTATACTCGTCGACCGTGTATGGTGGATGACGAGCTGTCCCTACGAGCACTCGGGGTGCCCGGATCAGAGTTTTGCGAGCTCTTGCTGCTTCCACGCAGGATAGGATCGAAGAAAGGGACTCCCCACAGTGCTTGGAGGTTTCTGATGTCATTTCCCAGCATTTCAGCATGAATGTCAAAAAATGGTCGACGTACCGCGGTGAGCCATTCACGAGCTTTTCGTATCATCAGCCTTACCTTTTGAACAGTATTTTCTTAGCTGAGTATCGTTCAGGAATAACTATTATAGTCACGTCAAATTCTTATATGGCTGTGAATGCTCACCACATAGCGAAGACACCATCCGGAAACCTCATCTTACGATCGCATTTGGTCACCTTTCGTGACATTGAGGCCAGAATCTAATCACTGGGTCAATGGCGAGGACTACTTGAGTTTTGCGGGGCACATTACGGGAAAGCCCGTGCACACCCAACTTGTCCATACGGTGGCGACGAGCAGCTTCCAAAGACAAGAGGTCAAAGAAAAAATGACAATAGTTGAAAGAATTCGGAAAATGATACACACCGTCTCGTCTACCTCAAATTCAAGGCGTCAGACATTTCCTCGTCATCGCCCCTGCTTCCATCTTTACCCACTGGAATGACGACGCGCATGATGACTCGATTGAGGTCGAGACTCCGCCTCGTCGCGTCCTGTCAAAAATGAGCCTCCCGCATTAGCGTGGGAGCCTGTTTCCACTATCATTGTCCACGCGGTTCACGAGCCAGAGCAGAGGCTAAACCGTAACGACGCGCGACTGAAATCCGTGCACGACATATCGGTCACCGGTGCACAGGGCAATTCTGGAGACGCGGCCTCTAGGCTGCGTCTCCGGAATGACACTGCACCACGGCCCCGCCACTGGAATCCAAGGTTCAACAACTTGAAATTCATCGGCTTAGGGGTACTGGCGCAATCCGATTTTTAATCAATAATTCTACTTGTGGTCAGAACAGGTTCGCGACGAAGTCGCCAAAGCACGCGTCCCAAATTCGCATACCTTGTAATCTACAATTCAATCTACATAAATACAATACCCTCAAATTTTGAGAGCCTACCTAAAATGCTTGATTGGACCAAAGCTGGCAGGAAAGCTGGCCAATCTTGTTTTTGGAACGTTAACCAATGTCATTCTCTGGACGTTGAAACTAACGGAAGCGCTTTGGAGTTACGAAAAGACATGTATTATATATAGGCAATGCTCGCGCAAACTCAGGCCATGAGCTCAATCAGGTTGCAGAACGCGGCCTTGCACAGAATTCACGAGAGTGAGAACCGTTCCAATGTCTATAATATAGGGGATGAGAATTGGGAAAGAGATAGTTAACGTACGTACCTGCACATGTAATCTGTTGAAAGAGACTATCTTTTTCGAATTTCTTAAAGACACTCCCTTTAATCTCGGGAATTGATTGAACACAAGCAATCCGAGTAAGGCATGGTCAGAAGAGTGGATGGCGACTTTGAGTGCGATGCATCCATGACAAGATACTAATAGACGTGAGGACGAAAGAATTTTCAGCAGTAGCGCGGTTTATGAGACGGCGGCAATACGGGCAGTGCAAGTATATTTTGTTTAACTACCGTACTTATATAATGTGTCAGATGTATTTCGTCATATCCGGTTAGATCGGCTTGGTATTACTCGTCACCTAACACTCCTCCTCAAGCCGAGCAGAGGCCTAAACCTACGACGTGTCGACTGTGTTTGTTGGGGGTGAGTGCTTTAGTTAAGATATCGGCAGTTTGTTGTGGATCTCTGCATTCTTCTAGATGCAGTAACCCCTTTTGGATTTGCTCTCGAATCCAATGCCATCGAATATCGATGTGCTTCGATCTTTTGTGATATTGTGAGTTATTCGCTATCGCCGGTGATCCGTTGTTATCTCCTAATAGGAGTATAGGTCCGTTTTGATGGGATCCGAGCTCACCGTATAACGAGGTACAGTCGACTCTGTCATAACCCATATGCCTGATAACCCATACTCTGCCATACCCCATAGGTTTTCGGGTCCACCGAGTTGGTTCCCGTGAAAATTAGCAAAAAACCCATACCTCGCCTATACCCCATAGCCCATAGGTGGACAGTTTTGATGAGCAGTCTCGAGGGTTAAGAGGCGAACATGTACCCTAGTAACGGGCCCGAAACAATCATTAACGGTCCCTAAGGACGGAAAAAGCGGAAATCCCCAAATTTAGTCATGAATGGACAGAGAAAAAATGGTTGATGGTGCAGTTTTCAAAATATACACTGTTACAATGGGCAAGAAGCCTCTCGACATGCTCAAAACTGGTCTGCATAAACTGCAAGGTCAAATTCAAGAGAGAAAGGATTGTCTCCTGGCCACACGTCTTGAGGAAACTTAATACTTGCAACCATCCCATATTACCGACTATTTCATCTCAAATTGCTCTGTAATGGCTTAAATACCTCGTACGATCATAACAGTGTCGCTTGATACGGAAATTTGGGCCCAGAAGTGACCTCTGCCGAAACCCATACTCTGTACTAACCCATAGGTCCCAGAGGTCCACTGAGGGGTATGGGTTATGACCGAGTCGACTGTAAGCCATTTCCATCACACGCAGCTTCAGATAGCGAAATGTATTCGGCTTCAGTTGATGATAGGTGATCATGTTTTGTTTTCTAGATCCCCACATTATGGCTCCAGCACTCACGAAGCCCGATATAGAATGGTATTCTTCAGCATTAGCATAGGCGGCGTCGGCATATCCGGGGAAGGGATTCTTGCCTTGAAGTTCAAGGTGAGCCTTACTTCGTGTATATTTGATGCCAAGATTTTTCGTTCCTGCTAGATATTACAGGACTCATTTCGCCACGGTATAATGGGCCAAACTTGGATTCACTGTATATGCACTCAATCGGTTGACTGTGTATGTGATGTCCAGGCGCGTGGCAGTGGAAAGATATCTAAGGGATCCAATTAGGCATGCGAACACATTGCTGCGATCACCATTTTCGCCTTCGGGATTTGGTTTCAAAATGATTTTCGGATCGAGAGGATTTTTTGCTGGGTGAGCTTCACTCATCCCTTCTTGTTTGAGGATTGACTCAATGTAGTTCTTTTGGCAGATTATTATAGAGTCTCCCCAATGAGTAATTTCTATGCCGATAATTTTGTTCGGCTTGCCTATATTGGTCAAGTCGAAAACCAATTTGAGTTCAGCTTTAAGGTGTGTCATGATTTCATCTGATGTGGCAAATAATAATAAATCATCGACCCAGACAGTAATGATTTCTAGGTCAGTTCCTTTGTGTCAGACATAGACACAAGAGTCTGATTTCAAAAGTCGAAACTCTCACCATTTTAGTCTGGTATCAAGGACTTTGTTCCACTCTCATCCAGCTTGCTTCAGACCATAAATGGTCTTGATCAAACAACAAACGTGGTTTGTCCCATCGCTAAATCCATTGGGTTGTTGCATATAAACTCATTCTTCTAGTAATTGATTTAGGTATGCCCCTTTTACATCCATTTGCTGGACTCTAAGGTTCTTGGCAGGTATGAGCACAAGAATCGCGCGGATCGTCTCAAGTCTGACAACTGGTGAGAAGGTTTTATTATAATCCTGCCTTGGATGTTGAGCATATCCTTTTGCCACTAGCCTTGCCTTGAATTTTACAAGCTCCCCCTGTTTGTTATATTTCTTGGTGAGTACCCATTTGTTTGCTATTGGGACTGCGTCTGGTGGCTTGTCCACTAGCTCCCAGGTACCCATCCTTTGTAGTTGTTCAAGCTCTATATTAATGGCCTTCTCCCACTCAGGCCATTCGGGAGATTTTTGTGCATCATTCAAGGTTTTTGGCTCGTTGCTTCCATATGATTGGTCAGCAAACACAGCATGTATGATTTCGGCAGATGTGAGAGTAGTCTCATGGACATCATCATCATCATCCTTGAAAGGGTCATCAAGTAGTTGGTAATCGACTCTTGGTTTCTTTTGTAAGTTTCTGGATTCGTTTCATCACTTTTCCTTTTTTCGCACTGTTGATTTGAACTAGGGTCTGATTTCAGCGCAGTCCCACTTGACTCCCCCTCGCGCAGTACATCAGGTGTGATATCAATCTCGATTGCATTGGTTTGGGGTAGGGGTTTGTCGGACAGGGTGAGAAAATGATAATTCCGTGAGGTAAGGATTTTTCGAGTCTCTGGGTTATAATATTTGACGGATTTTGATCCATCATCAAATCCTAGAAATATTTTTTGCAGGGACTTCGGCTCAAATTTATGCCCCTTGTTTTGTCCCTGTCGGAGTATCCATATGGGTGCTCTGAATTCTCGTAAGTGTTTTACGCTTGGTTTCCCCCCTGTCCAGATTTGAAAAGGAGTTGTCTCCTTTAGGGCTTTAGTATATGCCCAATTTTGGAGGTATACAGTGTGTTGTATGGCATGCTCCCATAGGAACAGTGGAAGAGTGTGCATGTTCATCATTGCACAGGCTAGTTCAACTAGCGTATGGTTCATTCTTTCGACTATGCCATTTTGTGATGGTGAGTATGGCACAGTCGGTTGGGCTAATATGCCATTTTGTTTTAGCCATTCTCATAGTTCTCCAATGAGAAATCCTCCTCCTTCATCAAAGTGTATCACTTCGGAAATCATACCTTTATTTCGGAGGTACGTGATATAATTTTTCATCTTTTGTGCCACTTCTGATTTATTCTTCAAGTCTTCAGTTGTCGTATATCGACTATGATCATCAATGAAGGCTATGAAGTATTGGTAACCATCAATAGAGGTTACTGGAAAATTTCCCCATACATTGATATGGGTAAGCTTTCCGGGTCTTTTGCTGCAATGTTCAGCTTTGACTGGGAATGGTTTGATAGATTGTTTTGCCTCCGTGCAGGCTTGACAATCCAGTTTGGGTGAAATTTCATCAACATCAAAATCTTTGACCAATTTGGCATCATGCAGATATTTCAAGCCATTATAACTGATGTGGCTGAATCATCAGTGCCATAGTTCCCAGGTATGTGCATTATTTCGGACACTTTGTACCTGTTCAGGTTTATGGACTTGAACATCCATTTTGTATAGGTTTGATTTTAATCTTTCCCCCATTGTTATAAGTTTACCATGTTTGGTCAACAGGGAAAGATGTCTATCATCAATTTTGATGCAACTGCCATATTTGTCCCATTGCCCAAGGGCAATTGGGCTTTGGGAGTTTGTAGAGATGTAGAGTACATCCTTTAGAACGACAATATAAATTTTATCATTCACCTTTGCTTCAAGGTGAACAATCCCTCATCCTTCAGCAACAGTGATAAGATTTCTGATTCCTCAGACTTCCCTTTTATCAAAAGGGGTAAATGTTGTGAATGCTTCGCATTGATTGGTGACATGCAAAGAGGCACATGTGTCATCCAACCAGTCATAATAGGAAACATATTCATCAAGCTCTTTTATGTACATGGTTTCATATCCATCATCATCATCAGCTTCCCCAATCTGTGATTTAGTTTCAGGTTCCGTTATCATATGGGCCTTCTTGGTTTGCTCTTTTGGTTTTATACCCTTCTTTTCAATTCTCTTTGCTGTATTTCTGTAGCCTTTGTAGCCTTCTCCCCCTGGCTTCCTACAATCTTGAGCCTTGTGATTGAAAATACCACAGTTGGTGCATTGGTTTTCGGACCTAAACCAACAGTCACTAGTTCGATGGCCTGATTTGAAGCAGTGAGAACAAGAAGTGTTATGTGAAGCACCTTGTATTCTGTCCCTGAAGGAACACTTTGGGGGTGGACCCTTTTCTGATGATGAATCATCAGTGAATTTTCTTTTGCCGTTTGATGACTCTTGGAGGAAAAGGGTGTGCTTGGCCTTTTTGAGCTCCATGTTATACTTCTTGGCTTGCTCTCTCCTTCAATATTCTTCTTTGATGATCCTGATAAAATCATAGACACCAATGTTATATTTTGCCTTATTGTTGCTTGAGTCCCCCCTTTCATTTACTGATATAGGGTTGAATAAAATTGTCCCATGACGTAGGTAGAGACATGGCTACAATCCCCTTGAATTTCTTCTCAGAGATCATGAAGGTGATATCGTCGAACTTGTTTAAGTGATCTCAGCTTTCTTGAAGTTTGTGCATGTGATCACTGATGTCATCATTCTTGATGGCATGGGCCTGAAACAGGCACTGCAGTGATTGGCTTCTCTAAATGTCGATTAAAAAGGGAATAAATTATAGAATATAATGCTTATGTGATGACATGTTGAACTCTGTATGTAATAGGGAATAAAATACTAATGTCTGCTTGATGTTCAGCACCATGGAGTGAGCCGTCAGATTGCAGATAGATTTGTAATCTAATCAGGATCAGTTCTTACATATGCAACTTGAATAATTTTGATTTGTGTTCACAATGTGTGACAGGTATAAAAGGGGAACTCTGAGGGGTATACATTAATAAGTTAATCATAAGATGTGGGTTGTAATCTGTTCATGATTTGTCTGGTGGTTCTGGATTGAATCAATTGAAATTATAGACTAAGATACCTTCCCACATAACCCCTCGTTTATAGTAATGAAAATCTTTTAAATCTTCGCTATCATCATCAGCAAATCCCAGCCCTGCTACATAGTGCTACATAGCCTTGTAGTGACTTGTAGTGACTTGTAGCATTGTAATATGTTTATATTATATATGTAATGCTTTGTAGCAAAAGGGGCCATTCTGTAGCACTACATAGATGCCATTATTACTACAAAGCACTACATCATTGCAGGAAGCCTCATGTTACGACTTTTCCTTACTCCAAACTATTACAATATCTCGTTTACTTATTGCTCCGATTTGATCACTTTCGACTCATCCCATATGATATACTTATTGTGCTCTCAGTCAGCCTGACTGCGGACTTTTCTCTTTATAGACTATTTCTCTCATGATTACTCATCTTGACTCATTACCTATGACATCTTATTTCAGATCGACTTGGTCTGTGCGCCAGACCCATTAGTATATAAACACTCTGTACAAACTGTATTCTTTAGCTTTGACCTAAGCTAATAATCTATTCCTTGCCCATTGATCCACTCTCAAACTAAGTGCTCTTGCAAGAGACTTAGCTCAGCCAAACCGATATCAGTGACTACCATATAGCGGAGCCCTGACAACACTTGTGACCATCTGTATAGTAGGGCTCAAGCAGAACAAGTGACCGACCATATAGCGGGGCTCTTGTGATTTAGGCAACCAGTTTGAACACCTATGAAGACAGAACAGAAGACATAACTAGGGAATAGTAAAGCCATTACACAAGGTCAAAGCTTTCACTACCACCAGCTTATCCAAGCTTCGGCACCCACCATTACATCCTTATTCCCATACAAACTCATACCAATCAAATCCTATCCCTCGATTGAATCAATCCTCAAATCCAAAAACCAGACATCAATCACAGTGACAGACATGAGTCAATCTGGCACCTTACCACTGGCACCTGGAATGGAACATGTGGAACCAGAACAAACTCCACCCACTCCACCAGCAAACCCTGTACAGCAGATTACAGTCAATGCCACTCAGAAAGAAGTGAAGATGAACATGCTAACTCACTTCACGGGAGACAGAAAGAAACTTGAAGAGTTTCTGATCGAAACCGACATGTACCTCACCATGAATGAGGATACATACAACAACGACAACTGACAGATCATATTTGCCCTGTTCTTTATGAAGGATGGAACAGCAGGGTCATGGAAACAGTCATTTTGGACACAGGCTAGAGAGAACAATAATCTAGGAACCTGGGACGAGTTCAAAAGGGCGTTGAGAGAATCGTTCTCTGCCCCTGACAGAGAAGGTGATGCAGTCACAAAGATGGAAACAGAGACAATGTCCGGCCAGACAGCTGATGAATACATCAAACGATTCAAGATCTATGTGGCCTAGAGCAAGGTCATGCAAGACAGACCATTAGTAGAATGGTTTATGAAAGGGCTAAATACCCCTCTCCTTGATAGGATTCTAAACCTCAAGAATCCACCAACAACAATCCAAGGCTGGTACACTACAGCCTCAAAAATGGACAACCAATGGAGAAGAGGAAGGGCAATTACCAACAGATTGAAAGGAGGAAACGACACAAAGAGAAGGGGACTGCGCCTCCTCAATTACCCTCCCCAATACACACCACCCACCAGAGACCTCTACGCAATGGATGTGGACAGATTGTCCATCTAAGAACAGGCCGATCATCTGAAGAAAGGCCTTTGCTTTGTATGCCATCTACCAGGGCATAGAGCAAATGATCATAGACCAGGAGGATCTGGACCACCTTCTGCGCCCAGAAGGCAATGCGTGCCACCACAACCACCCCCTATACTGACATCTTACCCTGCTGCTTTAAAGAAAGCCGATAGAGTATACGCTCACATCAAGACAATTTATGGGAACTTGTCTGAAGAAGAAAAGAGAAAGCTGATGGATTCCCTTGAGGAATCGGGTTTTTGAAGAAACGGCCTGCCTTGATGTCAGCAACTGTTCCCACAATTATTCCTATCTCTCCTGTACTAGTAGCTGATACCAATAAGAAGTCATTCAGTGTTCTCTTATTGGTATCCAGAGAAGAAAGAAACACCAACAGAAGATTTGAAACAAACGCCCTGATAGACTCAGAAGCAGGAGGGACTTTCATTGACAAAAAGTTCCCTCAACAGAACAGAATTGCCTTAATCCCGATAGAAAAACCGATCCAGGCCTTTAATATAGATGGAACAAAGAACAATGCAGGAACAATTGAGCATTGTACATGGCTCAAGATACAGATGAGAAAGAAAAAGATCAGTACCAGATTCCTTGCCACAGGGCTGGGAAAAGAAAAAATGATTTTGGGGCTTCCATGGCTGAAGCAGTACAACCCAAAGACAGACTGGAACACCGGAACTGTTGACATCGACTCGATACAGGTGAAAACCACTTTTGAGAAGCATAGAATTAGCAAGAATCAAAGTCATTATACCATGACCCAGACCTACCATGGAAGAGGTATTTGAAAACACAGACCATTTACCAGCAAACGAACCTCTTCCAGACAATGGACCCATTCTGCAAAGCCTTCTTATGACAGAAGAAGAGCTCAAGATCGATTTGATGAAGACATACCTCGACAATGAAGATGAAGTCTGGATAAAAGCAAAGACTTCGATATCCCAAGAACTAGTGCATAAAACAATCAATGACAAAGCCAAAGTCAAACTCCCTGAAGTTTATGCTGAATACAGAATGGTATTTGAGAAAGAAGACTCTGAACAAATGCCAGAACATAAATCTTGGGATCACGCAATTGATTTAAAACCTGACTTCATTCTGAAAGACTGCAAAGTCTATTCTCTATCCCCTGAAGAACAGAAGGAACAAGACAAGTTCCTTGAAGAAAACCTCAGAAAAGGGTATATCAGACCATCGAAATTGCTGATGGCATCACCCTTCTTCTTTGTCTCCAAGAAGGACTCAAAAAAACTGAGACCATGCCAGGATTACAGATGTGTAAATGAAGGGACAATAAAGAATGCCTACCCTCTACCAAGGGTAGATGAACTGCTGGACAAGCTCAAGGGAGCCAAGTATTTCACGAAACTGAATCTCCGATGGGGATACAACAATGTTAGAATCAAGATAGGTGACAAATGGAAGGCAGCATTCAAGATGAACAAAGGGCTCTTTGAACCACTCGTAATGTTCTTTGGACTGTGCAACTCTCCAGCAACCTTCCAAAACATGATGAATGATATATTCCTAATGGAAACCAATGAAGGATGGATCCTCATCTACATCAACGACATCCTGATCTTCTTGAAAGAAAAAGAAGATCTCCAGAAACTGACCTTATGAGTTTTGAAGAAACTCCAAGACAATGATCTATTTGTGAACCTAGATAAGTGCACTGTAACGGCTTCGCTATCCCCTAGTCACGTTCCTATTCTGTCTTCATAGGCATGCAAACTGGTTGCCTAAATCTACAAGAGCCCCACTATACGGACGGTCACTTGTTCTGCTAGAGCCCTGCTATACGGATGGTCACTAGTTCTGTCAGAGTCCCTCTGATTAAGGTGATCACTGATATTGGTTCGGCTGAGCTAAGTCTCTCGCAAGAGCATTTAGTTTGAGAGTAGATCAGATGAACAGAGAATAGGTTATTAGCCTAGGTCAAAGCTAAAGAAATACAGTTTGTACAGAGGGTTTATATACTAATGGGTCTGGCGCACAGACCAAGTCGATCTGAGATAAGGTGTCATAGGTAATGAGTCAAGATGAGTAATCGTGAGAGAAATAGTCTGTAAGGGGAAACTCCGCAGTCAAGCTGACTGAGAGCGCAGTAAGTATGTCATAAGAGATGAGTCGGGAGCGATCGGGTCGGAGTGATGAGTAAAAAGGAAACAGTCATGGTTCAGAGTAAATAAAATTGTAACATTAGTCCCTCTGATTAAGGTGATCACTGATATTGGTTCGGCTGAGCTAAGTCTCTCGCAAGAGCACTTAGTTTGAGAGTAGATCAGATGAACAGAGAATAGGTTATTAGCCTAGGTCAAAGCTAAAGAAATACAGTTTGTACAGAGGGTTTATGTAACGGCTTTACTATCCCCTAGTCACATTCCTATTCTGTCTTCGTAGGCGTGCGAACTGGTTGCCTAAATCTACAAGAGCCCCACTATATGGACGGTCACTTGTTCTGCTAGAGCCCTGCTATACAGATGGTCACTAGTTCTGTCAGAGTCCCTCTGGTTAAGGTGATCACTGATATCGGTTCGGCTGAGCTAAGTCTCTCGCAAGAGCACTTAGTTTGAGAGTAGATCAGATGAACAGAGAATAGGTTATTAGCCTAGGTCAAAGCTAAAGAATACAGTTTGTACAATAGGGTTTATATACTAATGGGT
>Ga0307516_10004241_pt1 | contig 17840 bp, 19 predicted proteins | sample 19_EM_MG_FD_203310 | JGI IMG/M metagenome (GOLD analysis project Ga0307516, IMG submission 203310) | Populus trichocarpa ectomycorrhiza microbial communities from riparian zone in the Pacific Northwest, United States - 19_EM | ecosystem: Host-associated > Plants > Roots > Unclassified | place... | reverse complement strand
GGGTTCCTTTCAATTATAAAAAAAAAAAAAATTCAACCACCACCCCCCAAAACACCCCCCCCCCCCCCCCATGGCCTACGCCAAAACGCTAGCCCTTCTTCAGCCCTCTGCACTCTGTCTATATCTTACTAGACTATATACATACGATGGTGATAAATTTCAGTATCTGCTATGAAAGCCGACCCGAAACTTCGCCCAAACAAAAGAAAGTGAAAGAAAGTACCGGAATACTCGAGCTGCATCGGGTAGGTCGGCTATGGCAAATACTGCATCATAAAAGGAAGCGGCGCCTCCGCGAGAAGGGCGGGGCAGTGGCGGCAGCGAGTAGACGGGCCAGTGCAACGTGCCCGTTCTCGACCGCGATGTGCAGCGGTATTGATCCGTAGCCGTCAACCGCGGAGACGTTGGCGCCCCGATCCACGAGCAATAGGGCCAGCGCCACGTGTCCATTCTTGGCCGCGGCGTGTAGCGGTGTTGATCTCTCACAGTTGACCGCCGAGACGTTGGCGCCTCGATCGACAAGCAGCCGGGCCACCGCTTCGTACCCCTTCTCGGCCGCAGTATGCAGCATTGTCCACCCGTCAAAGTGTACCGCCGAGACATTGGCACCTCGATCCAAGAGCAGCCGGGCCAGCACCACGTGCCCGCTCCATACCGCCGCGTGCAGCGGTGTCCACCCGCTATCGTCTGTAGCCGAGACATTGGCGCCTCGATCCACAAGCAGCCGTGCCACAGCATAGTGCCCATTCATGGCCGCTGCGTGCAGCGGTGTTAATCCGAAGAGGTGGACCACCGAGATGTTAGCGCCTCGATCGACAAGCAGCCGGGCCACCGCCTCGTGCCCATTTTTAGCCGCGGCGTGCAGAGGTGTTAATCTGTTGCAGTTGGCCGCCGAGACGTTGGCGCCTCGATCAACGAGCAGCCGGGCCACCGCCTCGTGACCATTCTTGGCCGCAGCGTGCAACGGTGTTGATCTGTCGCATTCAACTGCCGAGACGTCGGCGCCTCGATCAATGAGCAGCCGGGCCACCGCCTCGTGCCCACTTTCAGCCGCGGCGTGCAGAGGTGTCGATCTGTTGCAGTTGGCCGCCAAGACGTTGGCGCCCCGATCAACGAGCAGCCGGGCTACCGCCTCGTACCCTTTCTCGGCCGCGGTGTGCAGCATTGTCCACCCATCAGAGTATACCGCCGAGATGTTGGCGCCTCGATCCACGAACAGTAGGGCCAGCACCACGTGCCCACTCCATACCGCAGCGTGCAGTGGTGTCCACCCACTATTGTCTGTAGCCGAAACGTCGGCGCCTCGATCCACGAGCAGCCGAGCCAGCGTCTCGTTCCCATTCATGGCCACGGCGTGTAGCGGTGTTAATCTGAAGAGGCGGACCGCCGAGACGTCGGCGCGTCGATCAAGGAGCAGCCGGACCACCGACTCGCACCCACTCTCGACTGCGGCGTGCAGCGGTGTTGATCTGTCGCATTTGACCGCCGAGACGTCGGCCCCTCGATCAAGGAGCAGCCGGGCCACCGCCTCGTGCCCATATAAGGCTGCAGTGTGCAGTGGTGTTGATCTGTCGCAGTCGACCGCCAAGACGTCAGCGCCACGATCCAAGAGCAGCCGGACTAGCGCCACGTGTCCGTTCTTGGTCGCGATGTGTAACGGTGTCCGCTCATCCCCGTCGACTGCCGACACGCCAGCACCTCGATGTACGAGCAGCCGGGCCAACGTCTCGTGCCCGTTCCTGACCGCGGCATGTAGCGGTGTTGATCCATATCCGTCGACCACTGAGACGCAAACGCCCGCGTCTAGCAGATGCAGACAAATTTCTAGGTCTCCAAACGTGGACGCGTAGAGTAACAATCGGTCTACACGGTCGTTCCGTACAGCCTCGCAAATGAATGTGTTGGGTAACTTCAATTTTATTCTGGCCATCCATCCATATTGGGATTTGGATATGCTGGTAAGCTTCCGCTCTAATCCGAACACGCACACTGTGGAAAGACGATCGCTCTCCTCATTGTGCAGAGCCGCTGATCTAAGCCAAAAAGTGTCTTTAGTAAACCAGTTTTGAACACTCTGGTGATGGTATTCAATCCAGCAGCGGAATGTAGCTTCAGATAGAAAAGCCTCCCAAAGTGCATCCAAGATTTGACAGGTGTCTTTGCAATGATTCAAGTGCCATGGCCAAAATACTGCCGAGTACAGTAAGAGGTGGCGATCGTGGTAACGTCCTTCCCATGTTTCAAGGGTAATGTTATAGTCCATCCAAGACCTCGAAGAGCAGACCAGCGAAAGGCAGATTTTGGCGATTTCGGTATGAGAATCGATCTTGAATAGGTGGGTCTCCAAATATTCTTCCACCGAAAGGTGGGCAAACCGGAAAACATTCAGTCGCTCGTCCAAAATGAGAAGGTTTTGGCAGGCTTTCAACAAATCAGTCGTCCGTATAGTCCTGCAATTGTGGGAAAATTCCCCCGAGCCATCGATTTCGGCCGTAACTGCATCAAGCAACGTTTCCGATTGCAACGGTTCATAAGAGCACTGGATCCACCGGAAGGCATTTAGTGCTAGTTGGGAAGCACGGTGACCCTGATTCCGAATGCGGTTGTATATTTTGCCGTATGCATCTATCAAGGTTTCTGGAAGGACCTTCAGGCTGTCCCTTACATCACCTGGATGGACCATGTCGCAGAGCAAGGTGATCTGAAGACTGGCAAGTTGAAACCTTCATCCAGCCGTTAGCAGTGACACTTAACAATCAGTAGTTCGGGTGAGTTTACATTCCCTTGGACCGCTCACAAAGGACTTTGCATATTTCTTCTTTGAGCGGATTTGGGACATTGCCGTGGAGGAGCCGCTTCTGTTTGATGGCCTCCTGTACCTTCTCCTTCACAAACCGGTTGATGTCGTCGACATTGTCATCCGGTTCCAACTCAATCCTGAGGAACATCTCGAACTGCATGAGGATATCGGTGTCCATTCGAGTAGTCACGAAAATCTTGACCAGAGTACTTGATCTTTCCACGACGAACCTGAGCGCCTGGAGTAATTCGAACCGCAATTTATGGTCGACTTCGTCTAGGGCGTCTATGCAAATCATCGTCTGAGGATATACTGCCATGAGGCGAATAAGGAGATCCTGGCATTCCTTAAGGGTTAACCGTGCAGAGAGCTGGCCCTTCTTCTCCCGTTTCTTGTAAATATTGAGGACCGGCGTGAGGAGGTTGTCTTCGGATGAGGTCTGGACAAGCTGCTGAATAAGGGTACGCAGAATGCTCTCGGGATCTCGGCGACTTTCCTCGGCTCGATTGCAGTAGAAGTACGCCAACTTGGATTCGGCTGTTGGATTGGAAAGGAACCAGTCAATGACATGTGATGCGATATATGTTTTGCCGGCTCCAGCTAGACGAGCTGGTCAGAAGAGCACGCCTTCCGGTCGAGGATTACGGAGACTTACGGATTCCCCGCAACAGCGACAGCATCGACTTGGATGATAGTCTCCAAGCGCGGTATTTCTCATTCTTCAGGATCCACTCTCCTGTGCCTGCTAGACGATCGTCACTGATGCTTGTGGTGATTCGTGTACGGGACCGTGGATATCCATTCCAGGATCTCAGTTCTCTCTAGCTCCCGAGTCAGTCTGCGACTCTGCGTCGGAAAATACCGGGAGGCTAAGCGTGTTTCCGATGGAGAGGTGTTGCTTACTCTGGGGTCTACCAGCGAGTTCTCGTTAACCAACCGTAAGTTCCCGTCAAATTGCCCCTCGCCGCATTTTAGGTACTTACCCGCCAGTGACGAGGTTGATCGCGCCATGAAACACTCCTCGTAACTCGTTGTGCGTGGAATCATGGTAGTTCCGTTGGGTCACCGTGCTCTCGCTAGTCTCCATGTTTGGCAGTGGAAGTGTCGGGCCTGTGATTTGGTTGCGACTGCCGCCGGGTCGATGAAGAGGAGTTGGAGAGTAGCGAAGTTCGTTCGACTGAAAGAAACTCGAGTGCCTAGATGTAGTCCGCGGTCGGCGCTATTGCTGCGAAAGGTTCTGAGATGGAGTGCTGTTAATGGAGTTTCTAAGTATCCCCACCACCCCGTGTTCTCCTCGTTGAAGTCTCGTCGCCCCGCCCCGCCACCGAAACACGTGGTCGTGCGATATGCATGCGAGCGAAAATCCACTAGTCATTCCGTTTCTTTATTGGTTGATAGAGCGGTGAGCCAAGTAGTGTGTAGGCAGCAATCCTGCAGCCAAGACGGTACATAGGAAATGGCACATACTTAATGTATCTACTCCGCGACAAGTTCAAAGACCAATGAAGTACCCCCGCAGTTGCTGGGTTAACCGCCACCAGACGCGCCGCCACCAGCCACCATCGTCATGCTTGGCCAAAGATATTTTTGTTTGATTTGTCATTAGTTATCCGCATGCGACATACGTATTTAGATGATGGCGATACATACAGTCTGTTTCCGTCCACTGGCCTTTCGGCGCGTTGTGGCTCCCCCTTGCCCTCCGCCCTGGCCTGTCCCGAGAAAAATAGAGCGCGCCAAAGAAATTACAAAAGAAAAGCCCAGTTAACCAGGCGCCCCTCTCTTCCGTTCCGCTCCCCGAGTTTCCACTCTGATGCGTCGCTCGTGGCGTCTTCCTCAGCCGGCTTCGGGACCGGCCTCCCCACATCCGTGGCGGCAAGAAAGCCCAAGATCGCCCGACTGAATCGCTCATCGGCGAAGAGATCCCGGATCTTGAGCAAAAGAGATTATCGTCATGGCTGTCATCGCGGAGGTCTCTACCGACCAAATGTCACGTTTTGAATTAGCTACCCGAACCTAAAACTCCAAATCCCGAAACTCAACATCGCGATGGTGAGTGACGGCTCCTGACCCACCATCGCAATCCACATTGAGCGACACAAAACCAATTAAGTTTCTTAAGGCTGCTCACATATGACAGATAATACCTTAGTCAGCCTCCTCCTGTTGTCCGATTCTCGATTGGAGTGTTGGTTGTTGAGGTTTTCAAAGAACGGTGGCGGTGGAAGTGGCCGATGGTTTTGCATCTACTCAATAGCGGCGCTTCAATTATCATTACCAGCGAGCGTTGCGACGAAGCGATTGTCATAGATGCAACGATCGAAAGGATTCATGGCCCAGTGGCAATCTGTTAACTCATGGAGAAGATCCCCTAGTACTACCAAAACAGCGATTTCGGCCGCGAAGCACCGTTAAGTGATTTCCCAGTAAGATGAATGGAATGAGTCGAGTCCAAATAAAGTGACACGAGTCCATAAAGCAATGACGAACCGATAAATAGAATGACGTGTCATATATAAAATGACACGAGTCGCTATGCGCCCGCCGTGATTCTGTTCTCACTCTCTCACTATTCACGGGTGCCCGCACTTCAATACATAAGCGCTGATGGAGAACCGCGCGGTGGAGCTTGTAAACTGTCGGTGGCGTATGTACATGGTGTAGAAAAGCTTTCCTCCTGTCCTTCCATAATACATAGATCATTTTCTCAAGGCCCGACGGCTTACCGATCGGATCGTTTATCTGCTCACGCGCTGACTGTCTCCCCCTACCGCTCGCCGCACCGCTCGTTCGGTCTGCTCGTCGTCAGCTCGCCCGGCAGCACGCCCAACGGATCGCTCGGTCTTGTCTTGTTGCACGTCGATAGCCTGCGCGACTGTTTGTGCGGCGTATCGCTCGTCACACAAACTTTGGCGTCAAGCGGTGTCGAACGGTGCGTCTCGGCCGACATCGCGGTTTTGGAGGCCTCTCTATGAGTTTCCAACAGATTGCCACCGGGCCATGGATCCTTCTATCGTTACAGCTATGAGAAGCGTTTTGTCTTAAAGTTCGCCGTGGTATGTAGTGGTATTTGAGGGTGTTATGTATGTATGTGCGGTCCGAATTGGGAGTTTGGCGAGCCGTTGAGTGGATGCCAAACCACCGTTCCGTGAAAATCCCAACAGCCACCGCTCCAATCAAGAACCAGATACAGGAGGTGATTCTCTAAGGTGTTATCTACCACCTCTGAGCTGGGTTAAAAAATTTAATTAGTTTTACATCGCTCGCTGTGGATTGCAATAGGGGGTCACGTTCTTGAGTTTTGGGGTTATGGTGATCACAACTTTGCGCGGGCTAGCGTCTTGGCAAATACGAAGTGTGGGGTCCTGCCAAGAAATCGAGTGCAATATCATGACCCCTGCAAAAACGAGTACACATACGGGAGCCCGCTCACACGCCATGCTCGACCGCTCATCCGCCGCGCTTGTCCACAGGAACTAGGATTGTGGAGGGATGGTCTGCGGAAGTAATGCGGACGGCAGAAGAAAGCAAAACGGACTGCGCAATTCGAGCGACGTAGGTTCCACGACCATGGGGCCAGTACGAAGCTCGGACAGCGGACCGATGCGAGTCCGATAAAGGTAGCTGTGCCTTGAGAATCCTCGAGGCAGAAGGGGATTTCCGCAACGGAACGTCGATGCTTGAAACTGTCATCGTTGAAGCAGGACACGAAGTTATCTTCTATGCCAAGTTCCACTGCGAGCTCGATTATATTGAGTATTGCTGGGCTGCAGTGAAACGTTACGCTCGGGAGCATCGCAAATACTCATTCGCAGAGTTGGAGAAGACTGTATTTGATGCTTTTGTTTCAGTTCAAACTTCGTATGAAGACTATAAGGATATTTGCAGAACGTAGTAAGACATGGTTGGTCGCATATGTCAATGGATTGTCTGAGTAGCAGCGTGCCTCATAGGCTATCACTCGCTCGTCTAGTTGTGGACTAGTGCCATTTAGTTTAGGTTAGCGCATGTTCAACACAACGCCCCCCCTCACTACCAGCCACCTACCACATATATTCACAATTTAAATCCGTACAGTTTTTTTTCTACACATATGTAATTACTTACCTATCGTTCTACGGTTTTAAAAATTAATTCTTTTTACTGTGGTGTGGTGGAGTTTCGGTCGGCGGATCAGGGTGGTTCTGCCCACACGCTACCCGCACAAAGTGGCGATCTCCAACATACGCGTTTTAGGCTCGGCTAATTCAAACGCGACAAGCGTGACGTGGCAGGACTCGCGACGTTACATACATCGTTCCGGTGCCGACAGGGGGAGCGGGCGGGAGCGATGGCTGGGATGATCAGGGCAGCTGCAGCACAGGGGAGGCGAGTGGGGGGGGATCGACCGGCACAGCGGCGCTCTGCAGGGATGCGAAGAGCGATTTTTTGCCGCTCCGGCACGATCGCCGGTGTTCACCGCGTGCGAGCCACGTCGCGTGCGCGAGGCGGGGCCTGCAGTTCCGCAGGCAGCGACGGACGGATCTGGCTGGATCGGAGCTACCCCCCGCTCTCGGCGGGCTGCATCCGCTCGGCCCAATAGAGCAGCCCGATTCGCGATGCCGCCGACTCGCGCGCCGCCGGAGCGATGTCCTCGCCGCATCCCTGCCGACAATCCTGTGCTATTCATAGAACTGGTTGCACAGCGCCTTCCGGCCTTCGGCAAACACCGCCATCAACGTGGCCCCGCCGCCGTTGCCGAGGGAACTGCTATCAATCTATCGAGACATGCTAGAAGCGCCGCCCGGGAGGCTCCACCGCGCACCGGTTCGCCGCTGCTGCCGAGTCCCGTCCGCTGCGTATCTACCCCCGCCCCCCAGCAGAAACGCTATCTTGAACCGCCTTCTCTTTTGCCATGCAGCGCCGCACAGCAGCACAGCGCACTATAGAGACACTCTACCTGGAGCGTCAGCCCGCAGTGCGAATGTGCAATGTGCAGTTGTCTCCCGGCGCGTCTGGCGCGCATGCGTCGCGGTCGTCTGACTCCCCGAGACTGTCGCCGCACGTGCGGATTCTCTTCACGTGCGTCGCCGGATCCGGGCACCGCTTCTGTTCCGCCGGCTTGCGGAATCGGCTGCGACGAGCAGCTGCGCGGTGTGCCCTGGCATTAATGGCGAGGGGCAGCGCGTGTGCAGACCGTGGAACGGCTGGGGGGGGAGTCACTGCACCGCTGGACGACGTTTTACACATTGATTGTTTACTCATCGGCCGTACCAGATCTATCTAGATGAGCGCTGGGTGCTGCTGCCTGCAGCAGATTGTAGCCGGAGCAGATGCCGCAGCAGCACATTGCGCCCCCGTCACCGCACATTCCACCCTCCCACATCGCCACTGCATCCGTCCCCCCCCCCCCCCCCCCCCCACACAGCGCACTACGCCAGCTGGTCGTATCGGTAGCACAGCACGCCGGCCTTCTCTTTGTCGCCGCGGGGCATGGTTCCCGCGATGTCCATGACGCGGGCGATGCGGACGCGGGCGGCATCGCCGGCGCCGAGCGACGAGAGGTCCAGCACCTGGTCGAGCGTGACGTTGCCCGGCGGCGGCGGGTACGGCCACGGCCCGAGCACCGGCGTCCGGGGCGCGATCGGGCCGGCGACCTGGAACTGGCGGCCGCGCGGGTCGGCGGCCTGCCACCTCGCCCACACGCGGTCGAGGTTGGCGTGGTGCAGGTAGAACAGCGGGTCGCTCGGGGAGCTCCACGGGTCGACCATGTCGCCGCCGACGGTGCGGTGGCCGCCGGCGTGCAGGCCCCAGTCCTCGGCGAACCGGCGGCCGTCCAGCTGCAGCCGCGTCTCGAGCACGATCGAGAAGTTGTCGAAGTCGCGCTCGCCGAGCAGCTCCGTCTCTTTCTCCGGCGCGAACCAGATCCCGGCGTAGTGCTGCGACAGGTTGCGGCGGATGCGCCGCTCCGCCGGCGCCGTGCTGTTGCCGGTGCCGACGTGGATGATCTCGCCCGCGAACCAGCCGTCGCTGATGTCGCCACCCGCCGTCGTGTTGTACGGCGGCAGCTCGTTCGGGTTCGGCGCGCCGTTGCCGCCGAACGACACGCGCCCGTTCAGCACCGGCGACGCGAGCAGGTCCGTCGCGTCGCGCCTCATGTCCCAGTACCTGCGAGTGTCAGAACGCGCTCCGTCCACAGCAGCTCAAGCGCACGCGGAGACACTCACGGCACAGCGTCACGGTAGCCGCACTCGTTGCGCAGCGCGCGCTCGATCTCGTGTAGTAGTAGGCGGTGCCACGGCAGGAACACGCCCGTGAAGTGCACGATCGGCGTCATCTGCTGGTGCTCGATCAGGAAGTCTTCGTAGCGCGTGACGGCGAGCGGCTTCAGCCCCGGCGTGTGCATCAGACACCTGACGGCGTTGAGGTAGTTGATCTTCTGCTTCGTTTTCAGGGTGCGCCTGGGTGCAACTGCGTCAGCGGGAGGTGCACGGAGCGGAGCAAGGAGACGCGGGACAGACCACTCCTTGCGGACCATCGGCTTCTTGCACGGGCTCGGGCTGGGGGCGGCCGCCGTCAGAGCCAGCGTTGCGGCGCCGAGGAGCAGCGAGCAGAGGAGCGTCGTGAACTTCATCGTGTCGGAGCGGTCGGAGCGAGTGTCGAGGCGCGGCAGGTCCGAATTGGATGCCAGCAACCGGCTGGGAGGGGGGCGCTACTTGTACCCGTCCGTCCAGTGAGCGATGGATCTCCAGCGCGGATTCGACAAGCCGGAGATTGGCCCTCGTTGCGCTCCTCCTGCGTAGACAGCGCGCACTGCCATGATGCGCAGGTACCGTGCTGCTATCTCGCTGCCCAGCGCACCGCGCCAGCATGCGTCGGTACCTGGGCCCGCAACCTACCGGCGCAGGGGGGCGCGTGCCGGCTACTGGAAGAACTGATCATCCGCCGGAGACGGCACCCATGCGCTGAGTGCAGATCGGTTCCGCGCCGCAAAGCATGGCGGGTCGCGCGGTATGAGGTGACAGCGCATCGCACCCGGGATATCTATTCACGCACGTACTTTGCCGCCAATTCCCCCTTTTATTCTTGTCCGTGCCTTCAGCTTCGCCATTGAGTGCGCAATTCTCCCGCTTCCGGCTCCTGTACGGCCCGTTGCGGCTCCCCCGGGCCCCACCCGTCCGCTGCGGGCTCGCGCATCTGGCTCCGCGTGCGGGTACCACCTGCTCGCAGTGGGCGGGCTCGCTTCCCACTCAAAGTACCGGCCGGCGAGGTGGCGTCCCGTCTCCGGCTGGTGGGACTGTTGCTCGCGCTGGCCGGGAGGAAGTCCGGCGGTACCGGCACCTCCTGGACGCGGCACCAATGTCCGCCCCCGCCTTCGCTTCCTGCCGCTTTTGCTCGGGAGCGTTTCAAGTGGGCGCGGGACCCGGCGCCGGCTTGACGCACGCCTCGGCCTTTTCTCTCCCGTGCACCCCTCTGCTGGCCGGGCACCAACTAGCGGCGTTCGATCGCCATGGCCGGTGCGATGGCCGCCTGCTGCGGCCTGGCTTTCGGCTGGCTTCCGTCCATTAGGACTGTCCCAGGATGGGGCGCCGTGCGGGTAGTAATCAATATTGCCCGACTGCTGCGCGAGGCATCCCTGCTCTGTTGTGCGGAACCTTCCCAAGTCTGCTCTGCCTTCCCAGTTGACCAGCTGCTGCACGGCGTCGGCCCTTTCGACGGTCTCTGGCAGTTGGCACGTGTGGCGTCGGAGCCGGCGCAGCGCGTTCCTCCCCTCTCTCCGTCCTGACTGAGTGGTGCGCCGTGAGGGCCTATGCGCCAGGCTTCCATTTGGTTATCTGCCTGATTGCCGCAGTCTGGTAGTCTAGTCACGTGCTGCTTTTTGCCAACCCTCATCACGTTCTCCATATCCGGTTAGCAGCGATGATTCAGCAGGATCGGTGCTCCGAAAAACGCCATAGCAGATTGGGTAAATACTTATGGCGGGTGCGCTGGGAGATGTTCCAGACAACGCCCCCAGGCGCAGCACCCGGTGTTGTAATGTGCGCCACAAGAAATCCGCTTGCTATGAAGTCCGTCAGCTTCCAATTGTAACTAACTATACCCAGTAGATCAGAGGGTAATTTCCAATCGATCAATTCTCTCCTGTTTACTTACTGTTGCGACTGAGTTGAATTGAGGTGACGGCGCCTGGCCTCTACCGTTTGCCGAATTGGTTAATTTTTTAGCTGAGCCTCTAAAACCCTATTTTTGGGTACTTCAACTTCAGGTCTTTCGCACGGAATAGTGTTTGGAAAAGAATTTGTTGCGGCTAACCCGGATCGTTCATCAAAAGTAAAGATAAAGCAACCTTTAGAATTTAAAAAGCAACCTTAGAACTTTATTTTTATGAAACTGACCAGCTGCTGACTAGCAAATGCTACTTACTTAGGTACTTACCTCTGAACCGTAGAGAAATTTTTTAGTGGTCGTTCCGATCACCCAAAGATTTTGTGTCGACCCAATAACCCAAGAAAAACACGAATTCGGCTAGTGCGTGCGGTACAGAGCTGCAACCTGCAGGAACACCGATATTGTAATCTGGAAGATCACCATAGCGCCCACTACCTTTATTCAAAGGCCATCCGCTACACATATGGCTGCCAAATAGTACTTAGTTTTTTCCCCCCCTGCAAACCGAACTCCTTGGAGGGGCACGGCCAGGTACAGCTGGAAGTGCTCCTGCAACTGTTGCTTGCTTCCTTCCGGCCTCCCCACATCGCTCCTCCTCTTCCTCTCCACAGCCGACCTTCCCCTGAGGACTACGTCTAAAGGAGGCTCTGGCGCGGTAATGCCAGGGAGGCTACGCACGGGTACGGCCCGACCACGCTTCAATTCTCCCAGTATTCCATGGAGAGGGGGTTTATTTGCGGATTCCATTCCGCGATCTGGGTACCTTGTGTGCGGCATGGTGGAGACCGACTGATTGTACTTGCGTGTGATGGCCGATGCGAAATTCTCTGCCCTTGTGGTCTTGTCGACTGCCAATGCGGCAATGCCTTTCAGTCAACTGTGCGAAAAAGGTTGTGAGTGGCGTCCTGGGCTGTGATCTTTATGCAGCCTATCTTCTGCTTGAATGCGGCACCTACTCTGAGTGTACACTCAGTAATCCACCAGACGCCCATGTTGACCTTGTGCTGTGGTTTATCGTAGCGGGTGCCGGAGCCCGTCTGTGTAGGCCGGTTGGCCATGGCTGCCTTGAGCTCGACGGATGCCGAGAACGGCTGACCGATGGAGAAAACACCGAGATCTGGCGGGGTCGCCTCCGAAAGGCTCGGGTATTCTAAACCAGACATGTTTGCGAAGGCGTTGCAGTAAGATGACCTGAGATGTTCAGGTGGGGGTTTGAAGATAACCGGCGAATAAGTTTGTTTTGTCGACCCGTTAGCGCTGCTGCAGAAATCACACACTAAAATTCGGGTTTCCCTTGGGTTATGGGGACAATCACAGATCTTCGGGTAAGCAGAACAACACTAAAAACTTGGGTCATTGGGGAAAAAAACTCGACCGCCTGGGTGTCGGCTGTGGTCTCCAACCGGCGGTGTGAGGAAGCAGCGGTGTGGCGGCGCTACCGCCGGCTTACTTGTCCACCTGCATCTCCAACCACTCACCACACTCCTACAATCCTACGACCCACAACACCCCTACGACTCTGCGGCACTGCCGTGAGGTTGGGGTTTACTGTCTGCGGTCACTAGTGTAATTGCGAGGTAACGACAACATGATCAGAAAGTGATCACGCCGAGGATTTCCCCTGCTCTTCACTACAATCCCTCGAGATGTGGCGGGATCGGTGTGTTAATAATCTGACTATATACATACTTGTGTGAGATTGTTGTTCACTAGAGAAACGTCAAGAACTGCTAGCGAACCTGAAACCTTGCACACACGAAAGAAAGTGAAAGAAAGTATTTGAATACTCAAACTACAACAGATAAATCGCTTCTGGCTAATACTGCATCGCAAAAGGAAGCAAGGCTACTGGGAGGAGGGTGGAGCGGTGGCGGCAGTGAGCAGCCGGACTAGCCCATCGTGCCCGCTGTTGGCCGCTACGTGCAGCGGCGTCCTCCCCTCACGGTCGACCGCCATGACATCTGCGCCTCGACCCACGAGCACCAGTGCTAGCGCCTCATGTCCGTTCTTGGCCGCGGCGTGCAGCGGCGTCCACCCGTTTCTGACAGCCGTATAGCGGTCAGCGCCTTGATGCAGGAGCAGGCGGGCTAGCGCCTCGTGTCCGTTCTCGATCGCCGCGAGCAGCGGCGTCCACCCGTTGAGGTCAGCCGTTGAGATGTCAGCGCCCCAACCCAGGAGCAGTCGGGCTATCATCTTGTGTCCCTTCATGGCCGCCGCGAGTAGCGGCGTCCGACAGTTGTTGTCAGGCGTCGAGACGTCAGCGCCTCGATGCAGGAGCAGGCGGGCTAGCGCTTCGTGTCCGTTCTCGACCGCCGCGAGTAGCGGCGTCCACCCGTTGCGGTCAGCCGCGGAGACGTCAGCGCCTCGATCCAGGAGCAGGCGGGCTAGCGATTCGTGTCCGTTCTCGGCCGCCGCGAGTAGCGGCGTCCACCCGTTGCGGTCAGCCGCAGAGACGTCAGCACCTTGATCCACGAGCAGCCCGGCTAGCACCACATTTCCATTCTCGGCCGCGTCGTGCTGCGGCGACCACCGGCCGGCGTCGGCCGCCGCCACATAGTGCAACGCTGTGCGCCCAGACTTATCCATGGTATCCACAACCACATTTTGGTCAAGAAGTAGTCGTGTAACTGCCGAGACCCTTTTCTGGATCGAAATCATCAAAGGCGTCTGGCATTTGACGTAGCCGTCCTCCTGCGTGCACATAAGCAATACTCTCACTGCATGCGGAAGCAGAGGTTTTGTGGCGTTGAGTGTTCGGTATTCGATGTCCTGGGAGGTTTCTTGGTATTTGTTGACATGCGTGGTCTGCCTGTCGTTTCCTCCAGTGTGGAAATCCACGAAACTCCCCTCAGGGTATGGGGCTAGATTCTCGCTCAACTTCTGGGCCATTGCGGTAGCGAGCTCTGCGATGCCTCCGTCCTGACCGCATATGTCTCGGTATTCTTTGATAAAAAGAAGAGCATAATCGACCAAAGGCCACTCGTTACGGTGTTCAGCATTGGAACGAAACTCGTCCGCACCCCAATCTGTGATCTGTGAAAAACGGTTGCGCATGGCCGGGCTAGTGAAACAAAGCATCAGATATCGAACCAGTGTTGTAGCTATCGTTCTGATGGCTGCTTGATCGCTAATTTCGAACTTCAAATTCTCGGCGCATGGGACGGCTCGGATCGCAAATTCTCGAACAGTTTGGTGCATAAATTGGACGGCTCCATCTGCTGCACAAATAATCAATTTCGTGATGCGGCACAGTTCCAAGGGAACGTGCCTTTCATCTCCAAAAAGCCGCCTCCACAATGCTCAATCCGCCTCTCGATTGCAACTATCTTGTCTTGCTGAAATTCTTCATAGCAAGGAATCTCATCATCTGGAACAGCAAGTGCGTCGCGTAGTTCGTCAACTGTAAGAGGGCGAAGTGCGAAAAAAATGAACCGAAAAAGGATTATTCCGTCCTGGACGTCCCGACGAAGGCCATTCTCCAGTCTCTTGAACATGCGTTCGTAGAGTGCCTCCAGTTCTCGAGGAAGACCTTTTAGTCGCTGAAGGATTTCAGAATGACGACACCCAGTTTCAGCATAACGGAGCAATTCGCTTTTAACTAGTGCCACCCATAGGAATACCCCTTGCGCGTTTTCGACGATATAATCTCTGGTATCACTGAGGATTTTCCCAGTGAACTTGAAATCTCTTTTGAGGAAGTCGTCCGCAAATCGGGCAATGTCATCCTTATTCATATCCTGCATTCTGATAACATGATGGGAATCCTCAATGCGGTGTTGGAGTTCGGCGAGAGGGCGGCTCGCAAGAAATGCTTTTATGTTGCAAGGATTTTCCTTCGAGCACAGCTTGCAGAGCAACTGTATAATGCCGCGCCTGTCTTCTTCCTCAGACTCGTCCATGGCGTCAAGAATGAGGTAGAGAGGTTTTGCCGTAGGATGATCTGCAAAGGAGGATAGGACTCTTTTCAGAGAGTTATAAGGCCATTGCGAGTGATCGCCACGTTGAAAGTTCCGAAATTCTATTTGGAAGTGAAAAAAAGTCGACTCGTCCTGCTCCAGGATACTGCAGAGGATTGACCGCAGCATATTTACATGGGTAGGTTCCAGTTGGGTTCCTCGGAAAGTGTAGAAGTAATGGGCGACGGTACTCGAACGGGCATTTGGCTCCCTTTCGACTACATTTTCCCTGAAATATCTTGCAAGTGTGCTTTTCCCACTACCCGGCTTCCCTTCGATGTATAGAAGGCTCGAGGTTGTCGATGTTGACCATTCTAGGTATTGCGGGTGTTTCCAAAGCCATTCCAGCGAACCGTGATGCTCTTTCGAAATTTTCTCATACCGTGTATCATCATGTCGGAGGAAACGCAGACACTCTACATTGAGATTAGCATGATCAAGGGTGACGAATGGCAGGCGTGCAAACCGTTCCGCTCCTTGTCGTATTCGATGACCGTCATTCCGTTGGGTGTCCTCTCGAGTGGGTGTTGACTTGTAAGCAGATATGTCGATTTCGGTATTGCTTCCCTCAAAAGCTCGAATAACATGGAGACGATACTATTATTCTCCTGCAAGCCATCGACAATGATCGACAACTCTTGGATGCCTGCTTTCTTGATAGCTTCTACTAAAGCTTCGAGAAGCTCGTTATGCGGAGCATCCAAAATCTTCCGTACATTCTCGTCTAGAGGATCGTTCTCCCGGATATCCGATTCGCGCCTGATATGTCCACGTATCAGGCAGTTAAGAAAGCCAGCTGCAATGGGATTGGTCTTTTCATCACTTGAACTGTGGATGATCTGGTAGAGTAGCGAGTGGATGAGAGTGGTCGAGCCCTGAGATTGTGGTGCGGAAGAACAAAAGAAGTACAACACAGTGCCATTCGTCTCACAAGCCTTCTGTTTGGCAAGCTCGATGGTACGCAAGCAAATCTCCATCCTCCCATGGCCGTGCGGCGCACGTAGAAATAACCCCCGCGATGTGCCTGCCGATTTCCATTGCTCGAAGTCGACGTTTCTGGTGATCCAAAAAAAACTTGGATTGTTGAAGTCAAACAGTAACATCGTAGATAGGTACTGGTCTTGGTCGATGACAGACAACTGGCGCCAGAGAATATTCCAATCGATTTTGCGAACTAAGCCGATGAGGTCAGTTATGAGATCACAATGTATCTTCTTTGAGCAGGGTGATCTACCTAGATTTTCCACTGCCTCTGCCGCCAAAATGCCTGTCGCGGCGCCAGATGGTGGGCGACTGCTAAAGGATACGGGAGCATGAAAGTTCGCGCCGGAGAATTGATTATGCTGGGCATCGTTGTATGTTCTAGCATTGTCCGCTGACTCTATTCCGAAGTGGTATCGCACTTGTGTCGACTGTGTACGCCATCATTAGCCGCCATCCGTATCTCGATGGTATTATGAAGGCAGTGAGTGCCAACCGTCGGATATGACCTTCCACCTCCGTGAGGGTTCTGGCGCTCGTTCCCAGAAGGATTCGGTTCCTCAACTAGTGGCCGACTGGGGCGCTCGTCCCTTGTCCGATCGGTCCGCTGGTGCTCCCTTCCGCCCTGTCCCCATAGTTGCCAGCGGAACATCTTGAGATACGTTGGAGGTCAAAGAATCGAGTCGGGCGAAAAGCTAAGAGGTGGCTTGCATGGGTGCGGGTGTAAAACGAAGTTGGTTGAGGGCAAAATGGTAGAGGGTAGAGTGAGTATTTGGGGGAAGAGGGGTTAATTTTCCCAGTTGCGGGGAAGTTGTCCGCGGTTGTCGGCAGCTTAAACATATGGCTTCCACCTATTGGGTGGCTGGAATTTCACAACTGGGGAGGGTAACGAAGTCAGCTTACCTAGCTAATCAATTGTTCGGTGCGATGATAGAAAAGAGGGGTTGTGCAGAGAGAAAACAGGGGTTGCGCTGATAGACGGTTGGCTCGTTGCACAGAGTTATACAACAACACAACACAATTGTGTAATGTCAATAGGAGAACCTCCAGCAAGTAATGTATCCGCGGATCACGCATATGATTCTCTCTCCGCTGCATTTCGCTCAGCAGAAGGTTTTGCGAGCGGTATAGGTCTAAGCAAGCACTTGGAATGTGGTCGTTTGCCGGCCTGTTCCTATCGGTCGCCGCACGCCGAGTTGCTCGGTTGTGGCGCAGGAGTACTGGCGGGGCTAGGTTAATCGATAAGGTCGCGGACGTCCAGAGTGAAGGTCTTGGAGAAGGTCACGGAGTAACCTCACAAAAGGGATATATAAGTGGAAGCTCCAACCGTGGGTTGACAGGTCCAAGCGTATCGGCAGCATTTAGTCCATATGTATTGCCCAAATTTCCGGGGGACTCCGTTTGTTGAAGCCTGACGTCCGGCGAGGGGCGCCTTTTCAGCTGAGGCGTCGGCTTCGGCAAAACAGTGGTGGGTTGACTATCCTGCACTATCTGCGAAACTTTATTGACCAGAGTGGATGTCGTTACTGCATTCCTTAACCCTACTATCAATACGGCTGTCGACATACATTATTATCCCGGACCAGCTATCGTAGGCGGGGTTTCATTCTGCTACAGGTTAAACCGAGCTCTCTTCCTCCCCTGCCCCCCCCATTCCGCCACCCGCGACCACGGGGGTGCTGGTTTGGGCTATATTAGGTATCGATTGGAACCGAAAATCAGCAAATGGTAATGGCCGCAGGTCTGCTGGAGAGGCAGAAAACGCTGGGTGCGATTTGACTGCCTATATGGCAGATGCTATTCACGAGCCCGTTCACCTCAGTGAAGCAACAACGGTGGCTTCGAAAACCCGGAGAATGCATATTTCGGCACTGTATGACACCGAAATTCTTAGATTGCTCAGAAAAAGCCACAACAGGGGGGGGGGGGGGGGGGGGGCAAACGGAAGGGAATGG